>Ga0210398_10003666_pt1 | contig 14621 bp, 8 predicted proteins | sample IncBWC4OmetaG_FD_161047 | JGI IMG/M metagenome (GOLD analysis project Ga0210398, IMG submission 161047) | Forest soil microbial communities from Barre Woods Harvard Forest LTER site, Petersham, Massachusetts, United States - Inc-BW-C-4-O | ecosystem: Environmental > Terrestrial > Soil >...
GCTGCGTCGCGGAAGGCTGCGTCGTGGTGGTATCGGCATCTTCCGCACGGGCGGCGGCCGCGAAGGCGATGGATAAAAGAACACAGTGAAGTACGGGACGAATCGATCGGCGCATGGACAGTCTCACGGAATGGATTGAGGGCGGCGCGGTGGCCGCTTGCGAGCTGTGCTCGACAAGCACTTGGAAAAGCGCGTGAAAACTAGCATGGGGAGCAAGGGCCAACAATATGCACGGCGGAGCATATGTTGCGCGGGAGAGGCGGCAGCGACGCGAGCGCCTGCGTCTGCGCCTACGCGTCATTTACTTCGGGGCGAAGACTCAGTCCGCGTCGAAGCGCTCCGCCCCGGTGTAGCAATGAAAGTGCCGATGGACCGCGCGCCCGAACAAGGCCATCCCGAATTTTTCCGCCAGATCGTAGCCCATGGTGGATACGCCGTTGCGCGATACGACGATCGGAACACCGCAGAGCGCGGCCTTGGCGACCATCTCGCCCGTGAGCCGCCCGGTGGTAAACAGGATCTTGTCGGCGCCGTCGATGCCGTGCAGGGCCATCCAGCCGCTGACCGTATCGAGCGCATTGTGCCGCCCGACATCCTCGACCGACACCAGCAAATGCTCCTCCTGAAACAGAGCGCAGCTGTGAACCGATCTGGCGTGCCGGTGGATGCTGTCGTGCTGGCGCATGACCTCGAGGACCTTGCGCAGGGTGCTTTGCCGGATACGCGCCTGCGCCGCGGCCGGCAGCCGGATCATGTCGAGCTGCGACATCAACCCGGCGACCACCGATCCTTGGCCGCTGCCGCTGGCGACGACCCGGGGCCATGCCGCGGGTTCATCCCGCGCTCCTGAGCGGCTCTTGACCATCCCTAAGCCCCTCGGCCAGTCGATCGAAATGGATTCCAGCGCAGCGGCATGCGTGATCAACCGATGGTTGCACAAAAAGCCCAGGACCAGAAGCTCCGGCGATGCGCCCAGGGTCATGAGCGTGACCAGTTCGCGATCATCGAGATGCACGGTGAGCGCGCGTTCGGCGGGAATGAAAATCGTGCGGCGCATGCCCAGCTCGTCCATGATTTCAATTTCGCGCACCGGTTCACAGGCGCTCGCCGTGAGCCGCGGGGCATCGGCAACCGGCCGCATCAAGCGCGCCTCCGGCTGAACCTCGAACGCCTCGATGCTATGGGTGGCGATGGCAGCCTCCGCCGGCAAGCGCTACGATGTTGCCAAGAAACATGCGCCCATGATCATCCACAAAAATGAAATCACCGGACTCATCCTCGCGGGTGGCCGCGGCTCGCGCATGGGCGGCATCGACAAGGGATTGCAGATGCATTTGGGTGTTCCCCTTGCGCGCCACGCGCTCGAACGTTTGCGGCCCCAGGTTGCGGCCTTGATGCTCAACGCCAATCGTAACCTGTCCGCGTATCAGGCGATGGGAGTTCCGGTCTACCCGGACGAGATCACCGACTATCCCGGACCGCTGGCGGGCATGCTCGCCGGCCTTTCGTATTGCCCTACGCCGTATCTGGTCACGGTGCCGTGCGACACGCCGAACTTTCCCTTCGATCTGGTCGCCCGGCTCGCGGAGGGCCTCGCCGGCGTCGATGGCGCCATGGCGACCGCGTACACGCTGGAGGACGGCAGGCCGCGGGCCCAACCGGTCTTCTGCCTCATGCGCGCCTCGCTGCGCGGCAGCCTGTCCGAATTCATCGCCAAGGGCGAGCGCAAGACGGGGCTGTTTGCCGCACAACATCACAGCGCCAAGGTCGTATTCGATGATCCCAAGGCATTCGCCAATGCCAACACGCTCGAGGAACTTGCGAGCCTGCAAGACCCCGCGTCGTAGTCCTTGGTTCAATCCTCTCCCGCCATCGCCGGCTCCAAAATTTGCCCGCCGCCGTAACTGATCTGCACGGGAGTGGTCCCGCCCAAGGTCACGCGCACGGCGCAATACTTGAACTCAGGAATCTTGCCGAACGGATCGAGCGCGGAGTTGGTGAGCTTGTTGATCGCCGCTTCGTAGTAGCAAAAGGGCACGAACACGGCCCCGTGCGGCGAACTCTCATCCGCGCGCGCGTACAGGCTGACCGTGCCGCGGCGCGACTCGATGGTGATGAGCTGGCCGGGCTTCGCGCCCAGGCTCGCCATGTCGAGCGGATTGAGCGATGCCACCGGATCCGGCTCAATGGAATCCAAAACGCCGGAACGGCGCGTCATGCTGCCCGTATGCCAGTGCTCGAGCTGGCGCCCCGTGATCAGCACCATCGGATACTCGTCGTCGGGCCGCTCATCGGCCGGAATGATGTCGGCGGGCACGAATCGCGCCTTGCCGCTCGGTGTCGGGAAAGAGTCGACGAACACCACGGAGTCGCCGGGATCGCCTTCCTTCTCGCAGGGATAGGTGACACTGTCTTCGGCTTGCAGCCGCTCCCAGGTGATGCCGCCGATGCTCGGCATCGTGCGGCGCATCTCATCGAACACCGCCGCAACCGCTTTCTCGCCCGTGCCGTATGACCAGTCGAGGCCGAGCTGGCGCGCGAGATCGATGATGATCTCGAGGTCCTGGCGGGCCTTGCCCGGAGGATTGAGCGCCTGACGCCCGATCTGCACGAAGCGATCCGTGTTGGTGAAGGAGCCGGTCTTTTCGGCGAACGAGGACGCCGGCAAGATGACATCGGCGAGATAGGCGGTTTCAGTCAGAAAAATATCCTGCACGACCAGCATGTCGAGCTTGGCCAGCGCCTCGCGCGCGTGATCCGCATCGGGATCGCTCATGGCGGGATTCTCACCCATGACGTACATGCCCTTGACGTTGCCGGCGAGGATGCCCCTGATGACCTCGACCACGGTCAATCCGGGTTTGTCATCGAGCTTCTCGAGCGGCACGCCCCACGCCTTGGAGAAGCGCTCCCGCGACTGCGGATTGTCGACGCGCTGATAGTCCGGATACATCATGGGGATGAGCCCGGCGTCAGAGGCGCCCTGCACATTGTTCTGTCCGCGCAGCGGGTGCAGTCCGGTCCCCGGCCTGCCGATCTGTCCGGTCATCAATGCCAGCGCGATGAGACAGCGCGCATTGTCGGTGCCATGGATGTGCTGGCTGATGCCCATGCCCCACAGAATCATCGAGCCGGGGCTGGTGGCATACAGCCTCGCGACCTCGCGAATCGTCTCCGCCGGGACGCCGCAAATCGGCGCCATCAGGTCGGGACTGTAGCCTTGGACGTTTTTGCTCAGTTCCGCATAGCCCAGCGTACGGTCGGCGATGAATTTCGCATCGACGAGATTTTCCTCGATGATGACGTGCATCATCGCATTCAGCAGCGCCACGTCGGTGTCGGGCTTGAATTGCACGAAGCGATGGGCGGTACGCGCCAACTCACTGCGCCGCGGATCCATGACGATGAGTTTGGTGCCGTTGCGCATGGCATTCTTGAGGAAAGTGGCCGCCACGGGATGGTTTACCGTCGGATTCGCGCCGATCAGGATCACCACCGAGGCCTGCGTGACATCCATGACCGGATTGCTCACGGCACCCGAACCGATTCCCTCGAGCAGCGCCGCCACGCTCGAGGCGTGACACAGGCGCGTGCAGTGATCGACGTTATTGCTGCCGAAGCCGAGGCGCACGAGCTTCTGAAATAAATAGGCTTCCTCGTTGCTGCCCTTCGCCGAGCCAAAACCCGCGAGGGACTTCGGCCCGTAGGTATCGCGCAGCTTGCGCAGCGTGCCGCCGCCCAGGGCAATGGCTTCCTCCCACGTCGCCTCCCGAAATATCTGCATGATGTTGTCCGGGTCCATCTCGAAGTCGCCGGTTTTCGGCGGCGCGTCGGCGCGACGGATGAGGGGCACCGTGAGCCGCTGAGGATGGCGCGCATAATCGAAGCCGTAGCGGCCCTTGACGCACAGGCGCGAGTGATTCGCAGGACCGTCGCGTCCTTCGACATACAGAATCGCATCATCCTTGACGTGGTACGTGAGTTGGCAACCGACGCCGCAATACGGGCACAGCGACTTCACCGACTTGTCGGGAATGATGAGCGCGACCTCGCGCGCCGGCATCAACGCGCCGGTGGGACATGCCTGCACGCATTCGCCGCAGCCCACGCACGTGGAGGCGCCCATCGGATCATCCATGTCGAACACGATCTTGGCGTGCTGGCCGCGCGAGGCTAGGCCGATGACGTCATTGGCCTGCTCATCGCGGCAGGCGCGCACGCAACGCGTGCATTGGATGCAGGCATCCAGGTTCACGGCAATCGCGGCATGCGATAGATCGGCCTGCACGGCCGGGCGCGGTGCAAACCGAGGCTTGCCCACCTTGAGCTTGACCGCCCACTCGTCCACTTCATTGTGGCGGGTGTATTCCCGTTCCGGCATGTCGGACTGCAGCAGTTCGACCACCAACTGCTGCGACTTGAGCACACGCTCGTTGTTGGTCGTCACCTGCATGCCCGCCGTGGGCGACCGGCAGCACGAAGCGGCGAGCACGCGTTCGCCTTTGATCTCCACCATGCAGGAGCGGCAGTTGCCGACCGCGTCCATGCCCGGCATGTAGCAGAGGCGCGGGATGGCGACGCCCTCCCGGTCGGCGATTTCGATCAACGTGTCGGTGGCCAAGGCGGTGACCTCACGGCCATCGAGGACGAACGTGACAGTGGCGGCGTCGGTGTGCGCACGCATCTCGCGAGTGACGGCGTTCATGGTGTTCTCTCTAACTCAATTCGTGGGGAAAGTATTTGATGACGGTGTCGACCGGATTCGGCGCGGCCTGACCGAGCCCGCAGATGGACGCATCGCGCATGACCTGCGAAAGCTCCGCCAGCAGCGGCTGATCCCAAGCGTCCCCGGCGATCAGCACGTTGGCCTTCGCGGTGCCGACACGGCACGGCGTGCACTGACCGCAGGACTCATGTTCGAAGAACCGCATCATGTTGCGTGCGGCCGCCTTGGCCGTGTCCTGCGAGGAGAGCACGATCACCGCGGCCGACCCGATGAAACAGCCGTAGGGCTGCAGGGTGTCGAAATCCAGCGGCACATCGCCCAGCGACGCCGGCAAAATGCCGCCGGACGCACCGCCCGGCAGGTAGCCGTAGAAGAGATGGCCTGGCTGCATGCCGCCGCAAAACTCGTCGATCAATTGGCGCACGGTGATGCCGGCGGGTGCCAGCTTCACACCAGGATTCTTCACGCGGCCGGAAACCGAAAAGCTCCTCAACCCCTTGCGGCCATTGCGGCCCTGCGAGGCAAACCACGGCGCGCCCCGTTCGAGCAGCTCGCGCACCCAGTAAAGCGTTTCAAAGTTATGTTCCAGTGTCGGACGACCGAACAAGCCGACTTGCGCGACATACGGCGGCCGCAGGCGCGGCATGCCGCGTTTGCCTTCGATGGATTCGATCATCGCCGACTCTTCGCCGCAGATGTAGGCGCCCGCGCCGCGGCGCAATTCGATCTTCGGCAGCGGTACCGGCGGATTGTCTTGGAGCTTGGCCAGCTCGGCTTCGAGCAAGGCGCGGCAGCCGTGATACTCATCGCGCAGATAAATGTAAATGGCGGAGATCCCGACCGCCCAGGCGGCGATCAGCATCCCTTCGAGAAACCGGTGCGGGTCTTGTTCCAGATAAACGCGATCCTTGAAGGTGCCCGGCTCGCCCTCGTCGATGTTCACCGCCATCAAGCGCGGCGCCGCTTCGCCGCGCACGATGCGCCACTTGCGGCCCGTCGGAAAGCCCGCGCCGCCAAGACCCCGCAGCCCGGAGTCCTCCATGGTTTTTAATACGCTCTCCAGGTCGCGCCGGTGCTCCATGCAGTCGCGCAGCAGCGAATAACCGCCCTGGGCCAGGTATGCCTCGTAACCCATGTAGCCGCGCGGGTTGTCGTACAGATTTCCCGCCTCAACCTCGGTTTTCACCGACTCGAGGGTCGCGAGCGGGACGGGCTTCTGATGAACCACCGCAACAGGCGCCTGTTCGCAGCGCCCGACGCACGGCGCCGGGATGACGCGCACTTCTCTGCCAAGCAGCGCCGGGAGTTTCTCCAGCAGCTGTTTGGCCCCGGCCATTTCGCAGCTCAACCCGTCGCACACCCGCACGGTCAAGGCGGCCGGCGCGGGCAGCGAACCATCCGGATTTTCCTTCACCACGTCGAAGTGGTGATAAAAGGTGGCCACTTCGTACACTTCCGTTTGGGCCAAGCCCAACAGCTTCGCCAGGGCTGCCATATGAGGCGCGCCGAGCTGCCGGTAACGATCGTTGATCCGATGCAAATACTCGATCAACAGGTCATGTCGCCACGGCCCGGGGCCGATCAGCTCTTGGACTTCGGCGAACGCTTGGGGGATCACCGGCCGGCCCTTGGGGGCTTGGCGCTTTCGCCGTTTTGTGGCACCCGCGCGCGCTATGGGAATCACCGGACTGGTCAATTGTCGACTCCTGCCTTGGGGGTGTTCAGTATGGTGTCAGCTGATATATGTGTCCAATCGATTCCGTTGCCAATAATCAAAAGTTATTGATTGATAGGCCTGAATTATCGAGAACCGGAAAGGGGGCGCCCCGAATGGCCTTGCCTGGGATGCTCTTGCCTGGGATGCTCTTGCCTGGGATGCTCTTGCCCGGAATGGGCGCCCGCGTCTTTTTAAGCGGCCGGCGCCTGACACTGATCAGGCGCGGTGTACGCCGCATCGGACGGATACAGCACCATGAACTTGCGCATCACGCCATTGGTCCAGCCGAAGCCGTCCTGGTTCGGATACTCGCCGCCGCCGCCCTCTCGTCCGGTGGCGATGACATCATATTTCTCGACCAATTTCCCGTTCTCGCGGTACACGCGATTGACACCGATCATCCATCGGCAGGCAATGCTCCGTGCCAGGGGCATCAAGGCGTACTGACGCAGACCCTGGACTCCGATCCATTGCAGCGGCGCCCAGCCGTTGGGTGCATCCCATTGCTGCCCTGAGGTGAACGGCGTGGTCACAATGCCGCCGGCTTTGAGCAGATCGCGGGCAACTACCCTGGCCACCGCGTCCGCCTGCGGTTTGGCCGCCATCCGTACGAATAGCGGATAGAGTGTGGCGGCCGAGACTCGCGGGATTTGCGTCCGCCGCACCCGCTGATAATCACGGTAGACGCCGGCCGACGCATCCCACAGATAGCGATTCACCGCGTCGCGCCGCGCCTTCGCCCGTTGCGTGAAGTCGCCGGCGCAGGCGCTGTCCTGGACGCGCGCGCAGCCGGCACTGATGGCATTTTCCAGCCCAAACAACAGGCTATTCAGATCGACCGGGACGATCTCGGTGGTATTGATGGTCGTCAAGGTGCGGCCATCGGCGAACCAGCGGGTGCTGAAGTCCCAGCCGCTTTCGGCCGCCGCCCGCAGATCGCGATACATCTGCGGCGAGGGCCGGGCGCTGCTGCGCGCCAGTTCGGTATCCTCCCGATAGGATTCATCGCGCGGTGTGTCGGCATCATCCCAGTAGCGGTTCAGGACCGCGCCGTCGGGCATGGCCACCACGCGCCGATGCGCGGCGCCGCGCTGCAGGTCATGCTCGCCTTGCATCCAGAAAGCGTACTCCCGGCGCAGTTGCGGAAGGTACCGGGCGTAGGAGGCCGCCGGATCTTCAGCCGTCACCAGTCCAACCATCGCGTAGAAAAACGGCGGCTGCGAACGACTCAGATAGTAGCTGCGCGTGCCGTTGGGCACGTGGCCGTAGGTGTCGATCAGATAGGCAAAATCGTGCACCATATGCTCGACCAGATCATGGCGGCCGCTCTCGATGAGCCCGAGCATGCTGAAGTACGAATCCCAGTAGTACATTTCGCGAAATCGTCCGCCGGGAACGACGTAAGGCTCGGGCAGCGCCAGGAGCGAGGAATATGGCGGCACCGTGTTGGTGGCCCGCGTCAGCTGGTCCCACAGCGAATCGATATGGCGCGTGATGCTGATCTTTTCCGTGGAGGCCGGCGGCGCGGCGGCTTCCGTGGGCAATGAGAAATTGGCCGCGACGAAGTCTACCAGCGCCTCGTTGGAGTTCGGCTTGGCATTACGATAGCGTGCCAGAATTTCCGATGGCGAGGATTTGGGCACCGCATCCGCAAAGGTCTTGCTGTCGGTGAACAGCGGCGCGCTCTCCACGGCATCGAACAAGCCGTCGAAGGCCACCTCGGGTGATTCCGGGGCAAGCGCCGCATGGCGTGATTCCGCCGCGAGCACCGCATGGGGCGATTCCGGGGCGAGCAACAGCGCCAGACACAGCCCAGCGGCCGCCAGTGCGCGCCCTATCTCCCAAACACGAGAACCGATGACCACTCGCTATCGTCGTGCGTTCGCGCGTCGAAGTCAAAGTGCCGGGTGGCGCCGGTGCGCGCCGATCGAGCCGTACACGGATGCCAGGACTCTAGTATTCTCGTGTTCAATCCGACAGGAGCGTGGAGATGCCGAACACGAAAGAGCTCACGCGCCGCGAGTTTGTCGCGGGCGCAGGCAAAGCCACACTGGGCGCCATGGCGGCGGTGAGTGCGCCGTTGATCCTTCCGAGCCGCGTGCTCGGGCGCGGCCGGCGCGCCCCCAGCGATACGGTGAATGTCGCCATCGTCGGATTTGGCGGCATGGGGTCTCAAAACGCGCTCGTGCTCGCTCAGACCGACCATATCGGCGCCGTCTGCGATGTCGACTTCGCCTATAGCGAAAATCGCGTGAAGGACAAGTTGGTCGACCGGCAAGGCAACCCACGGCCCGAGAGCGTTAAGTTGCAGGAGCAATTCAGCCAGGCCAAGCGCTACACGGATTTTCGTCAAATGCTGGCGAAGGAGAAGGGTATCGACGGCGTGGTGATCGCGACGCCTGACCATTTGCACGCCGTGATCGCCAAGGCGGCGATGGATATGGGCAAGCACGTCTATGTGCAAAAGCCGCTCACCGCCACGGTGCATGAGGCCCGCGTTCTGCGCGAGAGCGCCCTCTCCCACCCGAAGTTGGTGACCCAGATGGGCAACCAAGGGCACTCGAGCGAAGGTGCCCGTTTGGTCAATGAGTGGATCGGCGCCGGCCTCATCGGCCCGGTGCACGAAGTCCATGTGTGGACCAATCGGCCGGTGATCTACTGGCCTCAGGGATTGCCGCGTCCGACCGGCATGGCGCCGGCGGATGTGCCCAGCGGATTCGGAAATGTTTGGACTTTTCGCCACGTACAGGACGTGCTGGCCGCGGCCATGGGCAGCAGCGGCTCACCGCCCCCGGGGCTGGATTGGAATATGTACCTCGGGCCGATTGCCGAAAACGTTCCCTATCATCCCGTCTATCACCCCTTCAACTGGCGCGGCTGGCTCGATTTTGGGTGCGGCGCCTTGGGCGATATGGGCGCCCATCTCATCGATCATCCCTTCTGGGCGTTGGGACTCACCTATCCTTCAAGCATCGAGGCCACCTCGACTCAGTGGGGCACCACGCCGGGCAGCCCGGATCCTGCAGCCCCCGGCCGCGTGCAGCGCATTCCGGTCTCGTATCCGGTGTCGACTTCGGTGCACTATCAATTCGCCGCACGCGGCGCCCAGCCGCCGGTGAAATTGTATTGGTACGACGGCGGCATCTATCCGCCCCGTCCCGACATGCTGCCGGATGAGGTTGAACTGGCGAGCGAAGGCGGCGTGATCTACATCGGCGAGAAAGGCATTCTCCTGCACAATACTTATGGCGCCAATCCGCGGCTGTATCCGCAGGCGCTCGCCGAGGCGGCATCCGCGGTACCGCAGAGCATCCCTCGCATCGCGTGGAGTCATGAGCTGAACTGGATCAAGGCGATCCGAGGCGAGGCGAAGGCGAGTTCCCCGATCGAGTATGCGGCGCAGCTCACCGAAACCATGCTGTTGGGTCTGGTTGCGCTGCGCGCGGGCCAGGGGAAAAAGATTCTCTATGACGGGGAGCGCGGGCAGATCACCAACCTCGCGGATGCGAATCAATACCTGACCCGCGAATATCGCAGCGGATGGGCGATCTAGCCTCAGGGCATGCCGGAGGGCACTGATGCGCAGCGGTTTCGGGCGCCATCGACGCGACCTACTCAAAGCGGGTGCACTGCTGCTCGGCGGCACCGCGACCGGCCCGATCGGCTCGCGCCTTGCATGGCCGGCGGAATCGCGTGCGCCGGCGGCAGATCCGCAGGCGCCGCTGAACGAACTCGGCTATTCCCAGGTGACGTTCGCGCCCGGGCCCCTCGAACGCCAGGCGCGTGAAAATCATCAGCTGCTGTTGAACCTCGACGAGGACGCGCTGCTGCGACCGTTTCGCCGGCGTGCCGGGTTGCCCGCGCCCGGCCAGGACCTCGGCGGCTGGTACGACACCTATGCCTTCGCGCCCGGAGCCACCTTCGGCCAGTGGATGTGCGCGTTGTCGCGCTATTACGCCATCGACGGCGACGAAGGCACGCGGGCCAAAGTGCAGCAGCTCGTGGCCGGCTTCGCGGCCACCGTCGACGCCGACGGCAAGTTCTACCGCGACAACCGCTTCCCTGCGTATATTTACGACAAGCTGGCGGGTGGCCTGATCGACGCGAAGCGCTACACCGGCGATGAGACTGCCGTCGCGACGCTGCGCCGCGCGACACGCGCGGCGATCCCGTATCTGCCGCCGCGGGCGATGCCGCGCAACGAGCATGCGCAGCCCGGCGAGGATTTCAGCCGGCACGCCTGGGACGAAAGCTACACCGTGCCGGAAAACCAATTCTTTGCCGCCCGGCTGACCGGCGATCCGATTCATCTGAAGCTGGCACGGCGCTTCCTGTACGACGATTTTTTTCTCGCGCTGGCGCGCGGCGAGAATGTGCTGCCGGGCAAGCACGCCTATAGCCATGTCAACGCACTCAGTTCGGCGGCGCAGGCCTACCTCACGCTGGGCCGGCGTGCCTATTTCGATGCGGCACGACGCGGCTTTGACCTCATCGAGGCGCAAAGCTTCGCCACGGGCGGCTGGGGGCCGGACGAACACTTCGTGACGCCCGGCAGCGGCGGCCTCGGCGCCAGTCTGATCGATCAGCACAAGAGCTTCGAAACGCCCTGCGGCGCCTACGCGCATTTCAAGTTGACCCGCTACCTGCTGCGAATCACCCGCGACTCGCGCTACGGCGACAGCATGGAGCGTGTGCTCTACAACTGCGCACTGGGGGCCACGCCCATTCAGCCGGACGGCCGTGCGTTCTATTACTCGGACTACACCCGCGCGGCGAGCAAGGCCTTCCATCCCGACCGCTGGCCGTGCTGCTCCGGCACCCTGCCGATGCTGGCCGCCGACTATCATGTCAGCACCTGTTTCACCGACGCGCGCGGCGTCTACGTGAACTTGTATGTCCCCGGCCGCATCGACTGGCGGCAGGACGGGGCCGCCGCCCGGCTGTCGATGGCCACCGAGTACCCTTACGGCAGCGCCGTGACATTGAATCTGGAACTCACTCAGCCGCGCACCTTCGCGCTGCGTCTGCGCATTCCCACGTGGGCCGAAGGCGCGGGCGTTTCCATCAACGGCAAACGCGACGCGGCGCCGGTCGTACCCGGCAGCTTCGCGGGCCTTACCCGCGAGTGGCGTTCGGGTGATCGCATTGAATTGGATCTGCCGCTGCGCCGGCGTCTGCAGGCCATCGATGCCGAACATTCCGGTACCGTGGCACTCTCGGCCGGACCGCTGGTGCTCATGCGGATCCTCGACGGGGAAGACGCGGCAACCCCGGCGCTGCCCCGCGCGGCGCTGCTCTCGGCCGCGCGCGTTCATGACCGTGAATGGGCCGTCATCCATGAATCGCGCACCTGGCAGCTGCGCCCCTTCGCGGACATCGGCGCGCAGCGCTACAGCGCCTATCAAGACGTCATCTAGCTCAGGTCGCGGACCCAAATATTGCGAAAGCTGATGGGCGCGCTGCGATCGCCGTGCGCCTGCAGCTTGATGGCGGCGCGATCGTACTTGCGGTAGCTCGGCTTGCCGATATAGCGGGTCTCGCCCAACAGCGCAAAGTGGTTTTGCACCAGCACGCCGTTGTGAAAGACCGTGACATAGGCCGGCGTTTCGAGGCTCCCGTCGGCACGGAACAGCGGTGCCGTCCATACCACATCATAGCTCTGCCACTGCCCGGGTTTGCGAGAGGCGTTGACCAGCGGCGGGCTCTGCTTGTAGATGCTGGCCGCCTGACCGTTGACGTAGGTCTTGTTTTCAAACGAGTCGAGAATCTGCACTTCGTACCCATCGTCTCCGGGACCCGTCGAGGCGAGGAACAGCCCACTGTTACCGCGGCCTTGGCCCTCGCCCGTGATATCGGACGGGATTCGGTATTCGAGATGCAACTGATAGTTCTTGAACTGGCGCTTCGTTTCGATATTGCCGAACGCCTTGTCCACCACCAGCACGCCGTTCTCGAGGCGCCATTTCGCCGGCGAGTGGTCATTGACCATCACCCATTGATCCAGGTTGCGGCCGTCGAACAAAACGATGGCATCCGACGGCGCGGTGCCGTCAGTGGCCCCCGGCGTCACGATGGGCGGAACGGGCTCCCACTGTTCGGTGTCCTCCGGCTTGGCCGTGGCAGCCGTGTCCTTGGGTCCGGCCGCATTCCCGCCCGCGGCAAATCCGGCGGCGGCCATGAGCATCAGGCACAGACAAAGGATTGGTTTTTTCATGAATCTTGACCTTCTGTTGCGATCACAACGCCCGGCGCATCAACTTGACGCGGCCGCCGGCATCCCGATCGATGGTGATGTCATAGCGCCTTCCCCGAAAGGCGATGTTCTTCAACGTCATGGATTTCCACTGCGGCGGAAGCAGCGGCGCGTACGCCCCAACGAGACCTTTCTGTTCGATGCGCAGCCCGCTGAATCCATACAGGAGATTCTGCAGGAGCCCGCCGGACGCGGTCACGAAATAGCCGGTATTGTTGGTCGCCGTTTCCGTGCGCACATTGAACGGCGGCCTGATCAGGTTGCTGGTGAAGTTGCTCTCGAGCCAGGCGACCGCCAGAGGCGCATCGCCCACCGCCGCCGCGGCAATCGACGCCGGCGCCATGCTCATGCCGTGCGGCTCGCGGTGCCCTTCCCTCACCGAGATCATGGTGTGCTCGAAGTCATTGCGGCGAATCTGCGCCGTCATCGGCATGTCGAGCGAGGGATACATCAGCAGCCCCACGGTGCTGCCCTCCAAGGGTTCGCGCGGGACGCTGGGATCGAAGTCCAGATGGTGCTGCTCGGCCTGCGAGAAGGGGATGTATAGCTTCGCGGCCACCTCGGCCCAATGCGGGTCGGCTCGTTCGCCGACCAGCGCGGCGGCCGTGGCCGCTATGTTCAACGCCTTCTGTGCCGACACGTTGGTGAAGGTGTCGTTCGGGACGTCGTTGTAACTTTCTGCAACCGAGGTGACGTGCAGGATCTCATAGCGCCCTTGGTCCGCATTCCAGGAGGCGCGGCTCGCCCAGAAGTCGGCCACATTGCGGATCACCGGCCAGCCATATTTTTTCAGCCAGTCGCGATCCTGCGTGGCCAGCCAGTATTGCCATTGCGCGATCGCAATATCGGCGTTGACGTGAATTTCGCGTTCGCCGAGCACATAGGCGAAATGCGGCGTCTGCTCGCTGCCGTTCTCGGCATCGGCCTCCCAGGGATACTTCGCGCCTTTGAGTCCGCGTGCCTGCGCGCGCGCCTGCGCGGCAGGGAGCGTGTAGGAGCGGAACATCACCAGGGATTTCGCGCGTTCCGGGTACAGCAACAAGAGCGCCGGGAAGATCCACGAATCGCTGTCCCAGAACGCATGACCGGTATAGCCCGGCGTCAGCCCGCAGGCACCCATCGGCCAGTGCGTATCGGCTGTGGAGGTCGCGAGCAAATAATACAAATCCGAGTGCACGGCCGTTTGCGCCCGCACATCGCCGTCGATCGCGACGTCGGATCGCCAAAGACCGGCCCAGGCCGCGCGATGCTGATCGAGCAGCGCCTCGAAGCCCGCCTGGCGCGCCTCCATCGCCAGCCTGAGGTCCGCCTGCGCATCGGCGCCCCAACCCTCGCGCGAGGCGGCAACGAATTTGGTGAAGGTGTAGGTTTTATCTTTCTGTACCTTGAGGTTCAGATTCAAGGCCAGCCGATACGGGCTCTTGTACAGCGTGATGTCGGTTGCCGCGATGCCGGCCGGCAGGCTGAGCGCGGCGGCTTCGGCCATACTCAAGCCCTGTTCGGCACGGCCGTCGAGCCACAAAGTCAATTCCTGGGTGCTGCCATCGGCGGCCAGCACATGGGTGTCGCCGTGATACCAGATGGGGGCTCGATCGGGCGTCGCCGGCGGAATCGCAACGAGCTTCATGTTGTGCGCGGCGACCGCTTCCTGCATTTCCTCGCCGGTGAGTTTTGCCAGCGGCAGGCGCGGCTGAGACGGCGCCCATAGATTCATCGCGAATGACAGCTGCACCGTGCCGTCGAAGTCCGGGGTGAAGGAAATCTGCGTTGCCGCCACATGGGTCGCGGCCTGGCTGACGAAGGTGGTGACCTTGATCTGCGTGGATCTTTGGTGATCCACGTAACGATAGCGGGTGATCAGCGTCGCCTCCCGCATGTTCAAGGTCTGGTCGTAGTCCTGGAACAGTGCGGGGCTCAAGGGAACC
>Ga0210398_10003667_pt1 | contig 14620 bp, 8 predicted proteins | sample IncBWC4OmetaG_FD_161047 | JGI IMG/M metagenome (GOLD analysis project Ga0210398, IMG submission 161047) | Forest soil microbial communities from Barre Woods Harvard Forest LTER site, Petersham, Massachusetts, United States - Inc-BW-C-4-O | ecosystem: Environmental > Terrestrial > Soil >...
AGCCGGGCGGCGCCATCAGCTGCTCAAGATCGTCCGGCGCGTCGATGATCATCAGCACGCGGGTGCCGGTCTCCATGACTTCCTTGAGCCATTTGGTGAACAGCGGCACGTGAAAGATCACGACGACGTCGGCGGCCTTCATCGCCTCCAGCGTGCCCTTGCACTTGCCGATCGTCGGCACCCCGACCTTGGTCCACGACGGAATCGAATTGACGCACATCTCGTAGACGTCGCCGCCGAGCGACTCGGCGGCGGCGAAGGCGGCCTCGATATATTCGCGGCGGGTGGCGAGATCGCTGACGCACGCCACGGTCTCGCCCGGCTTCACCTTGCACATCTCGAATTGCTTCTTGAACAGAAACGCGAGCTTGGCCGGATTGATTTCGGTCGAACGAACGGCTGACACGATCATTTTCTATCTCCCGCCGCTAGAGCATGATCCCGAAAAAGCCCGCCCCGGACTTGATCCGGGGTGGAAACCGGTTTTCGGAAAAAGATCATGCTCCAAGGCAAAATCTAGACCATGATCCGATCCGATTTGATCGGATCATGGTCTAGCGGCTGCATGAGAAGAAAATCTTGACCGAAAAGCGATCAGCCCGCAATGGCTAGGCGCGTGCGCACGGCGAGAACCGCAATCCATGAAAGAGCCGCCTTCGTCCGCGCCCGCCGACACGCCGGCGGCGCATCGCGCCGCCACCCGCCGGCTGATGATGTTCTTCGCCCTGGTCTATCTGGTCGAAGGCACCGGGCAGATCGGCGGGCTGATCGCGCAGCCGCTGACCTATTACTTGAAACAGGCTCATAGCTGGAGCGCGTCGGACGTCACCGCGTTCCTGGCGATCTTCAATTTTCCCTGGATCATCAAACCGATCTACGGCGTGTTCTCCGATTTGCTGCCGCTGTTCGGTTATCGCCGGAAAAGCTACTTGATCGGCGCCAATGTGGTCGCGGCTGCCGCCTATCTCTGGTCTACGCAGCTGACCGCGCCGGGCCAGCTGGTGTGGGCGCTGCAACTCACCGCCTATGGCATGGCGATTTCGAGCACGGTGTGCGGCGCCGTGCTGGTGGAGAACGGCCAGCGGCTCAAAGAAAGCGGTCGGTTCGTCAATCAGCAATGGCTTTGGTTCAACGCCGCGGCGATGGCGTCCGCGATCGTCGGCGGGCAACTAGTGCAGTGGCTGCCGCCGACTTCCGCGCTCCACGCCGCCGCCGCGATCGTCGCGGCCGCGCCGCTCGCGGTGCTGCTTGGCACGCTGTTTCTGATTCCGGAGGAGAGGACCCGCATCGACGGGCCGGCGCTGCGCGAGACAGTCGGCGGTCTTCTCGCCGCGCTGAAAAAGCGCGAGCTGTGGATCGTCGGCCTGTTCCTGTTTCTTTATTATTTCAGCCCGGGGCTGGCCACGCCGCTCTACTACACCATGACCGACAGCCTCAAATTCACGCAAGGCTATATCGGCATCCTGGGATCGATCGCGTCCGCCGGCTGGATCGTCGGCGCGCTGCTTTATCCGCGGCTATTCGAGGGCATGTCGTCAAAGCGCCTTCTCAACCTGAGCATCGTGCTCGGCACCGGGACGACGGCCTCATACCTTTTGCTGTTCAACGAAGCTTCAGCGGCGGTCTTGAGCTTTTGCAGCGGATTTTCCGCCATGCTCGCGACCGTCGCGACGGTGACGCTCGCCGCCGACTATTCCCCGCATCGGTCCGAGGGCTTCAGTTTTGCGGTGATGATGTCGCTGATCAATCTGGCGACCGCGTCCGGCGATATCGTCGGGTCATTCCTGTTCGATCATCTGTTCCACAACAAGCTTGCGCCGCTGATCCTGGTTTCTGCGGCCTTCACCGCCTTTGCCTTCGTGCTGGTGCCGCTGTTGCGGCTCGGCGACAAGCGGCAAGGCGAGCCGGTCGCCGCCACGGCGGCTTGACATCAAAAGTGGATAGGCCGCGTGCTATCCCTTCACATGCCCCGACGATCGACGGCGGCCCGGAAATTGCATGGAAAATGCCGCTTCTTGGGGCAAAATCGGCACACTTGATCGGTACCGCGTAGCAGTATGTCCATCCTTGTCGGGCTTCATCACGCCACCCGCTACGACTATGACCGCGCGACCGGTCTTGGACCGCAGATCGTGCGGCTGCGGCCGGCGCCGCATTGTCGCACGCGCGTGCCGAGCTACTCGCTCACGGTCACGCCGGCCCAGCACTTCGTCAACTGGCAGCAGGATCCGCACGGCAATTGGCTGGCGCGCTTCGTCTTCCCCGAAAAAACCCAAGAATTTGCCATAACCGTCGATTTGATCGCCGACATGGAAGTGATCAATCCGTTCGACTTTTTTGTCGAGCCGTATGCCGAACGGTGGCCGTTTTCATTTCCGTTGGAGCTGCGCGAGGACCTCGCCGCCTTTGTCGAGCCGGAACCTGCCGGCCCGCACCTGACCGACCTGCTGCGCTCAATTCCGCGGGCCGAACGCAACACTGTCGATTTCCTGGTCGACCTGAATCAGCGCCTGCGGGGCGTGATCCGCTATTTGATCCGCATGGAGCCGGGCGTGCAGACGCCGGAGGAAACGTTGCGCTCCGGCGCCGGCTCATGCCGCGACACAGCATGGCTTCTGGTACAGCTCCTTCGGCACATCGGCCTGCCGGCGCGTTTCGTCTCCGGCTACCTCATTCAGCTACGCCCGGACATCAAGCCGCTTGAAGGCGCCGCCGGCGCCGAGCGCGACTTCACCGACCTGCACGCCTGGACCGAAGTGTACCTGCCGGGCGCCGGTTGGATCGGACTCGATCCGACCTCGGGCCTCCTGTGCGGCGAGGGCCATTTGCCGGTCGCCGCGACGCCGCATTATCGCTCCGCGGCGCCGATCAGCGGCCTCGTCGAACCAAGCAACGTGAAATTCTCATACCAAATGAGCGTCAAGCGGATTGCCGAACATCCGCGCGTGACGCTGCCTTTTTCGGAACAGGCCTGGACCGCCCTCGATGCGCTCGGTGAACGTGTCGACGCCGACCTTGCCGCGCAAGATGTGCGGCTGACCATGGGCGGCGAGCCGACTTTCGTGTCGGTCGACGATTATCAATCGGCCGAGTGGAATACCGCCGCGGTCGGCCCGACCAAACGCATCCGCGCCGACGAATTGATCAGGCGCCTGCGTGATCGGTTCGCGCCGGGCGGGCTCCTGCATTACGGCCAGGGCAAGTGGTATCCCGGCGAGCCGCTGCCGCGCTGGGCGTTTTCGCTCTACTGGCGCCGCGACCGCGTCCCGATCTGGCGCGACGAAAGTCTGATCGCGCGCGAGGGGGCGAGCCACAGCCTGACGGCCGAGGATCCGCGCCGCCTTGCCGAGGGCATTGCCGCGCATCTTGGAATCATGGCGCACTACGTGCAGCCCGCTTACGAGGACCCGACCGACCGGATGCTCAAACAAGGTTTGATCCCGGAGAACATCGATCCCAGCGATCCGAAGATCGACGATCCCCGTGAGCGCGCCCGCATCCTGAGCCTGTTCGACAGCCATCTCAGCAAGCCCGCGGGGTTCGTGCTGCCCGTGCAGCGCTGGACCGCGCAGGCAAGGCCCGGATGGCTGAGCGAAGTGTGGCGAACCCGGCGCGGCCGGCTTTTCCTGGTGCCGGGCGATTCGCCGCTCGGCTTCCGGCTGCCACTGCAATCGTTGCCTGACGTCGCACCGGTCGATTATCCGCATCTGGTTCCCGCCGATCCGTTCGGCGAGCCGAAGCCATTGCCCGATCCGCGCATCACCCATCCGATTGGAACCCATGCGCTGCGCGTCCGGGGCGGCGATCAAACTTCGCCGCCGCTCGCGCCCGAGACGCTGGTGCTGCGAAGACCGCCTGGCACGCCTGCTGCCGACACCGACATGCCGGTACGCACGGCACTGACTGTCGAGGTGCGCGACGGTCGCTTGAGCGTTTTCATGCCGCCGGTCGAGGCGCTGGCGGATTATCTTGAGCTACTCGCCGTGGTCGAGTCGACGGCCGCGCAGCTCGGCCTCCCGGTGCATGTCGAGGGCTACGAGCCACCGCCCGATCCGCGGCTCGGCGTCATCAAGGTGACGCCCGATCCGGGCGTCATCGAGGTCAACATCCATCCGGTGGCGTCTTGGCGCGAAGCTGTGGACATCACACGCAGCCTCTATGAGGAAGCGCATCTGTCGCGGCTCGGCACCGACAAGTTCATGCTCGACGGCCGGCATAGCGGGACCGGCGGCGGCAATCACGTCGTGCTCGGTGGACGCAGCCCCGCCGACAGTCCGTTCCTGCGACGGCCCGATTTGCTCAAGAGCCTGGTGCTTTATTGGCAGCGGCGGCCGTCGCTGTCTTATTTGTTTTCCGGCTTGTTCATCGGACCCACCAGCCAGGCACCGCGCATCGATGAAGCGCGGCAAGACATGCTCTACGAGCTTGAAATCGCGCTCCGCCACGTGCCGGCACCCCCTCTCCCGCAAGCGGACAAGGGTAGGGAGGGGGCGACAGCCGCGCCGCCGCCATGGCTGGTCGACCGGCTGTTCCGCAACATCCTGGTCGACGTCACCGGCAACACCCATCGTACCGAAATCTGCATCGACAAATTGTTTTCGCCCGATGGTCCAACCGGCCGGCTTGGCCTGGTCGAATTCCGCTCGTTCGAAATGCCGCCGGACGCACGCATGAGTCTGGCGCAACAATTATTGCTGCGCGCGCTTGTCGCCAAATTCTGGCGCACGCCGCTCGACGGCAAGCCGGTGCGCTGGGGCACGGCCCTGCACGACCGCTATATGCTCGAACACTTTATCTGGAACGATTTCCTGGAAGTGTTGGACGATCTCGCCGCGGCTGGCTACGCGTTCGATCCCGCCTGGTTCGAGGCGCAGCGGCAGTTCCGCTTCCCGGTCTGCGGCACGGTAGAGCACGCCGGCGCGCGGCTCGAACTGCGCCAGGCGATCGAGCCCTGGTATGTGCTTGGCGAAGAGGGCTTGGCCGGCGCCACGGCGCGGCTGGTCGATTCCTCGGTCGAGCGGCTGCAAGTCAAAGTCGCGGGATTGACGGAAAGCCGACACGTAGTGACCTGTAACGGCGCGCGCCTGCCGCTGACGCCGACCGGTCGCGTCGGTGAATACGTCGCCGGCGTGCGTTTCAAGGCCTGGAATCTGGCGTCCGGCCTGCATCCGACCATCGGCGTCCAAGCGCCACTGACATTCGACATCGTCGACACCTGGAACCAGCGTTCGCTCGGCGGCTGCGTCTATCACGTCGCCCATCCGGGCGGGCGCAATTACGAGACCTTCCCGGTCAACTCCTATGAAGCAGAGGCGCGCCGCCGCGCACGCTTCCAGGACCATGGCCACACGCCAGGCCCGATCGACGTGCCGCCGCTCGAGATCAGCCTCGAATATCCGACCACGCTCGACCTGCGGCGAGCCGACTGACAAACGCCGCCCACAAAACCCCAACCCATGGCAGCCAACCTCGACAGCCTTGTCGACAGCGGGACCGCAAGCCCCGAATACGGCCTCGAACAGTTCGTCGCCGGCTATCGGCCGCTCGCTGGCATTTTCGACGAGATGATGGACGGCGATGGCCGCGTGCGCGCGCATTGGCGGCCGTTCCTGTCGATGTTGGCGGCGCTCGGCGTCGACGAGATCAATCGTCGCTTCGGCGCTGCCGATCGTTACCTGCGCGGCTCCGGCGTCTTCTACCGCGTCTACGAAGATGCCGCCGGCATCGAGCGACCGTGGCCGCTCAGTCATGTGCCACTGATCATCGAGCCGTCCGAATGGCGCGAGCTAGAAGCGGGTCTTGTCCAACGCGCCACATTGCTCGAGGCGGTATTGGCCGACACCTATGGGCCATCGCAGCTCAGCCGCGACGGCCGCCTGCCCGCGGCGCTGATTGCCGGCAATCCGGAATTCTTGCGGCCTTTGGTCGGGGTCGCGCCGCCGGGCGGCGCGCATCTGCGCTTTTATGCGGTTGATATCGGACGCGGCGCCGACGGTCGCTGGTGGGTGCTAGGTGACCGGGCGCAAGCGCCGTCGGGTGCCGGCTATGCGATCGAAAATCGCCTGGCGTTGTCGCGCGCCATCCCCGACATCTACCGCACCACGCGGGTCGAGCGTGTCGCGCCATTCTTCCAGGCGTTTCAGGCTGAACTGGCCACGCTTAGCCGCCAGGACGATGCCCACATCTGTCTGCTCACGCCTGGGCCGATGAGCGAGACCTATTTCGAGCACGCCTATCTGGCGCGCTATCTCGGCTTCCTGCTGATCGAAGGCGAGGACTTGAGCGTGCGCGACGACGGCGTGTTCGTCCGCACAGTCTCGGGCCTGCAGCGCACCGAAGTGCTGCTGCGGCGCATCGATGCCGACTTTGCCGATCCCTTGGAGCTCAATGCGGCGTCGCGCCTCGGCGCACCCGGGCTCTTGCAAGCCGTGCGCGACGGCAAGGTCGTGATCATCAACGCGCTCGGCGCCGGTCTGGTCGAAGCGCGCGCCATGCTGGCCTTCCTGCCGGCGCTGGCGCCCACCGTACTCGGAACGGACTTAGCGATTTCGAACGTCGCCACCTGGTGGCTCGGCCGCGACGATATCCGCGAGGAGATGATCGCAAAGCTCGATGGCATGGTGGTCGCCTCGGCTTTCGAGTCGCAGCTCGACGAGCGTAGAGCCAGCGAAATCCTGGGCGCGAAGCTTGATGGCGCGCAGCGCCAGGCGCTGATCCGCTCGATCCGCGATCGCGGCGTCGATTATGTGGCGCAGGAGGCGGTGACGCTCTCGAGCATGCCGGTCTGGCGGGACGGCCGGCTACAGCCGCGGCCTTTCATCTTGCGGCTCTATCTCGCCAGGATCGGCGAGCGTTGGCAGATGATGCCGGGCGGTTTCGTGCGCATCGCCGACACCGCCGACGCGCGCGCCGTTAGCCTGCAACGCGGCGCGGCGACCGCCGACGCCTGGGTCCTGGCGCGCGGCCCGGTGGCCGAGACGACGCTATTGCCAGCGCCGGAGCGGATTTTGGTGCAACGTGCCACCGGCTTGCTGCCGAGCCGCGCCGCCGACAACTTGTTCTGGGTCGGTCGCTACATGGAGCGCGCCGAAGCGACGCTGCGCCTGGTGCGCGCGGTGATGAACCGGGCCGCCGAGACCGACGAGACGACCGCACCAGTCATCGCGGCGCTCGGCTCGCTGTTGCGAGCGTGGAACGCGGTGCCGAGTGAAACGCGCGGCGCGACCGCCGACTCCATTGCTCGGGCGGCGCTGACGCGCCTCGATCTCTCGGGATCGTTGCCGTCGCTTACCGTCGCCGCGCGTTCGGCGGCGTCGGTGATCCGCGATCGTTTTTCGCCGGACGCCTGGCGGGCGATCAACGATCTCGCCATCATGATCGCCATGCCGCTGGCCCCCCACCCTGACCCTCCCCCGCGTGCGGGGGAGGGATGGGAGGAGGGCGCCATCTTCGAGCGCGTCGAGGCGGCATTGCGCATCGTCGCGTCGCTGTCGGGCTTGGCGCAGGAAAACATGACGCAGCTCGCCGGCTGGCGCTTTCTCGAACTCGGCCGTCGCATCGAGCGCGCCATCATCACCGGCCGGCTGGTGCGGTGCTTCGCGCTCGCCGGCGCGCCGGTGGGTGGTCTCGAAGTGTTGCTGGAGTTCGCCGACAGCCAGATCACCTATCGCCAGCGCTATGTGATGGTCGCGGCGCGCGCGCCGGTGATCGACCTGGTCGTCCTCGATCCGAATAACCCGCGCTCGGTGGCGTTCCAGCTTGACCGCATCGAGGCGCATCTGGCGGCCTTGCCTGGACGCAGCGCCGCCGGCCGGCTGTCACCGGTGCAGCAGATCGCGGCCGCGATTGCCACTCGCCTGCGCACGCTCGAAGCCACAACCATCGACGAGGCGCTCATCATCGAGACTGAACAGGCGCTGATGAAGCTTTCGGACGCGGTCACCGCCGCCTATCTCACCAACAATGAGCGCGCCGACGCCGGCTGGGAGGCGTTGGCGTGATCTACGATGTGCGTCAGACGACGGCCTGCGTCTATGCCTCGCCGGTGGCCCAGGCGCATCACGTGCTGCGCCTGACCCCGATCAATCGCAGTGGCCAGCGTGTTCACGTTGCCGCCTTGCAGATCGCGCCGGAGCCCCAGCACCGGCGCGAAGGACAGGATTTCTTCGGCAACCGCCTCACCTGGATCGACGTCGAAGAGCCGCACCGCATGTTGACAGTCAAATTGACCGCACGCGTCGGCGTTGACGCCGTCGTGGAGCCGGCACCGCTGACAACGCCGGCCTGGGAAGCCGTTCGCGAAGACGCGTTTGCCACCAGCGATATCGGCCCGATGTCGCCGGCGCACTTTCTGTTTCCAAGCCGCATGATCAGTCTTGATCCGGAGATCAGCGACTACACCCGAGAAAGTTTCCCGCCCGGCCGGCCAATACTTGACGCCTCGATCGAACTGATCAATCGGCTGAGGTCCGACATGACCTACGAAATCGGCGCCACCACCGTCACCACGATGCCGCCGATGTCATTCGCGCTGCGCCGCGGCGTCTGCCAGGATTTCGCACACATCATGATTTCCGGGTTGCGCGGCATCGGCCTGGCGGCCGCCTATGTCAGCGGCTATTTGCGCACGGCGCCACGCGCCGACGCGACGCGGTTGCAGGGCGCCGACGCCATGCATGCCTGGGCGCTGGTCTGGTGCGAAAGCCAAGTCGGCTGGGTCGGGCTCGATCCGACCAATGCCATCCTTGCCTCCGACGAGCATATCGTGCTGGCGCTCGGACGGGACTATACCGACGTGGCGCCGATCGACGGCGTGATCGTCGGCTCGGGCGGACAACGGATTGACGTTGGCGTCAGCGTCACGCCGGTCGAGTAACATGTCTCTTTTTCGGGAGCTTTGAGCATGCGCGCGTATCTGTTGCCCAAGGGCGGCGCCGGTATCGACGGTCTCGTCGAGGTCGATCGGCCGATGCCGAAACCGCTGCACCGTCAGGTGCTGGTCAAAGTCATCGCCTGTTCGCTGAATTATCGCGATCTCGGCATTGTCCGCGGCAGCTATCGTCAGCCGATCCGCGAAAACCTTGTGCCGCTGTCCGATGGCGCCGGCGAAGTGGTCGAGGTCGGCCCCGGCGTCACCCGTGTGAAGGCTGGCGACAAGGTCGCAAGTTGCTTCTTCCAGCGCTGGCCCGGCGGCGAGCCGGGTCCACACGTGCATGCATCGGCGCTCGGCGGCGGCATCGACGGCATGCTCACCGAGTACATCGTTCTCGAAGAAGAAGGCGTCGTCAAAATTCCCGGCCACTTGTCGATCGAGGAAGCCGCGACGCTGCCTTGCGCCGCGGTGACGGCCTGGGAAGCAATCATGAACCACGCCAAACTGGTCGCCGGCCAAACGGTGCTGCTGCAAGGCACCGGCGGCGTCTCGATCTTCGGCCTGCAGCTCGCCCACATGATGGGCATCACCGCGATCATTACCTCGTCGAGCGACGACAAGCTTGCGCGCGCCAAGGCGCTCGGCGCCGCGCACGGCATCAACTACAAGACCACGCCGGAATGGGACAAGGCGGCGATCGCCTGCAACGGCGGCCGCGGCGTCGATCACGTGCTCGAAGTCGGCGGCGCCAACACCCTTACCCCATCGTTCGGCGCCATCCGGGTCGGCGGCAAAGTCAGCATCATCGGCGGGCTCAGCGGCGGCGCCCGCGAGCTCAATCCCGGATTGATCTTCGCCAAGCGCGCCAATGTGCAGGGCATTTCGGTCGGCTCGATGCAGACCTTCGAGACGATGAACGCGGCGATCGCCGCCAACCAGCTCAAGCCGGTGATCGATCGCGTGTTCGGCTTCGACGAAGTGCACGCCGCTTACAAGCACATGGAATCCGGCGCGCACTTCGGCAAGATTGTCATCCGCGTAGCGTGACGATCGTACGGTGGCCGCACGCCGATTGAACACCGCAATGTAGCCCGGTTGAGCGCAGCGAAACGCGGGATCAGCCGAGTGGCCTTGCGCGCCGCTCCCGGATTTCGCTTCGCTCAATCCGGGCTACAAATCGTTATCGCGCCACCCGCGCCGGCGGAAACGCAACTTCAATCAAAGTGCCGGCGTTCGGCGCACTCTTGATACTGAAATGCGCGCGGTTGGCCTCGGCCAACGCCTTGGTCAGCGGCAGGCCGAGGCCGGTTCCGCCCGAGCCCCAGCTGCCCGCGGTCGCCGCTTGCTTGAACGGCTCGAGCGCCGCCTCGACATCTTTTTCGCTCATGCCGACACCGGTGTCGCGCACCCGCAATACCGCCTCGCCGCTGTCGGCGAACGCCGTCGACACAATAACCTGGCCGCCCGGGCCGGTGAACTTGATCGAGTTCGACAGCAGATTGAGAACGATCTGGCGCAGTGAACGCTCGTCGGCGACCACTTGCGGCATTCCCGGCGTCAGTGAGGTGCGGATGATGATCCGCGCGCGGCTTGCCTGCGGCTGCATGATGCCGACGCATTGCTGGGTGAGATCGTTGAGGCTGACATTGCCGAACGACAGATCGAGCTGGCCGTTCTCGATCTTGGAAAGATCCAGCAGGTCGTTGAGCAGCGAAACCACATGCATCGCGGCGGCGTGGATGTCCTTGAGATAGTCGCGATAGCGGTCGTTACCGATCGGGCCGAAGCGTTCGGCGATGATGATCTCGGCGAAGCCGCTGATGGCGTTGAGCGGCGTGCGGATCTCGTGACTGATCTTGCTGACGAACTCCGCCTTTGCCGCCGCCGCCTTCTGCGCCTCGCGCGTGGCCGTTCGCATGTCGGCCTCGGTCTTCTTGAAGGCTTCGACATGCGCCTTGAGTTCACGGATCTCGCTCTGCGCCGCCGCCAGCGACAGCGCGTGCCCGCGCCGGCGCTCATCGGCCTCGCCGTTGCTGACAACCAGCGCCAGCGCCGACGTCTCTCCCCATGGGACCGTCAGCAAGCGTCCTTCCACCGGGCGCGGCGTGCCGTCGCGGCCTTTGATCGACAGCGATTGCGCGCTGCCGGTCTCGGCGAGCGCGCCGGCACTCGGTTCGGTGAAGAGCTTGTCCAGGCCGCCGATCGACGCAAGCGCGTCAAGGCTTTCGTAGCCGCTCAATTCGAGGAAATAACGATTGGCGTGGAGCAGCGTGTTGTGCGCGCCGTTGTGCCGATAGATCAGCACGCCCAGCGGAATTCGATCGAGCAGTGCGGTTGCAAGTGTCGAGCCGGCTTGTGGCGGTGTTGCTGACGCGTGGTCACCGTCTGATCCGGGGTGTTTGACTGCTGGCGGCGCAGGTTCGGACGCGACCGGTGTTTGCGCTGGCTCACTTTCTGGGGCCTCACTCACCGTCGGCAGAACGCCGGCGCCGTTCGGCTCGGCGATGTCCTCGCGAACGCCCTGCAAACGCGCCGTCAGCTCTTGCGCCAGTTCGCGAAAGGCCTTGCGCTCGACAGGGCTCAGCGTCGGCGGCTTCGGCTCGGACCCCGCTCCGCTGCGGAACGGCACCACATTGGCAGCCGCCGGTGCGACGTCGGGCGAGGCATCCTCGCTGTGGGGCGTATTCTCGGCGGCGCCCAGCGCGGGCGCTTCGGCTGCCGCGTCGGGCGTGGTGGAAGGCGAAATAACTGTGCCGTCGGTCTCGTCGGCAGGCGATTCCGCTTGGATGGCTACCGCATCGCTCGCGGCTTTCGTCTCCGGCACGGCCATAAATCCGATCGGGCGTTCGCGGCGCGCGCGCGCCAATTGATTGATGCGGGTCAGATCGCGGCACACGCCGAACCCGCGATAGCCGCGAAATGCGCGCTCACGATCAAACACCGGCAGCCCCGACAGCTCGACCGGCAGGCGTTCGCCGCCATCGTCGACCGGCCAGGAGACGGTGATGCCGCTCCAGGTTTCGTGGGTGGCGACCGCGCGCGCGATTTGATTTTCCGGATCGAGCTTGAGCTCGGCGGCGATCTCCCCCCACATCCGGCCGAATGCCGCCGTGGTGCGCGGGCCCATCAACTCGATGAATTCGTCCGAGCCGACCACAAAGCGGCCGTCGGCATCCATCTGCCAGACAAAGCGCAACGGGTGGCGCCGGTCCGCGCCCGGCTCGTGGCCGGAGCCGCCTTGCGCTGCGGTCCCCGCAAGGAGCGGTGCGTCGACGAGCGCCATCTTGGCGGCAGCGCCTTTGGCGGCGTGATCTTCGTTCGGCCGCGCGTCGAACTGAGCGACCAGCACGGCCGACGCATCACGACCGAGACGTTCGATCGTTACCGGGCCGTGCGGCGTCGTTCCCTTGGCGCTGCCGGCCGTGAGCGCATCTGCGGCGAGGCCGGCGATGCCGAGCGCCGACAGGCTCAACAGGTCGCCAAGCCGCGCGTTGGCCGACGGCGTCGCATAGAGCAACGAGCCATCGGGCGTGAAGGCGATCAGCGTCCGCTCGCGGCCAGCGAACAAACGGCTCACCCGCTCGCGCAGCGGCAGTGACGGGCCGGCCGGTTCGGTCGCGACCAGAAGGATCGCGGGCGCTTCGTTCGAGAGCGCAATGCGCGAGCAAATGCACGTAAGCGGACGCCCGAGGTTTCCGCCGAAGCCGCGCAGGCGCTCGAGCCGCATTTGCCCGGTCGGTGGCAACGTTGCGGCAAGCCGGGCGATCTCAGTGGCGGCCGGATGCTTGGGGTCGGTTGGGCCGGATGCACATTCGCCGCTGTTGCCGGCGCCAAAGACCGCCGCACCGACGGCGTTGGCCCAGAGAATTCGTGGGCCGTCCGCACTCCACAGCCACACAGGCGCGGCGCCGGTCGCGTGATCGGCGAGCTGGCTCTCCAGTCGCGGATCGCGCGGCAAAGCAGCGAGCGTTGACTCCACAAGGCCCATGTGACGGAAAAAATTATTGCCTAAGGAATTCTTAATAAAGCGGGCCGGCGCCGGCGTCCATGCCGGGCGGCAGGCGCTACACCCGTCAAGGCGGGATAACCTTAACCCGGCCGGCACTTTGATCGGACAGCAATATCGGGGTGCAAGCCGGCCTTGAATTCGCCTAGGATGACCTTCGTCAGGGGTACGAGGATCTTACGATGGCCAAGGAGCCCTTCGAGCAATTTGCGATGCCCAATGAGGTCCGCGCTTTCGTCGAGCAGAGCGTGGCCCAGGCGCGAGCAGCGTTCGACGGCATCGCCACCGCGGCAACGCAGGCGGTGGCGCAGTGGCAAGGCCAAGCCCAGGCAGCCCGCGCCGGCGCCAGTGAAATCGCCCATAAGTCGATGGCCTATGCCGAGAAAAATATGGCGTCAAATTTCGAGTTCGCGCAAAAGCTGATGCACGCCAAGGACCCAACCGAAGTGATGCGCCTGCAGCAGGAATATATCGCCCGCCAGATGCAGACGCTTTCGAGCCAGGCCCAGGAGCTCGGACAAAGTGCCGCCAAAATAGTCATGGACGCTTCGAAGGCGAAAAAGTAATCCGCCTAATCCATTGGCATTTCTTCCAAAAACCGCGAAATATCAAACGACTGCGTCATATTGTGCAACGCAATAAGTTTCTATTGCATCGCACCAAAATCCTTGCTATACGAATAACCGGAAGTCCCGGGCTTAGTGCTGCGTTCCAGCTGCGGGGTCAAGGAAATGCGTGTGATGCCCCGTGCTGCGGGCGGCGGGGCTAGCCAGGAATTAAGCCACCATAGAACTGCCCGAGAGCACGACAGAGCAAGGATCGAGTGTCATGGCGGAAGCCACCATTGCTGCCCCGAAAGCCAAGCCGACCAAGCCGGGCGCATTCGAGATGCCCAAGTTCGAAATGCCGAAGTTCGACATGCCGAAGGTCGAGATGCCGGCCGCCTTCCGTGAATTCGCGGAGCGCGGCGTCGCTCAGGCCAAGGACACTTACGAGAAGATGAAGGCCGCCGCCGAAGAGGCAACCGACGTTCTCGAGACCACCTATTCGACCGCCACCAAAGGCTGTTCGGACTATGGTCTCAAGGTCATCGAAGTCGCCCGCACCAACACCAACGCGGCGTTCGATTTTGCCGGCGAGATCATGGCGGCGAAGACGCTGTCGGAGGTCGTCGAGCTGACCAGCGCCCATGCCCGCAAGCAATTCGAGGCGCTGACCGCGCAGAGCAAGGAACTCGGCGCGCTGGCGCAGAAGGTTGCGACCGAGACTGCCGAGCCGATCAAGACCGGCATGAACAAGGCCTTCAACAAGGTCAATTGATCGCCGCGTCAGTTCGCGTTCCTCATCCCCCATTGTGTGATGGGCGAAGCCCGGGTCCTTGATCCGGGCTTTTTGCTTGCCGTCGCATGCCTTCCAGGAGAACCGGCTTTCACTTTTCCAGCGCATGCGCTAGCTTTCGCGCGCTTGCCGACCGCAAGCCGTGCAGCTGTAGCTCAGTTGGTTAGAGCGCCTGACTGTGGATCAGGAGGTCGGTGGTTCGAGTCCACCCAGCTGTACCAGCAAAATCAATAGCTTATTGGTCGCCGTAAAGGTTGAGGCGAGTAACGGCAAATTACGGTAAGCATTCGGTAAGCAGATATTCGGAAATCCGCTCCCTTCAGCGGTTCGGATGAACTCGGCGCGGCCTTTACGTCACTCACTAATGGACACGCCACCGAGCGTCGGTAGCCGAAGGACCGCAA
>Ga0210398_10003668_pt1 | contig 14618 bp, 10 predicted proteins | sample IncBWC4OmetaG_FD_161047 | JGI IMG/M metagenome (GOLD analysis project Ga0210398, IMG submission 161047) | Forest soil microbial communities from Barre Woods Harvard Forest LTER site, Petersham, Massachusetts, United States - Inc-BW-C-4-O | ecosystem: Environmental > Terrestrial > Soil >...
AAACGTGACCTTTTCCTACCTCGGCATCGATCCCGTGCTGCACGACATCAACCTCGAGGTGAAGCCCGGCCAGTGCATCGCCATCCTCGGCACGACCGGTGCGGGCAAAAGCGTCCTGATGAGCCTGATCCCGCGCTTCTTCGACCCCACGGCCGGCCGCGTGCTGGTCGACGGGCTCGATGTGCGCCGCCTGCGCCTCGACGACCTGCGCCGCAACATCGGCCTCGTTTTCCAGGAAAGTTTTCTCTTCAGCAACACGGTCGCGGCCAACATCGCCTTCGGCCATCCCGAGGCCACGCCGGCACAAATCGAAAAGGCCGCGCACATCGCCGCCGCGCATGATTTCATCATGAAGCTGCCGCAGGGTTACGACACGGTGATCAGCGAAAGCGGGCAGAGCCTTTCCGGCGGTCAGCGCCAGCGCCTGGCCATTGCGCGCGCCGTGCTGCTCGAGCCGGCCATCCTGCTGCTCGACGACCCGACGGCGGCCATCGACTCGGAGACCGAGCACGAGATTTTCGAGGCGCTCGACCGCGCCATCGCCGGCCGCACGACGTTCATCGTCGCGCACCGCCTCAGCACGCTGCGCCGCGCCGACTTCGTCATTGTCATGGAGCACGGCCGCATCGTGCAGCAGGGCACGCACGAAGAGCTGATGAAAATTCCCGGCCCGTATCTCAGCGTGGCCAACCTGCAGCTGGTGGACAACCGCGAGCTGCAGATTGAGGCGGAAAAGAAAGGCGCGGCATGAATCCCGCGCTGACCAACCCGAATCCGTCCCCGCCGCCGCGCCGCGGCGTGCCCATGCTGGTTCATCGCGTGGATGATGACGATGAATACGGGGAACTGCAAAAACCGCTCGACTGGGGCCTCATCCGCCGGCTCATGGGCTACACGCGGCCGATCGCCGCGAAGCGCAACTGGCTGATTTTTTTCACGGCTCTGCGCTCGGCGCAATTGCCCGCCCTGGTGTGGGTCTCGAGCCTGATCATCGGCGACCTCATCGCGGGCTTCACGCACGAGCCGCCCGCGCAGCGCGATCTTTCGCTGCTGTGGGAGTCGCTGGCCGGCTACGGCGTGCTCGCGGTGCTGACCGACGGGCTGTTTCATTTCCGCCAGCGGCTGGCGCTCGAGGTGGGCGAAACCGTGGTCAACGCCCTGCGCCGCGACATTTTTTCCACCATGCAGCGCATGCCGATGGCGTTTTTTCACCGCATGAAAGTCGGCGGCATCATCAGCCGCGTGACTTCCGACGTGGAGGCGTTGCGCGTGGGCATCCAGGATGTGTTTTTTATCAGCATCGTGCAGGCGGGGCAGATGCTTTTTGCCGCCTGCGTCATGGCTTATCGCGATTGGGCAATGTTCCTCGTCGTCCTCGGGATGGCGCCGATCTTGTGGATGATCAACCATCACTTCCGGGTGAAGCTCAGCCGCTACTCCCGCGCGGCCCAGGAGAGTTTCAGCCGCGTGACGGCCACGCTGGCCGAGTCGATCAACGGCATCCGCGTGACGCAGGGTTTCGTCCGGCAGGAGACCAATGCCGGGCTGTTTCGCAGCCTGCTGGCCGATCACTCGCGCTACAGCGTCGATCTCGCGCGCACGTCCGGCCTCCTCGTGCCATTACTCGAACTGAACAGCCAGTTCTTCATCGCCATCCTGCTGATGTTCGGCGGCTGGCGGACGTTCCACGGCTACATGCAGGTGGCGGACCTGATTTTGTTTTTCCTGATGGCGAACCAATTCTTCGCGCCCATCCAGAATCTTGGCATCCAATACAACCAGGCGCTGATCGCCATGGCCGGGGCCGAACGCGTCTTCCGGCTGCTCGATCTCAAGCCGGATTGGGAGGATGCGCCGGATGCCGTGGATCTCCCCGATCCGAGGCGGCCAAGCCCGCAAGTACCAGGTAACAAGGATCAAGATAGCGTTGAAACGGCTGCGCCGGATTCTTGTCACTTGAAACCTGATACTTGTAACTTGCGCGAGCCGGCTGGCGCGCGCGTCGAATTTCGCGGCGTGAGTTTTGGCTACAATCCGGAGCGCCTCGTGCTTCACGACATCAACTTCACGGCCGAGCCCGGCCAGACGATCGCGCTCGTCGGCCACACCGGCAGCGGCAAGAGCTCGATCATCAACCTCGTCGCGAAGTTTTACCTGCCCGGGCAGGGCGGGGTGTTCGTCGACGGCCGCGAGATCCGCACCCTCACCAGCCATTCGCTGCACCGGCAGATGGGCATGGTGCAGCAGCAGAACTTTCTCTTCAGCGGCACGGTGCTCGACAACATCCGCCTGAGCAAACCGGAGGCGTCCGAGGCCGAGGTGCGCGCGGCCGCGCAGCAGCTGGACTGCATCGACATCCTGGAGGCGTTGCCGCATGGCCTGCAGACGGAGGTCGGGGAGAAAGGCGCGGGGCTCTCGGTCGGCCAGCGCCAGCTCATCTGCTTCACCCGTGCGTTGTTGGCCGACCCGCGCGTCGTCATTCTCGACGAGGCCACGAGCTCCATCGATGCGTTGACCGAGGCGCGCTTGCAGCACGCGTTGCTCACGTTGTTGCGCGGGCGCACGAGCTTTGTCGTGGCGCACCGCCTCTCGACGATCCGCCACGCCGACCTCGTGCTGGTGCTCGACCAGGGGCGCATCGTCGAGCGCGGCACGCACGCAGAATTGCTCGCGCAGGGCGGCCATTATGCCGCGCTTTACCGGCAATTTGTCCAAATGGACGACCAAGACTGACCGCCGGAAAAAAGCGCCCAGAGGTAAAAAGATGATTTTTTCAAAGATTTTCCTCGGAAAACATCCACTTTTCCCTCTAGAAAGGCGTTGCGTTCAGAGTAAAGAACCCTAAACCCAGATTCACTATGGCTAAAAAATCAGCTCGTAAACCTAATGCTAAATTCATGGCCCCGGTCACGCCGGACGCCTTGCTCGCCGCCGTTGTTGGCGCCGCGCCTCTTCCCCGCACGGAGCTCACGAAGAAGCTCTGGATCTACATCAAGAAAAACGGCCTCCAGGATAAAACCAAGAGGACCCAGATCAATGCAGACGACAAACTCAAGGCAGTCTTTGGCGGCAAGTCCAAGGTCAGCATGTTTGAGATGACCAAGCTCGTTTCGGGTCACGTCGGCAAATAAACCCTTTCAACCAAGGCGCCGCCGCGGAGAAATCCGCGGCGGCGTTTTTGTTTTTGGAGGAAGCGGATTTGTTTCACACGAAGATCGCAAAGGGACGCGAAGGGTCACTGATGGTTTCTCGCGAAGGGTACGAAGGAGGCGAAGGGTAAGAGGGAAACCCTTAAGCCAGGAATCGCGCAATGAACACTCGTCATTCGCCATTCTGCATTCGTCATTTTCCTTCCAGCGCCATCTCGATCTGTTTGCAGGCGGTCTTTAAAATCTGCAGGCGCGCATAACGCTTGTTGTTGGCCGGGATGAGATGCCAGGGCGCGAAGGGGTTGTCGGTCAGGGCGAGCATGTCGCCGACCGCCGCTTCGTAGGCGTGCCATTTGCGGCGGTTGCGCCAGTCCTCGGGATCCATCTTGTGGCGCTTGTAGGCGGTGTCCTCGCGTTCGCGAAAGCGGCGCAGTTGCTCGTCCTTGCTGATGTGCATCCAGAATTTCACGACGATGATGCCGCGTTCGGTGAGCTGCTCCTCGAAGTCGTTGATCTCGGTGAACGCTCGCTTCCACTCGGCCTCGTTGCAGAAACATTCCAGCCGCTCCACGAGCACGCGGCCGTACCATGAGCGGTCGTAGATTGTCACCATGCCCGCGCGCGGCACGTGCCGCCAGAAGCGCCAGAGGTAGTGGTGCGCCTTTTCCTCGTCGTTCGGCTTGGCGATGGGGATGACGCGGTAATCGCGCGCGTCGATCGCGCTGGAGAGCCGGCGGATGGCGCCGCCCTTGCCGGCGGCATCCCAGCCCTCGAAGACAAAGACGATGGAGCGGTGCTGGGTCGAGGCCGCGCGCACGGCGTGGTTGAGGCGGCCGAGCCACTTGTCGCGCTTCTCCTCGTATTCCGCGGCCGACAAACCCTGGTCGAGCGGGAGCGCGAGCAGCCGGCGCAGGCCGGAGGCGCGCAACGGGGTGATGGCAGCTACTTTTTGGCGTTTGGAATTTTGGCCTTTGGCTTTTTTAATCTTCCGGGCATGTTCGCGGAAACGCGCGAGCAGCAGCCGGCCCACGGCGAAATCGCGACTGCGCGGATCGTCGGCGCCGACGACAAGCCACGGCGAGGCCGGGCGGTGCGTGGCCTCCAGGATGTGCCGGGCGGTGCGCCCGAGGCGGTCGTAGAGGCGGTGATGGCGCCAGTCGTCGGGCGAGACGCGCCACGCGGTGCGTTCGTCGTCCGCAAGTTCGCGGAGGCGCTTGTATTGCGCGGCCTTGGAGAGGTGCAGCCAGACTTTGAGAATGAGCGTGCCGTCGGCGGCGAGCAACTGCTCGAAATGGCGGATGCGCCGCAGTTCGTGGTCGAGTTGCGTGAGGTTCTTGGCGCCGTGGATTTCCTCGCGGAGGGTTTCCGTGTACCACGAGCCGGCGAAGATACCCATGCGGCCGTGCGGCGACAGGCTGCGCCAGAAGCGCCACATGAACGGGCGTTCGCGCTCCTCGTCGGTGGGGGTGTGAAACGCGAGCGTCTCCACGCCGCGTGGGTCGAGCCAGCCATTAAGGGTGTTGATGAGCTCGCCGCGGCCCGCGCCCTCGACACCCGCGACGACGAGCAGCACGGGAAAAGGCGCGGCTTTCAGCTCCACCTGCAGTTGCACGAGCTGCTCGCGCAGCCGGGGCACGCGCGCCTCGAAATCTTTTTTTGGGATACGGGGCGTCGCAATTTTCCGGGCCATGCTGAAAAAATTTCTGCCGGGGCGATGCGGGCTTGTCGAGTCTCACCCAAAAAAATTCGCGCCCAACCCCTCGCGCGGCGCAAAAAGCTGGGTAGGTTTACGGTGCCAGAGATGAAACGGCCGCGGGCAGATCGCACGCGGCCCAACCCCAACTTCAAAATCAGGAGGCAGTCATGAGCCCCGTGCATTTGATCGTAAGATTTCTTGGTTGTTCAGCCGTGGCGGGCGTGCTCGGCGCGCTGGCGATGGCGGTGGTCATCCGGCTTTTCGCGCGGGCCCGCTGGGCGCGCGGCGACATGGTGGTGGCGGTGGGCAGCCTGCTGACGCGCTCGCGCGAATCGGCCCGGCTGGTCGGCGGCATCCTGCACGCGCTTTCCGGCGTGGGTTTTGCCATGGTCTATACCGTGGCGATGATGGCGCTCGACCTGGCGAGGTTCCCGACGGCGGTCTACGCGGGGATCGGCTTTGGGGTTTTCCACGGCATGGTCATGGGCCTGATGCTGTGCTGGATCGTGGCGGATCAGCATCCGCTCGATGAATTCAAGGAGGCCGGCCTGGCGGTGGGCGTGAGCCATCTTGTGGGCCACGTGGCCTATGGGCTCGTGGTCGGGGTGGTGATTGGTTTCTCAGGGCTGTAACCAGGAAGCAGGAATCGATCATTAACCACGAAGGCACGAAGCTCACGAAGAAAGCTTTCTAACCACTGATGGGCACTGATGATCACTTATCATTCGGATCGGAGTTTTTAACCGCGGATGAACCCGCCTTTGCTAAAGCTACGGCGTGGCAGGCGCAGATGGACGCGGATATCGGATCGGACGTTGATCGTTCCTGGGTTCATGGCTTCCTTCTTAAACCAATCCGATCATTTTTAGTAGGAAACCAGGAAGCCAGGATGACTTTTTAACCGCGAATGAACGCGAATAGACGCGAATGGCCCGCCTTTGCTAAAGCTACGGCGTGGCAGGCATTGGAAAACTGGGCTGCGTTTGCAGCACACGGCCGCAGGCCGTGTTGGCCGTCGGGTTGCGCCAGAAAGCGCTGCCGCAGCGTTTTCTGATTGCAACGACGGCCAACAGTTGTTTTCCGCAGCCTGCCAATATCAGCGTCAATCCGCGTTATCCGTGGGAAAGGCCTTAACAAGCGGCCCGGCGTTTCTCAATGCGATCCAGCGGCAAGCAATTCTTGCAACGATTCGACAATTTGCTGGGCGTCGATTTCGGGCCGTACGACCCGCGCTGCCATCACCCCGTCGAGCAAGACCGAGATGAGGCGCGCCAGTTTCACGGCTCGTTGCGCTGAAATCCCGGGTTTTTGGGAAAGTGCACTCGCGAGAATCTCAACCTCCGTCACATAGAATTGCTTGATGGCCCCTTCGGTCAGGAGGGATTTGCGATTGGAGTAGGAATAGTCGAGGACCACTTTAAGGAATCCCGAGAGTTCCGGCGACAAGAGCAGGTTGCTCGACAACCAGGCTTCCAGCCCGCCGATACCTTTTTTCTCGCGCCTTAATTTTTCATAGGCCGCGACGACATCAGTCAACGCCATGCGGACGGTGAACTGGAAGAGATCATCCCGATCCTTAAAGTAATAGTAGATCAGGGCCGGATTGACCCCTGCGGCCTTGCCGAGATCTTTATTGGAGACCGCCGCATAGCTGAATTCAGAAAATAGTTTCAAGGCGGCTGTGCCGATGGCATTGCGCCGCTCTTGAAAGGTTAGGGTTTTGTGACGCATCTGAAAAACTATGCTGGGAGAGTTGGCCAACTCTCCGCCTCCGCTTCAACCAGCAACTTTTCCAGGTCTTGGATAATTTCTTCCAGCATGGTTTCGCCCACCGAAGCGGAGGCCTCGGACGGGTGACCGACCACCCCATTGGGCGTCACGGCCGGCATCGCATATCGCCAGAATTTACCAATGGTTAAGTCGGCAAAATCGCGGGCGTGTTTCATGTCAACCCCGTCCGGTTCGATGGCCAGCATCATCGCGGTTTCGGCCAGATTGGCATGCATGTCGGGCGCATCGATGGCGTAAATGCTGCGCGCCCTCGCCGATATTTCCCAAAGACCCCGATAAGCAAAACGAACGCGTGGATACTCATAGCGGAGTTGAAGAATGGCGCTCTCGATGGAAGGCCCGTTCGTCGCATGGCCGGAGATGAAAAACAGGCGATCGACACCGCTGCCATTGATCGCCCATCGGGAAATCTCACACAAAACCTGGGTCAGGAGGGTGGGCGACAACGACAAAGTCCCGGGCCACTTCTCCGTATGCCCATACGAACAGCCAAAAGGGAGCGCAGGCAACTTCAGGACCCCACGCCGCTGGCAGGCCGCGCGACAAATGTGTTCGACCAGGAAGGTGTCCGTGCCAGTGGCCAGGTGTGCGCCATGCTGCTCGGTCGCCCCAATCGGGAAGACGGCGAATGAGCGACCGTTGGTCGCGACGCGTTCACCAATTTGACGGCTGGTCGACCGTTCCCAGGCACTCATGGCGGCGGCTCACACAAAGACGAGATGCTGATCCCGCTCATCGGAAGTAACGGCATAGAAGTCCGCATCCCATTCCTTCCGTTTTTGTGCGACAAAAATGTCGACAAACTCATCACCGAGCTTGGATCGGGCAAACGAACTGGCCTCCAATGCGTCGGTCGCCTGAAGCAAGGTGCGCGGCAGCCTTCGCCGGCGCGGTTTGCCAGAGGGAAGCCCTGGATCGAGGTAAAGATTTTCGTTGAGCGGCTCGCCCGGATCGATTTGCCGTTCAAGTCCATCCAGCCCCGCATGGAGACTTAGCGCAGCCGAAAGGTAGAAGTTCGCGCTCATGTCCGGGGTGCGGTTCTCGATGCAGGGCCGGTTCATGGGGAGGCGCAACATGGCCGAGCGATTGTTCTGGCCGTAAGCCTGGAGCACGGGAGCCCAGGACGTGTCGGGCATGTCACCCTGGGCCAAAAGGCCTTTGTAGGAATTGTAGGTGGGGCAAGTCACCGCGCACAGCGCCTCGGCATGGTCCAGGAGGCCGCCGATAAAATGCAACGCTGCGTCCGTGGCTTCGAGGCCATAGCGCCGTGCGGTCTCGCCGATCGGAAATGACCCGATGTCAAAAAGGTTCTTTTTGGTTTCGGTGTTGGTTAGCGACATATTGTGATGTGCGCCCGAACGGAAATCATTGCTGTAAGGCTTGGGCATGAAACTCGCGACGGCGTCGAGCGAGTGAGCGATGTTTTTCACCATGAAACGGAAAAATGTCAGCCGATCGGCCGTTTTAAGTGCCTCGGCGTAGGCGAAATCGATCTCGAACTGTCCGTGGCCACCCTCGTTGTCGAAGGAGTAGAGTCCCCAATCGAGTTTATCCATGCAGTTCGCCAGCCGCTCCAAAAACGGCGAGGCGAGGGCGGTCTGAAACACGTCATAGGCTGGTGTAATCCCCTTGAAGGGTTCGGTCTGGAACGGAGCATAGCCTTTCTCTGTCCGCCGAAAGACATAAAACTCAGGTTCAATGCCGAGATTGAAGGTCAGCTTCTTGGCGGCGGCCCGGGCGAGGGCTTGTTTCAGGATAACCCGGCTGCAATTCTTGTAAGGCTCGCCGTGATAGTAGAGATCGGACGCAAACCAACAATACCGATTGTCCCAGGGAAAAATAGTCGCGGTCGAAAGATCGGGGATGGCGGCGCACTCATCCTTATGGGGTCCGATGAGCCCCATGCCGTCCAGGGCGCCAACCGTGAATAGCTCTGAACCGTGAGCCATGTGCGACAGACGGCTCAACGGCACGCACTTGGCCTTGGTGATGCCATGCACGTCCACATAGGAAGCGAAGCAATACTCCACGCCCTCGCGGCTTAATTTTTCGTACGTTTCAGTCACTAGCTGATGGTTATCCATGTGAAGTTTTTTTAGAGCTGGCCGGATTTCCCGTAAATTTTGCCGACAACAGCTTTGACGAAAGAACTGATTAATTAATCGGTCAATTAAATTAGATGAAAGCCAAGAAACATACGGAATCCTTTTTTGGCCTGCTCCCAGGATTAGATGAAAGAATAGGAGGCAGAATTTTAACCGCTGATGAACCCGCCTTCGCTAAAGCTACGGCGCGGCAAGCCCGGATGAACCCGCCTTCGCTAAAGCTACGGCGCGGCAAGCCCGGATGAACCCGCCTTCGCTAAAGCTACGGCGCGGCAAGCCCGGATGAACCCGCCTTCGCTATGGCTACGGCGCGGCAGGCACGGATACGGATCGGATTTTGAACACGGAGGTCACGGAGAACCCTACTTCGCCCTGATTACAGAACGCAGAAAACAAAAACGGCGGGCCTTGGGCGGCCCGCCGTTTTTTTGCGGATAAACTTTAGCCGTTCCTTACGGTGAGAAGTTGCACACTTGGAGCGTGCCGCTGCCACCGTTGGCATCGACGTAGGCGCCCCAGTTGTTCAAGCTGGTGGCCGACGCGCGGAAGGCGTAATTAGTCCCAACCGTCTGGGCCGAGCCGCCGGCCGGAGTCACTGTGATCGAATAGGTCTTGGCCGTGACATTGACTGTCAGGCTGAAGTGATACGACACGCCGGCCGAGAACGGAATTGTCGATGCGGCGGCGTAGCCGGTGCCGTTGTAGGCGTCGATATGGCCCGTGGTGTTGAAGCGCACCAGGCAGGAGAAGCTCGCGTAGGCCGTTTGCGCTCCGTTTGACAGGGCAATCAGGGCGTTGTCAGGAGAAGCCGAGGGCGTGGCGTCAAACGTGGCGGTGAAGGTGCCCGACTGCGAGGTCATGGACGAGTTCTGCCAGGTTCCACCCGAGGTTGCCGTCACACAGGTGCCGCCTGTGGATGCGAACGAAGCGCTAATCGTGTGATTGGCCTGCACATTGGAGAATGTGTAGCTGCCGATGGCACCCTGGTTGACGCCGTCAACCGTGACGCTGGAAATCATGTACCCTGAGCTGGGGGCAATTATGAATGCCTGGGTCGCGCCTTGGTTCACTGTGACGGCGCCCGATGGGCTGATCGAGCCGCCCGTTCCTGCGCTGGCGTTGATGGTGAAGGTGGTGCCGCCGGAAGTCGCGAAGCCCATGTAGTTGATGTTCCATACGCCGCCGCCGGTGTCCTGGTTTAGGGTCAGGATTTGCTGGCCGGCCGGCAGGGTCACGTTGGCCGTCACCGTGGCCCAGGTTTGATAGCCACCCGTCGCGGGAATGTTGACGTTACCGCTTAGGTTCGTACCGGAAGAATTCGACAGATGGAAGGCGTCGGTCACGGCGTTCGGAGCGGCGACGCGGAAGCTGACCGTGTAAGTGCCGGCCGTGGCCACATTGACGGTATATTTAAACCACTGGCCGGGACTTTCCCATCCGAGGTCAACGCCGCCGCCGGCGTCTGAACAGACTTCCAGGTCAACGCCGTCGGAACGGTAGCCGTTATCCGACCCATTGACCGAAGTAACGTTGTAGGCCACGCCCTGGCCGCCGGTGTCATAGTTTTCGGCCTGAACCGTGCCGGGAATGGCGGCGGGAGTTCCGCCGAAGGGGCCTTCACCCGACGATTGTTGCGCGAACGTCGCGTAATTGATGTTCCAGCCGCCATTGTCCTGGTTCAGGGTCAAGATTTGCCGGCCCGCCGGCAGGGTAACGCTGGCCGTCACCATGGTCCAAGTTTGCCAGCCGCCCGTGTTGGGAACATTGACATTACCGCTCAGGTTTGTGCCTGAAGCATTCGACAGATGGAATGCATCGGTCACCGCGCCGGCGCCGCCGGCTACGCGGAAGCTGACCGTGTAGGTGCCGGCTGTGGCCACATTGACCGTGTACTTAAACCAATCGCCGCCGAAGGTCCAGCCGAGGTCAACGCCGCCGCCGGTGTCCGAAGTCACTTCCAGGTCAACGCCGTCGGAGCGGTAGCCATTATCCGTCCCATTGATCGAGCCGATATTGTAAGCCACGCCCTGGCCGCCCACGTCATAGTTTTCGGCCTGGACCGTGCCGGGAATGGCGGCGGGGGTTCCGCCGAACGGACCTTCTACCGTGCTGAACGAGACCGGGGCCGAAACGAGGCCGTTGGCCGAAACCACCAACGAATAAGGGTCTGGAGGGAGACCTGCCGGGAGCGTGAACTCGGTGGCAATGACGGTACTGCCCGTCATCACGCCGGTCGAAGTCCAGTTGTAGGTGCGGGCATAATACACGTTGCCGGTCGTGTTGTCGGCCAGATGCAGGATCGGATAGTTAGTGTTCATCTGTTTGTCATCGCCGTACTTTGCACCTTGGGAGAGGCCGGTGAGCCCGGTGCCCGTGAGATGATACGAGCCGTCGGCATTTTTTGCGACGCTGGTGATCGCGGGTTTGCCTGCGGCCAGCTGAGTGCCGTCCGGAGTATAGATGTAAGACTTGTTGTTGGCCCCGCAATAAAACACGCTGCCATTCGGGAGATCGAGCATGGACGTTTCGTAGGCCGGGATTGGATCGCTCAGATCGGCCGTGTGATTGGGATCGGGGACTTGGGCGAAGCTATTCGTGGTATAGTCGTATTCGTAGAAAAAGGTCTTGTTCCCGAAACTGGTCGTGGAACCGTTGAGGGCGCAGAGGATCTTGCCATTGGCCATCATGGCGGCAGGCGCATCGTTTGCGGCATACCCGTTTGGAATAACCGGGCCCGCAACCCAGGAACCGGGATTGGTGTTGCCGGTGGGCGTGTAGATCACGGTATTGCCACTGGCGCCGAGCCAAAACACCTTGCCGTTGGGCAAGAGATGGCCGGAGCCAAGTTCGCCTTGGCTATTAAACATATCGACCGGCACCGGCGGTTCGCTCACCCAATTGTTTTGCGACGGAATGTAGCGCTGCGTGTTGCGGCCATAAGCAATAATGGTCAGGATGCTGTCATCGGGCAGCTTGACCCAGTCAGCCTCGTTCTGATCGCCCGGCGTGGCCGCCGAGCTCCAAGTGTCCGTGGCGGGATGATAAATCGCGACCGACGACTGGCTGTTCGATTGCAACACGTCGCCATTGGGCAGCAAGGTCGAGATGGCGTCGGAGATACCCGAAAAAGGGCTGGGTGATGTGTGTGTCCAGATGTTCGTCAGCGGATTGTAAGTTTCGGCCTTGGCGCTTCCCGTGCCGTATTCGCCGCCGGCGACGTAGACCCGGCCATCGGTCAAGACCTGCGCCGCATAATAGAGCCGGGTGTCATTCATGGACGCAATCTGCGACCAAGTGCCGTTGGCGTAGCTGCCACGGCTGTCGGGCGTCAAGCGATACCAAGAGCTAGAGCCGTCGGCACAAATAAGGGTGCCGTCGGATAGCAACAAACAGTTGGAAAAACTAACGGGGGCCGGATTGGTGAGGGGAGACCACGTTCCGCTGGCCCCGGCGCGCCAGCATGCCGCGAGCAGGGCGACGACGACGAGGAGTTTCATGAGTATTCTTTTCATAGACTTTAGTGTTTTGGGGCAGGATCTTTGGCGGGAGTGGGGGGAATCTTGGGAATAGCGCAGCCACGCGAATCCAATGATTCGCTTTATTTATCACGCAGCGCTTATGCCCGGGCGTTTTTCGGGCAAGGGGTGGGGCAGGGGTAAGGAATAAATCCCCTGCGCCAACTGCAATTCTTTGTCAATAATTTTGACTGCGTTGCCGCCCGGCTTCGAACGGGGAAATCCTTTTTCGACCTGTTCCCAAAACTCTTAACCACTGATTGGCACTGATGATCACTTATAATTCGGATCGGAGTTTTTTAACCGCGGATGAACGCAGATGGACGCGGATTAGAAAATGCCCTGTATGAAGACAAGCGTCATGAGGGGACTACCCACTACCTCGCATGCTTGCATTCGCGCGTAGAGTGCGGCAGGTTATCTGACTCGTTCTTTGATTGGTCACGCTACCAATCACCCTTCTTGTCACCTGTTACTTGATACTTGTGACTTTCCTTTTGGGGGTGTTCTGGATTCTACCCTTGGTTAGAGCGTGCCGCTGCCTGTCGAGCGCCGAAGGTCGCTCGCAAATCTCCCTTCGAAACAAACAAACGGCACATACGAAGTAATGCCTCTGGCGGCCTAATGGCCGCCTCGTTCTCCCAGTGACGCCTGCTAGCTGGTGCGAACGTCGACAGCAGGAATAGCCCGCGCGGTTGTCTCCGGCGCACGGGTCGTACTTCACTCCGAGGGCTGGCCGACGTTGAGCGCGCGCTGCCGCATGACGCCGGTAAGATTAAAGCAGTACTATACAGGTAGACGCGGTGCGTGAAGGTCAGGGGCACGCGGGTTCAACTCCCGCCACCTCCACCATTTTCCAATGGAAAATGGTGCCTCGCCGTAGCTCGAAGAGCGAAGGCGGAAGCACGGGCCCATTTTCCCGCTATAATGGCGTTCGTGCATGATGCTGATTCAAACTGGCGCAATCCCCGGCGGACGGGCCGAGTATCCCCGCTTGACGCTGAATCTTTTTTGATTCATGGTTCTGCGACGTCAAAACCGCGCCCGCTTCCGTGCGCCTTTTACCGGACTGTGGCGGGGAACGAGCCCGTTCGTGAATGGTTGAAAGAACTGCCGGAAAACGAGCGGAAGCAGGTCGGCAGCGACATCAAAGCCGTGCAGTTTGGCTGGCCTTTGGGATTGCCGCTCGTGGATTCGCTCGGAGATGGCCTCTGGGAAGTCCGCTCGCGCCTGCCGTCCCGTATCGCTCGGACGATCTTCTTCGTCCGGGACGAGACGATCCTCCTTCTGCACCGTTTCATCAAGAAAACCCGAACCACGCCCAGCCAGGAACTCGACATAGCCAGAAGGAGAAAACGTGAAATCCAAAAACAATCCACACATCGGAAGTAACTTCGACGACTTTCTCCGCGAGGAAGGCATTTACGAAGAGGTGGAAGCCGCCGCGCTGAAAAAGGTCATTGCCAGCGCACTGACCCGGCAGATGAAACGCCGGCACATCAGTGTGTCCCGTCTGGCCGCTGTCTTGGGCACCAGCCGGGCCGCCGTCAATCGCGTCCTCGATGACCAGAACACGTCCATTACGCTGACGACCCTTTCCCGCACGGCTTCAGTCTTGGGCTGCAAAGTAAAACTGGAAATTGTCGCGGCCTGATCGTCGGCCGCCCGCCATAGCCGTGCGACGGCGTAACTCGACGTGTGCGCGAGGCCGTGGGCCCAGTAATTAGTAGTTGGTATTTGGTGATTTGGTATCCGGCGAAATCGTTGAGCCAACGCTTGCGTCCGAACCAACTACCAAATCCAAACTACCAACTACGCGAAGCTCAGCCTCAATTCGGCAGCAGGTCCGCCACGAGCGACTTTTCCTCTTTGAGCTCGGTTTCGGTCGCGGCGATTTTCGTTTTGCTGAAATCGCTGAGGGACACGCCGGGTACGATGCTCCATTCCTGGCCGTCGCTGCGGATGGGATAACTGAAGAGGAGGTTTTTCTCGATGCCGTAGCTGCCGTCGCTGCAGACGGCGACGCTGAACCAGTCGCCGGCCGGAGTCGGGGTGGTGAGCGCGCGCACGGTGTCCACCACGGCGTTGGCGGCGGAGGCGGCGGAGCTCAGGCCGCGGGCCTCGAGGATGGCCGCGCCGCGTTTCTGCACGGTGGGAATGAACGCATCCTTGAACCAGGCCTCGTCCTTGATGACGGCGGGCGCGGGCTGGCCGTTGATTTTCGCGTTGGCGAAGTCGGGATACATCGTGGAGCTATGGTTGCCCCAGATGGCGAGATTGGAAACCGCGGTGACGTCCACGCCGGCTTTCTTGGCGAGCTGGGTCTTGGCGCGGTTCTGGTCGAGCATGGTCATGGCGAACC
>Ga0210398_10003669_pt1 | contig 14618 bp, 15 predicted proteins | sample IncBWC4OmetaG_FD_161047 | JGI IMG/M metagenome (GOLD analysis project Ga0210398, IMG submission 161047) | Forest soil microbial communities from Barre Woods Harvard Forest LTER site, Petersham, Massachusetts, United States - Inc-BW-C-4-O | ecosystem: Environmental > Terrestrial > Soil >...
GAAGTAGTCGGGGCCGGTGTTGTCCTCGCTCGACCGGTGATGTTCAAGGCCGGCATAGGGAATGTTGTCGCTGATGGTGACGAGAAAATCGTAATGGTCGTAATGCTTTGCGCCAAAGAGCTTGTAGGCCTGCTTGATCAGCGCGCGGTGCTGGTCGAGATGGGCGTCGAGGTCTTTTGTCCCCTTCTCGTCCTTCGCCTTTAGCAACTCCGGCCGGTCCGCGAAGGCGTCGAGATGCACCGGGACGGCGGCGCCGGGGTCGAGGTCCCAGCGCGCGGCGTATTTCCCGGCGAAGAGCGGCGAGTCGACCAGGGTCTCGAGCGACGTGCGCTTGAACGCGGGCGTCTTGTCGTCGGCCGCGCGGTCGAGCGCGGTGGCGAATTGCCAGCCATCGGGCAGTGCCGCGCCGGGCTCGACGTCGATGCGGCTGACGAAATAGCCGGCCGGGTAGAGCACGACCGACGACCATTCGAGCACCAGTATCTCGGGGCTGATCTCGGCATGCGCGCCCGGGCCGGTCTGCGCCGCGTCGGCCGACAGATAGTCAAAGTCGACATCGACCGAGGTCACGCCGTCGGGCACGGGAATGCGGAACGCGAAGACATCGCAGGCGTCGCGCGTCCAGGCGAGCGGCTTGCCGCCAGCGGTGACGGTGAGGCCGGCGATCTTGTTGAGCCGGTTGCGGCCCCACGGCGAATGCGTGCCCGGCAGCCATTCGGGATAGAGCAACACCAGCTCCTTGCCGGCGACCGGCACCGTCTCGCGCACATGATAGATGCGTCGGCCGATATCGGTCGCGTCGACCTGAAGCTTGAGGACGCCGGTGTAGGGCTGATCCTTTGGCGGCGGGATCGGCCGGCATTCCGGGTCGGCCAGCGCGGCGCCGGCGGCGGCGATCAGCATCGTGGCCGCAAGGCCGACCGTGGACCATCTCATCTGCCGCCCCCTGCCCCCTCGCCCCGACGCCGCTTATGGCCCCTGGTTGGTCATGATGACCGTACCGCTGGCGGCGAACATGCCGCCGACGCCGTGGCAGACACTGATTTTCGCGCCGGGCACCTGGGCCGGAGCGACGCCGCGCATCTGCCGCACGCTCTCCTGCAGCGCGTACATGCCGTACATGCCCGAGTGCATGTAGCTGAGCCCGCCGCCATTGGTGTTGAGCGGCAGTTTGCCGGTGCCGGGCGCGGTGTTGCGCTCCCAGATGAACGAGGCAGCCTCGCCGCGCTTGCAGAAGCCAAGGTCTTCAAGACCGTAGATCGGCAGATGCGCGAAGGCGTCGTAAATCATCAGGTGGTCGACATCCTTGTGGGTGATGCCGGCCTCCTCGAAGGCGGTCGGGCCGGCGACGCGGAAGGCGCGCGACGAGGTGAAATCCTCCATCTGTGACACCATCGGGGTCTCGACGCTCTCGCCGGTGCCGAGCAGATAGACCGGCTTTTGCGGGAAGTCCTTGGCGCGGTCGGCCGAGGTCAGGATCAGCGCGCCGCCGCCGTCGGTCACCAGGCAGCACTGCAACAGCCGAAACGGATCGGCGATCATCCGCGAGTTGAGCACGTCATCGACGGTGATCGGGTCGCGGAACGTGGCGCGAGGGTTTTTCGCGGCCCATTCGCGCTGCACGACCGCGACCATCGCGAGCTGCTCGTGCGTCAGGCCGTAGGTCTTCATGTAGCGCAAGACGGGGATGGTGAAGAGCGTCGGCGGGCCCATCGGGCCGTACGGCGCCTCGAACTGGCCGGCGAGGCTCGCCGCCGAGGCCGGCGGGCGGGTGCGGCCGACACCGGAGCGGCCGCTTTCGCCATGAGTGATGAGGATGGTCTTGGCGAGACCGGCCTCGATCGCCGCGGCCGCGTGGCGGACATGGATCATAAACGAGCAGCCGCCGACCGCAGTGCCGTCGACCCATTTCGGCGTGATGCCGAGGTAATGCGCGAGCGTCACCGGCGTCTCGCCAGCCGTGGCGATGCCGTCGATGTCCTTCGGGGTGAGCCCGGCGTCCTTCATCGCGTTGAGGGCGGCGTCGGCGTGGAGGCCGATCTGCGACAGTTCGGGGATGCGGCCCATCTCGGTGGTTTCCGCCGCGCCGACGATGGCGATGTCGCTGCGTTTTCCGGTCATTTGCGTCAGCCTTTCGCCGGCTTGAAGAGGGGTAAGGTTATGTCGTCGTCGAGCTTTTCCCAGGCGACCTCGACCGGCATATCGAGCACCAGCGCCTCGGGCGTCTGCGGGCAGTCGGTGATGTTGGTCATCATCCGCGGCCCCTCGTCGAGCTCGACGACGGCGATCGCATAAGGCGGCGTAAAGCCGGGCACCGGGCGGTGATGGATCACGTAGGAGTAAAGCCGGCCCTTGCCGCTCGCGGCGAAGACGCCGACATCGCGGCTGGCGCAGCCGGGGCAGAACGGGCGCGGCGGGAAATACACCTTGCTGCATGAATTGCAGCGCTGCAGCCGCAGCTCGCCGGCCTTGGCGCCGTCCCAGAAATGCGCCGTTTCCGGGGTCGGTTGCGGCTTTGGCCGTTGTCCTTCAGGCATCTGTTATCTCCCTTGGTCACCCTTGGTTGACCCGATTCAAGATTGAAGGAAATGACAATCACCACCAACGTGTCATTGCGAGCGAAGCGAAGCAATCTCCGGCGGCCTTGGCCCATAAGGAAGGGGATTGCCGCGGCGCCTCGCAATGACGAAAGGATCATTCGATGATCACAACCGCCTATGTCCGCACGATGGCCGCCTACAACGCGGAGATGAACCGGCGCCTCTACGCCGCGGCGAACCGGCTTTCGGATGAAGAGCGGCGGCGCGATCGCGCCGCGTTCTGGGGCTCGCTGCACAACACGCTGGTTCACATCCTGTGGGGCGACGGCCAGTGGATGAGCCGCTTTGACGGCTGGGAGCGGCCGACCACGCCGATCAAGGAAAGCGGCCATATGCTGGTCGATTGGGACGATCTGTGCGCCAAGCGGGTCGAGGCCGACGCGAAGATCACGGATTGGGCGTCGCGGGTCGACCAGGCTTATCTAGACCGCGACATGACCTGGTTCAGCGGCGCCGCACAGCGCGAGGTTACGGCGCCCAACCGGCTGCTGGTCACGCATTTCTTCAACCACCAGACGCATCACCGCGGCCAGGCGCATGCCCTGATCACCGCAGCCGGCGAGAAGACCGACGATACCGATCTGTTTCTGGTGATCCCGCAGATGCTTGTCTAAAACCGAGCGCGGACCGAGCCGGGCAGCTGGCGCCTGGGGAGCTCGACTATTCTTCAGTAAGTGTGGCCGTGCGAGGACGCGCAAATTCCGGTCGGGTCTTGCGCCTCGTTGACGCACGGCGTTACCGAGCCGGACGAACATCCCGCGGCGACCAACATCAGAACTAGAAACAATGCCAGCCTGGGCACGGCCGCCTCTTTGAGGGAGGGGGTGCATCATGCACCGGCGGCCGAAGGTCTCCTGATCACAATCAAGTGCGAACGACGGGCAAGTGCGAATGACGGGTGAGCGCGAACGACGGGAAGCGCTGCCCAACGCCGTCGCGCCACAATACGAAGTGTCCTAGCAGTCCAACAGCTCAGCTTAGGGCCTCGGCGACCTTGGCGGCCAGCTCGTCGGCGCGAAACGGCTTCTGCAATACGGTCTCGTGCCGGCTTTCCTCGGATTGGGCCATATCGGCAAAGCCGGTGACAAAGAGGATCGGCAGATCTGGACGCTCCTGCCGCGCGGCACGGGCGAGCTCGAAGCCATTCATGCCGGGCATCGCCAGATCGGCGATCAGCAGGTCGATGGGCGAGGCCTTATCGTCGAGGCGTTCGAGCGCGGCGCCGCCGCTGCCGGCCTCGATGACGGTGTGCCCGGCGGCCCGCAACATCGCCGCAGCGACCGCGCGCACATCCGGGTCGTCGTCGACCAGCAGGATGCCGCCGACCGGGCGCCCGGCCGGTGCGACATCGCCCTGGCGGCCCGCCGGGGCGCGCGTCGCCTCATCGGCGGCGCTGCTGGCGCGCGGCAAATAGATGGTGACGACCGTCCCGGCGCCGGGTTCGCTGCTGATGCGGACGCTGCCGCCGAGCTGCTGCGCGACGCCGAGCGCCTGCGATAAACCGAGGCCAGAGCCGCGGCCGATCTCCTTGGTCGTGAAGAACGGTTCGAAGACCTTATCGATAATGTCGGCGCTGATGCCGTCGCCGGTATCGCCCACCGATACGACCACGTAATCGCCCGCCTGCGGCTCGTCGGGGTGTTGCGGGGCAATCAGCGTGACATTGCCGGTCGCGATCGTGATCACGCCGCCATTCGGCATCGCGTCGCGCGAGTTGATCGCCAAGTTGAGCAGCACAAGCTCGATCTGCGCGGCATCGACGAGCGCCGGCCACAAATCCGCCGCCGGTTTCAGCTCGATGGTGATCGTGGCGCCGATCGTGCTGCGCAGCAGCGGCGCCATGTCGGTGATGACCCGGTTGAGGTCGAGCGGCTCGGGATGCAGCCGCTGCTGGCGCGAGAACGCCAGTAGCTGCGCGGTCAGGCTCGCGCCGCGCCCGGCGGCCCCGCTCGCCGCCGCCAGCAGGCGGGCGGCGCGCTCGTCCTGTTTGCCGAGCCGCGCCTCGACCAGCTCGATATTGCCGATGATCGAGGTCAGGAGATTGTTGAAGTCGTGCGCGATGCCGGCGGTCAGCTGGCCGATCGCCTCGATGCGTTGCTTTTGCCGCAGCTGGGCCTCGGTGGCCTCGTTTTCCTCAATCTGCGCGGCGAGCCGGCGATTGGCGGCTTCGAGTTCGGCGGTGCGTTCGACGACGCGCTCCTCCAGCCGTTCGTTGGCGAGCCGCAGCCGCTCCTCGCTGTCGCGCAAGGCCGCTTCCGCGCGCTTGCGGTCGTCGATATCGCGGAACGCGACGACAAGCCCGCCGTGCGGCGCGGGGTGAACATCGAGCCCAATCCAGCGATTGCCGAGCGCCGGTGCGACGGTTTCGAGGTGCTCCGCCCGGCGCGTCACCAGCACCGAACGGTAGGCGCGATAGGGCGCACCTCCCGCGATCCCGGGAAAGACATCGAGCAGATGTCGGCCCAACACCTCGGCCGGGGTCTTTCGCCAGAGTTCGAGCGCGCGCCGGTTGGCGAACAGGATGCGCGTGGCGCTATCCATCGCGTACACGGCGTCGCCGATCGCCTCGAGGATTTCGGCGAGCGCGCCGTAAGAAGGTTCCAAATCCGACGTCAAGGCCGCAGTCTCAGATTTCCCCTGTTCGTTTGATCCAATCCCGATCAGGGCAGTCCCGCGCACAGCGCGAGGCCAGTGGATGCAGTCTACCGCAAACTGCCCAAAGGGAGCGTGAACTTCCTCAGCCTTGCCGTGTTCGGCTTCCCGCTCGGCACCGCGGGCGCTGAGAAATGGCCCACATGACAGGCGTCCGGTGAAGCCGGGTTCCAATCTGGAACCATTCAAAGCGACCCGCTGTTCTGTCCTGACCACGTAGGGAGTTTTGGTCATGGACAAGGATCGTGTCGCGGGTGGCGTGAAGAAAGCCACCGGCACCATCAAGAAGGCCGCCGGCAAGGCGACCGGCAACCGCCGGCTCGAAGCCGAGGGTCGCGCCGAGAAGGCCGAAGGCCGGGTGCAATCGGCTGTCGGCAAGGCGAAGGACGCGGTGCGCGAACTCGTCGGCGGCCGGCGCTAAGCCGGTTCCCCGAGGACAAACCTCAACAAAGAAAAAAAGGAGAGAGCCATGCGGCTGCTGATCCTCATTTTGTTGATCCTGCTTGTGGTCGGCGCGTTGCCGACCTGGCCCTACAGCGCGGGCTGGGGCTATTACCCGTCGGGCGGCTTTGGCCTGCTCGTCGTCATTCTAGTGGTTGTTCTTTTGATCGGATGACGAAGCCGGCCCGGTATGGCTTAGTCAGCCATGTCGGGGCCGGCGTTGACACCCCGTCCCTTCCTCCGCAAGCTTTTCTCCTGGTGATGAAAGCGAGCGGAGGAAGCGGTGGCCGAAGACAATCTCGTTCTTTATGAGTGCGCCGACCGCGTCGCGACGATCTCGCTGAACCGGCCGGAAAAGCTGAACGCGGTCAGCGATGAGGTGGTCGCGCAGCTCGCCGACGCGCTGCGGCGCTTCGATCTCGATCCCGAGGCCGAGGTCGCGATCCTCACCGGCAAGGGGCGCGCGTTCTCATCGGGCGCCGATGTGCACCAGCGGCAATTGCGCAGCCGTGAGGAGTTCGAGAAGCTCGGCGGCCCGCAAGGCTGGGGCACCAACTCGGCCGATCTGTTCACCCGCGCGGTCAACTGGAAGCCGGTCATCGCCGCGGTGCATGGCTATGTGCTGGGGCTGGCGCTCGGCCTGACGCTCGAATGCGACCTGATCGTCGCCGAGGCCGGCACGCGGTTTCAACTGACCGAGACCTCGCGCGGGCTTGGCGCGTCGCGCTATTGGGCCTTGTTTCATTATCGCCATGCAGCGGCGTTTGGTGACGAGATTGCACTGACCGGCCGCTTCTTCACCGCCGAGGAAGGCATGGAAGCGGGGCTGTTTAATCGCGTCGCGCCGCAGGGCCAGGTGCTCGAGGTCGCCAAGGAGCTGGCGCAGCAGGTCGCGAAAAACCCGCCGCTTTCGGTGCGCAGCACGGTGCGGACGCGGCGCTGGTATATGGAGCGCCTGGTCAAGGAGGCGACCTTCATGGCGGCCCCGCACCGCCTTTATCTGACCGAGGACTTCCAGGAAGCCGCGCGCGCCTTTGCCGAAAAGCGCCCGCCGCGCGGGTTCAAGGGGCGGTAATGCGCCTGTTTCCGGCTAGTTCCCTCTCCCGCAAGCGGGAGAGGGTGGCGAGCGCCGCAAGGCGCGAGACGGGTGAGGGTTTGTGGGCTCCGACCCTCACCCTCCCATCGCGCTGCGATGGGCCCCTCCCTCTCCCGCAAGCGGGCGAGGGGTTTATGGGCGACCCGCAGTGACCCAGAGGGCAAACATGCCGCTGGCCGGCATCACCGTGCTCGATTTTGGGCAGGTCTATCAGGGGCCTTACGCGACCTTGTTGATGGCAACAGCGGGGGCCGACGTCATCAAGATCGAGCCGCCCAATGGCGAGCCGCTGCGCCGCCGCGCGCCGCCCGGCAAATCGACGACATTTCCGATCGCGATGCTCAACTCGAACAAGCGCGCGATCACCCTCAACCTCAAGGACGAGCGCGGCAAGGAGCTGCTGTTCCGGATGGCCGGGAAGGCCGATGTGCTGCTCGAGAATTTCGCGCCCGGGGTGATGGATCGGCTCGGCGTCGGGTTTTCGGTGCTGCACGCGATCAACCCGCGGCTGGTCTACGCGTCAGGCACCGGGTATGGGCTCTCGGGCCCCGATCGCGACAATCTGGCGATGGACCTGACGATCCAGGCCTTCTCCGGGATGATCAGCACGACGGGTGAGGCCGCCCGGCCGCCGCTGAAGGCCGGGCCAGCGGTCGTCGATTTTCTTTCCGGCATCCATCTTTACGCGGCGACGATGACCGCGCTTTACGAGCGCTCGGTGACTGGGGTCGGGCGGCTCGTCGAGGTGGCGATGGAGGAAGCCGCCTACACGACAATGACGTCGCAATTCGAGGCCTATCACCGCAGCGGCAAGACCCCGGAGCGAACCGGTAATGCCAGCCACAATCGCGTGCCGATCAATGTCTACGCGGCCAAGGACGGCTATATCGCGATGAACCTTGCGGTCGAGGAACACTGGCATAACCTCCTCGCGGCGATGGGCCGCGAGGATCTGCGCGACGACCCGCGCTATTCGTCGCCCGATGCACGGGTCAAGAACCGCGTGCTGGTCGACGGGACGATCGAGGCCTGGAGCAAGACGCTCCCCAAGATGGAGATTTTCGCGATCGCCAAGCAGCGGCGCATCCCGCTGGCGCCGGTGCGCGAGGTCGACGAGGTCATGCACGACCGGCACATGCACGAGCGCGGCTTTCTCGCCGATATCGAGCATGACGAGATGGGGCCGATCACCGTGCCGACCTCGCCGCTGCGGTTTCACGGCGCCGACCGCCGCGACACGACGCCCAGCCCCAAGCTCGGCCAGCACAACGAGGAAATTTACGGCGGCTGGCTCGGCCTGCCGGCCGACGAGATCGCGGAGCTGAAGGCCGGCGGCGTGATCTAACTGGAGTAAGCTATGCCCCTCCTCCATGAACAGCGCGGCCATGTCGCGATCCTGACCCTGTCGCGGCCGCAGGCACGCAACGCCTGGGGCGAGGACTACAACGACGCGCTGAAGGAGCTGTTGCCGCAGCTGGAGGACGATCCCAATGTCCGCGTCGTGATCCTGACGGGCGACGATCGCGGCGGCGCGTTCAGCGCCGGCGCCAACATCAAGGACCCGAAGACTCATACCAGCGCCTCGATCGCAGACGCGATCGAGGCGCTGCCGAAACGCCGGCGGCACCAGGCGTTCAACCTGATCACCGACTTCGCGAAGCCGGTGATCGCCGCGGTCAATGGCTATGCGGTGGGCATCGGCTGCATCGTCACCTATTGCTGCGACCTGATCGTCGCGTCGGACAAGGCCGAGTGGCGGCTGCCGCAAGTCGGCCTCGGCATCCTGCCGGCGCAGGGCGGCACGGTGCGGCTGTCGCGCTGGATCGGCCGCGGCCAGGCGATGAAGGTGGCGATGGGGTTTCCGTTGAAGGCCGAGGAAGCCTATCGCACTGGCCTCGCGCAGTGGCTGGTGCCGCATGATGAGCTAATGGCGAAGGCGATGGAGGTCGCCGAGCACATCGCGGCGCTGCCGCCACTGGCGACACGGCTCGCCAAGGAAGCGGTCAATTTCGGGCTCGACGTGCCGATCCGCGAAGCGGCCAACGCCGACCTCTACCGCTTCATGGCGCTGGAGCTGACCGAGGACAAGGCGGAAAGCCACCAGGCCTGGCGCGAGCGCCGCAAGCCCGTGATCAAGGGCCGGTAGACGCGTCTCGAAGGACGCATCGTCGTTCCTCGCGCTGATGTGACTTATGCTGCTCCGGCTTCTGCGCTACAGACGGCGCAGCTCAACCCGACGGAGGTTGCGATGAACCGGCAATTGATCCTTGCATCCACGATCCTCGCCACGGTCGCGATCGTCTCCGCGGCCGCACGCGCCGACAGCACCCGCGAATACGAGCCGTCGAAGCCCGCCGCTCCCGCCGCGCCGGCGGCGATGACGCTCGCCGCAGCGCAGCAAAAGGTCGACGCCAGCGACTATCGTGGCGCGATCCCGATCCTGACCGCGGTCGTCCAGAAGGACCCCAACAACGCCGATGCCTTGAACCTGATGGGCTACAGCCTGCGCAAGACCGGGCAGACCGACCTCGCGATGCAATATTACAACAAGGCGCTGGCGCTGATGCCAAACCATCTCGGCGCCAACGAATATCTCGGTGAGCTCTATGTCGAGCAGGGACAGATGGACAAGGCAAAGCAGCGCCTCGTGGTACTCCAAGCCGCCTGCGGGAACTGCGCGCAAGCGCAGGATCTGAACAAGGCCATCACCACGGGTGTGCCGAACACGAAGAAATCCTGGTAATCGCTGCCCGCAAGGGTGCAACGACCCCTATTCCGCGACGTCCAACCCTCTGATACGCTCCTTTCGCAAGATGAAATTTCTTTCATCTAGGCCAGAAAAAAAGAGAGGGGAACGCCGCAGATGAGCGACGCTACGTTAACAGGGGGAATGTCGGACGCCGAACACCGGGCACATTTGAAGCGTGCCGTGATCGCGAGCACGGTTGGCACCACGATCGAGTGGTACGACTTCCTGATCTACAGCACGATGACCGGGCTGGTGTTCGGCAAGGTCTTCTTTGCCGGTTCCGACCCCCTAATCGACACGCTCAAGGCATTCGGCGTCTATTTCATCGGCTTTGTCGCGCGGCCGATCGGCGCCGCGATCTTTGGCCATTACGGCGACCGCATCGGCCGCAAGGCGACCTTGATCGTCACGCTGCTGATGACCGGCATCGCCACGGCCGCGGTCGGCCTTATCCCCGGCTACGATTCGATCGGACTTTGGGGCGCGGTCATCCTCACCTTCATGCGCCTGATCCAGGGCATCGGCGTCGGCGGCGAATGGGGCGGCTCGGTGCTGCTGGCGATGGAATGGGCGCGCGGCAACAAGAACCGCGGCTTCATCGCGTCATGGCCGCAATTCGGCGCGCCGGCCGGACTGTTCCTGGCGAACCTGATGGTTTTGCTGTTCAGCTGGATTTCCGGCGATCAGTTTCTCGTTTGGGGTTGGCGCATTCCGTTCCTGATGAGCATCATCATGGTCGGTGTCGGGCTGTGGATCCGCCTCGGCATCCTCGAGACGCCCGTCTTCCAACGCATTCTCGAACGCGAGGAGGTGGCGCGCGCGCCGGTGATCGAAGTGTTCAAGCGCCAGCCGGGGACAATCGCCCTGACGGCATTATTACGCATGGCCGAGCAGGCGCCGGGCTACATCTTTAACGCCTTCATTTTCACCTACGGCACACAGGTCCTTGGCGCGTCGCGCAATCTACTGCTGACCGGGCTTATTGCCACGACCGCCCTCGGCTTCATGTGGGTCACCGTTGCGGGGGCGATCTCCGACCGGATCGGCCGCCGCCAGATGTACATCATCGGCTGTGTGTTCGTTGCCGTGTTCACCTTCGTCTACTTCGCGATGCTCGACACCAAGATGCCGGTGATGATTTTCATCGCGGTCGCGCTGTCATTCATCCCGGTCATGACGATGTACGGTCCCGAGGCGGCGCTGATCGCCGAGGCTTTCCAGCCACGGCTGCGCTATAGCGGCGCCTCGATCGGCTATCAGCTGGCCTCGATCATCGCCGGCGGTCCGGCGCCGTTTATCTCGACCTGGCTGTTCGCGAGCTACCACTCGACCTTCCCGATCGGGATTTACGTGGTGATCTGCGCGGTCATCAGCATCGTCACGACGCTGATGCTGCCCGATTACACGAATAAGGAAATCTCGACCGAGGCGGGATACGAAGCCGCGGATTGAACGGTCGAAACCACCCCTCGCCGTCTGGCCGCGGCGAGGGGTGAGCGACTGAGTGAGGCCGGACGGCAAACAGAAGAATATTCAGCAGGGAGGTCAGGAAATGTCAGACGTCGTGTTTAGTGGCCTGTCCGAGCAGGAGCACCGCGCGCAGCTACGCCGGGCGCTCATCGCCAGCACCGTCGGCACCACGATCGAGTGGTACGACTTTCTGCTCTACGGCACGGTCAGCGCGCTGGTCTTCGGTCCCGCTTTCTTCCCGAAATCCGACCCGTTGATGGGCGTGCTCGCGTCCTTCAGCATCTTCTTCGTCGGCTTTGTTGGCCGACCGATCGGCGCGGCGATCTTTGGTCATTGGGGCGATCGGATCGGCCGCAAGGCGACCTTGATCGCGACCCTGCTGCTGACCGGCATCGCCACCACCCTGGTCGGGCTCGTGCCGACCTATGACAGCATCGGCATTTGGGGCGCGGTGATCCTAACGCTGCTGCGGCTTGTGCAAGGCATCGGCGTCGGCGGCGAATGGGGCGGGTCGGTGCTGCTGGCGATGGAGTGGTCGCGCAGCACCAAGAACCGCGGGTTTATCTCGTCCTGGCCGCAATTCGGTGCGCCGGCCGGGCTGACCCTCGCCAACATCGCGGTGCTGGTGTTCAGCTACCTCTCGGGCGATCAGTTCGCCGTTTGGGGTTGGCGTATCCCGTTCCTGATCAGCATCATCATGGTCGCGATCGGCATGTGGATCCGGCTCGGCATCTCGGAGACGCCGGTGTTCCAACGCATCCTCGACGAGGAGCGGGTCGAACGCGTCCCGGTGCTCGAGGTACTGAAGCGCCAGTGGAGGCAGGTGATCCTGGCGGCGTTGCTGCGCCTGCCCGAGCAGGGACCGGGCTTTATCGTCGGCACGTTCATCTTCACCTACGCGACGACGGTGCTTGGGCAAACCCGCAATTTCGTTCTGATGGGGGTCATCACCCAAACCACTCTAGGTTTTCTCTGGGTGATCTGCGCCGGCGCGCTCAGCGACAAGATCGGCCGCAAGAACATGTACATGATCGGCGCGGCGTTCATGGGCATCTTCGGGTTTGTCTATTTCTGGATGCTCAACACCGGCATTCCCTGGGTGATCTTTGTCGCGATCGCGATCTCGCTGATCCCGGTCATGACGCAATACGGCCCGGAGGCGGCGCTGATCGCCGAGAGCTTCTCGCCGCGGCTCAGGTATAGCGGCACGTCGATCGGCTATCAGCTAGCCTCGATCATCGCCGGCGGCCCGTCGCCGATCATCTCGACATGGCTCTACGCGACCTACCACTCGAGCCTGCCGATCTGTCTCTACATCCTGGCGATGGCGGTCGTCGGCATCGGAGCGACGGCGATGCTGACGGATTACACCGGCAAGGACATATCGGCCGAATACGCCGGGGTGTGAGCCCGCGCTAAAAACGCGCGGCGCCGGCGGGGAATAGCCGACCCCCGCCGGCGTTATCGCGCCGGCATGACCCGATCGTCGCAGAAGCTCAGGATCATCGTCGCCGGGATGGTGGCGCAGTACCCGGTTGGCGGCGTCGCCTGGGACTATCTGCAATACGCGATCGGCCTGGCGCGGCTCGGCCACGATGTCGTCTATCACGAAGACACGTGGTGCTGGCCCTATGACCCGCTGCAACGGTCGATGACCGACGAGGCGAGCTATTCGGCCGCCTATCTCGACGATTTTTTTGCCCGTCACGCGCCGGAGCTGTCGGACCGCTGGCATTACCACCATCTGCACGACACCAGCTATGGCATGAGCCGGGTCGCGTTCGACGACTTCGCGAAAAGCGCCGATCTGTTCGTCAATGTCAGCGGCGGCAGCTTTTTTCCGGATGCGTTGCCCGAGCGCTGCCTCAAGCTCTTTCTCGACAGCGACCCCGGCTATAACCAGATCATCCTCTCCGAGCGTCCGAGCTGGTCGGAGAATGTCGATCGCTGGTGCGCGAGCGTCCACGCGCATGACCGGCATTTCACCTATGCCGAGAATTTCGGCGCGCCTGATTGCCTGGTGCCGGCCGCCGGGATCGACTGGAAGAAGACGCGCATGCCGATCGTACCCGAGCTGTGGCCGGCACGGTCCGAGGTGCTCGCGCCCGACGCGGCGTGGAGCACGGTGATGACGTGGAACGTGTTCAAGGGAAGGCTCGAGTATCGCGGGGTCGAGTATCGCGGCAAGGCCGAGGAGTTCGCCAAGATCGCCGATCTGCCGCGCCGTGTCGCGCGACCGTTCCGCCTCGCGATCGGTGGTACCGAGGCGCCGCGCGACGCGCTCGCGGCTCAAGGCTGGACGGTCGAGGACGGCCCGTCGGCGACGCTGACCCCGGAGGATTACCAGGATTATGTCGCGGTCTCGCGCGGCGAGGTGTCGATCGCGAAGAATGTCTATGTCGCGCTCAGAACCGGCTGGTTCTCGACGCGCAGCGCCGGGTATCTCGCCGCGTCACGCCCGGTCGTCGTGCAGGATACCGGGTTCTCGCGTCTGCTGCCGACCGGGCGCGGGTTGCACGCCTTCTCAACCGGCGACGAAGCGGCGGCGGCGATCGAGGCGGTCGAGGCGAACCATGCCGCCGAGATGCGGGCGGCGCGCGATATCGCGCTCGCGCATTTCGACGCGCGCGATGTGCTCACCCGGCTGATCGAGGACGCATTCGCGAGCGGCTGACGCCGCGGAACGGTCGCTGCGTCCTTCGAGGCTCCCACCGGGCCGAACCCGGTGGTTACACCTCAGGATGAGGGCGGTTGGTAGATGGCACTAGTAAAAGTCCTCATCCTGAGGCGCTTTGCGGAGCAAAGCCTCGAAGGACGCATCGCCGTGATCTAGGCTAATACTTCCCGGCTAGCTTGGTGTGGTCCCAGCTGTAGATTTTCTCCGGTGTCACCTTGAGGACGACGCGTTTGGGGGCGCTGTCGTTGGTCTCGCGGCGGCGTGGCTGGTTGTCGACCCCGGCGATGATTGCCCAGGCGTCGCGCACCGCGTCAGCGCCCTCGATGATCTCGCAGGTGCCGCGCACCATGACGCCCTTCAGCTCCGCATAGGAACCGCCGGCTTCGACCATCAGCGCGACTTTTGGGTTGCGCCTGATGTTGAGCACCTTCTGTGCCTTGGCATAGGAGGTCATGTAATAGACGCCATCGTGGACGCCGACCGTCATCGCCACGAGATGCGGGAACCCGTCCTTGTCGACCGTCGCGAGCGAGGCTTTGCGCGTCGCGCGGATAAAAGCGCTCTGTTCCTCAGGGCTGAGGTTGATCTGCCGCCGCCGCGGCTGATCGTCGGAAGGTTGCGCGTCATTTGGCATCGCAGGGCCCCAGATAATGGCCAGTGATGTGCGTGGTCATGGTTTGCGGCGGGCCGCCGCCGAATGTTGCCTTGGTGGTTATATCGGCATCCATCGAGTCGCCATGATAATGCCCAACCCCCTCCATGTGCACGGGGCCGTGCTGTGACTCGCACGTCATCGCCCAGGTCACTGTCCCGCCGTCGCGTTCGAATTTATCGCGCGTGCATTTGCCGTTCTGGCCGAGAGGTCGCGAATCCGGGGCCGCCTCGTCGGCCGTGATGCAACGGCTGGAGGTGACATTCATGCCGTTCGGGCCG
>Ga0210398_10003670_pt1 | contig 14614 bp, 9 predicted proteins | sample IncBWC4OmetaG_FD_161047 | JGI IMG/M metagenome (GOLD analysis project Ga0210398, IMG submission 161047) | Forest soil microbial communities from Barre Woods Harvard Forest LTER site, Petersham, Massachusetts, United States - Inc-BW-C-4-O | ecosystem: Environmental > Terrestrial > Soil >...
GAGGTACGCCGGATTCGCGCCCTGCCGCGGAATGAACTTCTGCACCCGGCCGTTGTCCACTTCCGCCACGTAGAAATTGCCGTCCTGATCGACGCTGAATCCGTGCACGCCCCAGAAGCCGCCCGGGAAATCTCCCCAGGTGCCCCAGGAGTACAGGAAATGCCCCTGCAGGTCATACTTCAGCATCTTGGAGGTGCCGCGGTCGTACGCCCAGAGCATGTGGTCGGCGCCGATGTAGAGCAAGTGGACATCCGACGGGTCCTCACCCATGCTGAATTCGTACAGATATTTTCCATTTTCGTCGAACACCTGGACGCGATGGTTGCCCCGGTCGTTGACGAAAACGTGCTTGGTGGTTGGATCGAGCGCCACTCCGTGCACGTTGTTCATGTAATAGGGCCGCGTGTCAAATGGATCCGTGGCCTTCAGGTGCATTCCCGGCTTGCCCCAATCCATCAGAAATTTGCCGTCCTTGTCAAACTTCGCCACACGCGTGCCGTTGTAGCCGTCGGCCACGAACAGCGTGCTGTCCGGCAGCCAGGAGAGGAACGTGGGCCGGTTGAAGTGGGTGCCGTCGGCGCCCTTCACGGTGGGCGTGCCGATGGTCTTCACCAGTTCCTTCATGTCATGCGTGAAGATGTAGATCGCGTGCATGTGATCGTCCACGATCCAGATGTGCTTCTCGGGATCATAGGGATTGATGGTCACATAATGCGGGCGCTTGAAGAGGTGATCGTACTGCGGAAACGTCTCGACGATTTTGCCGGTCGAGTCCACGATGGTCAGGCAGTGCTCCCACTTGGCGTCTGTGCCGACAACTCCTTTTCCAAGCATCCAGTTCTTTGGCCCGTCGTCCGGTTCCTGCCCCGTCCCTCCCGAACCGGGAAGCGCCGAGATGGTCGCGTCCCTCCACGGCAGGCGGCCGATCGGAAAGATCAGGCTCGGGCCGAAGTCCGTCAACAGCTTCGTCTCTGGTCGCTTGATGTTCGGCAGTTCGCCGCGGAACAGCAGGAAAACGCGATTGGGATTTTCCGCGTAGACGCTCTGCCCCGCCCCCCAGGTCCACTTCTCATTGCCGGGCTGGGTGCTAATGTCCGCCGGCCAGTTCTTGGCCACCTCGTAGGGACCAAACGCGTCCTGCCCGCCGACCTGCCCGGGAACGGCAGCAACGCTCACGGGAGCGCTCTGCCCCAGAACGGTGCGGGGATGATTGCCAAATGAAATTCCAATCACACATCCGATACCAACCGCAACAACTGTTAACAAGGCTCTGCGCATGACTCCCTTTCCTGATCTTCGTTCTAAGTGATTTGTGATGGCTGGGCGCGACGCAGCGCGGGCGCGCCCTTCAGCCTTATATGCCCGCTGCATGCAGGTGTCAATACGAGGATCGAACGCTTAAGCCGATGTTCAAAGAAAATTCTTGAAACATCCTTGCCATTTGTGTCGTCATATAGCTATTGTCGGTATCGCGGTGGACAATCTCGGGCAGGAGCGCCGGGAAGCATAAGCGAATCGAACGGATAGGGGAAACTGTGAAAACTACTCGATTGAGTCTTTTGGCCGTGTGTGCAGGTCTTCTCAGTCTTGCGCCCGTGGTTTCCGCGCATCATGGCACGGCAAATTACGACACAAGCAAAACCGTTACTGTGAAAGGCGTGGTGACGGGCTTTGATTTCGTCAACCCGCACGTACAAATTTTCTGGGAAGCCAAGGATGACGCCGGCGCCACGCAGAAGTGGCAAGGGGAGCTGACCAGCCCCAATCGCCTCAGCCGCGTCGGATGGACCAAGAGCATCATCAAGTCCGGCGACAGCATCACCATTAGCGGCTATCCGACCAAGAGCGGATCGCACGAAATCTGGATCCAAAAGGTGATTGCGGGCAACGGCGAAGAGCTGCAAACCGGCATGGGCAACTAGCCGGAGGTTTTAGCGCCACAGCGCCACAAATTCGAGAAACGCTAGATTCGTTTCAGGGGAGAGTTCGCGTATGCGGATTCGCATGGGCACGTTGATTCTTGCGGGGATCGCGGCGCTGGCCCTTACTGCGGCCATTTCCGCGCAGGACGCCAAGCCGGGCAAGGCGCCGAAACCGGCGGCTGCCTCCGAGCCGGCCCCGGCGCACGATCTTTCGGGCGTCTGGAACATGCACGCCATGCCCAACCAGCGCAGATTTCTGGGCGCCACTTACACGCAGGATCCGCCGGAAATGACCGCCTGGGCCACGGAGAAATACAATGCCGAGAAGCCTTCCAACGGCCCGCGCACCCATTCGCTGAAGGAAACCGACGATCCGGTTCTCAAGTTGTGCCTGCCTCCGGGGACTCCGCGCATCTATCTGCAGCCGTTTCCGTTCCAGATCGTGCAGACCCCTAAGGAAATTTTCATGCTGTTCGAATACGACCACACCATCCGCCAGATCTTCACGGACGGCCGCGCCCATCCTGACGACATCACGCCCACCTACATGGGCCACTCCGTCGGCAAGTGGGAGAACGATACGACGCTGGTGGTTGATACCGTCGGCTTCAATGACAAGACTTGGCTCGACCGCGACGGCCATCCGCATAGCGACCAACTGCACGTCGTTGAACGGTTCCACCGCGTCGATCGCGATAACATGACCGTCGACCTCACCATGGAAGATCCCAAGGCGCTGGTAAAGCCCTGGGTGTCCACGCAGATGAATTTTCAGCTCCACCCCGAATGGGACATCGAGGAATTGGCTTGCACGGACAACGCCGCCTTCGTGGATTTTGAAAAGTAGCCAAACTCAGCGCGCGCTGCATTGAGACCTGTTGGATGCCTGTCGCGCGCGACATGTTCCCATCAGCCGCATAGCACCTCTCCAACGCCCGCCTCGCCGGTCAGGCAGCCCATTCGGCGGCCCCGGTGGGAGCAACAGCTTCACGGGCCCCAGTGCGGATGCCGGCGCGAGCTTCGGCTTCCAGCCATCAACTCCGGACGTGGTCGCCTCCAACCCAGTGCTCGGATCTGGCAGCGCGCGCCCCATGCAGTTAGGCTTGAAACTTACCTGGTGAACCCTACGTCTCAACGCGCGCGGCGAGCAGCGGCAGCCAGCCCGCCGCGCGCGCTTCTGTCAAGGTGCCCCCCCCCCTTTTTCTTAGGCTGACCGCCCCTCTCGTCTCTACCAGTTGCTTAATCGGCATATCATTGATTCGGTACAGCAAATCTTAACTTGACATTTAATTTCGGATGGACGACCATTCCTGCGAATGGGGTGAAGTTTGGGTGCAGTTGTACGTGTTGTTTCAGAATGTCGTTTGTGTAAGTAGTCTCGCTTTTTGTTCAATTCTCAGGGGTGGTGGACCACAGTGACCCGGGCCTTTCGGTTTGTCCGTACCTAACCGCACACACTAGGGCACTCACGCTGGCTCGCTCGCATTGGTCTGCGATCACGAATCGAGGAGGGTAAGTCCTATGAATTTGGGGGTTCCATTTCCATCCAAGTGTAGAACGGCTCTGGTAGTTTTCGTATTAACCATCGGATTGGCGTTCCTGAGCTGTGCCCCGCTGTTCGCGCAAGGAACCGCGGGCCGCATCGTAGGAACGGTTACAGATCAAAGCGGAGGCGCCATCGCCGACGCAACCGTGATTGTCACCGACGTGGACCGCAACGTTCCGCGCACATTGACCACAGATCAATCCGGAGCCTACAACGCTCCGAACCTACTTCCCGGTAATTATAAAGTCCGTGGCGAAGCCAAAGGGTTCAAGGCATTCGAGCGCTCCGGTGTCGTGCTGGAAGTGAACGCCGAGATTCGCGTGGACTTGGTTCTCCAGCCCGGCGAAGTCTCCCAGACCATCACCGTGAACGAGTCGGTTCCTCTGGTTGAAACCACTAACGCCGAACTCGGCGCAACGCTGCAAAGCACCATCATTCAGGACATTCCCCTGAATGGCCGCAACTTTGAAAACCTGTTGCAACTGAACCCGGGCGTGACGATCTATCCGGGCGGCTCCGGCATGACCCAGAGCGCCAACGGACTGCGCCCGCGCGACAACGTGTACATGGTCAATGGCATCATGGCCACCGACCCGTGGATGGGCCAGAGCGTGTTTAACGCGGTCATGGCCGCGGGCGACGCCGGCACTATCATGCCCATGGACGCCATCGACGAATTCAATACCGAAATGAATCCTCGTGCGGAATACGGCTGGAAGCCCGGCGCGATCGTCAACGTCGGCGTCAAATCCGGAACCAACTCCTTGCACGGCTCGGCCTATGCGTACGGGCGCGATACTGCGTTCGATGCGCGTAACTACTTTAACCCGGTCGATGGAACGAACCCGACCAAGCAGCCGGTCGCACTCGAGCAGTTCGGCGCTACCCTCGGCGGGCCGATCAAGAAAGACAAGCTCTTTTACTTCGTGAACTTTGAGAGCCAGCGCTACGGGATCGGAAATCCCAACTCGATTGTCACCCCCACGCAGACCGCGCTGATCGCGGCATGCCAGGCAGCCCTGGCAGCGCCCGCGCCGGCGACAGGTAGTGCGAGTGGTACCGGCCTCTCTCTGCTTACCGCATCCCTGGCCGGTCTTACGCCTACTTGCGGAATTGATTCGTCGAAGACTACGCAGGATAAGAGCGGCCTCCAGTTCCAAGGCCTCTTCCCGGTAAATACCACAGGCAGCGTCGATACGGACCTTCTGAGTACGAACACGATCAACGGTGGACTCGCGAAGGTGAACTACCACCTCAACGACAAGAACCAGTTGGAGGGCATGTACTTCATCAGCCAGGGCGACACCAACTCGGTCGACTCTCCTGTCAGCGAGGTTTCCAGCAACTGGATCAGCGCCCAGCATGCGCGATCCCAGGCCGTCTCGGGCGACTGGGCGTTTACACCCAATTCCACGGTAGTGAATGAAGTGCGCTTCGGGTACTCCCACTACTACCAGTTGTTCCTTGGCACCGATGCCAATCAGGATCCCGCGAACTACAATTTCAACGGGCAAACCTATGAAATACCCACCGGTATCAATCCCGCAGGTCACGGCGGCTTGAGCTACGGCGGTGCACCGGACATTCGGTTGCAAGGCTTCAACGCCTTTCCGAACAATGCGATTGGCGTTGGCTGGCCAAAGCAGGTCGGACCCGACGGCGTGACCGAGTTTCTGGACCATGTCTCGGTCCTGAAGGGTAAGCACTCCTTCAAGTTCGGCGGCGAATTCATCGAGAACCAATCCCACACCAACGAAACGGCGAACGCCAAGGGCCAAATACGCTTCAAAACCTTGGATAGTTTCTTTGAGGGAGATCTCAAGCAGGGCGCGCTATTCCTTGGTGACGCTGCCGTAGACCTATACAACTATGGCTATGCCGCGTTCCTGCAGGATGACTGGCGCATGACACCTCGCCTCACTCTTAACCTCGGCGTGCGGTACGAGTTGAACACTGTCGTCCATGAAAAGGACGGCTTGATGGGGAACTTCGATCCGATCCGGGGCATGGTCCAGACCAATAACCCTTACAACGGCGATCACAATAACTTCTCGCCGCGCATCGGTTTTGCCTACGACATCTTCGGCAACGGGAAGACCGTTCTTCGCGGCGGGGCTGGAATTCTCTACGAGCAACTCAGCTTCGACGTAATGAATGGAGAAGGCAACTTCCTCGGGCTGCGCGCTTTCCCCACCGGCTTGCCCGCCTTCATCACAACCAATGGCCACACGGTAGCGGGCCCCCTTGCCGGCGACATCCAATTGCAATCGCTCTCGTTTCCACAGGGCAGTCCAACACTCGGACCAATAAATGCGGCATGGCAAAATTTCAATCCCGCTCTCCCGGTTGCTGGACAAACAACGCTCTTTTCATCCGCCTTGTCCGCTCCGGCATGCGGCGACGGTGTCAACGTTCCAACCGGCTACCTCGCCGCCCCGCCGCCGTGCGAAATCTACGGCGTGGACCCCAATATCCGTACTCCCTACGTAAACAGCTGGAATCTCGACCTCCAGCGCGCAATCACTAACAACCTCTCTGTTGACATCGCTTACGTCGGAAACCACGGCTCGAAATTGCTGGGCAAGCTCAACATAAATCAGCCCCCGCCGTTTTCCGACGCGACCGCGGCCGGGGAGCAAGGTTCTGAACCGTTTACAGCTCCCTGCGCGGGGCCAAGTGGCGCCAACATCGCTCCGGCCAACGGCTCAGGTGGGATCTTTAACCCAACGAATTCGTGCCTTCCTTACCTGAGTTACATCACGCTTATCAAGAACATCTACGACTCGAACTACGATGGATTGCAAATGAGCTTGACCGGCCGGAACTACCATGGCCTTTCGTTCACCGCTGCCTATTCCTTTTCACACGCCCTTGGCGATGCCTCCGATCAGGGAACGTCGGCCAACTTCCCCGTTCCGCTGAACAGCTACGGGAATATTCGCCAGCAGCTCTACGCGAACACCGACTTCGACATCCGGCACCGCTTCACGCTGTCATTGGACTATGCGATTCCCGGACGAAAAGGCTTCGGACAACTGATGGAAGGTTGGTCCGTCAATACCATCGTGATTGTCACCAGTGGCTTGCCCTGGGGCCTGTCCGATCAGTCGGATGACTTCAGCGGAACCAACGTCATCGGAACGGGAGCGCAAAGCGAGGGAGAGCAGTGGAACTTCTACGGCAATCCCAATGATTTCACTCCAGTTCACGGCTGGACGGACACCAACGGCGGATGGCAAAACGGCGGAGGCGGACTTCCCTACTCTGGAGCCGACCCGTCCGGCGCCATCATGAACCAGTGTGTTGCGGCAGACAACGCCCACTTCTCCGGTGCAGCTTTGGCGAGCGCGCTCGCAAATCTGAGCGCCCTCGGTTGCTATGCGGTGAAGGGCTCCGTTCTACTTCCACCTCCACAGGATTCTTACGGCAACACCAAACCCAACATCTGGCGCGACGACGGCTTCAAGAATGTGGACTTCTCGGTCACCAAGGCGTTCACCTTTAGAGAGCGTCTCAAGGTCGAAGGCCGCGTCGAGATCTTCAACATTCTCAACCACGTCAACTGGTCGAACCCCAGCGGCGGACCGGGCGGAGGCATTCAGGATCCGTCCACGCAGCCGTTCGGCTTCGTCGGCCTCACTCCGGACACCTACAGCTCGAACCCGCAGCTGGGCTCCGGCGGCGAGCGCGCCATGCAACTTGGTCTGAAACTTAGCTGGTAAGCTTTACCTCTTGCCACAAGGGGCCGGACTCACCTCCGGCCCCTTTTTTGTTTTGGGATTGAGTGGCACAGGCACTCCTGCCTGTGTGGGTTTTGCACTCGACAATCGGATTCGAGCCGCCCTCAGATTCACAAAACCACCCAGCCAGGAGTGGCTGTGCCGCCAAATCCTTCTACCGGTGGCGGTCGTGAATAACCAACGAATTGAATTGCAGATTAAAACCCGAAACCTGCGTAACGTGTGCGTTCGTCTAAAAGGCATTGGCGCGCGTTGCGTGATCGAGCTTGAGCGCTCGCGTTGGCCTCGGGCTGGTGCGCAATCCGCTTCCGCGCTTCCCACAGGACCGTCGGGGGAGTCGTCAATAAATTGAACGCGCCTTAGGCTTGTCCCAACCGCCCGCGATGGGTGCACTCGGACCAGTTCCGAAAGGAGCCGTGAAATGAGATCGACCGCAGGCCGGTGTGTGGTTCGAACGTTCCTTGCCGCCGCCGCCGCTACCCTTCTCGCTTTGGCGGCGTTTGCCCCGCGCGCGTTTGCCGACGACATTCCCAAGGGCTCGGAGGCCAGCAACCTGCATCCCATCGTCTACGGTGAAGTGGACGGCCGCGCCGGCAACGTCAACCCACCGCGAAGTAAAACGACCGGGGAGCCGCAACGAGGCCTCGCTGCGATCTTGACGCCAGAGTGCTGTCGCAGTAGAAACAGTGCATAGGAAAGGCGGGACCTTATGAGCGACATCACAAGGCGGGGATTCGTGAAAACGGCGGCCGTCGCGCCGCTGGCGTTCCAGCCCACAACATTCGAACCGCAGTCAACCGCTGCCGGCAGTCATTACGACATCGTCGTCGCAGGCGCCGGGCACAACAGCCTGATTGCCGCCGCGTATTTGGCCAAGGCGGGCTACAGCGTCCTGGTGCTGGAAGTCCATTCCGTCATCGGCGGCGGCGTGAAGTCGGAAGAGCTTACCCTGCCCGGCTTCAAGCATGACACCTGCTCGACGGCGCATAACGGCATCATAGGCAATCCCGTGATGCGCAACGACGAGCTGAAGCTGCGCGACTACGGCCTCGAATACATTTCGCCCGACCCTATCATGCACATGCCGTTTGCTGACGGCAGCTACATCACCCAGTGGGCCGACCTCGAGCGCACCGCTGCGGAATTCTCCAAATTCTCCAAGAAAGACGGCGACGCCTACATTCGAATGTACCGCGAGAGCGAAGCCGCCCGCGAACTCCTGGGCAACGATCAATTCACGCCCCCAGGGATGGGGACGGGAAAGTCGCTGAACGAGCGTCTCGCCGCGGATCCCCAGGGCAAATTCTGGCAGCGCCGCCTGGCCATGCCCCAGTGGGAAGTGCTCCGCGAAAATTTCGAGAGCGACCACTGCCGCGCCTTCCTGATGGGCACGCCGTGGAGCATGCAGCCGCCGCAGTACCCCATGACCGGGCGCTCTGCCTACTCGGCCATTCGAACGACGCCGCGCCGAATTGCCAAAGGCGGCTCGGGCATGCTGACGCAGGCCATCGCCAAGTGTATCGAGACGCACAACGGCGTCATCCTCACCAACAAAGCCGTCTCCAAGCTGATCATCGAGAATGGGAAATGCGCAGGCGTGGAGTGCGCCGACGGCAGTTCCTACCGCGCCGACAAGGCCGTGCTCTCCACCCTGCACGTCAAACATCTGGTGGAAATGGCCCCGCATGATTTGTGGCCGCAGGATTTTCTCTACGGCGTGGATACGTGGGAGGGAGAAATCTCCGAAGTGGTCACGCACTACGCACTGAAGGAGCCGCCGAAATATCCAGTGAAGGGCGGCACGCTCTCGCCCGCGGAATCGGCGATCCTGGCCAGTTCGGAACGGCTACTGCGCTTCGCTTACGAAGACCAGGCCGGCATCTCGAGCATCGACGAGCCGCCCATCTCCATCTTCTGCAGCACTGTGGCCGACCCGTCGCGCGCCCCGGCGGGCATGCACACCCTGAAAATCCTCGGCTTTCATCCTTACAACCTGAAGGAAGGGCCGGAGCATTGGGACGCCAGAAAAAAGGAAGTTTCCGACGCGCAGTGGAACTACTTCCGCAAGTTTGCGCCGAACATGACCAACGACAAGATCCTGGGGACCTTCATCATGAGCCCGCTTGACCTCGAGCGCAAGAATCCCAGCATGTGGCACGGCAGCATCCACGGCGGCTCTTCCGATCCGTCGCAGAGCGGCGCGCTGCGGCCGATGGCGGGCTGGGCGCAATATCGCATGCCCATCCCGAACCTGTATCAGACCGGGTCGTGCACGTATCCAGGAGGCTCGGTAACAGGCGCGCCTGGGCGCAACGCAGCCATGATAATGCTGAAGGATTTCGGAACAAGTATCGAAGAAGTAGTGAAGAAGGCCTGAGGCACGTTCGAGCAGACAAAAAAGGGCCATCCCGTTCCAACAGGATGGCCCTTTTCTTTTCGTAGCGCCGGCGTCTCGCTTGCCCTGATGCAAGAAGGGCCGGCGCTACGTTTTCGATCGATCCGTTAAGCCAGCGCCGGCCCTTCCTGTATCAGCGCCGGGCGGGACGCCAGCGCTACAAGAGAACCTACACCTCGGCGCCCAGCGTCTTGGCTGCCCAATCCGGAAACACTACCGGACGCGATACGCGCGGCCCGCCGGCGTTAGAAGCCTGCACGTGGCCGGTGCCCTCGACCATGTCGCGCTTGGAGTTCTTGGCAGCTTCGTACAGCCGGAGCGCCCCGGCCGGGTCCATGATGCGGTCGTCCTTGCTGTAGCCGATCAGCATAGGCGCTTCGATTTTCTCGGCTCTTCCCGATCCGAGGTTGTAGTCGTCCAGCTTCTTGCGCGCGTCCGCCAGGTCCTTGGCGCCGATGATCCAGCGCACGCGTTCCTGAATCGGAGGATAGTATTCGAACAAATCAGATTTCAAGTCGTAGGAGCCGCTTCCCATGAACGCGGCCTTGATGCGCTTCTCGCCGCTGGCGGCGCGCGGCACGCCGTATCCGCCCATGCTGATGCCTTGCATTCCGACGCGCGTGGCGTCCACGTCGGGCCGGGTCTCCAGATAATCGATCATGGCCTTGGCGACGCGGTCGGTGTCCGGCGGCAGGTGCAGATCGTGCAAGCGCATCGCGCCGCCCTGTCCGGGGAAATCCACGGCAAGGTAAGCCATGCCGCGCGCGAGATACGCGCCCGCGTTCATGATGGTGGCTTCCGCCATGGTGTCCGCGCCCTGGAACGGAATAATCACAGGATACTTCTTGCCCGCCGGGCCGTTGGGCTTGCGGAAATAGCCGTCCAGCATTTTCCCTTCGTAGTTGATCTGCACGCGCTCGAAGGGCGCCTTGGTCATCTTCCACGCCTTGTCGAAATTCTCGCGCGACTTCTTGTAGGTCGGCAGCATGCGCGGTTCATCGACCGGCTGCGGCCAGGCCGCTTCGCGGTAGAAGTTCGCGGCCCGCAGATAGTATTCGTTGGCGGTGATCTTATAACCTTCGGAGGCAAGCTGCTCGGCCTGCTCCTCGTTCTTCTGCGCCACGCGCGTCCATTCCGTGATCCAGGATTCCAGGTCGAAGGGCTTCATGCGCTGCGCCACTTCGAGCGCGTCCGGATCGCCGGTGTAGACCGATTGCGTCAGGCGAATTTCCAGTTGCCCGCCGCCGCCCAGCCCCTTGGCCGGATAGAGCTCTTCTTCCGCGCGCCCGCCGACCGCGCCTTTTTTCCCTGCTTCGGAGCTGGCATCTTGCGCAAATGCGCGAGCGCCAAACAAGTTCGCCACAATCGGCATCCCAGGCGCCGCCAGGCCGAGCTGTAGCAACTTTCTCCGGCTCACGTTCAATAAAGAATCCATGTTTTTGCCTCCATTGATGACGCACGTTTCAGGAATTTGTTGAAACCATATGGCAGGGCTCAACCACTGTCAAGCGGCCGTTTCCGATACGGCCACAACAACATTCAGCATCTGCAATTTAACCACTCCCTACCACGTTGCGGCGCGCAGTCCTGGCCTCCAACTTATCGTGTTTGTAACGGGCGTTTCAATTGACACGTCTAGTTCAACAATGCAATATTCCAGGTCAACGGGAGGAATTCATCCATGAAGAAAGCGCTGCTCGGCGTTGCCTTCGCCTGTGTGTGTCTGTTGCTATTGTCCGGACCCGTACTCGCGCATCACGGCGGCGGGGCCTATGACCAGTCGCATCCGCTCACGATGACGGGCACGGTGAAGGAATTCATGTTCATCCAGCCTCATCCGCTCATCACTCTCGATGTGAAAGACGACCAGGGCGCGATGACCGAATGGTCCGTGGAGATGACCGCGCCGAACCACCTGGTGCATTACGGCTGGAACGGAAAAAAGCTCAAGCCGGGCGACCAGATCACAGTCGTCGGCTCGCCGGCGCGCAACGGGCTGAAAGTTTTGAATCTCCGGAAAATTTCCTGGGCCAACGGTGAAGTGATTCCCCTGGGGCCGCCTCCGCAGCCCGGGCAAGAATAAGTTCCGAGCGACTTTTTGCAGGCAGCATCGCAGCGAGCGATGATCTTCCCGTGATCTCCGGGGCGTTGATCGTGTTTGCGCGATTCGATTTGATTCGATTTGAAGCGATTTGACAAAGCGGGAGGGTTCCAGGCATGAGAAACATTTCGTCGATCTCAACGTGGGCGCTCGCAGCGCTGCTCGTTTCTCCCGGGTTGTACGCTCAAACTGCGGCCAAGAAGGACGCTAAGCCCGCGGCCGCTGCGCCGGGCGCTGCAAAAACGCCGGACGGCGTGCCTGACTTTACCGGTGTGTGGGAAGGCCACATGCCCGCCAGCGCGCGCAAATGGGCGGGATACTCCTTTGTGGGAGTCGTTCCGGAAATGACGCCGTGGGGCCGGGCGCAATACGAGCAGACCAAGCCGTCCTGGGGCGAGCGCGCCGTGGTGGATTCCACCGACATGGTCAATCCGACCACCGGAAACGAAATCGGATGCTTCCCCACCGGCGTGCCGCGAATTTACGTCCATCCCTTCCCCATGGAGATTCTTCAGGTTCACGGGCGCGTGGTGCAACTCTTCGAATTCAATCACTTCGTGCGGCAAATCTATACCAACGGCGCGCACGAGCATGCCAAGGACCTCGATCCTACTTGGATGGGTGACTCGGTCGGCTGGTGGGAGGGAGACACGCTGGTAATCGATTCTGTCGGGTTCAATGACAAGACCTGGCTTGATCGCGCCGGACTCATTCACTCCGATCAGCTCCACGTGATCGAACACATCACGCGCCCGGAGCACAACAAGCTGGTCATCCACATCACCGTCGATGACCCCAAGGCTTACACGCACACCTTCGAAGGCGAGCGCGTGTACGAGTTGGAGCCCGACTGGAAGCTCACAGAGATGATCTGCGAAGACAACATCACCTTCAACGAGTTGAAAAAGGCCGGCAAGGAACAGTAGCGCCTCAGCAGAGCAGCCTTTCCGAGATTGCCCAAAAGGCCCAGACCTGTCATTCCGAAGGGCGGGGTGTGCCCGAGGAATCTGCTTTTCTCTGTGTTGGGTAAAAAGCAGATCCCTCGCTTCGCTCGGGATGACAACGTTTTTTGCGGGGGCGACTACTTTACGTTCTTATCCAGCCAATCGGCAAAAAACTTGGCGATCTGGTCGCTGTTTTTGTCCAGCATCAATTCGTGCTCATTGCCGGTGATTCCCACATCCTCCAGCTTCACGTACCGCGTCTTTACGCCCGCCTGATTGAGCCACTTGGGAATGCAGGAATCGAACACGCGGTGGTAGCTCGCCTGCGTGGAAACATCCAGAACCGGAATGTCCTTCATGTTGACAAGCTTGTGCGCCGGCTCTTTCTGCAAGTAGCACGGCACCACGCCCGGGTCGTCGGCCTTCTCTTCCAGCACCGGCTGCAATTCGACGGGATCGCTGATGGGCGGATCGTAGTGCAGCGGCAACGAGGTGATTCCCCAGATGTAGCCGCTCGGAGTGGTGTAAGCAATCTTGGAGGTATCGACGTTTTTGATCTGCGGGCCGCCGGGCTCGGCGGTGATGATGGCCTTGACGAGCTTCGGCCGCGCATCGGCAATCTGCCAACCGAATTCCCCGCCTTGCGAGTGCGTGATCAGGATGACCGGCGAGCCGATTTTCTCCAGCAGCGCAATGTGCGCGTCGAGATTCAATTGCGCCTGCTGCTTCCCGCCGGCCAGAAATTCCACTTGCGTGCGCGCAAAATCATCAAAGATGGGATCGCCCATTTTGCCCTTGTTGGGCCCTTCTCCCGGCCACTGCGTGAGTTTCTTGGCCTGCGGCCAATTCCCCTGCGCACCGATGTCCGTCCAAATTTGCTCGAGTTGCAGAGCGGTGCGCGTGGTCAAGGCGCCGTCGCCGTCGGAGCTGGGGTTGTAGGCAGAGCGGCCGCGCGCCGGATAGTCCACCATATAAATGGTGTAGCCCTGCTTGATGAAAAAGTATGCCCAGCCGGGGCGACCGTCGGGAGTCTGCAGCCAGTCCGTGCCGGTTTGCCCTGCCCCATGGAAAAATACAATTGGATACGGATGGCGGATTTTCTTCGGCACCATCACTTCCACGTATTCGGCGCCGTCCATCACTTCTTTGCCCGGCGCGCCGACGTATTTCCCTCCAGCGTAGAAGAAACCGGTGCTGGCGACGTCCTCCGTCGAGAATGTGTGGATGGAAGGGGGAGGCGCGCCGCTCGGGTGGCTTTGTGCATGTACTATCCCAAAAGCGCCGAAGATAGCGGCAAAAAACGCGGCCGCTGCGACGGTCCATCTGGTCGATTTCATGGTCGTCCCCTTGAAGTTTGAATACGATGATTTCTGGAAGACGTTTCAGAGTTTTCTTACGGAGGGAGTATACATCACCCGGGCGGGAACGGGCCCGGCAAGGCCGGTTCGCCAAAAGACGTTCGAATGGCTCTCCAAGAGTGTGAAAACACGCCAGTTTCGTCTTGGCCAAAAGCGATGTATAATTAAGCGTGGCTTATCTTGCTCGACGGAGCAAAAGAGCGCGACGATGCCCCAGTTGACCTTTACGCTTAACGGCAGACCGACCACCTGCTCCTATGAGCCCGGGATGCATTTCCTGGAAGTCCTTCGGGAAGAATGCGGTATCGTCTCTGCCAAGAACGGCTGCGCCCCGGAGGGGTCCTGCGGCTGCTGCACCATCATCGTTGACGGACGGCCCGCCATGGCCTGCCTGCGCAAGCCGGAACAGATGCAGGGCCGCGATGTAGTGACCCTCGAAGGTGTGCCCGAGGACATGCGCGAGATGCTCGGCAAAGCCTTCATCCATGAGGGCGGTGTGCAATGTGGCTTCTGCATTCCCGGCATCGTCGTACGCGCTTCCTCCCTGATCCGCCAAGGCTGTACGGATGATCGCGAAGCTGTAAAGCAAGGACTGGCGGGACATATCT
>Ga0210398_10003671_pt1 | contig 14607 bp, 22 predicted proteins | sample IncBWC4OmetaG_FD_161047 | JGI IMG/M metagenome (GOLD analysis project Ga0210398, IMG submission 161047) | Forest soil microbial communities from Barre Woods Harvard Forest LTER site, Petersham, Massachusetts, United States - Inc-BW-C-4-O | ecosystem: Environmental > Terrestrial > Soil >...
TTACCTCGATAACCCATCTTGGTGTTTCGGGGCTTGACGGGCCTTGACGCCGGTGGAGACTAAGCGTGTCTTATCCCTTTATTATTTGGACCGAGCCGAGAACGGCTGGAACGGCTTTCTCGGCTGCTCTTAAGAGTGTCTCAGAGTACGAGTCTGTCGAAGACGAGCCCTTTCAGTATGGGGCTGATCCTAAGCAGCTAGCTAGCGTATATGAGAATTGGTGTCTAGACGGAAGTCCAACGGAGCTCTATAAGGTACTAGCCAAGAACGTTCTGATCAAGCACATTCCCGAGGCGTTCGACGATAACTTTAATGCTGATCTAGCGCGCGCCGCTGAGCATAATAATTATCGTCATATACGACTAATTCGATGCGATACGTTTGCGAGGCTGATGAGCCGCGGCATAGCAGAGCAACTTCATGTGTGGAACTTAAAGGCTAATCCAAGGTTAGACTCGCTCAAGCCCCTTGATGTGCCGCACTTGGTTGCTGATCTGAAGCTCGACGCTTCGCGCTGGAGCTCAGTATCGGCTTACTTGACGCGCGTTCTAGTAGTTAGGACCGAGGATATAGTCAGTCATAATCGGGCTAGACGGCATAAATATCTTAAGAGGGTCTTGAAGTTTCTTGAGCTACCTAGAGACAAGCTCGCTAATCTAGACTTAGCTCTATCTCATAGTAATCAAGACACACCCCGAGTCTATTCTATGATACCGAATATTGATCAGCTACGTTCGGTCCTGGCTTACGAGGGAGTTCGATAAGATGAGAAGCAATCTAGACTTTACTCACGAGCAGAAGATAGTCCGCCGGCCGCACTCCGTAGCGCCGACTTTAGCGAACGTTAATCTGATTTTGGTCGTTCAAGCCCAAACTGTTCCGGTTTACGGCTCCGGCATGGGCTTGTCGATTACGTCGCTGATGACTTCTATGGTCCTAAGACGGGCCGGTGTCGAGTGTCACGTGTGGACGCTAGCTAGTGCTGAGCAGCTAAAGCAAAAGTTAAGTGCTTACGAGTACGCTAAGGATCGGCCGATAACGCATGTTGTTATTAATACGCCGGGCTTTATCGGACCGCTAGATTACGGAATCTTAGCTACAAGTTGGCCCGATATTAACTTCGTTATGTTAAATCATACGGGCTTGGCGTATCTGTCTATCGATCACGATGGCTGGAGGAATATCGAGTGGGATCTAAGTTTGCAGATAAGCAGTGATAATGTCTTTGTAGCTGGTAATAATCCGCGCTTTGCGGCGAGTATCTTGGCTCAAGATGGAGTACCGGCTCTTTGGCTGCCGAATCTTTACGATACGACTACTTTTAGACCGCTGCGCGCTCCTAGGACGGCTTATTCGCCACTGAGGATAGGCAGCTTTGCTGAGGGCCGGCCGTGGAAGAATCAGCTAGTAGCGGCTCAAGCCGCTTTAGCGATAGCACGCGATCTTGATGCTGATCTAGAGCTATATGTTAATCAAGATAGATGGGTCGAGACTCGGGCTCTTAGTGAAGCTAGGCGACAGCTGTTTGAGAATAGACTTCCACAAGCTAAGCTGATTGAAGTCCCGTGGCAAAGCTGGTCGCTATTCTTGAGAACCGTTGAGAGTATGGACCTTCTGCTTTACGCGAGCTTCGACGAGGCGTTTGGGATGATACCTGCTGATGGTTTGGCCGTAGGCGTTCCGAGTGTGACTAGCGGCGCGCTAGAGTGGACGCCCCATACTTGGCAGGCGCCGAACGTCTGGGACCCAGCGAGTCTAACGATAATTGGCTTAGCTTTGCTTCACGGCCGCTTAAGTGCGGTTCAATCTGGTAGAGAAGCTCTAGCTAATTACGTTAAGCTCGGAACACAACGCTGGATTGACTTTCTCGTAAGTTAACTCAAAGGAGACTAAGATGGCAAAAACACAGGATAAGACGAAAGAGAAGACCAAGTTTAATCGCGACGCGATACACGCTTATGTTAAGCACCCTAGAGCACTTGGGCTTAGCTGGAGCGTGCCGGGCCTACTTAAAGCTTATAATTGGCCGACGGGCTTACCGGTAGAAGGTAGTATAGCTATTATTGAGCTCGGCGGCGGCTGGATAGCTAGTGATCTAGCAGCCTTTTTTGCTGAGATAGGTCAAGTAGTTCCGAACGTGACTGATGTTAGCGTTGACGGAACTACTAATTTGCCCGTAGCTGGTTTTGATAGTCCTGATTACGAAGTCGCTCTCGATATCGAGATCGCCGCGGCGGGTTATCAGCTAGCCACGGGTAAGCAAGCCGATATTAGAGTTTATTGGGCGCAAGATATAACAAATGCAATAGCAGCTGCTCAAGCTGATGGCTGTACTGTTTGCTCTATCTCATGGGGAGCCGACGAGGCTGAGTGGGGTGAAGAGGCTGCTAACGCGCTACAGACTCAAGTACTAGCGGCCGTTGACGCGGGTATGATTGTCTTTGCCGCTTCTGGCGATAACGATTCTAGCGACGGCGGGGCTAGCGCGGCTAACGTCGATCTACCGGCTTCTGCGCCGAACGTCATCGGCTGCGGCGGGACGACAAAGACGATGAGTAGTGAAGTCGTCTGGAATAACAATCCCGGTAACTCCGACGGATCTGGAACGGGCGGCGGCTTCTCGACGCTGTTTCCGACTACGAGTTGGAAGCCAAATATGCCGACGATAAAGAATCTAGGCCGAATGGTTCCCGACGTGGCCGCTAATGCTGATCCCAATACTGGCTATCGCGTTTACGTTCACGGCGCGTGGACGGTACTCGGAGGGACTAGTGCTGTAGCGCCACTTTACGCTGGTCTCGTTGCAGCTTGCAAGAAGCGTCACGGCGTCGGCTTTGCTTTCTGGGAGAATCCAGATTGCTTTACTGACATAACAGTGGGTAATAACGGGACGTATTCTGCTGAAGTCGGCCCCGATGCTTGTACGGGCTTGGGAGTGCTTAAGGCCGATCTTTTAGCTGAGATGCTTAATAAAGAGTGAGTTAGGTTGGCTGAGCGTGATTTGTCAGTCACGCTCAGCCGTGGCGAGTTCGCGGTCCTACTACTCGTTGAGCGATCGTGGGCGGCTGCTATTCATCTTTATTCTCCTCTATGTTTAGGTCGTCTTCTGATTTCGGCTCAGAAATAGCTCTTATTTTCTTGAGTATAGCTTCGGCTGTGGCTTTACTCGGGCCGTTTAGGAGCCAATCAGAAGAGTAAGATTCTATTTCGCTTAGAATCTTGTCTCTATTAGCACGCCAGCCGGATAGGAAGCACTTGTACTCTTCTTCTCGCGTCATTAATCCTAGTCCTATTCTATAGTTTCGGGAGTAGTCTATTATCTTCTGGCGATTTTCGCGCCGGTAGTTAAGAAAGTAAGTCGAGCTCTCGAAGGTCTTTATTCTAAGGCAGTTATGACAAGTTACTTCACTAAACTTATCTGATACTTGAAGTATCATTGTCTTTAGAATCGTTCCATAGCGATAAGTTCCGGAGCTAATGCCACAAGTAGGCAAGCTAAGCTCGTTAAGTAAGTGAATCTTGGCTTTAGGCAAAAGCTAGGTTCCTTAGCACGAATACGAGTAGGAGCCCGGCAAAGGTGCTACGGCTTCATTAGGAATGAGTTTTCTATGTTGGCGCCAACCATATAAGTTGCCGTGATCGTGACCGTGTTTCCAGTATAGTTCTTGGCCGTTATCGACGAGCTCGTCTGGCGTTGCTTGATGCTCTAGTGGACTAAGATGAGCCGGTATTGATTCAGCTAGCTTCTCAAAAAGTTTCCAATCTTCCTCGATTGTAGAACGTTTGCCTGTTTCGAAGCTCGTATAAGAGACTCGTGCACAGCGAGCTGCTGAGACTCGCTTAGCTACTTCTATCTCAAATACTCTGCCGTCGAAATCGTCAGGAAGAATTAACGGTAAGTGCCATTCACCGGAGTCTAGTTTCTGTATCTTACTCTCGCTCCACTCGCGCCACATTGTTTCGGCTAAGATTCTTATCTCGGGCTGAGCGGCTTTATCTAGTCTCAGGCCGAAGAAGTTAAGATAAGCGCGCTCGACCGCGCTACAGACTACGTTAATATGCAAGAAGGGCTCGATAAGTCTATTTACGATAGACTTATGAACACCGGCTGAGCTTAGTCGCTTAGCATGGTAGCTGGCGTCACTCGCGGCGTGTGACCAGATTTCGTGAGCCCGAGCTATAGCATCTTCGCTTAGGTCTGAACCGCCGCTCATCCCCCTCTGCTCGCTTGTAAAGACGCTTGGTGTTACGCGGAGCTCTTTACTGCTTACCTCGCGTAAGTTCTTCTCGACAGGAATGGCTCGCGAGCTACTGGCGTTTCTGGAGAACATTCTGTGCGTCAAGAATTCTTGATGTATCCATTTTGGATACCGTAACTGGAAAGTTGTCAATCTTGGCGAATCCTCGCTAATACTGTCGCAGATTACTTTCGCTTCGATCATAGCTGAGTTCCTTCTTTAGCTAGCTCTCGTATTAACTCACCGGCCGAGCCACTAGGCGGGCGATTGTCGATCAGATTTCCGATAGCGAGAGCATCTAAGATAATACCAAGACAAGCTCGAGCTAAACCTAGATGATGCGTTAGCTCGGCTATATCGGGATCGTATTCTTCGCCGTCTACCCATGTTTCTATATGGCGCTTCGCGGCGCCAATATACGTCATAGCTTCAATGGCTTTTTCACGCCAGTTATAAGGGCCGTACTTACGCGCGCCTTCTTTGAAAGCCATTGCTTCGTGAATTAGGCCGGCGCTTGGGACTAAATGAAGAGGGACTTTTCTATCTCCATAGGCTTGTTTCGGGTTAGCTGGTAGACAATTAAGTCTCTCTTCATTAGTAGTCAAGATAAGATTCCTTTTACTTAGAGTTTGGCGTGCTCATGGGGCGTGTAACGTGATTTACGTTTGGCAAGCACTCAGCTAGTCGCTTATTAAGATCTGCTATAGTCGCGGCGTCTTTAATGTGCTGAATAGAATCCGTCGTCGGTAAGCGCGCTTTTAGGGCCGAGACTTGTTGTGTCAGCGTCGTGATGGTTTTTTGATTTGAGCTTATTTGATCGTGTAAACTAGCGTTCTCTTTAGCCGAGCTTATGAGCTGAGCTTGAAGCGCATTGAACCAGGCTTGAGCGTCGGCTTTCATCTTCCGAGCTAGCTCTAGCTTTTTCGGGCCGTTAATTGCTTCAACTTCAGCTAGATCGGAGAAGTTAGAGAAATCACTATTGAAGACGTTAAAGGCGTCTTGAACGGGGTTGGAGCTAGCTTGCTTGGCGGGAGCTTGAGCTTGAGCTTGAGCTAAGCTGATAGCCGGTACTAAAGCTATCGCGGCTGAGATTAGAAGAGCACTTGTTTTCATAATTGATTCTCCTTGATCTAAGATTGATTCTTTAGAACTTCTTACCTCCTGGAGCATTTCTTGCCTCTAGTTTGTGATCCTTTCTCTGTTGATTGTAAGCTGTCTTTTCTATGATAGCGTTCTCTAAGTCCAACTTAAGGAAGCCTGCTAGATCGAAGATTCTTATTAGTACGTCAGCAAGCTCTACTTCTACACCGGAGCGATCTGGTAAGTGATCGTCCTTAGTGTCTTTTCTATAAGCCTCGAAGGCTTCGCTAACTTCACTATGGATCAGAGCGAACTTGGTGCCAATGAAAATTGGTGTATTATTATAGTTAAGATCGTTCCACCAACCGGCATCCTTACTTACTTTATGCAGAGTAGAACTCCATTCGTTTATCTTCATAAGAAGCTCCGTTTAAGTGGGCCGGGTTCGTTTAGCGTTATGTGGGCTCGATTGATCTTGAGCTAGGCTCCTTCGGGGTTATGAGAATTAGCTGATTCTGTCTACGCACGTCGCGGGCTGATCTTAGTGCTCCGTTGGCGCGTACTATGTGTCTAGTCTGTAAGGACCAGTCCGACGCGCTAATAGCTGATGCTAGATAGCCAATGGCTTCGATTAAGTAGTCGATCTCGTCTTTCACAAGCTAAGTTCCTTCTTATACGTTCCTAAAGGGCGAGCCTAAGCAGAGCTCGCTTGAGTTACCGAGAAGTGAGCTCGTGTCGCTGTAGCTAGTTTGGCGACTAAGATAATTCAGCTTTAGCTCCGGCTTGGCTGCTATTGGATCGTCTTCGAAAGCGAGGCTAGCTGGCCAACTTCGCTTCATAATGAACTCTCTGTCGTCGTTCCGGCGCTCGATCTTAGCTTGATGGGTCTTCATGAGCGTGCTCCTGAGTTAGAGTTAACTTGGCTCGACTTGGCTTGGGGCTAGCTCGAAACGACTTAAAGCTAGATTGGTTTCTTATTTCGTTTCGAGCCCCAACGGCGGTTTGCGTGTGCTGCTAGACACAGGCTCTTTAGGCTTAGAGGGAGCGACTCTTATCGAGAGGAAGAACAAGAACGCGTTCTTTCTGTCTCTCGGCTTTTTCGGCGGCCGCTAGTAACCGTGAGTGGTGATTATGGAACGCCACTGAGACCAAACCGAGTTAACTCCTTTCGTTAGGTAGTTCGATCTTAAGGATTGGAACTTTCTTGAGCTTGGCTTCGCTGATCATGTTTTCTGTTCCTTTCGCGCCGGGGAAAGCTATTACGAAGTCGGGCTTGCCCTCTTCGAGCATAAGCCGATTGCGAATCGAGCCAGCGGCGCGGCCGAAAGAGTCCCAGTCGGCTTTGTATTCCTTATAATCTACTTTATTTCGTATAGCCCATGTTCTAGCCAAGCTGTCGGCTCCGTGCGCGCCGCCTTCTATGACGAGACTAAAGCCGAGCTTGGCGTGATATAGGTCTAGGATCGAGTTAAGGAAGCCCTGATCAGTAAAGTCTCGCCCGCCACAGACTAGAACTCGCATAGTTAAGCTCCATATCAGTGCACGAGGTTATTTTGCTCTAGCACGTAGCACGTAACGGGATCATCGTGCGCATCCGAGATTTTCGACGCAATATCCCCGACGGCGCAGTTCAGCCGTCCAGTACCAAGCGCTGTGGCTGTACCGAATATCGGGATCAATCGCGGCGACGTTCGGCGTAGCTCCGGTAATTTCCCAATTGTAGTCAGTCATAAAGCCTGCAAACGCGCCCTTGGTAATCCGCCAGCGCCGATCATGATCATTCATGATGCCGGGAATGTCGTATGGCATGGTTAAGCTCCTTTCTGTGGCATTGTTACGGGAGCTAATCTAGTAGCTTCTAAGATCGGTAGATTAGCTTCGGTCGGTACGTAGATCGTTTCGCCTTCGCGATCTTCCATCATTTTGATCCATTGCCAGCGAAGATAAAGATCGTGATTCTTGAGATTAGTTCCGATGACTTCTATTTGCTTGGCTACAGCCTCGGCCTCGATGATGGCGGCTTGTTTATTGAGATCAGCCGCTTTTAATCGGCCGTTGGCATTGGCGACTTGAATCTGTTGCTCGTTCTGAGCGTGAGCTAAATCGGCTAGACCTTTTTTGTGTGCGAACCAAACTCGATAGTGAGGGAAGCCGATAAGGAAGACAACTAGAATTATACCGATGTATATCAGTGGCGTATAGAGCCAAGATATGTCGTCCATAGTTAGGCTCCTTGGTTGCTGGGTGGTCTTACGTAACTGTCGAAAGCCTTTGGTATCCACTTCGGGCGCGAATTGGCTGAGACGCCAGTAGCTCGCCTAAACATGCCGGACTTCTCGGCGGTTTCGATTATCCTCGGTATAGCCATGCTCGTTACCTTGTCCTTGAGGAACTCCCAGAGGAATTCGTCTTCTATCGGAACTCTCTTACCGAGCGGTCGTCGAACGTAGTGCGTGTAAGCAGCGAAGTGAAGATCGGCTATAACTTGGTCGTCGCTTTTCTGGATCATGGCCCTAAAGACATCTGGCATAGCGAGTTCGGCTTCGCTTAGCCAAGCATGCGCGCGTTCGTAATCATCTATCTCGACGAAAAGACCTTTTCCGGAGCTGACAGCCGAGATCATGCTGAGCTTCATTATATGCGTGTCTCGTCGAGACGCATAATGTTCTAGTCTAGCATGCTGGGGCGCGCCGGGTTTACCAGCATCGAGCCAATTAATATGTGCCTCTTGAGCCTCTAAGCTCCATTCGAATTCGCCGCAAAGGTCGAAAGCCGAGATTAGGGGCGGAACTAATTGCTTATCAAGCTCGACCGGATCGCGTCGCTTGAAGTAAGAGCTATTGTTATAAGATTCGACATTAGAGTAGATAAAGAGCAAGCGCGACGTTATGCCTTGTCCCCAGGCTGCTTCTGGTAAGAGCGCGCCAAGTAAGTCCGGCGTTACGCCGGCAATCAAGTTTAGAGTCGGATTATCTATGTCGTAGCTCTCGACGCTAGTTCTTGGCTTGTCGTACTTCGGCGGATTGTCCCAGATCAAGCTTAAGTCGGAGATAAACTCAAGATCGTATCGAGGAATGAAGACGCTGAACTCAAAGATAGGCGCGCTTAGAGCCGAGTAAAGATGAATCTCACCGCTAGCGTCGGTGACGAGTCTCGTCGCGCTAGCGAGCGCTGAGAAGAAGCTGGCTTTAGTTGGGTTGTCTGGCGCGATATACATGCCCTTAACTTTCGTCCAAAGGTGCCTGACGACGCCGATTGAGATACCTTTGCCGGAGGCTGGTTTTCCGGTTAGGACAACGAACAAGTTCGGCGCTAGCGGGTCGGGATGAGCTTCCGTATAGGTAAATACTCTTCTTTGTAAGATACCCGAGATTGTCGCGATCGCGGCCCAAAGTCGAAATATTCTTGGCGAGCGGGTTCCGTCTGTCAGGTTCAGGAACGTATCTACCCAGTCCACAGTAATACGCTCCGCCCAAGTTAGTTTGCATTATTTTCTCGCACTCTAATTAGTTCTCTTCGGCTTAAGGATAAAGCCGAAGACAGACTCGAGTTGATCTTTTACGTAGATACTCATCTTGGCTGAGCCGTCGCGTTCTAGATGAAAGTCGTCTAAGAAATTCGCTAGCGCGCGCTGAGACAGGATAGATCATCAGGCTTACGTTCTCTTCGATTAGATATTCGAAGTCTGTTGGCTCTTGTTTGATTTCACTCAAAGCGAGACTCCTAATTCTTCTAGATCTTTTTCGATGTCCTTTACAGCCTGTTTTATAAAGGGCTCTATTGTATCTAAAGGAACTTGCATTGTTAGTTCGTCCCTGTCATTTCCTGGACCACTTCTCGGAGCTTGTATAGTAATATATGCTCGGTGCATTTTTGGTAATCTACTTTGATAATATAAAAGATCATTATGTCTCCGTATAAGCTCCTTGGCTTTGTCTAAGTCCGATGCTTTCATTTAGCTCTCCTTTATCTTTCTCTTGTATTCTGCGTAAGCTTCGGCGTGCTTTATGCCGGCGAGAAGACACGGTAATAATAGAAGTAACCATTCGGCGCTTATCATGCGGCGATCTTTCCTGATTGAAATACTTTGCTAGTTCGCGCTCTAGTATCGCTTCCGGAGAACTTGATTAGGCCATCAGGATGTTTAAGTATCTTTGTGCCGTCGGCGGCGTATTCGTAAGCCGTGCTCCAAAGCCAGCCGACTTTAGGCTCGGTCGGAACAGAAAAGATTCGATTCCTATAGCTTAGCTTGACGTTCATATGCTCTTGAACTTGAGCTACGATTCCGCTTTCGTTAGTATCGGCTTCGCTTCTTTGTAAGTAGATCGCGTCATGGAGTTGAGCGAGAAGCTCAACAGGATAGTTTGAGTTCGGCCCCATATGCTTCCAGATACGCCATAAGCCAAGGTTAGTTCTGTTAGCAGTAGTTGATTGACCAAGATCAGCAACTGCTTGCTTAATTGTTTCAGAGCTATCTGCTCGGCCGAAGAAATCTCTTCGGCGGCCGAAGGCGTTAATGAGATAATGATGTTGCTGGAGCTGACCGGCGACCCAAGTGTGTAGCTTTCGGATACTTGGGAAAGCTGAAAAGTATCTCTCTTGAAACTCCCGAATGAGTTGTAGCGGGACTCGAATCTGACGGGCGATTTCGGGAGCTTGTCCCAGGTAATTTGTTGCGTGCCCGGCGCGTTTGGCGATGTCGCGATAAGTGTGGTGTCGGTAGTAGTTAGTATCCGCGATAGATCTGTCATGTTTGGCATCGCTGTTCCAGTCTAAGTTGGGCCAAATAAGCTTAGCGACAGCTGTATGAAGGTCGCCGCTCTCACAGGAGTCTAAGTACGTAGGGTCGTCGAATAAGATAAAGCATAGCCAGCCGATGTCGCGCGATTCGCTCTGTTCGTAATCCGGGCCGATTAGCTTGTAGCCAGGATCGGCTATGAACATATAGCGTAAGCTCTCTTCTATATTCTGTAGGTTTCGCCCCGAGCCTGTCATAGATTCGCTACTAGACCAGCGGCCGGTCTTTGTTGCTGCCGGGTTGTAGCTGGTTCTCATTCGCCAGTCGTCATCGACTTCGCACTCTAGGACTTCTAGTTGGCCGCAGATGTCGCGATAAGCCAAGATAGCTGATATAATCGGCCTAGCTAGAAAGTAGCTTTCTAGCTTCTCTAGCGTGTCGCGGTCCATCGGCCGCGTTTCGGCGCCATCTTTTCTCTTGATTATCGGCGGAAGCTTCATACAGTCGTAGAAGAAGACCTGAAGCTGCTTAGTAGACTCCGGATTAAGCAGGCTCGGTCTTGGGTAATCGTTGCTGGCTTTGGTCGGGCTTCGCTGGTCCCAGATCGCGCCAGCGTAAGCGTCGATTATAAAGCTTAAGCGCGTTAAGCGCCGACGTAATTCGCTTATTCCAGCGTCGCGAGACCAAGGGTCGATTCTCCAGCCACGTAGCATCATCTCTAGAGCGGGCGCTTGTAGAGCGCGCTCGAAATCGTAGATTAGCTTCGGGCCTTGAAGCTCTGGCGGGGCGTTATCGCCAGGAAGAAGGCTTTTTAGCTCGCCAAGGATCTCGGCGGTCAGTAAAGAATCCATTGCGTTATAGATTTGAGGCGAACCGTTCTTTACGTCTACTTCGTGGGCGGCTATTAGGGGCATCTTAGTTCTTTTCCTTTACTTTATAGGCTTTGATACAGCCGACTGTAACTGATTCGCTATTTAGAACGGCCCAAGCCGGAAGGACGTATTGTTGAGCGGCTTGCTCACAGGCAGCTTGAGTCTCGTAAACCGGGTTCGTATTTAGATCGCCAGCTACGGCTGATCTAATACCGTGTGCATTTGGAAGTCCCATGACGAGTAAGACCCAAACGAGCGTGTTCATAATTATTCTTCTTCCCTATATGTAGTTAGTCCTAGAATCTTCCCACCTTTGTCGAATTGCCATTTACTCCTATAGCGGGAGATTATAGGATATTTTTCGATGTCGAAAGGAGTGTCTGATATTTCGAAATGAAGATGGAATTCTGACTTACTTAATCTTGTAGCTAGGTCATCGCTAATACAGTTCTGTGCCGTAAGATCGTGCTCTTTGATGTAGGCTTTTATGAACTTCATTTTACTTTACCTCTCAGGCTTAATGATATAGACGACAGAGTTAGTCTCGCTAAGCCTCGCTAAGCCTCGCGTTTGATGTCTTCGCCTGAAGCGCGCATGGATTTCCAGTTAGTCTCATTGCTATGAAGAGAACCTAAGTAACCTAAGCTTTTAAGGCTCTCAGGAAAGAGCGCGTGATTAAGTATCATCGTATCGTCGATAGCGTTACGAACTAGGAACTTGTTTCTGACGAAATGCCCGATATCGAACAGGCCGTTCTGAAAGGTTTTTGGTATAGGGCTATTTAACTCGCGCGCGACAATCTTCCAGGCTCTAATTTCATCTGCTTCTGTTTTCCAGTAGTTTAGCTCTTCATCTTCGCGGGTCATGAACGGAATTACGACGGCGCGCGAACTGTCGCTGGCGAAGCTGACCATAGTAATTAGCTCAGCTAGGATTTTCTTCATCTTAAAGGGAAGATTCTTTAACTCGGCTTTAGTAAAGAGCGAGTAGCCGGTTTCGATGTCGATAGCGTAAGAATCAGCCCTAGTTTGGAACCAAGTTTCGATCTCGTCTAAGGTTACGCGATCTTTAGTCAGATTAGACTCGCATGTTATATAGCGCTTTATTCGTCTTATCTCTGGGAACTCGGCTTCGCGCGCGGCCTTAGTTAAGTCAGCAACTATAGTCGGTCTCAAACTCCAATCGCGAAGAGCCGCAGGATGATAAGTCGGGAGGACTTTTATCTTTAATCTTTCACTAAGCTGAACTGTTCCGCGTATTGAGCTTATTCCGCTGGCGCCTAGGAGGGCCCAGCAAGCAAAATTTCCCAATGCAATAATGAGGTTGGGTCTGAGCTCGGAAATCTCCTCGTATAGCTTATCAACGTGTGAACGGTAATCGGGACGGACGTATAGGATACTGGACTTGATACGCATGCCAGGGAGGCTTTTGTCACCGTCTCTAGAGAAGAAGAGCTCGGTCTTATCTCCGTCTGGATGAAGATTAAAAACATTGGTGACTGCTATACCGTGATTGGAGCACAAGTACTTCCAGTGGGCGATCATTTCTAGCTCGCCGGGGTATTTGGCGCGGACTGGCGGGGCTAAGTGAGCCTCGGCTAGCATGCGAGCTAGCTCACGGCCCGACCACCAGACGAGCGGATGCGAGAACTGCTGTTCATGTCTGCCGAAGGACTCTCCGACGAGGACGACCTTCATCGAGTACTTACTTCTTCTGGCTTTTCTCTCGTTATTTCTTTTGGCTTCTGTATTTCGTAAACATTAGAATATTCTACATCTAGGTATTTTGGTTCGAAGAATCGGCCGCGTTTATTACAGCCATCACTATGAAAAAGACTAGCTATCCAACTTCCTGACCTTAATATATCACAATAGGTTACTCCGTGTTTGGATGGTTGCCATCTATTTGAGCCGGGGTTAAAGTAAGCAGGATAAGTACATTGAGCGAATCTTCCCGGATTTTCGACCCATTTACAGTCTTTACAAAGCTTAACTGTCATAGTTTTATCCTCCTATCCTTTGTCGCGCTGACCAGGATGACCTTCATTATTATTCTACTCTTTCGGATAAGCTCTTTGGAAGGTTCCTAAATTCTTAGTATGTTCTGGTGTTCGCAAATGTTCTTCCCAGTCTTCCCTATTGCTTGCTAACCAATCGCATGCAGGGCAATATAATAAGTTGTCTTGCAATGTTTCCTTCTTTTCAGGAACTATAAATAGCGGGTCGAAAGCTCTATTAAGTAGCTTTAACGCGAAGTTAGCTATGTCGGAGTGCTTGTTTCTATCGGCAATAACGATTAGATTGTATAGTTCTTTCTGTGAGAGAGACTCTTCGACGAGTTGAATCGCACCGGGCGTCATAGTTCGATCTCCGTTGTAGCTGGTTCGATTTCGGCCTGGCGCAAGATTTCATTGGCTCGTCTTAGGTCTCTAGCTCGGGTTGTCATGGCGTTAGCGGCTAAGGCGTACTCGGCGTTAAGCTCCAGGCCGACGACGTAGCGAGCGCCGAGTTCCTCAGCGGCGCGAATTGAGCTGCCGGAACCGGCCGTTGGATCGAGAAAGTCCGTTACGTTATCGACGAGCATAGAGAAGAAGTGCTTGAGCATAGACTCGGGCTTCTGTGTAGGATGAATTGGATTACTGACGGTTGGAGCCGAGTAAGAGTCGGTTCCCTGTCGGACGAGCGGCCTGTTACCGCGATAAGCTAAGAGAGCTATTTCGTAAGAGTGTCGGGGTTGAGTTCCTCTGATTCCCGGCGCGGCGCCTTTAGAGTCAGATTTGACCCAGATCAGCGGTCTATTTATTACGTGAAGATTAGCTTCGTTGAGCTTAGTCTTGACTTGTTCGCAGTATTCGAAGCTAAGCCAGAAGACAACGTGAGCGGAATAGCTTAGGAGCTTATCAAGATTAGTCGTTAGAGCTTCGGTTAAGCTCCAAAATATTTTCTTGTCGTTAGCATAGTGCTCGATCGTCGCGTCGTCGGCGTTAACGCCATAAGGGAAGTCACAGTGAATTAGGTTGAACTTTGGGCCAGAATAAGTAGAGCTCCAGTCTAGAAAGTCGGCTATGATTATAGGATCGCGTATAGGACGAAGAACGATGCTAGGGCTGTGTATAGTATCGCTCGGAGCGGCGATAACTGTAGGCATAAGATCAGGATCAGTACTGGTAAAAGCCAAGCCAGTATCGATAAGATCAATATCGCTAGGGTCTTGAGTAAGCAGAGATAGCTGAGGTTCATAATCAGTACTCGTACTAGATTCGTCCGGCTTGGCTTGGAGAAGCTCACCGACGATGCTTGCTGCTTGACGTTCGGCTAGGCGCTGTAAGATTCCTATGGCGTGAGTTAGGTTATCCGCTGCTGCTATATCGCTCTTATCGAGAGACTTGAAGACGATTAAGATCGCGCCGGTTTGGCTTTCCTTAAGATTAAGTATCTCTGCTGTCTTGGCGTTGGTCCAAGTCGGGTCGCGCACTTTCTTTAGGGCGTGTAAGTTGCCGACAGCGCGAACGTAATCGCGCCAAGGAAGGTCGGTTCTCTTGATGTTTTCTTCAAGCTCGATTGTCTTAAGCTCTAGCTCGTCGAGCGTGTCGTAGTATCTTACGGGAACGCGTGGTAGTTCGGCTTCTCTGGCTGCTAGTAGGCGCCGATGACCGGCGATTAGCTTGTTGTTGCGAGTG
>Ga0210398_10003672_pt1 | contig 14605 bp, 14 predicted proteins | sample IncBWC4OmetaG_FD_161047 | JGI IMG/M metagenome (GOLD analysis project Ga0210398, IMG submission 161047) | Forest soil microbial communities from Barre Woods Harvard Forest LTER site, Petersham, Massachusetts, United States - Inc-BW-C-4-O | ecosystem: Environmental > Terrestrial > Soil >...
CTCAATGGCCAGCGTCACGCCGGATCCTCGTTTCTTGTACTTGACCGCAGCGTACTTCGAATCGTGGCTTTAGCTTGATCTGATCTCGAGCGCGTTTTCCAACCTCAAGGAAATCCTTCGCGCCGGTACCGAGTCGTCCACCCGCCGGTTCCTCCTCGAGGCAAAGCACTCATCCCGCATTGCCGTCGTTTGCTTTGAACACGAACGCTGCCACGCCGCGAGTGCTTTCTGCGCCTCTCCGTTTGCTCGCGCGCTCATCCTCACCCTCGATGAAAAGGGCGACGGGCTTTCCGGGCACGCTCTCGCTCGCCGACGGCAATCGCATTCGTACTCTTCCGTCGATGGCACGGCCTCATTCGCTCGGCCGAGTCTATTCTCAGGTCACTAAAGTTACTCGGCTTCAAGGCACACGCAGAAGAACAAAAAAACAGTGGCTTAGTGCAAGGGCATTTCGCAAATCCGAGCGACGCGGCTCACTTGTGCTCGGAGACGCTCAAGACGTTTCCGTCGGGATCCTTGAACCAGGCGACTTTGCTCCCATCCGGCGCGGTCCAAATCCCCCGTTCCTTGTCTTGAACAAATGGATATTTATCGAACTCCACGCCGCGTTTCGCGAGCCAGTTAACCATGGCTTCGATGTCGCCCACTTGCCAGCCGAGCACGGTGCTCACCAGCGGCGTAAACGTCGGGACCTTCACGATCCGAATCCTGTTCTTGCCGGCTTCGATGACCAGCGCAAACTGGTCCAGACTCACAAACGTAAATCCCAGCTTGCCCTCGTAAAAAGCGCGCGCCTGCTCGTAATCCTTGGTAAGAAGGAAGCCCATCATGTTCATGGAAGCTAGCATTTTTTCTCTCCTGACCGAGAAATCTCGGGGTCCGAGGAATAGCACTTGTGGCCGGAGATTTCTTTCGCTATTGTGACAAGAAATGTCGGAAAAGTGCCACAGCCTGCTTTTCAACCAGCGCGGCCGCCCGCTCGCTGAACTTGCCAGCGTCTCCGCCGACCTTCCCGACGGGCACACCATCCCGCAGCATTTCCATCCCGAAGATCAACTCATCTTTGCCTCGCGAGGGGTCATGACGTTGCGTACCGATCAGGGTACATGGGTAGTGCCCCCCATGCGCGCGGTCTGGATTCCGGCGGAAACCCCGCACTCCGTGGCCATGTCAGGGCCGGTTTCAATGCGAACTCTCTATTTTCTGCCGGGGTTCGTCAAAGGGTTCTCCCAAAAGTGTTTCGTCATGAACGTGACCCCGCTTCTGCGAGAACTGATTCTCCACGCTTGCACATTTAAGAGACTGAACAAGCGAGCTCCCGAACAAAAGCGGATTCTTGAAATTCTTGTCGACCAATTGCGGGCCGTTTATTCCATCCCTCTGCAACTGCCGCATCCAGCCGACGCGCGAGCCATGCGAATTGTCCAACGATTGCTTGCCAATCCCGGCGAACCGAAAACACTAGAAACACTCTGCAAGGACTGCGGCGCCAGCAAGAGAACGATCGAACGAGTCTTCCACGCCGAGACGAAAATGACCTTCGGCAGATGGCGCCAGCAACTTCGCCTGCTTCATGCTCTCGAATTGCTGGCTTCCGGAGAAAAAGTCACCGCCGCGGCCTTGGATGCGGGATATTCGAGCACCAGCGCCTTCATCTCCATGTTCAAGAAACAACTCGGCGCAACGCCAACTCGCTATTTCCAAAGTTGGGGCACAAACGACAATGAAAAAATGTTAGGGCAACCCCCCCTGGGCATTGAAGAATGGAAGGCAAAGGCAGACAGAGGAACCCAGGCATGAGTCTGTTTGGAGAATTAGGGACGCGCAGGGAACTGGAAAACAAAGCCAAGGTCGCAGGCCGCCTTCCGCCGGGCCAGTCGCTCACTCTCAAGTGGCCCGTGCTCCACTACGGCAGCATCCCGCACTTCGATCCGGCCAAGTGGGACTTCAAGATTTCCGGTGAAGTCGAAGAGCCCAAGCGCCTCACTTGGAGCGAATTTCGCGCGCTGCCCGAAACCGAAACCTTGTCGGACTTCCACTGCGTCACGCGCTGGAGCCGTCTCGACAATCGCTGGAAAGGCGTACTCGCGAGCGACTTGATGAAGCTCATCAAACTAAAGCCAGGCGCCAAATTCGCATCCATTCTCGCGGAAGAGGGGTACACGGCAAACCTACCACTCGAAGATTTGCTGAAGCCGAATGTCCTGTTTGCCCTAGAGCACGATGGCGAGCCGCTGACGGGGGAGCATGGCGGCCCGCTGCGACTGATCGTTCCTCATCTCTACGCCTGGAAAAGCGTCAAGTGGGTGCGTGGCTTCGTGCTTCTCGACTACGACCGCCTCGGCTTCTGGGAACGCAACGGCTATCACGCCTATGGCGATCCGTGGAAAGAGCAGCGCTACTCGGGCCGCTGACCATGAAGGACGTCCGTGGGAAGCATGTTACGCATGAAAAATTTCGATAGCTTCGATGTCCATGACGCGCGGCGGCATTTTGCTCGAGAATTGACATCCCTCCCGCCACTCTGGAATCATCCCAAGACTGTTGCCCCGGTGTTCACGTTGGCGCAAGTTTCCAGAGTGTTGCGCTATGAGGGAGGGCGTTTTGGCGAAGGCCCTTCGTCGCGTGACCTTGGAAGGGCGGCATTTAGAGAGCAAGGATCTGAGGAATTGAGAGATGGCGGTTGGCATCCGCACAAACGAATTGCGCAAGGTCTATAACTCGGCGCCGCCTCTCGCGGCAGGCGCGGGCGGATTCTCTTTTGCTGAGAAGCGCAGCAAGGGCAAGCAGCCGAAACCGGAAATTGTCGCGCTCAATGGGATTTCTCTCGATATCCACCCCGGCGAAATTTTTTGCCTTCTGGGGCCTAACGGCGCGGGGAAATCCACGACCGTGGGGGTCCTCACCACGCGCGTAAAGCCAACCGCTGGTCAGGCCTGGATCGGCGAACATGACGTTTGGAAAGAACAGTCGGCCGTCAAACGACTGATCGGCGTGGTGGCCCAGCGGCCCAACCTCGATTTTTCTTTGACCGCGCGCGAAATCCTCGTTTTTCACGGCGCCTATTTCGGCCTCAGTTCGCACGAGCGTAACCATCGCGCGGCCGTTCTGCTCGAGCGCTTCAAACTTACCGACCGCGCCGACCAAATCGTTCGCGGATTTTCCGGCGGCATGATGCAGCGTCTTTCTATCGCGCGCGCCATGATGCACGATCCGCAGGTGCTTTTCCTCGATGAACCAAGCGCTGGTCTGGATCCTCAGACCCGCTTGCTGTTGTGGGAGATCATTCGCGAATACAATCGCAGCGGCAAAACCGTTCTGCTCACCACGCACAACATGGAAGAGGCCGACGCCCTCTGCCAGCGCCTCGCCATCGTCGATCATGGCCGCATCATCGCGCTGGGCACTCCGACCGAGCTGAAGGCTTCCGTGCCGGGCGGATACCTGGTGCGCGTCCGTTTTGGCCAGCATTCGCCGGATCTGTTCGAGCGCCTTCAAGCATTATCTGGCGTCCGCGAAGTGCGGGCCACCGACGACAGCGGCGCCGATCTGTACGCCGACCGCGGTGGTTCGCTTGTCTCGGAGGTCGCCAATCTCGCGCTGGCCGCGAACATCGAGTTGTGCGACGTGCACATCTCCGAACCCAGCCTCGAAAATCTCTTTCTGCACCACACCGGCAGGAGCTTGCGCGAATGAACTACAAAGCTTTCATGGCCATGCTGGCGCGCGACGCGCGCGTCGCGCGCCGCAACATCGTGGCGCTGCTGTTCCAGACATTTTTGCAGCCGCTGATGTTCGTGTTTATTTTCGGCCGCGTGATGGTTGGCAGCGGCTACATGCCCCCTTCTTACAAGAGCTTGCTGCTTCCCGGCATCATGGCGCTCAGCATGGTGGGCACAGGTATTTGGGCCGTGGCCATGCCGCTTATCGGAGAGTTTCAGTTCACGCGTGAAATCGAAGACCGCTTGCTCGCACCGATGGATATATCCTGGGTGGCGATTGAGAAAGTTGTGGCGGGAACGCTGCAAGCGCTGGCCGCCGGATTGATGGTTATTCCGTTCGCGTGGCTGCTGCTCAGGCCGGGCGTGGATCTGAGCCTGCACCGGCCGATCCTTTTTGCCATGGTGGCGCTGCTGGTGGCCGTTTTTTCAGCGTGCGGCGGCCTCGCGCTTGGCTGCAGTGTCGAGCAAACGCATATCGGCCTGATGTTTTCTCTGGTGGTAGCGCCGATGATCTTTTTCGGCTGTACGTACTATCCGTGGAGCGCACTGGCAAAGTTTCCGGTGATGCAGAAAGTGGTGCTCGTGAATCCGCTGGTCTATGCCAGCGAAGGATTGCGCGCAACGCTCGTGCCACAATTTCCGCATTTGTCGCTGCTCGCCGTGTTTATCGCTTTGTTGGGGTTCAACGCGCTATTTCTTACCGTGGGATTGCGGCAGTTCCACAAAAAAGCGGTTAGCTAAGCTAGGCGGTGTTTCCCGGGCGCTCGGTGTTGAAAATCGAAGAGCACAGGATCTTTAATCGAGAAGCCCGGGCAAGCTGGGGCACGATGTATCGGCCCCACCAGAACTGGTGCGCTGCGCTCGCGCCTGGTGAGAAATACGGGCAGTGAAAAGTGACATCGCCGCGCGCTAAGCGGAGAGTTTAGAGCATCACAGGAAAACAACTAGCGCCAGCGAAAAAGTTTCAGCGCCACAACGAAGCAGAAGATGAGCCAAGCGCCCAGCACGCCGACCTGCGGTGCCAACTGGACCAGGTTCGCGCCCTGCAACATGTTTGCGCGCAACGCATCAATGGCAGCGGTCAACGGAAGAGCCTTGATGATAGGTTGCACGACATCGGGGAACCGCTGCGCGGAGAAGAAAACGCCGGAAGCGATCCACATTGGCAACATCACGGCGTTCATCAAGCCGGAAGCTGCCTCGATCGTTCTGGCACGTGACGCAAGCAGGAGTCCGAGCGCGCTGAACGTAAGCGAACCGAGCAGGCACACCACCGCCAAATCAAGCAACGAGCCGCGCACCGGCACATGAAAAATCCAGGCCCCGAATCCGAGCACGATTCCCACTTCCGCCACCAGCATCAGAATGCGCGAGAGAACGTAGGAAAGCAGAAAGTATTGCTTCGGCATGGGCGTTGCGACCAAGCGCTTTAGTAGCTTTTTGCGCCGGGCGTCGACGACGGTAAAACCCATGCCCCAAATCGCGCTGCCCATCAGATTCATTCCCAGCAAGCCAGGAATGAGGAAATCGATGTAGCGCGAGCCCGGTTCGCGCATCAACACGTCGCTCGAAACAACCGGATCGACGCGGCCGGCAGCTTGCTCGACGGCGCGATCCGCCAGCATGCGCGCTGTGCGCCCTTCCGGGTTGGTATCGTCATAGCGATAGACGACAGATCCATTCGCGCCAGGCACGGCGAGCAATGCAATCTTGCCGGTGCGTAGCGCTTCCTCTGCGGACGGCAATTCGAGTTGCTGCACGGCGAGAAGCTTTTCCCGCTGTAGAGACTGCGTTAGTTCCGTTGAAACCGTTGCGATCTTCAAGACCTCCGCGGGTCGATTGCGGAACGCAATACCCAGGCCAGCCGCGAGAAGAATGGGAAATGCGAAAATCCAGAAGAGCGCTTCGGGCTCGCGCAGGGTTTCGAGAAAGCGCACGACGGTCAATTGTACGAGCGGATGCTCGGCGAAAACTTTGCCGCGAGGAGCTTTCCGCTCCGTCGCGCGGGCGCGAACATCAGGGATGGCGGTGGTTTCACTCATTTGGATCGCTCACTCATCGCGGAGGTGGCGCCCGGTTAGGGCGACGAAGACGTCCTCCAAAGTTGCGGAATGCGTGCTCAGTTCGGTAAGCGGAATATTTTGGCGTGTCAATTCCGCGAGTAGCGCCGGTACCGCGAGATGCAATTCGGTGACTTGCATTTCGACCGTGCCGTTTTCGGAGCGAACATCGCGAACGCCTTTGATGCGGCGCAGGGCAGGGATGTCGAGCGCCAGCGAATTGGCGCCGGCGGAAAACGCGACCATGTGTTCCGCGCAGGTGGAGGCGATCAATTCGCGCGGACTGCCAAGGGCGATCTGTTTGCCGTTGTCCATGATGGCGACGCGCTCACAGAGACGCTCGGCTTCGTCCATGTAGTGAGTGGTGAGAAGAATGGTGCGGCCGGAGGACTTGAACTGCTCGATCAGATCCCAAAGCTGGCGACGGGCCTGCGGATCGAGGCCGGTAGTGGGCTCGTCGAGAAAAAGAAAGTCGGGATCGCCAACGAGCGCGCAAGCAAGTGCCAGGCGCTGCTTTTGGCCACCGGAAAGGTTGCCGACGCGGGAATTCTTTTTTTCCTCGAGCTGCACGAGGGCAATGGCTTCTGCCGCGCCCGGTCCTTGGTCGAAAAAACTGCGGAACAGACGCAGCGTTTCGAAGACCGTCAGCTTTTCGGAAAGCTGCGTATCCTGCAACTGGATGCCGAGCCTTTGGCGGAGTTGCTTGGCGTCGGAGTTCCAATGCATGCCGAGTAGTTCCACGTCGCCGGAATCCGGGGCGGTCAAACCTTCGCAGATTTCCACGGTGGTTGTTTTTCCCGCACCGTTGGGACCGAGAAGGCCGAAGCACTCTCCTGCGCGCACTTCAAGATCGAGGCCCTTGACGGCAACCACGTCTTGGTAGGCCTTCTCGAGACCTTTGACGCGTAGGGCTAGTTGGGAGGCAACCGCGGACATGAATCCAGTATCGCGTCTGGGAAGGGGACATGCAACCGTCGAATCGGAGCGTCTGCACATGATGCGAATTGCATAAAGCTTTCGCGCGATCGAAGGCATGGGTGATAATCTCGCTGCCGTTGGGAGAGGACAGTCAGGGAATGAAAATGAAAAAGTCTATTGGACGGATGAGCTTGGCGATTGCGGTTGTTGGCGCCGTTTCCATTGGCGCTCTGAGAGCGCAGCAGGGTGCCCCGCTGACGCAGGAGCAAAAAGATCAGCGAGTGCAAACGGAGAAAGAGCTTGAGTCCGTTGCCATTATCGAACGGAAAGTGATGGTGCCGATGCGGGACGGCGTGCGATTGGCGACGGATATTTACCGGCCGAAAAATGCCAGCGGGCCCGTGCCGATTATTTGGGTGCGCACGCCATACAATTTTAATTTTTGGGATGTGCGCAACGGATTGCCGGCGGACATGAAGTCGGCGCTGACGGCTGTGAAGCGCGGCTATGCCTACGTGGTGCAGAATGAGCGAGGGCATTTTTTCTCGGAAGGGAACTACGACATTCTCGGCGCGCCGCGGACGGATGGAAGCGACATGCTGGATTGGCTCAAATCGCAATCCTGGACAAACGGCAGAGTGGGCACGACGGGATGCTCTTCAACGGCCGAATATCAGATGGGCATTGCCGCAATGGGTCATCCGGCGTATGCGGCGATGAATATTCAAAGTTTTGGCGCGGGCGTCGGGCGCGTCGGGCCGTATTTCGAACAGGGAAACTGGTATCGCGGCGGCGCTGTGCAGATGTTGTTTATTACCTGGCTTTACGGCGAGCAGAACCAAGTGCGGCCGATGTTTCCGGCGAATACCTCGCAGGAGGATTTGATCCGCGCGTCGAAGGCCTTTGATCTGGCGCAGCAACTTCCACCGGTGGACTGGTCAAAGGCCCTTTGGCATTTGCCGGAGCAAGACATTTTGAAGGCGGTGGACGCGCCGCACGGAATTTACGCGGACACCATGCCGGTGCCGACCGGCGGACGGATGATCGAACGCACGCCCAATGATCCGGCCTGGTACAAGGGCGGACTGTATCACGATGACATGCCGCTAAGTTTGCCCGGGCTTTGGTTTATGACCTGGTACGACGTTTCGGTGGGACCGAACCTCGCACTCTACAATCACGTGCGAAAGACAGCGAAGCCGGAGGTTGCGGATGAGCAGTGGGCGATCATCGCACCTGTGACGCATTGCGCCTATTCGCGAGCGACGGAGGACACCGTGGTCGGCGAGCGCAGTATGGGTGATGCCCGGCTCGACTATCAAGAGATTACCTACAGCTTCTTCGACCGTTTCCTGAAGGGCGAGAAAAGCCCGAAGATCGACACCATGCCGAAGGTGACGTACTTCACGATGGGCATGAACAAGTGGCAGACATCTGAGACCTGGCCACCCGCCGGCGCGCAGACGATGACCATGTATCTATCCAGTGCGGGCCGAGCGAACTCTTTGACGGGAGATGGGGTGCTTGCTATGTCGGCTCCGGTAGCGGATAAGCCAGATTCGTTTACTTACGATCCGATGAATCCGGTTCCGTCCTATGGCGGCAATGTCTGTTGCACAGGAACCGCGGTGCAAGCCGGGGCATTCGACCAGCGCAAAATGGAAGCGCGCAACGATATCCTCGTGTACACCTCCGAACCATTCAAAGAAGGGACGGAGTTGAGCGGGCCGATCAAGCCGACGCTCTATGTTTCCTCAGACGCGAAGGACACGGATTTTACGGTGAAAGTGCTCGACGTGTATCCGGATGGGCGAGCTTATAACCTCGATGAATCAATCCAACGGCTGCGGTACCGCGAGGGGTACGATAAGGCGCTCACGTGGATGGAGCCGGGGAAAGTGTACAGCGTGACGCTGCAGCCGCTCAGCACGAGCAATTATTTTGAGGCCGGGCATCAGCTGCGGATTGAGATTTCCAGCAGCAATTTCCCGCGATTCGACCGGAACTTGAACACTGGCGGAAATAACTACGACGAGGAAAAAGTCGTCGTGGCACACAATTCTGTTCATCACTCGAAGCAATATCCTTCACAAGTGTTGGTGACGGTGGTCAAGAAGTGATCCGCGCCATCTGAACAGTCCAGGACCCTCGACCCAAGAGGCCCACCCTCACAAGAAGAGGGAGGGGCCCCGGCGCCGAAAGGCAACGCGCAGATTGTAAGGGTGTGCTGACCGTGGAACATTTTGCTTCGTCCATGCGTATTGCATGGCAAGTTACGGTGTGTCCCGGCTGCGGCTGATCATGGATCCCGCGACGAGGGAGGCAAATCATGGATACATTTCTCTTGGAGCTGAAATATTCAGTTCGCTCTCTATGGCGCGCCAAGGGGTTTGCCTTAACGGTTTTTCTAACTTTTTCTGTTTGCATTGCGGCGAACACCGTTCTTTTCGCGATCGTGAATTCGGTTGTGTTGCGGCCCTTGCCGGTGCCGGAGGCCAATTCCATTCTGCTCATGTCCAATGATTACCCGAAAGCGGGGATCCGCGGAGCAAACAACAGCGCTTCCGGCGATTACTTTGACCGGCTGCGCGAGATGACCGTATTGGAGAGCCAGGCCATGTTTCGCCAGCGCGATCAAACCGTGGAACTGAATGGCTTACCGCAGCGGATTCACGGGATGGTGGTGACGCCGTCGTGGTTCACTCTGCTGCGTGTATCACCGGAGTTGGGACGACCGTTCCTCGAGGAAGAAGGCGAAGTCGGGCGGGACGGGGAAGTGATTTTGAGTCACGGGTTGTGGGAACAGCTGTATGCAGGCGATCGGTCGGCGATTGGAAAAGACTTAAGGATAAGCGGCCAGCCTTTCACGATTGTAGGCGTGATGCCGGCGAATTTTGATTTTATCGATCCGGACGTTCGGCTGTGGATGCCTTTGGCGTTTAGTGACCAGGAAAGGACGCTGCATCACAGCAACAACTGGTATTACATCGGGAGGTTGAAACCCGGCGCGACACAGGAACAGGCACAGGCACAGGTCGACGCCTTGAACAATGAAATCTTGGAGCGCTTCCCGGAAATGAAAGAAATCCTGATTAACGTGGGCTTCAACACGAAAGTCAAACCTCTCCAGGACCTGTTGACGGCAGGCGTGACGAGGACGCTTTATTTATTGTGGGGTGGCGCGGTACTCGTACTTCTTATCGGCGGGCTGAACATCGCCAATCTGGCGCTGACGCGGCTCGCGCTACGGCGCAAGGAGATGGCGACGCGCATCGCTCTGGGCGCGGGTCGCGCGCAGCTCATGCGCCAGTTGATCCTGGAAAATGTGGGATTGGCTTTGCTCGGGGGCGCCGTCGGTATAGGTCTTGGCGCGGGTGTGCTGCGGATGTTGAGCGCGATTGGGCTGGAGCACATGCCGCGGGCTCGCGAAGTTCACATGGATATCCGCGTACTTCTAGTTTCGATGGGACTTTCCATCGCCGCAGGATTGTTTGTGGGATTGTTCCCGCTTGCGAGCCTTTCGAAGATTGGGATCAGCGATGCGCTGCATGAGGATAGCCGCACTGGCACAACCGGAAAGAAAACGCGAAGCGTGCGTCAGCTTTTGGTGGCGGCACAGATTGGATTTGCGTTTACGCTCCTGGTGGGCGCGGCGCTGTTCCTCGCGAGCTTCCGGCGGCTACTACAGGTCGATCCGGGGTTTAAGCCCCAGGGTGTGGTGACAGCATCTGTCGCGTTGCCGCGGTCCAGATATGCCAAAGAGGACGACTGGCGGCAGTTTATGGATCGTGTTCTCCCTGCGGTTCGCGCAATTTCCGGAGTTTCCCTGGCAGGCGCAACGGAAGCGATTCCCCTCGATGGGAACCACAATGACTCAGTTATCCTCGCCGAGGGCCATCAGATGAAGCCCGGGGAGTCTCTGATTTCCCCGTTGAGAATGGCGGTGACGCCGGGCTATTTCGAAGCTATGGGGATTTCCATCTTGCGGGGGCGGAGTTTCGAGGAGCGTGATAACGAGACGGCTCCGCAGGTAATCATTGTGGATGAGCGGCTGGCGGAGCATTTTTGGCCGAACAGCGATCCGATCGGGCGGCGCATGTATCAGCCCAGCGACGCAAAAAATCTTCTGAAAACGGATGAGCACACAGTTTGGCTAACGGTTGTTGGTGTGGTGCGAACCCTGCGCTACGAAAGCCTCGATGATTCCAACGCAGCGTTTGGTGCGTACTATTTCCCGAACACACAGCAGCCCGCCAACGCCTTTACTTTTGCTCTAAAGACCGTTCGTGATCAAAACTCCGCCATTCGAGCGCTCCGAGCGGAAGTGTCTCGCTTGGATCCCGAGCTGGCGGTTTTTGACGTGCATTCGATGTCGGAGCGAATCGACCTTTCCTTGTCTCGACGGCGGACTTCCATGCTGCTGGCAAACGTGTTCGGCGGAGTCGCGCTGTTTCTGGCGACGCTCGGAATCTATGGAGTGCTGGCGTACCTGGTGGCCGAACGCACTCGTGAAATTGGCATTCGAATGGCGCTTGGCAGCACGCGAGCGAGTATTCTCAGGCTAGTTCTGTGGGAAGGATTCGAACTCGTTTTGATCGGTTTAGTTTTGGGAATTATCGGCGCGGCATCGGTCGAAAAGGTCGTGGCTACCGAAATATATGGTGTGCGGCCGCTTGATCCGCTGGTGTTAGCGAGTGTTATGGCGTTGTTGGCGATCGTGGCGCTCGCGGCTTGCGCCGTGCCTGCGCGGCGCGCCATGTGCGTGGACCCCATCGTTGCGCTAAGGAGTGAATAACTGAGCAGGCTCGGCTTCGCTGAACGCAACGAGTGTCATGAACCGGCTAAATTGACCAAGCGCATCCGTGGCGATGAATTCTTTCAATTGGAACTAGTCAGAAACAATCTGCAAAAGTGACAGGGTTCGCGCGTTTGCCACGCCGCAACGTACGACCAGAACTACGCAGTTCTTCAGCAAGCCCGACCCGCCTCTCGATGGCACCCGTTGTTCTCTGACCTCGTGGTCTTGAGCGGATACAAGACAACTTAGCGTACCCCAGGCAAGCCCAGACCTAGTTAAGTCCGCTGCGCCGTCCGCCCGAGTCCGCTGGAGAACCGAAAAACCATCCTGTGCGCCGAATGGAATGCGGGCACAGCTGACCCGGGGGCAAGCAGGCGGCCTTAACCCGCGGCGGCTTGGGCTTTGGCTGGGTCGATTTCGATGCGGCCCTTGAAATGGGCGCCATCTTCGATGCTGATGCGCGCGGTGGAAATGTCGCCGATGACCGAGCCGTCGGTCTTGACGTCGACGCGGTCGCGGGCGTAGAGGTTGCCGATGACTTTGCCAAACACGATCACTTCGCCGGCATGAATTTCGGAATTAAGCACGGCCGTGGGGCCGACGGTGAGTTGATGGCCATCGAGCGAGATGGGGCCGTCCACCTTGCCGTCAATCTGCAAATCTTCCGTGCCGGTGAGCTGTCCCTTGATATGCAGGCCGGAACCCAGGCGAGCTGAACTGCGGCTGCCCGTAGAGGCGGCCGGCCTCGGGGCTGAGGGTGCGCCGACAGCCACGACGGATGCTGGAGATGACGAGGCCGGCACCGGCGGAGCGGCGGGGGCCTCAGGTTGCGTTTGCTGCTTGTTCCACATGGTTCCTCCCTTAATCGGTCCACAAGACTAGATTTGGCCCCGGCTGGGAGAGAGCAAGGAAATACTTTAGACGGGCACAGGGAAGCGAAGCAATGCAAAATTTAGCCGACTTGCGCCTTCAAGAACCTGTCCACGGGGACAGGCGAGACGAAATGAAGTTCATGCAAGGTTGACAATGCGATTCAGGGAGCCGACCAGGTATTTCCAGGCCAGGTAGTAGGCAATCAGGCCGAGCGGGGCGGCGATCGGAAAGATGTGGGTGGCAAAGCCGCGAATTGAAATATTCAGGATGCTGGCGAGAAGGATGCCCAGGGGCGCGAGCAAAAATGGCAACAGAGCGCCATGGAGGCCGATGGGGATTTGCAGGCGAGAGCGCCACGCAATGAAGAGGACATTCCAGAGGCCCCAGAGGTTGGGCACGACAGCCATTGGGAAAACGATGATGCGCTCGACGGGAACGGGGAAGTTGTAGACGTAGCGAGCGATGGCAAAGACCGTGACGCCGACCAGGAGAAGAATCGTGGGGACCACGACGCCCGCCATGTACGCTCGCAGATAAGGGTGTTGATTCATAAAGCCTCCAGTTTCACAGGTGATACAACAGGGCCGGGATGGAACCGGGAAAGAAAATGAGAACCGCGCTCAAGATGGCGGCGAGCACCCAGTCGAACCACGGAATACTGTGGACAGGGAGCGGCTGCGCGTCGAGTCTAGAGAGCATTAGCGGCCAGAGATCGCGGCGGAGTTCGCTGTCCGGAACGGGAGCGACGGCCTGCTTGAGGAGTTCTTTCATGTTTTTGATCTCTTCGTTGCTCATTTCGTGGCGACCTCTGCTCGCAGGGAATTGAGTTTTTTTCGCAAGATTCGAACGGCGCGGAAGACCCTGACTTTTACGAGCGATTCGGAGATTCCCGCGGCTTGGGCGATCTCCCGGTAGCTCTCTTCTTCCACCAGAGCCAGGCTAGCTACCAGCCGGTATTTTGCGGGAAGCTCACGGAAAGCTCTGTTGATGCTATCGCGCGCCTCTCGGCTGACGGCGCCATCCGGGCTTGGCGCGCAAGGGAGATTCTCGGGAAGCGTAGTTTCTGGCCGGGTGTGCCGCAGATGGTCGAGCGCCGCGTTGGTGGCGATTCTGCGAGCCCAGGCGCGGAAGTTGCCGTCCAGCCTGAATTGGGCTCGGTGTTTGTAAATGCGCCAGAACGTTTCCACGGTCAGATCCTCAGCGATGCCGGTGTCGCGGACGATGCGGACAGTCCAGCCATAGACTTCCTTCTGATGCTGCCGGAACAGCACCTCGAAGGCTTCGAGGTCACCCGCCGCGAACCGTTCCAGCAGTTCCATTAGGACTCTCTATACCTACTTACTGGTTAGGGCCAGCCCAGGTTACAAATAGTTTTGCGTGTGAAGGTAAACAAAAAGGTCTGGGCGATGAATCAGAGTACGGCGATCCGTGGAACCTCCTATGCACGGCTGGCGACATCCTGGTGTACGAGAAGGCGAGAATGGGAGACACCGGAAAACGGAAGGCTGCCTTGTAGTTTTAGGCAGCCTGTCGGGGCGGATCAGGTTCGGGTTACGCGGCTAATCGTCCACGGACACCGGTTCAGCGACGCCGGGCGCATTCTTCGTCGTGCTGCCACTTGCCAAAGACGGCGCCGATCGCTCCTACTGTTAGTCCGAGAAGGGGTCCAATCCAAAGATGGTTCAAAGCGCCGCCGAGTGCGTCCCAGTAGAGGAAGTCGGACAATTCAGCCTCCGTCGGTGCATGATGCGCGGCCCGCAGAAACTCGTGGATGTTCGACGGATCCTTCATCAAGGTGTCATGAAACAGGATCACCACGCTCATAAGCGTCACGAACACGATGGCCCCACTGAGTCGTCCGCTCCAGACACCAACTCGAAGCGCCACTGCAATGCGGCCGGTCCGATACGCCGCGACGAGTCCGCCCATCGCGGCAAAGGCCACAGCACCCAGTGCGAACCAACCAGCCAGCGCATAGACGCGCGGATGTACGTCGCGGAGATTCCCGAAAACCGAGGTGCCACCTAGATTTCCCAAAAGAATCTCACCCATCCACATCCCGCCAATCAGAAGTCCAACGACTATGCTCAGGTTTTTTTCCACGGCTGCGATTTAAGATAACACATGTTCCCTGGTGGTTCGTTTAGGTCTGTTGGAACCTTAGAACGAGATCCATGGCCATCCCATTGGAGTCAACTGGTAACGTGCAAATCGTTCCAGCGGGCACGGATAGC
>Ga0210398_10003675_pt1 | contig 14601 bp, 17 predicted proteins | sample IncBWC4OmetaG_FD_161047 | JGI IMG/M metagenome (GOLD analysis project Ga0210398, IMG submission 161047) | Forest soil microbial communities from Barre Woods Harvard Forest LTER site, Petersham, Massachusetts, United States - Inc-BW-C-4-O | ecosystem: Environmental > Terrestrial > Soil >...
CCCATTGCCATCGAGCGACTCCTTCCCCCGTGGATGCTTCGCCGTCGGCCCCCACGGCACGACGGCTAGGCTGGACATCCACACGAGCAAAGAGAGCGAGGACGGCCTCAATCACTCCGCCGGCCCCCCACAGGAGGCGGAACGTCTAAGCCCAGCGCTGCAAAACTAGACCAATTCTCGATTGTGGAAAAGTGGGCGGCTACCTGGAACGGCTACTTGGGGGCGGCCAGCCAGTCGATCCGGCAGGCGGCCAGTGGCGCGAAGGCCTCCACCAGCGCCGGCATGAGCACTTTCAGGTCGGCATCGAGCTTGAACGGCGGGTTGATCACGATCAAGCCGGACCCGACCAGGCCGGCATCGGCACGCGGCAGTCCCAGCGCTATCTCGCAGCGCAACACGGCGGGCATTGCGAGCTTGCGCAGCCGGCGCGCCAAGGCGTCGGGCGCGTCGCGCTCCTTGATCGGATACCACAGCAAATAGATGCCGGTCGGCCATTTGCGGTGCGCCGCCCCCAAGGCACTGGCGAGCCGGGTAAAATCGGCCGCCTCCTCGAACGGGGGATCGACCAGGACGACGCCGCGGCGCTCCTTCGGCGGCACATAGGCGCCGAGCGCGGTCCAGCCATCGAGCGCCAGCACTTTTGCGCGCCGATCGCGCAACACGCCTTTGAGCGCCGCCGCGGCGCGCGGCTCGAGCTCGCAGGCGATCAGCCGGTCCTGCGGCCGCATGAGGTCAAGCGCGATCAGCGGCGAGCCCGGGTAGACCCGCAACATGCCGCCGGGATTGAGGTTTTGGACGACGCCGAGATAAGGCGCGAGCAGCGCGCGCACTTCATCCGGCAATGGTCGACCCAAAAGTCTCCCGATGCCATCCTGCCACTCGCCGCCGCGGGTCGCTTCAGCGCTGTGCAGATCGTAACGGCCGGCGCCGGCATGGGTGTCGATCACACGGAGCGCCGCCGGCTTGGCTTTCAGATAAGACAGGATGCGCGCCAGCACCGCGTGCTTGTGCACGTCGGCGAAATTGCCGGCATGGAAGGCGTGCTGATAATTCAACGCCCGGCACTCAGCCGCCGCGCACCGGCGGCATCACGATTTGATCGCGCCGGCAGGCGCGCTTGACCACCTCCGGGCAGTCGCGGAATTGCAGATCTTTCGCCATGCAGATGCGGATGTCGGTCAAACGCCGATTGTCGCAGTCCACCGCGATACCGGCCGGCGTGAGACCGGAATTGGCCTTGACGAAGGCGTCGCGCACCGCGTCGGGCGCGACGCTGAGCGGGTCTTTGAGATCGACATAATCGGGCGGGATTTTCACCGCGGCACGCGCCTTGCGGATTGTCTCGAAATAAGCCCGCGCCGAGAGCCCCGAGCAGGTGCCGTGCTTGTCCCACTCGTTATAGATCAGACGCGGCGCCGGCATCAGATCGAGCATCGATTCCATGATGCCGTGATAAAGCCGCGGCGACGGCTGCAGGCAATATTCCGGGAATCCCTTTTCGTATTGCGGCCACAGTCCATGCACGACGAACGAATAAGGCCGCGCCCCGCATTGCGCGCCGCCGGAGCGGCCGCTGTCATGGGCCGCGGCGCAGTACGACGGCGACCACGACAGCGACAGCACATAGAAGTCGAATTTTCCGGGCTCGTCCTGCCGTGCATCTTGCGCCGAAGCCGCGACACAAGCCGCCGCCGACAAGCTCGCGACAAAGGCCAAGCCGGCAACACATCTGATCATGAAAAACCTCGCCTTCGTGGAGCGAAACATAGCAAGCGACCCGAACGGAGCAAGAACAAACTATGGGGGAACTGGGTATCGACGGTAACGGGTTCTGCACCTACTTAACAGTTCGTGCTTGAGCCGCGGCCGGCGACCGCCAGGATCGCAGGTGCGCAAACCGCCGAACCGCAGGCGTCTTTACTGGCGGCCTTGTCGAAGTCCGTCACAGTGATGAGGGCACTACGATGGCCATCTATAGCCTGTTCAGGAACAAGCCGTTCGAGCCGGAAGCCATCAGCGTACTGACCGGCGCTTAAGCCGACGTCTGTCGCACGCTCGGCCTGCAGGACGGCGATTGCCGGCAAACCGATGTCGTCGCCAAGAAGGTGATCGAATTCGCCCAGCGCGGCGTCAGCGATCGCATTCGTTTGCGCGAACGGGTGTTGCAGGAGTTGAGCTAGCTTCTAAGGCTTTGCCGAGCGGCAGTGCGGATTATAGGCGTCGTTGCGGTCGAGCCCGTCGACGCAGAAATTGATGCCCCAGCCAATGCCGTCGATGTCGGTATCTTCGGCGATCGAGTAGAACAGCGGATGGCGCGCGCCGTCGTTGATCACCGCGGTGCCGCTGCAATAGCGGCGCGGGATCGATTGCGCCGCCCACGGCAGCCATGCGGTCTCGTGGATGTTCTCGACGCCGACGATGCGCAGCTGCGAGTTCCAGAAGCGATATTCCTTGGTGTGGAAGTTGGCGATGATGCGGTCGAGGGCGCCGGGAAAGTCGCAGGCCGGCACGTGGCGCTCGCTACGCTCGTAGCCCGGTCCCGGCATCCAGAAATTCATCTCCAGCCAACTCGCCGCTCGCGGCTGCGAGACGCTCGAGACCCAGAGCGCAAAGCCAAGCGCGACAGCCGCAATCCGGCCGAAACGGACCATCTTCCTTAACTCCCGAAAAGCCGGATCAGCGTGCCGTGGCACCGCCGGGCGGTCAAGGCCGGGAAGCCGCTGCTGCGCGTTTGCCCGGCCAGCGTGGCAAGACGGCCACGGCAAACCTTGCGGCGCTGTGTTACTAGAATGCGTTGGTTGATTCGTGGGTATCGGCGGGGTGTGAGGCGTATTTGGCTCTCACTGAGCTCCCCATTGTTGCCAGCGTCCATGTAGCCAGCGTCCGTAATCAGTCTTTGTCATCAGTCTCCCCGCCTCCGCCGGAAAATCCGGCGGCTGCGAGGTGGTGCGTAACGGCATTTATTCGCCGGCGAGCGGGGGCTTGCCGGTCCGGCAAGCGGCTTCCGCCATCGCCGACGATGGCCGGGGCAAAGGGCGGGGGAACTGCGATGGGCGAAGTGCATCGGCTTATGACCGCGGAACCGGCGTTCGGTTTGCAGGCGGCGGGGCGCCTGATGATCAAGATTTTTCCGGCGTGGGTGCAGGATCTGGCGCTGCTGGTTGAAAGCGTCGAGCCGGTCCGGCCGCCCGGCGCGGCGGACGATTGGCAACCCGGCGCCGTGGTGCGGCTGCCGTATTCCAAGAAGATTTGCAGCGACGGCGCCGCGATTTGCAGCCAGGCGCTGATGGCGCTTGCCGACACCGCAATGGTGATCGCCTGCTCGGCGGCCTGGAACGGCTACCGGCCGATGAGCACGATCGACCAGACCACCCATTTCCTGCGCCCGGTGAATTACGACATCGTCGCCGACGCCCGCGTGGTGCGCATCGGCCGCAACACCAGTTTCGGCCGGGTCATGCTGCTCGCCGCCCACGACAAGCGGCCGGTCGGCATGGTGGCGAGCGCCTATTCGATGGCGTGACGGCGACGCTGCCGCGCCGCTTCCCATTATTGGCGTCAAGCTCTAAGCTTCCGGCGCTGGCAAACGCGGGAGGCTTGCGGTGGGGAGGCTTGGGGCGATGGGTCGCAAATCGTTGATCGTCGGTGCGCTGGCGGTGCTGTTGGGCATCGGCGCAAGCGGCGCCGTGCTGGCAAGCTTTACCGGACCCGGCCCCTGGATCACCGGCAACGACACGGGCGGCATCATCCCCTACTCGCCGGACCTCGAAGGCGTCTATCAGCAGATGGCGCAGGATTATTGCGCGCGCTGGCGGCGGTTGTCGCACATCACATCGGTGCACCGCATCTACGGCGATTACATCAGCTTCGTCTGCATCGATAAGCCGTGGATGATTCACTAATCCGGCCTTGGTTCCCGGATGCGGTGCAGCACGAAGTGGTGCACCGCTGATTTGGGACCGCTCTGGACTCAGCGTCTGTTACGATCCCGGGTCTGCAGCGCATCGTTTCGCTTCGCTTCATGCTGCGCGGCGCCCGGGAAACCGCGCTTTTTACCGCCAATCGCCAATGACGGCCTGAACGATCGCGAGCGCCGCCACCGCCGCCGTATCGGCGCGTAGGATGCGCGGGCCGAGCGCAACGCGCACCACGTTCGGCAGCTTGAGCAACATTGCCCGCTCGTCCTCGGCAAAGCCGCCTTCCGGCCCGACCAGCACCGCGAGCGGCGCGTGTGGCGGCACGGCGGATAGCGCGCCGACCGGATTGGCGACCTCGGCATCCTCGTCGCAGAACACGATGGTGCGCGCCGGATCGCGGCCGGCGAGCAGCCGCGTCAAGTCGGCCGGCTCGGCGATTTCGGGGAGCGAAAGGATGCCGCATTGCTCGGCGGCTTCGATGGCGTTCGCCCGCATGCGCTCGAGATTGACCCGCGCCACCTGGCCGTGCCGGGTGAGGACCGGCTGCAGCCGCGCGGCGCCCATCTCCACCGCCTTCTGCACCATGTAATCGAGCCGCGCCGATTTGAGCGGCGCGAACAGATAATGCAGGTCGGCCGGCGCCGTCTGGTCGCGGACCTTGGCGCCAAGCCGAAGCCCGACGTCGCGCTTGCGCCCTTCGATCTCGGCGCTCCATTCGCCATCGCGGCCGTTAAAGACGAGGACGCTGTCGCCAGATTTGCGGCGCAGCACCGTGGTCAGGTAGTGGCCTTGGGCGCGGTCGAGGTCGATCACGGCACCGGCCGCAAGCGGCGCCGCGACGAAAAGCCGGGGACTGCGAAAATCGTAAGCGGGCATGGTGTAAACTAAGCTATACTGTCCGACGGGAACGTACCGTGGCTTTAACTTAAACCTGCCGGATGAGCATCAGCGTCGCACCCGGCAGCCTGCCCCCTTGTCGCCGAATTCATCAGGCTTCTGGTGGCGCGGGCGCGACGGGTGCGGCGTATCCGGTTACGGGTTTGGGGCTTGGGGCTTGGGGCTTGGGGAACCGCAAAGGATCGCTATGAATCGGAGCTTGGTGGTGGCGATGGGGCTGGCCTTGGCGGCCGGCGCGATGCTTTCGCATGCCGCGCTGGCGCAGTCGCCGTTCCCGCCGGCCCCGCAGCAGTCCTCCCCGTTCCCGCCGCCGCCACAGCAATCGCAGTTGCCGGCGGACTCGACGTCGCCGTTCCCGGCTCCGCCGCGGCAATCCACGTTCCCGGCGCCGGCGCAGCAGTCGGTCTTTCCGTCAGGGCCGCCGGTACAGGGCGGCCCGGGGATGGGTGGACCGCCGCAGCTATCGGGGATCTGCGCGAACTTCCCAAAGCTGCGCGACGAGGCCAAGGCCAAGGCCGAACTGGTCTCGACGATCGGCAAAAAGCACGGCGATCGCAAGGACATGTGCGCGGCGGTGCAAACCTTCACGGCCGCCGAGGACAAAGTGGTGAAATTCCTCGAGGACAATAAGGTGGCTTGCGGGGTGCCGCCGCAGGCGGTCACCCAGGCCAAAGCCATGCACGCCAACACCGTAAAATTCCGCGACACGGTCTGCGCCGAAGGGCCGAAGCCGAGGGCGCCGACATTGAGCGATGCCATCGGCGCGCCGCCGGCCGAGACCGGCACCAATACCAAGACCGGCCGCGGTACGCTCGACACGCTGACCGGTAATCCGCTGGCCAAATAAATGAGCGGCGGCTCCGTCGCCGACGCGACCGGCAATTGGGTCGATACGCTGGCGCCGGCCTGGCTGAGACCCTATCTGCGGCTCGCGCGCCTAGACCGGCCGATCGGATCGTGGCTGTTGCTGTTGCCGTGCTGGTGGTCGGCGGCGCTCGCCGCGGTCGCGGCCCAGGCGCGGACACCGAACATCTCGCATCTGGTTCTGTTTTTCATCGGCGCCTTTGCCATGCGCGGCGCCGGCTGCACCTGGAACGACATCGTCGATCGCGATCTTGACGGCGCCGTCGAGCGCACCCGCTCGCGGCCGATTCCTTCAGGTCAAGTCAGCGTTGCCCAAGCGGCTTTGTTCCTCGTCCTGCAAGCGCTTATCGGCTTTGCCGTATTGATGACGTTCAATGGCTTCACCATCGCGCTCGGCATCGCCTCGCTCGCCATTGTCGTGGTCTATCCGTTCATGAAGCGCATCACCTACTGGCCGCAAATCGTGCTGGGGCTCGCGTTTTCCTGGGGCGCGCTGATGGGCTGGGCCGGCGCCTTCGGCCGCCTCGATCTGGCGCCGCTTTTGCTCTATGCCGGCTCGATCTCCTGGGTGATCGGCTACGACACCATCTACGCCCACCAGGACCGCGAGGATGATGCGCTGATCGGCATCAAATCGACCGCGCTGCTGTTCGGCGCGCGGACCAAACCGATGCTCGGCCTGTTCTATGGTCTTGCCGTCATCCTCATCGGGCTTGCGGGTTTCTTCGCCGGCGCGGGCCTGGTTTTCGCGCTGGGGCTCGCCGCCTTCGCCGCCCATCTCGCCTGGCAGGTCGCGCGGCTGGATATCAGCGATCCGGACAACTGCCTAAAGGTGTTCAAGTCCGACCGGGACGCCGGCCTGATCCTGTTTGCCGGCCTGGTGCTGGACGCCGCGCTGCGCCGGCTGGTCTGACGCCCCCCCGTCATTGCGAGGAGCGAAGCGACGAAGCAATCCAGAACGGCGGCGCAGAGCTGGATTGCTTCGCTTCGCTCGCAATGACGAGGGATGCCCCTTGTCGACTCTCGCCGGCCGGCGCAAGATAGCGGCAATCCGTCTCACTCATTAAGAATGCGGATTTCCAGGGAGCGATCGATGAAATCATCTTATCTTCTCGGCATATCTGCGCTGGCGCTGGTGCTGGCGATCCCGGCCATCGGGCGCGCGGACGCGCCGGCCGCGCTCACTGGCGTAGTCTCTTCGGCCGCCGAAGGCACCATGGAAGGCGTCGTCGTCACCGCCCACAAGGACGGCTCCATCGTGTCGGTCAGCGTCACCACCGACGCGCAAGGCCGTTACGCCTTCCCGGAAAACCGCCTCGAGCCCGGCCACTACAATCTCGCCATCCGCGCCGTCGGTTACGACATCAGCGCGCCGGCCGCGGCCGACGTCGTCGCCGAGAAGACGACCAATACCGACATCTTGCTCGACAAGACCAAGAACCTCGCCTCCCAGCTCACCAATGCCGAGTGGATGATGAGCATCCCGGGCACCGAAGATCAGAAGGCGATGCTGCTCAACTGCACGAGCTGCCACACGCTCGAACGGGTGGTGCGCTCGACCCACGACACCGACGAGTGGATGCAGGTGGTCAGCCGCATGATGGGCTATGGCGCCGTGAGCCAGCCGATCAAGCCGCAGCCGATGCTGGACAAGACGCGCGCGGGCACGCCCGAGCAATATCGCAAAGTGGCCGAATATCTCGCCACCATAAACTTAAGCGCGGTCGACAAGTGGCAATATGATCTCAAAACGCTGCCGCGCCCGAGCGGCCGCGACACCCGCGCCATCGTCACCGAATACGACGTCGGCCGCAAAACCATCGAGCCGCACGACATCCTGGTCGATAAGGACGGCGCCGTCTGGTACTCGAACTTCGGCGAGATGTTCATCGGCAAGCTCGATCCGAAGACGCTGCAGCTCACCGAATATCCGATCACAAAATTCAAGGACAAAGCCCCCACGGGCCTGCTCAGCATCGAGTTCGACACCACCGGCAAGATCTGGTTCGACACCATGTACCAGGGCTCGCTCGGCTGCCTCGATCCGAAGACCGGCGAGATCAAATATTATCCGCTCGACGCCAAGTGGAACGACGACAAGGTGCAGCTCAACTTCACCGGCCTGCACTACGAGGTCGACAACAAGGTGTGGACCAAGAGCGTCGGCACCCAGGAAATCTTCCGCGTCGATCTGAAAACCGGCGACTGGGAGAAATTCCGTCCGCTCGACCAGCTGCCCGGCGTGCAGCACGCCGGCATCTATCAGGTAATGGCGGACTCCCACAACAATCTGTGGATGGCCGAATTCACCGAAGGCCATCTCGGCCGGATCGACGCCAAGACCGGCGCCGTGACCTGGTACGCCACGCCAACGGCGCATGCCCGCGCCCGCCGCATGGAAATCGACGCCCAGGACCGCGTGCTGGTGACCGAATATCGCACCAGCAAAGCGGCGCTGTTCGATCCCAAGACCGAGCAGTTCACCGAGTATTCGTTCCCGCAATACACCTTCCCCTATCGCGCCAACTTCGACAAGAACGGCGAGATCTGGGCTTCGACCATGTCGACGGACCGGGTGGTGCGGCTCGATCCGAAGAGCAATACGAGTGTGCAATATCTGATGCCGTCCGACACCAACATGCGCACGGTGTTCATCGACAATTCGACGACGCCGGTGACGTTCTGGGTCGGCTCTAACCACGACCACCGGATCGTGAAGGTCGAGCCGTTGGATTAGCCGGCGGTTTTGGAGTGGCCGGGGCTTTCCCCGGCCATTTCGTTTTTAGGAAGTAGCCCGGGTTGAACGAAGTGAAACCCGGGGAGCAGCCTCGATTGGCGGACGATCGTTCCCGGATTTCGCTGCGCTCAATCCGGGCTACGCTTGCTTCAGTTCAGCCATCCCCGCGCTTTCATGCATGCTTTGAGGCGGCCTCGACGGGCGATCAGGCCGTCCGCGATTCGCTTGCTCTGATCTTCAGGAAACAGCGATGCGCTCATCACCTGCCTCATTTGTTCATCGCTCAAGGCCGTGATGGTCGCGACGACCTCGCTGACCCTTGCCTTGTCGATGTTTTTTTCCTGGTCTTCAGACATCGCGGGGGGAATGCCGGTGCAGATGACCTGAACCCCGTTCGGCCGGTCCTGCCAACCGAACGAGTGCTCGAAATCCACGCCCGCCACGCGATATGTGCCGTCCGCCTCGCGATCAAGGACCAAGTGATCGTCCTTGAAATCGCTGGTCCCGATCCAGGCGTAGAACGCCGCCAGCCCCGAAGCGCGTTTGACGGCGTCCTGGACCGCCCCGGATTTGAACTGTTCAGCATCTTTTTCTCTCACGAACCTGAGATCGGTACTGTCCTTACCGTGAACCAGAGAAATCGCGTAAAGCGAATTTCCTTTGTGCTTGATGGTGTCCAGTTCGACGCGCGGCACGCGGACGCCGGCGAGGGCCGCCAGATCGGACGCCAATTTTTCTTGCTCCTTGTTGCGCTGTTTTGCCAGGCCAAGTTCATGCGGGGCGCCAACGCGTTGAACCGCGATAGGCCCGCCGGTCGAAGAGCGCGGGGGTCCCCATTTATCTGTGATTTCCCACATCGGGCCGTGACTGTCTCGCGCGCCGGGGGCGGCCGCCGTTATTGCATCCCAGGCGGCAGCCTTATCGCACCCTCCCGTCAGGTGCCTGGAGCCGATGGGTCGACACTTGCTGTCAAGCTGAACTCGAGTATTGACAGCGGAACGTTGTCCGGTCCGGTGATCGTATTCAAGACGACGTCCTGCGGCGCAATGGTGACCGCCGATCCAGCAACCGAAAAGCTTGTCGAGGTGAAGCCGTTGTAATTGAATTGGGTGCCATTTATCGCGCTGGCGATCCTCCCTTTTATTGCATCGTAGACCTCACCCAACGGTAAACCCTCGAGGAAAAATCCTGAGGCGCCGATGGCGCTGAGACTGGAGACGTTGGCGTTACTCAGCGCCACATTGATCGACCCGGTGTTTTGCACAGTGAGGGCGATGGAGACATCCACGGTACCGCTGAACTGGAAGGGCCCGTAGGTATGATTATCGTCAAGAGGGGTCGGGTCGTGATAGGTGAAACTAGCATTCCCTGAAAAACCGAACGTAGCGGAAAACTGATTGCCGCTGCCAGTCAAATCTAAGATCGACGGGGTGGCGGAATATGAGCAGCTGAACACGCTATGCGACCAGTAACCGGTCACGGAGAACGGCACGCCCGCCACCACGGCACTGAGGGCGGCGGCGTCGAATGCGGCGAACCACGTGCTGGGCGGCCATGCCGTGCCGGGGCTCGGCAGCACCACCGGCGAGAATCCGCCATACAGCAGGAAGAAGTTGTCGCTCTCACAGACCTGTAGGAAGTTCATCCCTGCCAACGAAAAGGTCGGGATGCTGAAGCCGCCGAGCAATTGGTTCAGGTAATCGGTCCACATCCCACCGAGCCCCCAACCACTCATGTTTAGGACGTCGCTTATCGGGCCGGTAAGGCCGGCCGTGTCGATTGAGCATGCTCCAACGCTCATGGCCAACGTATTGTTCGGCATTACTTGAATCTCAAATGGTGCCGACACCGACACGGTCGCAGGGGGAATCGGTCCATAAAATGGAGACACGACGATGGCGCCGACGTTGGAAAGGGTGAGGACCGGCTGCGAATTTAGGTTGGCTGACAAGGTGGGCGGCTGCGTCGGAGTGAAAGTGAATGTCGTGGCGTACGGACCCGTACCGACAGGATCGAACTGCTTCGCAGGCAAACTTGTAATAATACTCGCAATCAGTGCATCGAAAGTTGCGAAATCCATGCCTATCGCGACGTCGAAATTTGCCATGACAGCCCCCAATGGCTCAGGTGTCGAAATTAAGCCGGTAGCCCCAGCGCACTTACGATTGTAATTTCGGCGATCAAAATTACAAGTTATTTGCAGCTTCATTTTGAGCGATCAAACTGCCAAAACTAAAAGTTGTTTACAACCTGGCTTAAAGATAACAGTTGCGAGCCTGTGTGAAGCCGGCGTGCAGAGCCGCGGTGATGCTGTGCCTGTCGAAAAGGCGCAGCGCAGTCGCCACTTGGACGCTCAGGCAGCGGCGCCGCCTCGCCCTGCCCTCTCCGCGTACGCGGGAAGAGAATGAATTTGCCGCAGCTCGGCGAAATAATTTTTGCTTTCTGAAATCGTCATGGACCGATCGCAGCGCGTAGGCGGATTAGCCGAAGGCGTAATCCGCCGCCTCGTACAGTCGAATGGCGGATTACGCTATGCTAATCCGTCCTACCACGAGTTTTTGATATTCTTGACCAACCGCAGCGCAGCCTGCGGATCAAAGCCAAGGGCCGCCGCCAACTCAACCAACTCCACCACATCGATTCGCCGTTGCCCGGTCTCGATCGTGGCGACATAGGACTGCGAACGCCGGATCAGCCGCGCCAATTCGTGTTGCGTGAGATCGGCTTTCTCACGTTTCTCCTTGATGAATTTGCGCAGCGCCTCGTGGCGCTGAGAGCCTAACGTCCGCGGCATTCCGCCCTCTCATAACGAGAGGGCCTCTCTAAATTGATTGCTTTCCTAGTCGAAAATCCACTAAACTTCCCTCCATGGTGGGACGGCCTCTGGACATCAACTGGGACGCGTCCGCCGAACTCTTTTGGAAGGCGAAACGAGCGTCAAAGAGGAAAGGAAAAAGGCGTTCAGTACGAAGACGTATCCTAACGGCGCCGCTGCGAGAATGCATTCGACGGCTGGTCGCACGTCAGCCCAACGCGCGGCCGCAGTATTCAATCAAAGTTTCCGCTGAAGCAGGGATCGGGAAGACCCATTTGGATTATCTGGACGCACAAGCATTGGCTTGGCGGGTCGACTACCCGGGATAGGAAATCTCCAGGCAACCTTCAATCGCCTCACGCAGGTTGCGCATCAAATCGTCCACGGTCTCGCCCTGGGTGGCGCAGCCCGGAATAGCGGGCACCTCGGCCCAAAAGCCGCCCTCCTCCGCCTCATGCACTACGACATTGATCTTCATACCGATGCAAATACACTCGGGACGGCAGAATTCAAGCCTCGTAGCCCGGATGGAGCACAGCGAAATCCGGGGCGGCCTGCGAGGCTGGACCGCCGAATCCCGGATTACGCTGCGCTCCATCCGGGCTACAATCGCGCCATGGACGCCAGCGACCGCACAACCGCCATGGCCCAATGGATGTGGGACGCCCGCGTCCGTCGCCTGCCCTATCGCAATCTGCCGGCCGAGCTGAAGCCCGCGTCGCTGCGCGAGGCCTATGCGGCGCAGGAGGCCTATTACCGGCTGGCGGAGCCGGTCTATGGCGCGGTGTGCGGCGCCAAGATCGCCACCACCACCAAGGTGATGCAGGAGCTGATGGGCATCGACCATCCCTGCGGCGGCGCCATCTTCGCGCGCACCATCCACTATTCGCCGGCGCACCTGCACCTGGCGAATTTCGTCAACGTCCGCATCGAAAGCGAGATCGCGCTGATGCTCGGCGCCGATCTGCCGCCGGGCGGCGCGCCGTGGCGGCGCGACAAGGTGACGCCCGCGATCTCCGCCGCGGCGCCCGCTTTCGAGCTGATCGAGGATCGCCATGCCGATTACACCACGACCGACGCCGCTTCGCTGATCGTGGAAAATTGCTGGAACGGCGGCATCGTCATCGGCGCGGCCAGAGCCGTGTCGCCGGCATCGCTCAAGGGCATCGCCGGCCAGCTCAGCATCGGCGGCAAGCCGGCCGGCAAAGGCTTTGCCGAGGACCCCTGCGCGACGCTGGCCTGGCTCGCCAATCATCTCGCCGAACGCGGCCGCGGCCTCAAGGCCGGCATGGTGGTGATCACCGGCAGCGTCATCCCGACGATGTCGATCGAGCCCGGCGAGCACGCGGTGTTTTCGGTCGCGGGATTGGGCGATGTCGAGGCGGTTGCGGTGTAGCTCGCACCGCTTTTCCCCTAGGGACTTCGACTATTTGGCGCGGTCGAGCGCCTCAGTGACGGAAGCGCCGTCCACGTCTCAGTGCTCTGCCAATTTCGGACAAGGCAAGGGATGCGGCGTGAGAGGATAAGTATCGCTTGTGCTTGTCCCGTCGGCGTAATTGACCGTGCCGGCAACATATTTGCCACTCTCGAACACCTGAATTGCTGCAGAAATAACAGGCGAGCGATACGGCGGCCCCGGCGGGAATTGCCATGTGTTCGGTGCATGAATGCCCAGCTCATTGCAAACTAAGCAATAAACCTGCACCTGGGAAATATTATCGGATACAGAGTCTGGCCGACTGCCTTGATCTTGCTGAGGCAGCAGCCTGATTTCTTTTCTTTGACCGTCCGGGACCCACGAATACTGCACGCATGCCGGCCCAGTGTTCACGTCGCGCGAAAAAGTCATCGTGTTTTGCCTGGCCATCGATATCCTCCTGATAGAAATCAGCCTTCCGGAATATTTCCAGCGTCCTCAGCCATCCCACCTTGCAATCTCAGGTGTTAACAATATCGCATACCCCCATCAATTGCAAACGATTTTGGTCGTTACGCTCGCTTCCACCGCATCCAATTGCTCCCCTTCCCTCTTTGCATCGGATCAAATTTTTCGCCGCCGAAGCGCGCCATGAATTTTTCCGCATCCGCCGCCTCGGCGAAGCAATAAACGTTGAACCATTGCCCGTCGTGGCGGACGCAATGGCCGCGCCGGCACAGCGACAAATCCTTGCAGAAGTCGTGGATGGTCTTGTAGCCGCCGTCTTCGCAGGCACTCGCCGGCAGCGCCACCTGGTACGGCCAGCCGCGGTCGACGGCGGCCGGCGATAATTCGCCCTTGCGGTACACCACGCTTGGCCCCCGACGCGACCCACTTGGCTGGTTTAAGCCACTTGACTCTCTTGTTCCTGTTTTGTTCTATTCCATGGCCGGCCTGGAGTCCAGCATGTGTGCCCTTGTCAAAGTGCGTTCCAAGGAAGACCCGTTCGTATCCGACGCGCGCATCGAAGCTGCGGTGTTTCGCGAGACCGATGCCAAGCCGGGAAGCGAATTGCCGGTGTGGCGCCGCCACCCGCAGAGCCATGAGATCACGTCCGCGATGCTGCGCTGGGGTCTCATCCCCCATTGGATGAAGGCGCGGCCCGAGATCACGCCGATCAATGCCCGCGCTGAGACCGTCGCCGACAAGCGCATGTTCGCCGACGCCTATGTGAAGCGCCGCTGCATCGTGCCGATGGACGCGTTCTACGAGCGCGACAAGCGCAAGAAGCTGCACGCCTTCGCCATGAGCGACGGCACGCCGTTCGGCGTCGCCGGCCTCTGGGAGAACTGGCGCAATCAAGATGGCGAGTGGGAGCGGACGTTCTGCATCATCACCGTGCCCGCCAACGAACTGGTCGGAACGGTCCACGACCGCATGCCGGCGATCATCCCGGTCGCGCAGCACGCGCGCTGGCTCGGCGCCGAGCCCGATCCGCGCGATCTGCTGCGGCCGTTTCCCGCCGCGCGCATCAGAAAGATTCGTTCGCCGCGCTGAAGAGCTTGCCGTTCAACGACTTTTCGCATTTCGCCCGATGCGTCTAACGACGCGATTTGACCGCAGCTCCATGCTACGACGACATCGTTGCGCGCGGCGCAGCCTCGTGTGCTTTCGAAAACTCGCATAAATACGCGGGTTTCGCCTGCCCATGGCGGCGCGAAAACCATCGTCACATTTATGTTGACACGGGTCCCCTTTTATGGGACGAACTGGCATCCCGTTCTCCGAAGGACGCCTTCCGGAGGCAAGCCGAAAGGTGGAGCGGGTGCGGTGCCCGCGAGTGGTTTTGCACGCTGCTCCCGGGCGGTTTGGGTATCAGTCCTCCGGCACGATGACCGGGGCGGGAGGTGCTCCCTGGACTGGGACAGGCGAAGGCGGGTAACGCCCGTTCAGA
>Ga0210398_10003676_pt1 | contig 14601 bp, 8 predicted proteins | sample IncBWC4OmetaG_FD_161047 | JGI IMG/M metagenome (GOLD analysis project Ga0210398, IMG submission 161047) | Forest soil microbial communities from Barre Woods Harvard Forest LTER site, Petersham, Massachusetts, United States - Inc-BW-C-4-O | ecosystem: Environmental > Terrestrial > Soil >...
TGCCGTCTTTATATATCGTCTCGATGGGCACCTCCAGCGGGCGCTCACCTTCACTGCAGATATACGCCAGCACCGCCATTTCATATTCGTAGCGCTCCCCAACGAGCAGCATCAGTTCGGGGAGCATGGCGCGCGGAAAGCCTCGCAGGCCGGTCTGCGTATCGCCCAGCTTCGTTCCGGTCGCGAGCCGGAACATATGCCGCGTGAGCGCATTGCCAAACCGGCTGCGGAGGGGCACGGACTGCGTGAACCGGCGCGTCCCGAGAATGGCAAGGGTATTGGGGACGGCGCGACCGTTCGCGGCTTGCAGGGAGTGGGCTACACGGATGATGTCGGCTACGGCGTGCTGACCGTCTGCGTCAGCGGTGACGAGTCCGGTGAACTCCGGCAGTGCGTCAAGAAAGTACTGGATGCCGGTCTTGAGCGCGCGGCCTTTGCCGCGGTTGACCTCGTGCCGCAGCGAATGTACACCGGCGATCCGCGCGGCCGAACTGAATGTTCCTGCATATGCCGGCGAAGAGCCGTCATCTACCACGATCACCGCGCCGAATCCCGCCGCGGCGAGCTGCCGCACCAGCTCGACCAGGACGGGCTCCGGCTCCCGCGCCGGGATCAATACCGCGATCTGGCTTAATCCGCTGGACTCGCTCACGCTAACACCTTAGCCACTCCGTAAGGCACGCTGCAGCCTGCACGCCGAGCCGGCTCAGCCGCTGCTTCCCTTCTTCACGCAGATGGTTGATGTCCATGCCTGCCTGCGACAGCTCCATGGCGTGACCGATGAGCCAGCGTTCGAAGCCAACGTCACCCGCCTCCGGATGAAACTGTACGGCGAGTGCATGGTCGCCATATGCGAATGCCTGGTTCCGGCAGATCGCCGTGGATGCAAGCCGTATCGCGCCATTTGGCAGGTCGAACGTGTCGCCATGCCAGTGCAAGACGCTGGTATCCTTAAAGTGTCTCAGGCAGGATATTGAGCCCTCCGCCGATAGCGTGACCGGTGCGAAGCCTATCTCCTTTGCCGGGCCCGGATAGACCGTTGCCCCCAGCGCACGCGCCATCAACTGCGCTCCAAGGCAAATCCCAAAAACAGGCTGCTTTGCCTGCAATCGTTCCTCAATGAGCGCGAGTTCTTCGAGGAGGAACGGATAGCGGTCTTCCTCGTAAGCTCCGATGGGCCCGCCAAGCACAAAGAGCAGATCCGGCTCCTGGGCACGCAGCTGAGCGAAGTCATGCACGCCAATGTCGTGATAGCGCAAAACGTACCCTCTTGCCGCAAGCACGGGTTCGAACGCGCCGAGGTCTTCAAACATCAGATGCCGAATGGCTATCGCAGTCTTCGTCGTCACACCTGCATTCTATCTATAGCAGAGTGCCGCGCCTACGGCGCTCGGATAACTGATGCCTCTTCTCCCAGCCCTTCCGGGCTGGGCTGATGTTTGGGCCACGGCCCTACGGGCCTTGCTCTATGCATTGCTGGTGTATCCGGGGCTAAAGCCCTCACTTTTGCAAACTCTTATCCCAAAAACCAAATCAGGACACTACCGAAAATTCGCTGTAAATTCCCTTATTAACGGGAAGTGCTGCCAGAGCAGGGTTCACCCTGGACTGCCAGCATCGCCAGACATTCAGAGCAGGCCCGGTTCCCTGGACTGGCCCGCTCCAAGCGCATGAAAAAGCCCCGAAGATTCGGGGGTTTTTTCTGCGTCATGGGGATCACAAAACCGGTATCCAGCGCACAGCTTCTTCCGTGCCGTTCCTGCTGCACGCTTCTCATCCATCTCTCACATGGCACTTGCAGCGCTGAGCTGATTCCGCACGGCAAAGGCGCCTGGAGATACCCGTTTGTGTGAGAGTTCACCACCCGAATGGTGCATGAGTCTCCACCCTTCAGGTGATATGTGGCGGAACTTCGATAACCGATATTTAGACGTGAGGTGGTTACCCGTGCAGCCCCGGTCTAAATCTGTCCGCATCAGCGCGTTTACAGCAAGTTCTCCCTTTGCGTGGTTCGGCCTCGCAATCGTGGGAATTCTTTTGGGATGCGGCAGTGGCGTGAGGGTTCCGGGCACACAGGCCAGCCAAATAGCGGCTGGAGCCACCACGGCTCCAAGCGTACCTGCAACCCAGCTGGTGTTTCTCGGCCAACCTGCAAGTACATCCGCCGGATTGAACATCGGTTCTGGCATATCTGTCGCAATTGAAGATGCTTCGGGCAACATTGTCACGACTACGCCGGCAGCGGTCTCGCTGAGCATCGCAGCTCCCAATGGCAGCGTGGGCCTCGCGGGTACCACAATAGTAACCAGTATCAACGGAGTAACCACCTTCGACGATCTCACGGTCAACACGGTGGGGCAGAACTATCAGCTCGTGGCCAGCAGCGCCGGATTTACCTCCGCGATCTCTGCCGCCTTCTCTATCACTCCTGCCAGCAACGGATCGGTCTTCACCCTTCCGGCGGCGAATCAATGCGATTCGACCTACGACCACTTTTATGAAACCGAGCCTGGCGTATTTGCTTATTGGCCGCTCTGCGAGACCTCGACGGGAGGCATCGGATACGACTATCTCGGTCAATGGCCTCTGGCAGGCGGATTCGGGACCAATAACGCGATCGTGGGCGGCATTACTAGTCCCATCCCGGATGGCGAAACCGCGGCGCAGGTGACGGACGCCAGCTATAAGCTGGAAAACGAGGGCATCACCCTGAACAAGAATGCCGGCACCATTGCAACGTGGGTCAATGCTGACGCCCAGGGGTACGCCGTCGCCGCGGAATATCTCGCGGCCCATACAAACGGCGGATTCAATGGCTCCAACCTCTCCATCAAAGTCGTTCGCTCTGGAAGCAGCCTGTGCTTTGTCGGAGAACTCACTAACTCGTCCGCCGAGCCCTTTACCGCCGAACAGTGCGGTTATACGCCGAACACGTGGCATCGGGTTGCCATGACCTGGAGCAGCGGCACGATCTCTCTTTATATAGATGGCCTCTTCAGCACCTCAACGGCCTATAACGGCACGCTGGATGATGCGACCTTCGCCTATCAGCTGTTCCCCGGATGCTGTGTGACCGGCAAACAGATGAGCCTCGCTAAGGCCCTGGTGGCGAACGAAGCGTGGAACGCCGCACAGGTCGCGCTCGATTATGGTCCGGCGATCGCGGCAGTGCCCGCGGGCGGAGTTTATGTCACAGCGGATCCGCTGGGAACGATCCATAAGGATGTTCTCGGCTATGCGGATGACAATCAGAACATTTCAACCACGGCCCTGCAGAGTTCGTTGAACGATGGTTTGGCTACAGGCGGGTTCAGTTCCGTACGGTATGCCGGGGGCTTCGGCGGCATTCAGGCCGATGCAGGCGACTGGCAGCACGGGCCTGTTGAATGCACCCAGACCGCCGGGAAGACTGATACAGCACAGAACATCGCCACCTCCAACAACGTGGATACCTATCTTCCGGAGATAGCGACTGCACATGGCTTGAGTGTCGGTTACACCGTGAACTACGGCAGCAACCCGCCCGAATGCAACGCTGGCGGTGATCCGATCACGAACGGAGCCAATCTCGTTCAGTATGCCAACATCACCAAGGGCTACGGCATAAAGTACTGGGAGATCGGCAATGAACAGTTCGCTTATGGCGGGAATCTTATCGACCTGCATCCCAATCCGTATCTGAACGGCGGCTCTTCCCTGTCGACATACCCCCAGTATGAGCCCGGCTTCTACGACGCGATGAAGGCCGTCGATCCCGCTATCCAGGTTGCGGTTCCGGCTACGGTGACCACCAGCTACAACGCCATGGCGAACTATGAATATCCGGTGCTGCTCGGCGCCAAATATGATGCCGTCGCATTCCATGCATATCCTGTTCAGGATCCGATCTCGGATGGCGCGACCCTGTATCAGGACCGGATCGCGGCCGGCACACAGATTCGCGGCAAGCTGCTTGCGATGCAGACCCAATTGTTGAATGCCGGCAAGTCCAAGGACGCTCTTTGGGTGACGGAGTGGGATGGAAGCACCAGCCAGGGCAAGTGGTCGAAACAATCCATGGGCGCGGTCGAGCCCCTGTTCGTGGTGGCGCAGCTTGCGGAGTTCATGCAGGCAGGCGTTCAGTACGCCACATGGTGGGAGCAAGGAATGACCGATGTATGCTCGACCTACAACTTCGACAATACCGCCGCCTCGAGCTACAACTGGTGGTCCGGCTGTGGAGATCTGAGTCCCGTCTACACGGGCACGGTCGCAGGTGTTGGAGAGGAATCCGTGGGCATGAAGCCAGGCGATCTCACTCCGCCGGGACGCGGCTTCCAGGTGCTCTCCCAGAGCGGATTCGTAGCTGAAGGCGAACACATGCTGCATACCTACACTGATTCCCAGGGCGCGCCATGGCTCGAGGCGTATGGGGCGACCCATGGCACATCGTACGCGGTGATCCTGATCAACCGCGATCGCGATGCGGCGCATACCGTGCCTGTGTCGCTTGCCGGCCAGACGCGCGGTTCCAAGGTAACGCAGTGGACGTATGGACGCGCCCAATATGACGAGACGTACTTCGGAGATTGGAGCGTTGGACCGGTCACGAGCACTGAAGGAAGCTGGACTGGAAGTTTCAGCGCGGTCCTGCCTCCCTGGAGCGTCACGGTTCTGGTATTCCAGAACTAATCCGCGGCTCCACTTCCCCGCAGACGTTGCTTTACGATCCCACCACCGAGTCTTCGTAGAAGGTAAAGCGGCTCCATGAGGTACCGGCGCCACAGACGCTTTGGCTCATGCAGGAGGCGCATGAGGCCATAGAGCCCCAACTTACTCGCCCATGGCGGCGGCCGATAGCTGTGCTCGGTGATGTAGCTGAGCGTAGCGCCGCAGGTAAGTACTGCGGGAACCTGCAGTTGGGCGTAGTAGGTGGCCAGCCATCTCTCCTGTAGAGGCATGCCAAGACCCACAAACAGCATGTCTGGTTGCAGTATGTTGATCTGGTCCACGACAGCGGCGCTGTCGCGTTCTATATCAAAGTATCCATTTCGGCCCGTGATCTGAAGATCGGGAAACTGCGTTGTGAGTTTCTCAAGACCGGCTCGAAGAATCTCTTCCGTGCCTCCCAGATAAAAGACGCTCCATCCATTGGCAGCCGCTTCGCTCATGACGGCTTCCATGCTGTCCAGCAATGTGATCCGATGCTCGCTCTTGAAGGGTAACCCGGCGGCCTTCCCCATCCATACAACGGGCATGCCATCGATGTACACGCAATCTGCCCGCTGATAGAAGGACTTGAAATCAGGAAGCGTCTCATAAATATAGAGACTGTGCAGATTATGGCTGAGGACCAGGCACTTCTGCCTTTGCTCGATGGAGTTTCTCACGATATGGAGCAGATCGTGCCGTCGAAGCGCGTCGACTCGAATGCCGCACAGCAGGAACCGTTGTTTGTGTAGATCGAAGGATTCTTCCATCGCAATAGGCTCAGTAATATGCGGGATGATGAGGCCTCCATAGCACCTGTGTTCAAGCTTATCCGCGAAGGAAGCCTGTCTTTATATACTGAGGAAATATGATATCGCCCCGGAGAAGCAAACGCCTTCATGCTTGCACACTTCTTTGGGCGTGTACTCTCTCTGGTGTGACCATGGCGCAGCCGCCGGGCGGCAGCTCGCAATCCCTAGCTGCTTCCATTGGCAACGCAACAGGCGCTCTTCCTCCGCACTCCACGTTTATCCCCCCACAGCCAAATGCATGCAGCTCGAGATACGACCAGTTTTACGGTTCCGAGCCAGGTGTGTACGCCTTCTGGGGGCTTTGCGAACGTACTCCCAACGCCGCACTGTATGACTATGCAGGAATCAATGATCTTGTGCGAGGGCACGGAGCCTGGGGTCACGGAGAGATCTCGGCTGCGCTGCCGGGCCCAGTCCCGGATCAAGAGCCGGCCGCTGAGGTGGAGAATGCTTCAACCTTCGTGGAAGCTCAGGATCTTCCGCTGAACTCCCACGCCGGGACCCTCGCGGCATGGCTCCGTACGGATCTGCAAGGCTCCACGCCGGTGACCGCAGTATTCCTGGGCGCAGTGCAAGGAAAGTCTCTAATATCGCTGAGCACATTCAGCAAAGGAACCAGCGTTTGCATTTCGGGCGTTTTCGTCGACGCCGCCGGAACTCGAAGCGCGGTGACGGATGACTGTTCCACCGCGGCCAGGAGATGGCAGCGAGTCGTGCTGAAGTGGTCTGATACAAATCTTTGGCTCTTTGTGGATGGCATCCAGAAGGCCGTTACTCAACGCGCCGGCGCGCTGGATGACAAGTTGTTCTACTACCGGCTGTTTCCCGGCCATGGTGATGCCAACAAGCCTATGGCCCTGGCCAAAGTTGTTGTAGCTAACCAGGATTGGACTATCCGGCAAATTGCCTTTGACTATTCTCCCAATCTCCCAATCGTTCCGGCAGGAGGTCTTCTGGTGACAGAAGAGCGGCTCGGAACCATTCACGCCGACGTTCTTGGGTATCAGGACAACAATGCCAACATCCTGAATCCGAATGTGGTAAGCGCCATGTTGAAAGGTCTCGGTGCGGCCGGAGTGCGCTCCGTCCGATACAGCAGCGGCGCCATGGGTATTGGCGCCGACACGGTGGACTGGCGAGGCGGCCAATCCTGTACGGGTTTGCTGCAGCATGCCGAGGCTCCTCATCAACGAACCGGCAATGACCTGGAGACATATTTCGAACGTATCGTCAAGCCGCTCTCGCTGCACGCCGGTTATGTGGTGAATTACGGGAGCAATCCGCCGGATTGCACGGCCGGAGGCTCGCCGGCGGTGAATGGCGCCGACCTCGTCGACTATGCCAACAATAAAAGTCACCTTGGTATTCGCTATTGGGAGATAGGAAACGAACAGTACAACGGCGGGAAGTCAGAGCTCGATCTCCACCAGAACCCATCGGACGGCACCAGTTATGCGCAGCAGGAGAGTCTGTTTTTCAAAGCAATGAAGGCCCGGGATCCTTCGATTCAGATCGGGATCCCGTTAGGTACTGGAGTCTTCTCGTGGGAGACCGACTGGTCCTATCCGGTCTTGCGTAGCGCGCTCTACGATGCAGTGATCGTTCACAGCTATCCCATGAGAGATCCAATCTCGGACGGCTCGACCCTGTATCCGGATCGAGTTGCTTCCAACATGCAAAGAACTCATGGCTGGTTCCTCCATGTTGAAACCATGCTTTTGAATGCGGGTAAGAGTCCGTCCGGCATCTGGGTAACGGAGTGGGATGGAGACGTCAGCGGAAATCGCTGGTCCCGGCAAAGCCTGGGGGCCGTGATGCCGATCTTCGCGACGATGCAGCTTGCCGAATATATGACTGCCGGGGTGCCGTATGCCACATGGCTCGAACAGGGTTCAAGCGACGGGTGCTACTTCTATAACTTCGACGATTCCGCACCGGGAAGCTATAGCTGGCCAGGTTGTGGTGGCTCGTGGGTCACCTATACAGGTCCGGTAAAAGGAGAGTTGCCAGTGGGTCTCAAGCCCGGAGATCTTTCTCCAGCGGCACACGCCTTTCAGCTTCTTTCCGTGAGCGGCTTTGTTACGGAAGGCGAGAAGATGCTGCGCGTATTTCCGGACAGCCGCAATGCTCCGTGGTTAGCCGCCTATGCCGCCACGCACGGACAGGCATATTCCGTCATCCTTATTAATCGGGATCGAGACGCCAGCCATACAGTTCCAGTGAGATTTGAGCACATGCAAGCAGGCACCGGCGTGGAACAATGGACCTACGGGCGAACCCAGTATGACGGAACCCGGACAGGCGACTGGGGCATCCCGCCGGTTCATCTCAAACATGGGGCGTGGTCAAAGACCTATATGGCAACACTACCGCCCTGGAGCGTCAACATCCTCGTCTTCCAATAGAGCAGCACTTCCGAAGCGATTCGTCTAAGGCCTGGATTCTACCGGTCTGGATTCCAGTGCAGGGCTGGCTAGCCCCCTAGAGCCTGCCGCAATCGCCGCGCAATTTGTTGTGTAAACAGTAAACATTGTTTGTGCTTACCCGATACGCGCCCTATAGTAAACTGATACCAAGTGATCACTCCAACAGGACGCTTCCAGCAATTGCGCCATGAGCAGCGTCACTGAAATCGAGAGGGTCAGTGCAGACACCAGAGCTAAACCACCAGGAACTTTCTGTTCTCGATCTACTCGATGCGTTTCGTCGCCATCGCCGTCTTTTCTTCGGCGTCTTTGGGACGGTACTTCTCCTTGCCATTCTCTTCTGCGTGGTCAGCTCGCATCGCTATGAAGCAACGGGTATCGTTGAGGTGGGCCGAGGAGAAAGCGCCGGGCTTGATCCACAGAGCCTTTCCGGCAACCCGCCGAGCACAGCAGATGCACTCCAGGCGGATATCGACCTCCAGACGCAAGCTAAGATCCTGCAGTCCAATGTTCTTGCGCTACGTACCATCGACGCGTTGAAGCTGGGATCCTCGGCTGATTATCAGTCTCACGGCCTTCATCTTCCGGATCCGCTTTCCTGGTTCAAGCAGACCACCGAGACGCCCGAGCAGCGAGAAGCTAATTTCCGGGCCAAGGTATTGCGTACCTTCCACACGCGTTTGAGTGTAAAGGCAGACTCCGGAACGCGTCTTCTCGAAGTGAGCTATGTCAGCGGAGACGCCCAGATGGCCGCCGACGTCGTGAACCAACTGGTACAGGAGCTCACCAATTACGGATATGAGCAGCGGCTCTCAGCGACAGTCGCGGATTCAAAGACGCTGAGCGATCAGCTTGATGCGCTCCGCGACCAAAGCGAGCAGCTGGCGGGGCAAGTGGCCATGATGCAATCACAAGCGGGAGTTTATAGTCTCGGCGAAACAGATGCACAAGGCAGAGAGCAATCGTATTCGTCCGTGCTCGATCAGTTTCAGCACGCGACGGAAGCACTGAACGAAGCGGAACAGAACCGCATTCTCAAGCAGGCTATTGCGAATGCGGCTCAAACCAGTGACGCAGAGCTGCTCTCCAGCCTGGCCGGCAGCAGTCCCACGGGGGGCGGAAGCAGCATCATCAACTCATTGGCTACGATCGAGTCTCTCCGCACCCAGGAGGCAACGCTCCAGGGTCAACTGGACCAGCTGAAAGCTAAATTTGGTCCAGGCTATCCAAGCAGGCAGGAGACGGAGGCCAGCATCCGCGGGATCGATAAGCTCATCGCAGAGGAGACGGAGCGCATTCGCGAGCGCGCGAAGAATGACGCGCAGGTCGCCGACCAGATGTATGGCGCCGCGCTGCAGAATTACAACGCCCTCAAGGGCCAGGCGCAGGCAGCCAACAGCAAAACGGATCTCTACATGATCACGAAGCAGGAGGCGGATGCGAGCCGCTCTCTCTATGAAGATCTGCTGGGAAAGCTGAACGAGGCCGGAATTCTTGAGCAGCTGCATGCCAACCATGTGACGCTTATCGACCCGGCGATCGCACCCGTGAGCCGTACCAAGCCTCCCTATCCTTTGATCGTGGCAGGGGGCTTTGGAGGCGGCATCTGTCTTGCCATCCTTGCAGTTCTTTTTGCCAATATCTTTGACGATCACGTGCATGGTCCGGTTGAAACAGAGACCCTAGGGATCACAGTGCTCGGACTTCTGCCGGTCGATACCCGCGAGTCGAGCACGAGCCTCTCTGGTGACGGTTATATTGAGGCGATACAGGCTCTGCAGTCCAGGCTCATGGTGAACGACGGCAAGCCTCACCAGACGATATTTATTTCTGGCGGAACCCCGAAGGAAAAGCAGGATGCCTTCTGCGAAACCTTTGCGGGTGGGATCGCCGAGTTTGGTTCTCGCGTACTTCTCATCGAGGCTGATCTTCGCCATCCGACAATCGCGGAGAGATTTGGATTTTCTCGTGAGGACGGCTTGACCAGCCTTCTCGCGGGTAAGGTGACGGAGGCGGAGGCGATCAAGCCTCACCCAGGGATGGTTAATCTACATATTCTTCCCGCCGGCCCAACTCCGGCCAGCTCTACGGAGATGTTCGCCTCAAATGCTTTGCGATCGCTGCTAAGAGACCTGAAGTCGCGCTATGACCTTATTCTTCTGGCGGGGCCGGCCGCGCTGAGCGCTCCCGCAGCGGCCAGTATTCTGGCGGAGTTGGCTGACATCACCGTCCAGATGACGCGGATGGACTCGACAACACAAGCCTCCATAAAGCGGGCAAACGAGTTGCTGACCCGGCACTCTTCACAGCCGGTCGGAGTTGTTTTCATGGATGTGGATGGGCATTCAAGAGCGTTTACCAAATACTACGGAAGCACCGCGGAGGAGCTCTCAGCAATGGGGGTCTAAAATTATGATCGTGCGAAGATTGTTTCTTTTCCTCGGCCTGATATCTTCTGGTGCATTCGCCCAGCAAGCGATACCCGTTATCGTGCCTGGAGATCTTCTGCACGTGCAGGTCTTTGACACCCCCGTGATGGATGAGACTGCGCGCGTCAACGACGATGGCTATTTTCCGTTGCTGATCGGTGGAACCATCCAGCTTCAATCCCTGACCTATGATCAGGCCGCGCGCGCGATCGAAGACAGACTGATCCAGCAGCAGATCATGTATAGCCCGCATGTTCTGGTGACCTCGGTTGAACACGCAGCCCAGAATGTTACGGTCATCGGGCAAGTGATGCGTCCCGGGCCCTTTACGATCGACACCGAACGCTCGGTCGTTGATGCGATCGCCGGCTGTGGCGGACTGACGGACGTGGCCGACCGGAACATCATTATTCAGCGCCACAACGGCGGAGCTGAAGTGAAGTACTACCTGCCCAATGATGACAAGGCCCCGCTGGCGGATGCGCCCATGGTGTACCCGGGGGACCGTGTCATCGTTCCTCGCGCTCCGGTGAGTTATGTGCTTGGCGATGTGTTCAAGCCGGGCGGCTATCTCACGATCGGCAACGACACGGACAAGATGACGGTATTAGAAGCCGTGGCACAGGCCGGCGGAACTCAACCGTCAGCAGTTCCGAATAACGCGAAGCTCATCCGGAAGAACACGGATGGCAGTTACACGGTGGTCAAGTTGTCCGTCAGCGACATGCAGAAGGGCAAGAAACCGGACATGGCCCTGCAGGAGGGCGACATCGTCTATATTCCCTTCAGCTACGTGCGGAACGCGCTCTCTACCGGGATCGCCGGCATTGTCGCCGCTGCAACCGCGGCCACAATCTACACTCAGCAATAATTTTGCGTAGCGGAGACCAGCACCCATGCTCTCTATGGGGTGATCTGCTCCGCACGCCTATAGCTCTTCGGTACTTGGGCTTCCCTTTTATATCGTCTTACCGTTTGCGCGAGGCCGCAACACGCAACAACGTAGAGAATGGACAGCAACTCATTGGGAAAGACGACCGTGGCTTCGTCTATGTTGTACAGGATCGTCAGCACGATCAGGCCTATAAACCAGTCGAGGCCAGCTGAGGGGTTGTAGCGAACACATATCCACGCGTTCCTTATGGCCTGCATTAACGTGACCAGAAAAAGAACCAGGCCCACCACGCCCAGCTGGAGAAGGATCTCCAACATGCCGTTATGCGCATATCCAAACGCCCAGTGACTTGTGACGATGATGTTCGCGGACTCACCCTTCAATCCCAGCCAGAAGGAATAGAAGCCATAGCCGAGCATCGGCCGCTTCATCACTGACGTCAACACAGCGTTCCAGACGGTAGTTCTACCGGAGAACGTGATGTCCCTGCCAAGCAAATTAAGGATATCGGCGGCAAATGGGAGTGCCAGGGCGAAAATAAGACAGGCGCCTACGGGAACCAGCGCACTGAAAAAAAGAACACTTTTGCGTTCGAGCCGCCGCGCCAGACTTAATGCAATCATGAAAATGAGGTAAAAGAAGAGGACGATCAGTGCCGTGACTGCCTGGGCCATCACGATGGAGACCAGGAGCAGCAGGATATACGCCACTCGCGAATAGCTAAGGCGGCGATACCCAAAGACCAGCGCCGGGCTCAAAAGAAATACCAGGCACTTCGCCGCGGAGGTGCGGTCGATGAAGATGCCTTTCCATGCGTCTGCGGTTCGTATTCCGGTGGTGAGCCCGAATTGAGGAAAGAAGAGGACCACGAACAGTCCCAATAGAGCTACCAGGACGCCGGCCCTGCTCAACAGGGTCATGATCTCATCCGGCTCAAAACGATCGACCAGATAGTAGGCGAAGAGCGTATCGATCAGATAGAAAAGACCGTTGTAGGAGGAACGCACTGGATCCTGCGACCAGAGCGCCGAACCTATGGTCAATAAGGCCAGCAAAGTGAGCGCGGAGGACTGGAATGCGAGCGTCACAACGCGGCCCAGATTAACAACGATCATCCACACCACGATGGAATACACAACGCCGGGAATAATGACGTAGTTCACGACTCCGGTATCACGCGTAGCTACCAGATTCGATAAGGACCCGCCGAGAGCCGTACCTGCCTGAAAAGAAAAAGTCCCGTGGCCGGCAAAGAACACGAACGGCAGCATCAACAGCCAGCCCAATAGACGGGGGATGCCGGGGTGGGCCTGCGGAACCTCGTTCGACATCGGACGCGCTGGCATCGTCATTGTTGGCATCGTTGCTCTCTTGGCCGAGGTGTCAAAAAAAGAACCTGTCGAGGCTTGCAAATTCTGCCCGTATCGCTGTTTCTAATCGAGCAGCTTTACCAACTCTTCCACGCTCCATGCAGGATGCGCCAGCAGAGGATGCTAAGGTTAGTATGATTATAATCGGTTCTATCCAAGACACCGAGGAGCCGTTCACTTGATGTCTGACATCCGGTCCCGATTAAAACGGGAGTTCCATCAGTCCGTAAACAGCCGCTTTGCCCGGAATGCGGGCTGGCTTGCGGCTGGCCAGGGAACTGGATTCTTCCTGCAGGGCGTGTACTTCGTGATGCTTGCGCGGCTACTGGGGAGAGACGACTACGGAATATTTGCCGGCGCCTTTGCCTTCAGCAGCCTGGTCTCTCAATACAGTCCTCTCGGAACCGGTACCGTCTTTCTTCGCCATGTATCGCGGGACCCAGGCGCATTTGGTGTCCACTGGGGCAACATCCTGGCGACGACCTTCGTTTTTGGCGGCTTTATTTCGATCGTTCTCATTTACATCGGGAAGCACATCCTCAATCCGTCCAGCGCAGCGCTGGTCATGTTCGCAGCGGTTGCGAATGTTATCTTTGCCCAGTTGACGACGGAGACAGGGCGCGTCTTCCAGGCGTTCGAGAAGATGAAGATCAGCGCCATGATGGGAATGCTCACAAGCCTGGTGCGGACCATCACCGCGGGCTCCATGCTCCTCTTTATGCATCACGCGACGGCCAGACAATGGGCGATCGCAGCGCTGTTCATTTCGGCAGCAAGCGCAACCACTGCAGCCGTCATCGTTACTATCAACTTCGGCAGACCTCGCTTCGTACTGCACAAGATCTTTCATGCAAGCGCCGAAGGCGTCGGCTATTCGTTTGCCGCGTCGGCAAGCTCCGTCTACAACGACATCGACAAGACCATGCTGAGCCACTATGGCATGAACGCGGCAAACGGCATCTACACCATGGCATACCGCATTGTGGACATGGCAGCCATGCCCATCATCTCCATTCGCGACGCCGCACTGCCGCGGCTCTTTAAGAGCGGCAGCACAAACCTCGACGCGACATCCACTCTCACTATCCGGCTGTTCAAGCGGGCCGCCCCGATCGCTCTTGTCGCCGCCGCCGGAATGTTCCTATTCGCCGGCATTTTGCCGAAGATCGTTGGCCACGGCTATGCGGAAACGGTCGTTGCTCTCCGGTGGCTCTGCCTGATACCCCTGTTCCGCAGCGTTCATCAGATGACTGGCAGCGCGCTCACCGGCGCCGGCCTGCAGAGTTATCGCACAGCATCCCAGGTTTCAGCGGCCATTCTTAATATTGTTCTCAACTTCCATTGGATCCCAATGTACGGCTGGCGCGGTGCAGCCTGGGCAAGTCTGGCGACCGATGGGGCATTGGCTGTAGTAACAGCGATCCTGTTCAAGATCAAAATATTCGACCGCAGACACGTCTTACAGACGGACTTGATCTAGACCCGGGAATCTGGACATGCCGATCTCCTAGCCCTTCTGATCATCACTAAAGCTCCTGGCCCATTCCATCGGCGAAACGCTGAACATGGCGCGAAACCTGTAATAGAGCGAGCGGATGCGGTACGCCAGCGTGTTCTCCGGACGGTAATCGTGCGTCCAGCGGCGGCGGCCACGGGCCAATCTTTTAAGTTCGTACTTGCTGAACTCATCCTCTGCTTCGATTCGATCCAGCGCGAGCAGTGTCGCCGCCAACATGCGTTCCTTATTGCCGGACTTATTACTGCCATGCAGACGGCGGTCAAGCACATGCCTGTTAATGAGCACAAAGGGATGACGCCTCGCGATCTTCAGATAGAGGCGATAGTCCTCAACATTCTTGAACTGCTCATCAAAGAAGCCGGCTTCCATAAACGCCTCCCTGCGCATCACGGCCGCGCCCGGCGAAGCTATCGGGTTTCCTTCGAGCAGCTTCAGGAAGTAGTCCTTCCGTGGCCTGCACA
>Ga0210398_10003678_pt1 | contig 14600 bp, 13 predicted proteins | sample IncBWC4OmetaG_FD_161047 | JGI IMG/M metagenome (GOLD analysis project Ga0210398, IMG submission 161047) | Forest soil microbial communities from Barre Woods Harvard Forest LTER site, Petersham, Massachusetts, United States - Inc-BW-C-4-O | ecosystem: Environmental > Terrestrial > Soil >...
GAAGGGCTTGCCAAGCTGCCATCGCTCACCACGAAGTATACACGCATCGCGATGACCCGGAAGCTGCGCCGCATCATCGATGAAGGCGTCACACTCGGCCTCGCGTTGGAGGGGATCAGCGCGGCCGATGCCGCGCGAGCAAAGTGAGCGGGCGCCGAAGCAAGGATTCGATGAGTCGGAGAATGATAAAGCGACTGGCCGCACCGCTATCCGTCAGCCGCCACGCGCTCGCTCAATCCGACTTCGCGCGGTTGCCCTCCCCCGCCTCGCCGCGACGGCTGAGCTTCCGCTCGCGGGTCGCGAGCCAGGCCTTCATATAGCGATAATAGCTGCCCTCGGCATTAGCGACGGCGAGCAGAAATCCCTCGGCGCCGTCGAGGAAGCCCAGGCGCAGCACGTAGGCGCGCAGGAATGAAAAACACCCATGCCCGACGCCGGCGAGGAACGACACCTTGCGGCCCGACGCCACCAGCGCCTCGGCGCTCGCGGTCGAATAGCGGTCCATGCGCGATAGCGCATCTTCGAGTCTCAGCACCGGATAATGCAGCAGCGGCTGGTCGAGCCGCTTGACCGGGCCGTCGCAGATCACGCGCTCATGGACCAGCGCATCATCGAATTTTGCTTTGCCGCGGCGGAACAGGCGCAGCACGTAATCGGGCGACCAGCCCGAATGCCGCAGCTCGCGGCCGCAAAAGCTCGAACGGCGCGGCAATTCCCAGCCATCGGTGCTGGTGTCGGCAAGCACAGCCTTGATCGCTGCAGCAAGCTCGGGCGTCGCCCGCTCGTCGGCATCGATCGACAGCACCCAGGCGCCGGTCGCCAGCGACAGCGCATAATTCTTCTGCGGCCCAAACCCGCGCCACTCGTGAAACTCGACGCGGGCGCCTTTTGCTTTGGCAATGTCGACGGTGCCGTCGCTGCTGCCGCAATCGACCACGATCCGTTCGTCGCAGAACGCGACGCTGTCGAGGCAGTCGCCGATATTCGCCGCCTCGTTGCGGGTGATGACGATCGCGGACAGCTGCGGCACGGTGCGCGCTCAGTGCCAGTACGGCGGATAGCCAGAGCTCTTCTCGGTGGCGGCGAGGAGGCGCAGCATGGCCGGCCATTCCAGCACGCCGTAGGGCCGCCGCGCCCCGGGCTGGTAGAGATGCGCGGTGTGCGCCAGCACGTTTTCGCCCGGCATGGTCAATTCGGTGCGCGCCGCCATGGCGTCGACCTGGGAGCGGCACGACAGCTCGAGCTGATACATTGTATTAAAGGCCTGCTGGATGGTGGCGCCGCAGGTGAGCAGGCCGTGATTGCGCATCACCAGCGCGTCATGCGGCCCAAGGTCCTCGACAATGCGCTCGCGCTCGTCCTTGTCGATGGCCGGACCCTCGTAGTCGTGGTAGCCGATATGGCCGACGAAGCGGATCGAGGTCTGCGACAGCGGCAACAGCCCGCACTCCATCGCCGACACCGCCATGCCGGCCCGCGTGTGGGTGTGCAGCACGCAGGCGACGTCCGGCCGCGCCTTGTGGATGGCGCCGTGGATGACGTAGCCGGAGACGTTGATGCCGTAGTCGGTGTCCGGCTTGGCGATGATCTTGCCCTCGACATCGATCTTGACCAGGCTCGACGCCGTGATCTCCTTGTAGAGCAGGCCGTAGAGGTTGATCAGAAGATGCTCGGTGCCGGGAATGCGCGCGGTGATATGGTTGTAGATCAGATCGGCCATGCCGTATTGGTCGACCAGCCGGTAGCAGGCGGCGAGATCGATCCTGGCCTGCCACTCCTGCTCCGAGACGTCGTTGCGGATTGATTTAAAGTCGGTCGAGTAATTCACAGCGTTTCTCCTCTGCCTCTAGACTATCTCCCCAGGCGAGCCATGTCAGCCAAGGGAAATAGGTGATATTGTGGACATGCTCGGAGCGTGGGAGGCGGCCAACCGAGGCGGGAGATAAGGCGTGGCGCAACATAATGTGAATATCTATACAGTGACCGGCCAGAATGTGACGTTGACCCATTCTTTGACTCGCAAGGTGGTGAAAAAGAATTGGCGGATGCTAATCGCTTATTTCGTCATCACAGTAGGCGGCATCATTGCATCGTATTTTACTAGCGGGTGGCTAAGCGTCGGGCTTTCCACCGGCGTGGCTGTAATCACATTCTTGGTGGGCCTGCGTATGGTGCGAGAGGTGATCACGATAACAAACAACGCTAGATAAAGTCCGCCACATTTTCAAAGGAGCCCACTACCCAGCCAAGATGTCAGCCAATAGTTCAAATAAGGGTCCAGCCCAGATCGGCGATGTTCTGCGCAACCATGTGAAGGAAAAGCTCGCCCGCGGCGAGGTCGTGGCCTCGATGACGGTGCGGCTCGTTCGCGGCATCGAAATCGCGCGCATCGCCAAGACCGCGGGTTTCGACAGCCTCTATGTCGACATGGAACATTCGAGCTTTTCGCTGGAAACCATGGGCCAGATCTGCATGGCCGCGCTCGAAGTCGGCATCACGCCGTTCGTGCGGGTGCCCGGCTTAGCCGACGTGCAGCGCATCCTCGACGCCGGCGCGCTCGGCATCATCGCGCCGCACGTCAGCTCCGCCGCGGAGGCGCGCGACTACGTCAAGGCGGCCAAATATCCGCCGCTCGGCGATCGCTCCAATGCCGGCAACCTTCCGCATCTGCAATATCGTTCGTTTCCGGCGGCGGAAGCCTATGCGGCGGTCGACGCCGCCACCATGGTCATCGTGCAGTTCGAGAGCGCGGCCGCGATCGACAATGCGGACGCCATCATGGCGGTCGACGGCGTCGACATGGTGCTGATCGGCACCAACGATCTGTTGGCCGATTTTGGGCTGCCCGGCCAATACGATCATCCGCGGGTCCACGAGGCCTACACCAAGACGCTCGCCGCCTGCCGAAAGCACGGCAAGCATCTCGCCGTCGGCGGCTTTGCCACCCGCCCCGACCTGGCGGCCAAATATGTCCGCATGGGCGCGCGCTATGTCTCGACCGGCACCGATTTGGGCTTCCTGCTCGCGGCCTGCGCCGCCAAGGCCAAAGAAGTACAGGACATGGAAACATGACATGGAAACATGACATGGCGTTGCAATGACGCCGCGCCTAGGGCACGGACTCATGAACGTGCGAGACATTGGCTAGCATTTCACTTTGCAGCAGCGAAGCGGGCTTTTCCCGGAGGCTCTTGGCCCAAGTCAGGCATCTAGGGTGTTTGTTACGCGGCAACCGAGCGGAATAGGTGCCATTCACCTGGCACGCCTTTGAGCACGTGCAACCCTTGGGTCTCCAACACAAGCCCCGATCCTGCCACCAGGTCACGCACCGTCTGGGAAACCAGGATTTCCCCAGGGTTGGCAAGGGCAGCGACCCGGGCACCGATATGAACGGCTATCCCGGCTAGATCGTCGCCAACGATCTCGCATTCACCTGTGTGCAGGCCACAGCGCACTTCTAGACCTAACGAGCGCACTGCATCGCGGATGGCGCCAGCACAACGGACCGCGCGCGCCGGACCGTCGAACGTTGCGAGAAATCCGTCACCCGAGGTGTTTATCTCCCGACCTCGATACTGCTGCAGTACAGCGCGCATTTTCGCATAAAACTTCTCAAGCAATTCGCGCCATGGATTATCTCCAAGCTTTGCCGCGTGCTCCGTCGAATTTACGATATCGACAAACAGGACCGTCGCAAGCAGACGCTCAGGCTGTTGGGGGGCTTGGCGACGGCCGGTTACGAACTGCTCAATATGGTCGACAATGGCTTCGCCTCCATCAGTCCAATACACGTGATCGATCCCAGGAAGCTCAATAAGCTTCGCCTTATCGATGTGATCGGCCATGTAGCGCGCATGCCCGATTTCGCTGACGCGATCCGCAGTCCGATGCAATATCAGCGTGGGCGTTCGAATGGTGGGCAGGATATTTCTAACGTCGATTTCACGATTCATTTTCATTATTGCTGCTGCCGCGCCGGGGCTCGCTGCGGCGCGGAAATAGGAAGCCAACCGCTCAGCCGCATTTGGCTTCTTCATGAGGCTCGGCGCCCACATGGAAATGCTTGTTCCTTGAGGCGTTCCCCAATTGTGTTCTATGTTTCCGAGGACACGCTCCCATTGTTCGTCTTTCCAGCCGAACGGGTAATCCGGCGCCCAACTGCGCTTGGCATATGACCCATACAGAACGAGCGCTGCGGTGCGCTCGGGATACGTCGCCGCGTACAATAGCGACATCGGGCCGCCCTCAGACACGCCGAACAGTACCGCTCGCTCTGAGCCAATCTCATCCAAGATCGCTTGCACATCGTGCATGCGTTGCTCAAGCGTGAAGATCTGCGAGCCTCGATCTGACATTCCTGTGCCGCGCTTATCGAACAGAATAAGACGGCAGAACGAGGCAAGTCGCCGTATAAAGGAGGCGGTCTCCGGAGACTGCCAACCCGCCTCCATATGCGACACAAAACCCGGGACCCAAAGCAGGTCCACTGGGCCTTCGCCAATAACCTGATAAGCGACGTGAACATCGTCGCTCTTGACGTATCGGGTTGCGGGAATCGTACTCATTTGCCGCCTTACTGGATGGCCATCATATTCGATCCGGTCATCAAACTTAAGACTACAAGGGTCTCGGTCTCATAGCGAACCCTGCTCCCCGGAGCCGACGAAGTGATCGCCAACCATGTGGTTTATGAGCGCGCGTCCTCGTATAAAGAGCGTCGACAATTAGGTTTCGGGAGGACGCAGGTGGCGGGAGTTCGCGGGGTTGCAATTGCGGGGATTGGGCTTTTGCTGGCGCTGGCGGCCTTCACGGGGCCTGCCGCCGCGGACGATTATCCGAGCCGCGCGATCCGCATGATCATCCCGTTCCCGCCCGGCGGCAGCAATGACGTGGTCGGGCGCATCATCGCCAATCAGCTCGGCGAACGGCTCGGCAAGCAGGTCTTCGTCGATAACCGGGCCGGCGCCGGCGGTGTGGTCGGCTCCGATCTCGCCGCCAAGGCGACGCCCGACGGCTATACGCTTTTGATCGTTTCCATCGCGCACTCGGTCGACCCGTGGATCTACAAGGAGCCGTTCGATCCGGTGAAGGATTTCGCGCCGGTGAGCATCATCGCCACCGGCACCAATGTGCTGACCGTCAATCCGACCGTGCCGGCGCATTCGGTCAAGGAATTGCTGGCGCTCGCCAAGGAAAAGCCGGGCGTGCTCAACTACGCCTCCGCCGGCATCGGTAGTTTTCAGCATTTGAGCGGCGAGCTGTTCAAGCTCACGGCCGACGTCGACATTCAACACGTGCCCTATAAAGGCGGCGGGCCGGCCATGCTCGCCGTGATCGCCGGCGAAACCCAGGTGATGTTCTCCTCGATCGTGCAGACGGTGCCGAACATCCAGGGCGGCCAGTTGCGGGCGCTCGCCACCGGCGGCGCGCAGCGCAGCCCGATTCTGCCCGATCTGCCGACCATCGCCGAAGCCGGCGTGCCCGGCTATGTGGCGACCAATTGGTGGGGCGTCGTCGCCCCGGCCGGCACGCCACAGCCGATCGTCGACAAGCTCCATGATGCGATCGCGGAACTGCTCAATTCCGAAGCGACCAAAAAATATCTCGACAATGAAGGCGCAGCGCCCGTGCACATGAGCTCGGCCGAGTTCGGCACGTTCATTGCGGCGGAAATCGCCAAGTGGGGACCGGTGGTCAAAAAAGCCGGCATGAAGGCCGAGTAACTCTCTCTCCCCAGAGGGGAGAGGGTTGGGGTGAGGGGGTTCGGATGTTTCAGATTTTTCTCTGATGTCCGAGCCCCCTCATCCTGTCCTTCTCCCCTCCGGGGAGAAGGAACGCAGCGGCACGTCGGCGCCTTGTCCTGCATCTCCCGAGGAGCAATCATGACGCTTTTCACCTATCGCTCCGACCCGGTGCGCATCGTGTTCGGCACCGGCTCGATCGCTGCGCTGCCGGCGGAAGCCGAATTGCACAACATGTCGCGGCTGATGGTGCTGTGCTCGAAATCACGCGCCGATTTCGCCCGCCGTATCACGGCCTCCATCGCCGACCGTTGCGTCACGTTCTGCGATGCCTCGGCGCCGAACATGCCGCGCGAGGTGTTCGAGCGCATCGTCGACGATATCAAGCGGCAAAAACTCGACGGCTTCGTCGTGGTCGGCGGCGGCTCGCCGATAGGGCTGGCCAAGGCCGCGGCGGCGACCACCAAAATCCCCTACATCGCCGTCGTCACCACCTATTCGGGCTCGGAAATGGCGGCGCGGTGGCGTATCGGCGTTGCCGACGATCGCATCAGCGGCGAAGGCCCGGCCGCGCTCCCCGCGACCGCGATCTACGATCCCGAGCTGACGCTCGATCTGCCGCCGCGATTTTCCGCCGCCAGCGGCATGAATGCCGTGGCGCACGCGGTGGAGAGCCTCTACGGCATCGACACCAATCCGATCGTGCAGGCGATGGCCGAGGAAGCGATCAAACTGCTCGGAGCAAGCCTGCCGCGCGTGGTGCTAAATCCGCGCGATCTCGAAGCGCGCACCGATGTGCTTTACGGCGCGTGGCTGGCGGCGAATTTCCGCGCCGAGGTCGGGCTCGAGCACGCCATCGCGCAACGGGTGCGGCAATGGTTCAATCTCGACCATGCCCACACCCACGCCGTCGCCACGCCCTACGCCATCGGCTTCAACGCCGCCGCGGCGCCCGAAGCCATGGCGCGCATCCAACGCGCGCTCGGCGTCAGCGACGCGGCGCGCGGCCTTTACGATCTCAACGTGCGGCTCGGGCTGCCGACCGGGTTGAAGGGTCTAGGCCTGCGCGAGGACGACATCGGCAAGGCCGTCGACATTGTCGCGGCCGTCAAGATCGATCACCCGCGGCCTGTCTCCAAAGCCGACCTCGCCGAAGTCATTCGCCAGGCGTTTTACGGCGAGCCGCCGCGCTTTTGACGACCAGCCGAGCGGTCCTCTTTGGCGCAATACCATTGGACCTGTGGATTTCACTGCCACGCGATCCGCGATACGCTTTATCAATGCACGACCGTTGCAACTGCACCCAGCTGTTGGTGAGCGCGATGCTGGCATTGGCACTAACGGTGCCGGCCGCCGCCGACAAGCTCGCCGACATCAAGGCGCGCGGGCACCTCCTCGTCGGCGTAACGGCGAGCTCGCCGCCGTTCAGCTTCCGCGACGACGGCAGGGGCATCGTTGGCTATGACGTCGACCTCGCCGAGCGCGTGGCGAAAAGTCTGGGTGTCACGACGGAGAAGATCGCCATTATCAACGCCGAGCGCATCGCGGCCCTGCAGCAGAATAGAGTCGATCTCGTCGCCGTCGGCATGACCCGGTCGAAGGGACGCGCCAAAGAGATCGATTTCAGCTACGCCTATCTTGACTCGCCGCATATGGTGCTGGTGCGCGGCGACGGCGGCATCGCCGGTGTCGGCGACCTTGCCGGCCGCAAGCTCGCTTTGGTGCGCTCAGCCAGCGTCGATGCCGAGTTGAAGGCCGCCGTTCCCACCATGCAGATCGCGTTGTTCGACGACTACAACAGCGCCTTCGCTGCGCTCGCCGACAAGCAGGTGGACGGCTTTCTCGCCGACAAGATGCTGCTGTTGTGGTTCGCGCAGAGAAGCGGCCATCCTGAGGACTTCGCGCTGATGGGAGATTACCAATTGCCCCGCACCTCCGGCTTCGCGTTGAAGAAGAACGAACCGGGCTTGCTCGATTTCGTCAACCGGACGCTGCTCGAGCTCGAAGGGTCGGGCGAAGCCGCAAAAATCTACGATGCCTGGTTCGCGCCGGTGCCGCGCACTTTCCATATCCAGCCCGATTGATCCGACGCGCCCATGGCAGCACCGACCGCTGGCTCCGGAATGAAATGGGTCGGCCGCGCCATCCGCCGGCTGGAAGACCCGGCGCTGGTGGCCGGCCGCGGCGGCTTCACTGGCGATCTCAGCTCAGCCCAATGGGTGCGTTTCGTCCGCAGTCCCGTTGCCTCGGGCCGCATCGTCGGCATCACCGCGCCTGACGGAGCGCAAATTTATCGCGCCGCCGATCTCGACGGCGTGCGGCCGATCCGGCCGATGCTGCACAAGTTCAACTATCAGCCGATCGCGCAGCCGATCTTGGCGGCTGACGTGGTGCGCTTCGCCGGCGAGCCGATCGCGGCCGTCGTCGCGTCATCGCCCGCTGAGGCCGAAGACATCGCCGAGGCAGTGGCGATCGATATCGGGGACCTGCCGGTGGTTGTTGACGCGCAAGAGGCGCAAAAACCCGGCGCGCCGCGCGTGCATGACAACTGTCCCTCCAATATCGTGGTCGAGGGCCGCTTCAAGACCGCGGATTTCGACGCGACCGTCGCGCGGGCACACAAGATCGTCCGCGTCGATGTTCGCTCCCATCGCCAGAATGCGACGCCGCTTGAGGCGCGCGCCGCGCATGCGGCGTTCGACGCTGCATCGGGCCGCGTGACGCTGACCTGCACCACGCAAATGCCGCATCTGACGCGCACGGCGATTGCCGATAGCTTGCAATTTCCGGAATCCGATCTGCGCGTCGTCGCGCCCGACGTCGGCGGCGGTTTCGGCCAGAAGATGTCGCTGGCGGCCGAATACGTTTTTCTGGTTTGGCTCGCGCAAAAACTGCGCACCACCGTCGCCTGGAGCGAGGACCGACGGGAAAATCTGATTGCCGCATTCCACAGCCGCGATCAGCACGTGCAGCTCGAAGGCGCCTTCGATGCAGCCGGCAAGCTGATGGCGCTGTCGAGCGATGTCGTCGCCAACGTCGGCGCCTATTCGTGCTTTCCCACCACGTGTGGGGTCGAGCCGCTGATGGCCATGGCGGAATTGCCGGGACCCTACGACGTTGCCGCCTATTCTTGCGTGGCGCGCGGCGTCGCCACCCACACTTGCACCATGGCGCCCTATCGCGGGGTGTCGCGCCCGGTCATCACCTTTGCCATCGAACGGCTGATGGACAAGGCGGCCGCCGCGCTCGCTCTCGGTCCCGACGAAATCCGAAGGCGCAATCTGATCAGGAAATTTCCTTACACGTCCGCTACGGGACTCGTGTTCGACGAGGGCAGCTATGTCGAGACCCTTGAGCAAGCGATCGCGCACGTGGACTTGAAAGGCTTCCGCGCCCGGCAAAGCGATGCGCGCACGCGCGGCCGCTATCGCGGCATCGGCTTTGCGACCTTTTCCGAGCGCACCGGCTACGGCAGCCCGGCGTTTGCCGCGCGCGGCATGGAGATCACGCCGGGCTGGGAGACCGTCGAGATCACCATGGACCCGTCAGGCGCCGTCGAAGCGCGTATCGGCGCTAGTCCGCACGGACAGGGACTGCGCACCACGCTTGCCCAAATCATCGCTGACCAAGTCGGCATCGCACCCGAACGCGTGCGCATCGTGCACGGCGACACCGACCGCACCCCCTATGGCTGGGGCACCTTCGCCAGCCGCTCGCTGGTCATTGCCGGCGGCGCGTCGCTGTTGGCGGCGCAAAAGATCCGCAAAAAACTCCTCACCATCGCCAGCCATGTGTTGGAGGCAGCAGCCGACGACATCGTGCTCGAAAACGGCGACGCCAAAGTTTTGGGAACCGACCGCACCGTGACGATCGCGGCATTGGCCCGTGCCGCCTATCATCAAACCCATGCGTTCAAGGGCGAGATCACGCCGGGCCTGAGCGAAAGCGCCGATTACGATCCGCCCGGCACCTTCTCCAATGCCTGCCACGTCGCCATCGTCGAGGTCGATATCGAGACCGGCCGCACAAAAATCGAAAAATTCCTCGCGGTGGAGGATGCCGGCCGCATCATCAATCCGCTGATCGCCGACGGCCAGGTGCACGGCGGCATCGCCCAAGGTATTGGCAATGCGCTGTTCGAGGAGATCGTCTACGACGACAGCGGCAATCCGCAGACCGCGACGCTCGCCGACTATACGCCGCCGACCGCGTGCGACGTTCCGCGGATCGAATTGCACCACATCGAATCACCGGCTGCATCCTCCATCACCGGCGCCAAGGGCCTCGGCGAAGGCGGCGCCATCGGCGCCCCGGCGGCCATCCTCAACGCCATCAACGACGCACTATCGCCGTTCGGCGTTTCGATCGACGAAATCCCGGCAACGCCGCAGCGGATCAGAGCCGCGCTCCGCGGGGTGCAGCAAGGCGGCCTATTCTATCACCTCGTTGGCGCTGGCTTGTAGCGTCAGCGGTACCGTAAGCCCGAGTCCTTTGGCGGTTTTCTTATTGATCACCAGCACTAATTTGCTCGGCAATTGGACCGGCAGATCGGCCGGCTTGGCGCCTTTGAAGATGCGATCGACGTACCCGGCCGCTTGACGAAACAATTCGGCGAAATCGACGCCATAAGAGATCAGCCCGCCCAATTCCGCAAAGAGTGGAGGGTATGAAATCGCCGGAATACGGTAGCGGGTCGCCAGTGCAACGGTTAGTTCGAGATTTGTCCCGTTGAAGGTGTCCGGCATCGCCATCAGGGCACCGCCCGCATCGCGGGCCAGTGCCGCCACGACGCCTTCTATCTCATCCTTGGCGTGAACCGGCGCGTTACTGACCTTTACGCCCAAGGACTGTGCGGCCGCTTGAATGGACGACAGGTAGAATTCGACTGGCGCAGCGGTTGTTGGATTGAACAGGAGCGCTACACGCTCGGTGCGCGGCGCGATCTCCTTCAAGAGTTCGATCCATTTGCCACCCATCGAAGACTCGATGTTCGTAAAGCCGGTGATGTTGCCGCCCGGGTGGGCAAGGCTCGCGGCAAGGCCGTTGCCCAGTGGATCGGAGACCGCAGCGAACACGATTGGAATCGTCTGCGTCTCATGGGCAAGGGCGATGGTTTCAGCCGTACCCCGACCGAGAATCGCATCCGGCCGCAAATCGACCAATTGTTTTGCCAGCGTCTTCAGCTCATCCGTATGACCGGCGCTATAGCGAATTTCGATCCGCAGATTGCTGCCTTCCTTCCATCCCAGCTTCGCGAGTTCGTCGCGGAATGCGGCAATGTAAGATTGCGCGATCGGAGCGTTGTCCGGCTGGTCAAACAGCGCGCCAATCACCCGCACTGGGCCGGCTTGCTGCGCACGTGCGATGAGCGGCCAAGCCACAGCGCCGCCGACAAGCGTAATGAACTCGCGTCGCCTCATTGGGTCTCTCCGCACGGTCGAAGATCAGACCCTAACATATCGCGGGCCTGTGTCGTGCAGTTCAGCAAATGGTCGGCGCGGAATGTCGTCATGGGTCATTAGCGGCATTCCGCAGCGCCCGGTTCAATGTCCGCTTTACCGCGGAACGCAGACATTGGGCGTTATTAAGTACACGCCTCGCGTCACGCGGGATGCTCGCGCGCCGAGACGATCGCCAGCCACAGATAAACGCCGAGCAGCGTCATCTCGACAAGGGCGACAAAAATGCTGCCGCCGAAGACGTTGGGAAAAAAGATTTCGACCACGGCCATCGACACGACCGAGCTGAGCCACACCACCGCGCCCCAGGCTGCCGCCAGCCATAGCCCGACCGCGGCGACCAGATCGAGGACGGCGAAAAATACCGTCGCCGAGCGCCATGCCACCGAATGCGCCAGGAAGCCATCGTCCGGGCCTGCGCCGACGCCGCACACCTGGGCCCAGTGATAAAGGCCTTTGACCAGCGACACCGCCGCCATCAGGCGCAGGAACAGGACCAGATATTCCGTCCACGAGCCGGCGACGCTCAAACCCTTGCCGGCACGGACGGGCTCGAGCATGTCGCTCGGCCGGGTCGGCTTTTTCTGCGTTTGCTCGCTCATCCCACCTGGACCGATAGAGACGCCTTGGTAAGGCGTCAACGCTACCGGAAAATGGCCTGTCGTGGCCCATTTGTGGCTGTGGCGGGGCGGGGGTGGACGGAGTAAAAGGAGGCGACGCCAGCATGGCCTGGCGCCCGCGGAGCGCATTGATGGCGATCAAATTCGGCCGACCGCTCGAAAGGAACCGACTGGCGCCCGTCGAGGCGGAAAAGCCCGCGGAACGGCTGGATTTGGCAATTCGGCCGCGCCGCAACCGCCGCGCCGAATGGACCCGGCGGCTGGTGCGCGAGAACGTGCTGACCACCGACGATCTGATTTGGCCGCTGTTCCTTGTGGATGGCACCAAAACCCGCGCGCCGGTCTATTCCATGCCCGATGTCGAGCGCCTCTCGGTCGACGAGGCGGTGCGGGCGGCGGAACGGGCAGCGAAGCTGACGATCCCCTGCCTGGCGCTGTTTCCCTATACCGAGCCGGGGCGGCGCGACGACGACGGCACCGAAGCGCTCAATCCCGACAATCTGGTTTGCCGCGCCATTCGCGCCATCAAGAAAGAAGTGCCGGAGATCGGCGTGCTCTGCGACGTGGCGCTCGATCCTTATACCAGCCACGGCCATGACGGGCTGCTGCGCGACGGCGTCATTTTGAACGATGAGACCGTTGGCGTGCTGGTCCGCCAGGCGCTGGTCGAAGCCGAAGCCGGCTGCGACATCATCGCGCCCTCCGACATGATGGATGGCAGGGTCGGCGCCATCCGCTCAGGCCTCGATGCCGCAGGATTCCAGGATGTGCAGATCATGGCCTATGCGGCCAAATATGCCTCCGCTTTCTACGGTCCGTTCCGCGATGCGGTCGGCTCGAACGCCACGCTGATCGGCGACAAGCGCACCTACCAAATGGACCCCGCGAACACCGATGAAGCATTGCGCGAAGTCGAGCTCGACCTCGCCGAGGGCGCCGACATGGTCATGGTCAAGCCCGGCCTGCCCTATCTGGACATCTTAAGCCGCGTCAAAGCCACCTTCGGCATGCCGACCTTCGCCTACCAAGTGTCCGGCGAATATGCGATGATCATGGCCGCCGCGGCGAACGGCTGGCTCGACGGCGACAAGGCCATGACCGAAAGCCTTATCGCTTTCAAGCGCGCCGGCGCCGATGGCGTGCTGACCTACTTTGCCGCGCGCATCGCGGAGAAACTGAAGAAGGGCGAAGTTTAGCTAAAGCGACGCCGCTTGGGGGCGGCATAGCGGGACGGGTGTCATGCGTGAATACGACAACGACAGCAATATCCAGCACTATGCCCCGGTGTTGCGGCGGATCATTATTCTTGTCGCCGTGATCACGGCGGTTCCGGTGATGCTATGGACCATCACCGCTTTCATGCACACCTACATCGCGCAGCCCACCATACCGGCACCTCGACCGCTCGCGGCGGCGACTGACACCCCGGCACCGAGCAGCTCCGCTGCGGACACGGCAACGGCCAACTCTCCAGGTGCGGCGGCCGCACCGTCTCAACCCGCGCCGACGGCCACCGACAGCGCCCGCAATACCGGCGCGCCGAATGCACAAGTCGCCGCACTCCAGCCGACACCGCCCGCCGCACCTGCGGTCCCGCCCGCTCCAGCCGCGGTTACGGTGCAGGCAGCGCCCGCCGCGCCCGCGCCCAGCGTTTTCCCGGACCCGCCATCTCTCGCACCGCCGCAGCCGACGCCGACTGCAGCGGACTCGGCCAACGATGCCGACGCCTTGCCGCCGCCGGATCCGATCACCGGTCCAGTTCCCTTGCCGCGACATCGTCCAAACGTGATCGCGCTCGCGGACACCGCCATACCGTTGCCGCGGGCCCGTCCGAGCGACGCTCCCGAACCGCAGAGCCAGACGCCCGACGCGCCGCCGTCCGGTTACGATCCGGGCATCGGGCACTAGCGGGTGTCGTCATAAATCGAGGACGCCGAGCTCTGATCGCTGAACGTCCGCTTGGCGAAGCTGTGATGGGGCTCTTTAAATAAGCGGGCCGGCCCCGGTCAGCCGTTGCTTCTTGCGCTCCATGACGCCCGCTGAGGACTGCTTCAGATAATAGGCGATAGTCTCGGTTCTGATCTTGACCGAGCCGGCGGGCTTGGTCGAATCCAGATCCTGGAGCGAAAAGAACATCGTGCCGGTCTCCTCGACGATCCGCTGCACCGGGGTGAATGTCGGCTGGTCCATGCCGCACTCGTAGCTCACGAACCGCACGACGCAAGTCACCCAGGGCAGGCGCGCGCCGACCTTAGCCGCCCAAAGGATTTCGTTGGTATTGCCGCTGTAGGACGACGGCCACACGTCGCGAATATCAAACGGCGACCTGATCAAGCCGGTCCTGACGTCCTCGCCGAACAGCCAGTCCATCAAATCCGGATCGGTCGGCAGGTATTGGCCCCACAGAATCGGATAGCCGTAGGCCTGGAGATCAGCTTCGATCTCGTGCCCAATGCCGGGGTCCATATGATAGGGGCGCGCCAGGATCAGTATGCACGGCCGGTCGTTGCGCGCGCACCATTCAAGGATTTCCCGTCCCTTGCTGCGGACGGAGCTGTTGAATGCCTCAAGCGCGGCGTAGCCCGCCGCGACTGCGCGGCGGACTTCCGCCATTCTCAAGTCGGGTATGACGTCCTTGAGCGTTGCGTACAGCTGTTTGCTGACCAATGGCGGTTCCGCCAGGCAAACCAAAGGCGCAATGTAATTGATGCCCTGTACGGCAAAAACGTCCTTCTCCTTGAGGAAGCCTGCTTTGATATTCTCCGGGGCGGCCATGACCC
>Ga0210398_10003681_pt1 | contig 14593 bp, 15 predicted proteins | sample IncBWC4OmetaG_FD_161047 | JGI IMG/M metagenome (GOLD analysis project Ga0210398, IMG submission 161047) | Forest soil microbial communities from Barre Woods Harvard Forest LTER site, Petersham, Massachusetts, United States - Inc-BW-C-4-O | ecosystem: Environmental > Terrestrial > Soil >...
CCGGTCGAACTCGATCTGCTGCGAGGGAAATATCCCAAGTTGCTCGACGAACCACCGATACAGCGGCTGATGATCCGCAAACTCCAGCGTGCACATCGAGTGCGTCACATTCTCAATCGAGTCCGACTGTCCGTGTGCGTAGTCGTACATCGGGTAGATGCACCACTCGTTGCCGGTTCGGTGATGCTCCGCATGCACAATGCGGTACATGATCGGGTCGCGCATGTTGATGTTCGGCGACGCCATATCGATCTTCGCCCGCAGTACGCGGCTTCCGTCCGGAAACTCACCGGCCTTCATCCGCATGAACAGGTCCAGATTCTCCTCGACCGTACGGTTGCGCCAGGGGCTATCCCTGCCCGGTTCCGTCAGCGTCCCGCGATACTGCCGGATCTCGTCCGCCGACAAGTCATCCACGTACGCCTTGCCCGCATGGATGAGCTGAATCGCCCACTCATAAAGCTGGCCGAAGTAGTCGGACGCATAGCAGAGCTGCTCCCAGTCGAACCCCAGCCAGCGGACGTCCTTCTGGATCGAATCAACGTACTCCTGCTCTTCCTTCTCAGGATTGGTGTCGTCGAAGCGCAGGTTCGTCTTCCCCCCGAACTCATCCGCCAGCCCGAAGTCCAGACAGATGGCTTTAGCGTGCCCGATGTGCAGGTAACCGTTCGGCTCGGGTGGAAACCGCGTTTGCACCACAGCATCGCCAAACTTCTTCGTGCGCACATCCTCCGCGATCCTGTCGCGAAGGAAGTTCGGTGTACTGGGGATTTCGAGCGTTTCCACATTCGAGTCTGGATTGTCTGCCATGCTCCCATTGTTCCACGGCAGGGCGTTCTCTTCGCTGCTGCCCCCCATCTGAAGACCTGAGTTCTGCGAGGCGGCGCCGAAGGGGCCTTCGGCTTCGGCTGTGTCTTGAACAGCGATCGCCTCGCCGGCAGGACGAATCCACCGCTGCTGCAGGCTGGGGGACATATAAGGTCGCCCGGTGGCCGGATTGGCGAACAACCACTCGGGGTGCGATTGTGCTTGCCAGGCCAACAGCAACTCTGCAAGGAGGGCAGCTAACGGCAACTTCGCCTTAGGGAATTGAACCCGCGAATACTGGTTTTGCAGACCCATTGATTCGTTATTTCTCAGTAACTTACATGGAAAACCCCATACTCAAAAGGTCTTGAATGTACTCTCGCGGACTCTCACCATGGGGTCAGAATGGGGTTTTTTCTCAGCGACTCACGCGCCCTGCTTGTTTCCAGACCATCGGAGACGGCAGGGCGTTTTTCGTGTTTCTGGAAGAGAAGTCGAGATTAAGGCGAACCTTCTCTGTATCATTCAATTTCCGAGCGCGTCCAACGATGGGCTCTGGCCTGTTCACAGCCGGGATTTAAGGTGGAGGCGTGAAGGCGGTCACCAGCAAACTGACGTTGAACCAGAAGGACGTGGTGTTCAGTCTGCAACGCGGTTCGATTTTGTATCGCGTTGGTGAGTACACGACACACGGATATCGGTTCATCCTGTCCAATGACAATGTTCACAAGATCGTGAGTCCGCGAACCGTGCACGCGCTGGTTAACCGCGGCTTGCTTGAGTGGACAGCTTCTGGTCGTACGCTGTGCCTGACTGAAGACGGTGAGACTTGGAGTGCGGTGGAATCGTAATGAAGATCGGGGTTTTGGGCACGGATTAAGTGTGTTCACTATTGCTCAGCAATAAATTGTTCCATCCGGATATTCTTGCATTGTGATGTCAGCAATGTGTGATGTTCGCGGTAATCTCCTCGCCACATTTGATTCTTGTATTGCAGAAGTGACAGTCCCGCAGCCGAGCACTGCGGAACATAAAGAGCGAGCTATAAAGACTGCCATGAAGGTCCATGCTGTTCTCTCGGAGCACATCAGCAGTTGCACCAAGTGTGCGCAATGGCTGGTCGATGTCGCGAAGGGAGAAATACGGAAGAAAGAGGTGATCCAGCATTGAACGACGTTAGCATCCATCCGGTGCGGTCTTTTGTTTGTGACTCCTGTGGAGCTCGTTCCGAGCCGGGAACTGTGGTCGGCTGGAGAGTGTTCGTTACCGGGAAGACGAGGCAACACACTTGTCCGCATTGCAGGGAAACCGTCAGCGTAGCCACGCTGAACGCTGACCATCGCTACGATAAGAGATCCGCTTAACCCGGAGAATGTAAGTCTACAATCCGCCCGTCCTGATCTTGGACACCACCGTTGCAGCAGCGGTCCCCAATCAACCCTTGGAGCGGCTGCCCGTTGTTTGTCAACGTTGCCGAGCGCGAAGGCTTCCGCGATGCGCTGCTTGTTGGATCGGCGTTGGTAGCGTCCCAGACCCGAAAGTCTCAGCAATTTGAGACGCAATAACTTGTTGCGCGGATGGTGATTCTGCATCCAACAATGACAGACGGCACCGCGCTAACGTGAAATTTGGGATCGACAATAGGCGGTGTCGTCCTCCGAGGTGGTGGTACAGTGGATGACCCTAAACAAAATCATGCAAATCGCTATGTAGAAACACCGAACCGCGAAAACTCATGGGAGGGCCTTCGCCTCCGCCAATTCGGAATAGATCCCGACGCAGACCCCATCAAAATTTTGATACAGCTTTCGGATCATTACTTGAATCTCTACTGCAAGCCCTAAGTACCTTCAGAACGCCGCTTTCCGCCCGCATAATTGGCACTCAGCAGTGATCCAGGTATTCCCGGCATTGCGCTGCCCTAACTGGGGATGAACCGGCGCATTCTAGAAGTCACCAGACGCTTCCAGAAGGGGGTTCCGGGCATCCTTGGCGAGTCCCCGAGTAAGAAACAAGTCAACGTCCGCGTGATCCCCACCAGTCAGGCAATCAACGAGTCCGTAGACCTCGCGCACGAGATATTCAATCGGGTGTTTCGGAAGGTGCCCGAGAAGATGCAGTAGGGTGCGTCCTCGTCCAGTTCACAGGCCGTAAACCTGCTTCGTCATCTGGTAACGGCGCATCTGCGTCTTGTCCATCTTCGAGACTCTATGGAGCACCGGGCGGGAATTGAACCCGCGAATACTGGTTTTGCAGACCAGCGCGTTAGCCACTTCGCCACCGGTGCTCTCGACCCGCCGCGCAGTGGCGCGAGGCGGAGATTCTATTTAAAAGACTACTGCGGCTGCTCCACAGTGCGCAGATACGGCTTGACCGTCTTGTAGCCCGGGAAAATTTTGTCCGCTTCTTCGTTGGTGACAGCGCCCGTGATGATGACGTCGCCTCCCTGCTTCCAGTTCGCCGGCGTCGCAACCCTGTGCTTCGCGGTGAGCTGGATCGAGTCGATGACGCGAATGACCTCGTCGAAGTTGCGGCCGGTGGTCATGGGATAGGCCAGGGTCAGCTTGATGCGCTTGTCGGGTCCGATGACGAAGACGGTGCGGACGGGCGCGTTGTTGGCCGGGGTGCGGCCTTCGGAGGTGTCTCCGGCGTCGGCGGGAAGCATGTCATAGAGCTTGGCGATCTTCAGCTCGGGGTCGCCGATGAGCGGGTAATTGACGGCGTATCCGCCGACGTCCTGGATGTCGGCAGCCCATTTGCTGTGATTGGTAACCGGGTCGACGCTGAGGCCGATGACCTTGGCGCCGCGTGCCGTGAACTGGTCCTCGAGAGCGGCGACGGCGCCGAGCTCGGTGGTGCAGACGGGGGTGAAGTCCTTGGGGTGGGAAAAGAGCACGGCCCAGTTGTCGCCGATCCATTCATGGAAGTGGATCGTGCCCTGGGTGGTTTCGGCGGTGAAGTCCGGTGCCAGATCGTTAATGCGGAGTGACATGTCGAGTTGCCTCTTTCCGAAGTTCGAATCGTTCTAAAACTAAAAACCCACCTCAGCAGTTGTCTGCGGGTGGGTCAGTGCGCTCAGTACCTTGACTTCGCTCAGTAACACACCTGCGTGGAGCCGCCACGACAGCAGCAGCACAGACACATACAGGTTGGAGCGAATCTGGTCATAATCTTTAGAGAGAAGCGGGTGCTTGTTCGCGCTTCTGAATAACGAGGATAGAACCTGAAGGGATTGGTGTCAACGCATGGCCAGAAGCGAATTTGTTCGCGAATTGGAATATCAGCTTTGCGATGTGTTTACTGCCACGCCTCTTGAAGGCAATCAGCTGGCGGTGTTTCTCGATGCCGGTAGCCTCAGCAGCGAGGAAATGCAGGCGCTGGCAAAGGAGACAAATCTTTCGGAGACGACGTTTATCTGCCGCCGCGATGCACCCACAGAGCGCGAGCGGGGCGTGCGGGTGCGCATCTTCACAACGCAGGAGGAGCTGCCCTTTGCCGGGCATCCGACGCTGGGAACGGCGGCCACGATTCGCAGGACGTTTCCGGAGTATGAGGGCGCGGCGAGGATTGTGCTCGATCTGAATGCCGGACCGGTGCCAGTGGTGTTTCCTGCCGATCGCAACCGCGCTGGTGACAGATCGGCTGGTGACAAATCGGGCGCGGCCTTCGGTGAGATGATGCAGCCCGATCCAGTCTTTGGCGCGACGCATGATGCCGCGACGGTTGCGCCACTGCTCGGCCTGCGTGCAGAAGACTGCGCGACGGAGTCCCAGCCACAGACGGTCTCCACCGGGCTGCCTTACTGCGTCGTTGCGCTCCTATCGACGGAAGCGCTGGGGCGTCTGCGTGTGGATCTGGCGAGGAGTGAAGAATATTTTCGCGGGTCCGATGCGAAGTTTTTTTATGTGATCGCGCCAGAAGCGTCCGGCGTGTGGCGGGCGCGCATGCAGTTCTACAATGGGGAGGATCCGGCGACAGGATCGGGGGCAGGCTGCGCCATTGCATACATGGTGCAGCATGGAATTGCGGCTCCGCGCGAGCAGTTGCACCTCCGCCAGGGCGTGGAGATCCGGCGGCCGAGCGATCTTTATGTGAGTGCAAATTCCGTTTCGGGAAAAATCGCGGAAGTGCGCGTGGCGGGCAGCACAGTTCGTGTTGCAAATGGGCGGTTTTTCCTTGAGTGATTCACATGGTTTCAACAGGCCAACTCCAAGATTCATCGCGCGATCACATCTTCCGGTGAAATGTTGGCCCAAAACGGGACGTTTCTTCGCTTATTCTTCTGTATTTACAGGCACCCCCACTCTTCGTAATCTTGGCAAGCGTTTTGAGAAAGATTGAAGCGCAACTTTCGCCGAATTAAACACAACTTAACTTAGAGCGAGAGCGCCCTGCATGTGCGCCCGCCGCTGTCTGCCATGTTCCGGGAAGCATACCGCGAAGCGCGCAGGCCGCGAACGGCAGCGCAGGCAAACGTGCTTGGCTCCTTGCTCTCCGCATCCTGGTCCGACCGGATCGCGGCTCCGTGCTTGCGCGGACAGCATGCCTTCGTGCGCTGTCTCGCCATTGCGGACGGAGTCGTATTTTCCATTTTCGGGCCAGGGTGCGGGAACCGAAAACCGAGCCGGGCGCGTGTGATATGCGCCCGCATACTGAAGCTCGCGTGCGCTGCGAGAGAGCAAGGAAATACATGAGGCCCAAGAAAACGATTCTCTGCGTCGATCACAACGAACAATCTCTTGCCGTTCGCAAATTCATGCTCGAAACCCGCGGTTATCGCGTGCTCCCGGCTCTGTCCAGTCAGGAAGCCCTCGAGATATTTCGCCATGGCGGCATCGATCTCGTGCTCAGCGACCTGGTGATGCCGCAAATGGACGGCAACGAAATGGTTCGCCGCATGAAAGACATCTCGCCGGAAGTTCCCACCATCCTGGTGAGCGCCACTGTCAAGGCATTCGAGCGCGCCAACCGCGCCGATGCTTTTCTGCCCAAGGGAGCCTGCACTCCGGTTGAAGTGCTCGAACGCATCCGCCTGATGGTGGCCCGTAAGCGCGGCCCCAAGAGGGCAGTGGCGCACCCTGTGCTCGACTCGGTGCGGGAAGTGGTCTTCGACGGAGCCGCACACTCGGCAATTGCCTAGGGATGGCGGCGCGGTGAGCAATCCTTTGGTGGGCATTCCATTTACAATCAACGAGTGCAGCCCATCATTCGCGCCGAACATCTCGGCAAGGTCTACCGAAGCGGCAAGGTCGAGGTTCCAGCTCTTCGAGACGTGTCGTTTTCAATCGAGCCGGGAGAATTTGTTTCCGTCGTTGGCCCGTCGGGGAGCGGCAAATCCACGCTCTTCTACCTGCTGGGTGGTTTGACCCGTGCCAGCTCCGGAAAAATCGTGATCGCCGGTATTGACTTCGCCTCTCTCGACGATGCCGAGCGCACGAAGATGCGGAAGTCGAAAATCGGCTTTATCTTCCAAAAATTCAACTTGCTGCCGACGCTTTCAGGGCGCGCCAACATTGAGATTGCCTACGACATTTCGGGACGTTCGGACCCTCTCGACCCGGCCTATCTCGCGGACCTCACCGACATGTTGGGCATCAGCGGGCGCCTCGATCACCGTCCGTCGGAGCTATCGGGAGGCGAGCAGCAGCGGGTGGCTATTGCCCGCGCTCTCGTCACACATCCGGCGATCGTGCTGGCCGACGAACCTACAGGCAATCTCGACACGAAGAACTCCGACGCCGTGCTTGAAATGCTGCGGCGCTCCAACCGCGAGTTCAAGCAGACCGTTCTCATGATCACGCACAATCCTGAGGCTGCGGCCATCGCGGATCGCATCCTGCACATGCGCGACGGCGAGATCACGGGGATCGAGGCGGGTACGGGACGGGTTGCGGCGCATACCTGGTAGACGAAAGCAGGCAGCAGCTCATTTGTCTGGGCCTATTTCTGGGAGGATTCATCGATGAGGGGCACGAGGTTGATGCGCCTTACGATGGCCTGGAACTGCGGATTGGGGCGCATGGGATCGTAGACGGGGTCGATGTTGAGATAGATCAGCGCGCTTGCGTGCTCGCCGCAGGCTTTGTCCAGCCATTCCAGGGTCTTATCCGTATCACCCAGGGCCGCGTAAACTCCGGCGATTTCGGCGGCGGAGACGTAGCGCTCTGAAGAGTCGCGAATGAGAGTGTCCAAAATGCTTTGCGCTTCAGCGTTTCGATGCGAACGGGCGTAGCAACGCGCCAGATAGGCGCGCGCTACCGGATCGTTATGCGAAAGGTCGACGCCTTTTTGGAATTCCGCACAGGCCTCCTTGAATCGGTCGGTATACATGTACGCGAGCCCGAGAACGCGATGTGCCTGTACGAAGTCGGGATTGAGTTCGATGGTCTTAAGCGCCTGGGGGATGGCGCGATCGTATTCACGCGCCATGAGATGGTGCCAGGCCATGTGCTCATTCATGAGGACATCGGTTGGAGCGATCCCCAGAGCCAGCTCGCTCTGCTCGTGAGACTCCGGAATGCGGCCCTCGGCCATCAATTCATGCGAATACCAGTGGTGCGCGTTCATGTAGTTGGGGTCCAATAGTAACGCGCGCTTGAATTCGGCTTCTGCTCCGGACCAATCCCAGTCGTAGACGAGTTTGATGTAAGCGAGCGAAGTGTGCGCCGCCGGCGAAGTATCGTCAAGCGCGAGCGCTTTTTCCGCTGCTGCTTTGGCTTTGGGCATTGCCACCTGCGGGGAGAGGAAGCTATTGCCATAAGAGCCGGCCAGAATGTATGCATCAGCGAGTCCCGAATAGGCGGCTGCGTAGTGGGGATCGGCGTCGATGGCCTGGCCAAATAGATCGAGACTCTGCCGCACTGACTCCGCGCTGCGGCTTTTCAGGATAGAGCTGCCCTTCATGCAGAGTTCGCGGGCCTGCGGATTCTCCGTCTTTCGCGAGCCGGGATCGTACCTCCGATAGATAAGCCCGCCGCTCGTCACCACGATGATCGCGACAAGACCGAGGGTCCACCACTTCCACGGCAAATGCGGTCGGGATTGGTTCTTGTCGATTTGAGCAGGTTCTCCGGGTAGCGCCCCGGCGAGACCAGCGGGAGCGGGTCTCGCGCTGAGCTCGGAGGCAATTGGCTGGCTGGCCTCCTTCGCGGACTGCAAATTTTCGACAACCGGAGCGTCGAATCGATAACCCCGCTTAGGGACGGTGGCGATGTAGGCTCTGCCATCGGGTTGCTCCCCCAGGAGCTTTCGAAGAAGGGAGATATTGACGGTGAGGTTGATTTCCTCAACGAAGCTATCCGGCCAGATGGCTTTCATCAGCTCATCGCGACTGATCAATCGGCCATGCCGCGCCACGAGCATGGACAACAGTTCAAATGCTTTTGGCGCCAGGGAAACGCGCACGTCGCCGCGCACCAGCAGATGTTCGGTGGGATAAAGCCGAAACGGACCGAAATTATAACTTGTGCCCTCGATGGGAGCGGACATCTCTCCGTCCTTCGTCTCCAACAAAATCCCAAGGATTCTCCAAGCATATTCCAAGCGCATGCAAACAAGGGACATCTGATGTGCCGGGATCAGTAAGAAGAGAACCCGGAGGCCCGCCCATACGAGAGAAAGTTTCGGCCCCGGAGAACGGCTATTTCTCCCAAGAAATCATACAACTAGCCTTGTATAGAGAAGCCGCTTGATCAGATTCCACTCTGGCGACCGAGCGATCCAAGATAATTTTGAGACATTCCAAACGACATTAGGCGGAGGGATTTTCTACTGTGGGTTTGCGGCTGAGGAGTGGACCTCCCGGCCATGCAGATTCAAGCAAACAGGAGAATTCCAATGCTATCCACGCGCAATGCCCGTATTCGCCAGACAGTCGCAGGTTTTGTACTGCTGGCCGCCTCCACCTGTTTCACAATGGGTCAGAGCAACCGGTTCCACCCAATTTCTTCCCCCGGGTCCAACGACGCATTTCTGCCCAGCCCGGTGAGAAGCGCTTCCACCGTGCCCTCCAACGGCGACGTGAATCCTTATGGAGTCGCCTTTATCAAGAACAATTTTCTCACCGGTTCAGGTCCGCTCCAGCACGGTGACGTCCTGGTCTCGAACTTCAACAATAAGCAGAACCTTCAGGGTACTGGAACAACGATTGTCCGGATTCCCCAGAGCGGCGCGCCGACAGTTTTCTTTCAGGGCACAGCTCCTCTCGGGCTCTCTACGGGTCTGGGCACACTGCAGTACGGCTTCGTGCTGGTGGCCAATTTGCCTACGAAGGATGGAACATCCGCAACCGCGGGACGTGGTTCTCTGTTGGTGATCAACAACCAGGGGAAATTGATCCAGACTTTCACCAGCAGTCAGATTAATGGACCCTGGGACGCGACAGTTGTGGACAATGGTGACCTCGCCACCGTCTACATCTCAAATGCTCTTGACGGCACGGTGAGCAGAATCGACTTCGCTGTAAGCTTGAGCGGCCTGACGAAGATCGACCACTACACGATCGCTTCCGGATATATGCATCAAGGTGACCCGGCGGCCTTGTTTGACGCTCCAACCGGCCTCGTCTACGACCGTCAAACAGACCGGCTGTATGTTGCTTCCACTTTGGACAATGCAGTTTTTGTCGTGAAAGACGCATCGAAGCGGACCTCAAGTGCCGGACCAGGCGACATCGTCTACGACGACAATACTCACCTGCACGGAGCTCTGGCGATGGCGGAAGCTCCGAATGGCCATCTGCTGGTGACCAACAACGACGTCATCAACAGCGATCCCAATCAGCCGAGCGAAATTGTTGAATTCACGAAGCAGGGCGAGTTCGTCAAGGAAATTCCGGTCGATCCGAACCAGGGTGGATCGTTTGGACTGGCGGTAAACAAGGAGAGCGACGATATGGCGGTCCTGGCGGCGGTGGACGACAACACTGCCTCGATCACGATCTGGACGTTGCCGCTCAACTAACTCGCGAGAGTGCAATCGGATAGATGACTGCTTCGGACAATGAACCGAAAGCGAAAAGCCGGGAGGAATTCAAACCAGATTTCCTCCTGGCCTATTTGCGGGGTTTGTGTCGACAACCGCCACAAACCGTGCGCAGTCAAGAATGCGCGAACGTCAAAACGAAAAAGAAAAGGGCAAAGCTATGGAACGCGTTAGCGATCAAATCTGTACCCAGTCCGTCCCTCCTTCTCTAATCGAATTTCTGCTCGGGGATGGCATACGCCGCGGCTGGCTTGAGGAGCACCGCATTGCGATGTATAGTGCGCCGGCGGACTACAGCAGGTCAACCCCTGAATGAGCCTACAGCTGACACGGCGGCGGCAGGTTCGGGCCATAATCGAAGTGGGACCGCGTTGACCGCTCGCAGACCCTGCCGATATACTCGAAGAGTACCCAGCGGGAGTAGCTCAGTGGTAGAGCATCGCCTTGCCAAGGCGAGGGTCGCGGGTTCAAGTCCCGTCTCCCGCTCCAGTCAGCTCGGATCCGATCTCGCTCAGGCGTGCATCACCGGATTGGCTTCCTGTATGACGCCTGAAGTAGTATTTCCTGTCCAAGGCGCGGTACCCAAGTGGTAAGGGAGAGGTCTGCAAAACCTTTATGCGTCGGTTCGATCCCGACCCGCGCCTCCAAAGTTTTAGGAAATTTCCTGCAGAGTCAAAGAGTTGCGGGAAAGTTCCGCTCACTCTCAATCCTGTTGAATGGCGCTGAATCGCGTTGAATCCGTGCGGCAGGCGGACTAAAAGCGGACTGAAGAATTATTGTCAGTTGATCGTGCTGCCAGTTTGGCCAATCATCTTTTGGTTGATCGCTTCGAGACTTTCCTCAAATCGCCGCATTGCCTGCTGCTTGTGATCAGCAGTCGGATGCACATAGCGCTGCACGATCCGAATCGAATTGTGGCCGAGGATGGCTGCTAGTGTTGCGAGATCGATTCCGGCCTGAGCCATTCGGGTGGCAAATGTATGCTGAAGTCGTACAGCACGAAGTTCAACGAGGCCCTAGGCTTCGAGGCACTACAGGCGCGATCATGGGCGCCATTTAATCGTCTCAAGTGTGTCCCCGATTTACGGTCGGATGGGAAAATCCACATCGACAGGCCTTGGCACCGCCGTGCAAGAATGGCCAAACTCTCTGAAGTGAGGTCGAGGGTTCGACGCGCAGCTTTCGATTTTCCTGACGCGATGCGCAATTGTCCCCGATCGAGATCGATGTCCTGCTTTCGCAGTGAGAGTACCTCTTCAGGCCTCATCCCTTGATTACGCATCAGACGAGCAAGATCGTATAGGTTCGGATTCTTTGCAGCCCGCGTGAAATACTCCCGTTCTTCTTCCGGGCTGATCACGTGGATTCGAACCGCATCCGCATCTGATGGGATTTTGGTATTGAGGAGAGGATTTGTCTGCGCCCAGTGTTGCTTGATCGCAAATTTGAAAAACGTCGAAAGTGCATGTAGGTCGTGACGGACAGTAATATCACGCACCTTATGCTCGTTCACACGCCAGACTTTGTAAGCCTCAATTTCGCCCTCACGAATGGTGCTCACTGGCTTGCGGGCGAAGAATTCTCTTGCACTAGCCATACTTGTGGCAATTCGACGGTGGCTGTTTGGATGGGCTCGGTACTCCATCTTGGCCCAGGACAGGAACTCGTCAACTGCGTAGCCAAACTCGCGAATTACGATGCGTGGCAACCAGGCTCTTCCTTCCAATAAAGCTCTACGATGGTCTGCCTCCAACTGTCTCGCCTGGGTCACCGCTCTTCGTTAAGTGGAAGATACAGTCTTCCAATCCTGCCGGATCTCCTGATAACGGAAACAATCGACCAGATGGTCGTTTACCATTCCGACGGCCTGCATGTGGGCATACACGACCGTCGAACCAACGAAACTCAATCCGCGATGCTTGAGGTCCTTGCTGAATGCATCGGATTCGGGCGAAGTCGCAGGAATCTGCCGCGTGGTTTTCCACCGGTTCAGCTTTGGCCGTCCGTCAACGAAACGCCAGCCGTAGGAATCGAAGCTCCCGAACTCTTCCTGGATTTGGAGAAATGCGCGTGCGTTGCGCACGGCGGACTCGATTTTCATACGGTTACGAATGATCCCAGAATCTAACGCGAGCTTCTCGATTCGTCGCGCAGAAAATCGTGCGACTTTGTCGGGATCAAATCCATCGAAAGCGCGCCGATAACCTTCCCGCTTCTTCAGAACGATCGTCCAGCTCAAACCGGCCTGTGCACCTTCGAGCACGAGAAACTCAAAGTGCTTGCGGTCATCGTGGACCGGAACACCCCATTCGCGATCATGATATTGGAGCATCAGTTGATCATCGATGCCGACCCATGAGCACCGTTTTTTGGTGACGTCGTCGTTCACAGAGTCACTCTCTCAAGTGTTTCTTGACATAAATGTTATATTTATCATAACAATATATGTCCAGGATTAACAATCAGTTTTCAGTCGGTGTTCACATCATGACCGCGCTTGGCGACCATCGTGGTGAACAGGTGACATCGGCGCATTTGACCGCAAGTGTGCGGGCTCATGAATCGCAGGTCCGCAGTGTGCTGTCCAAACTGGTGAAAGCGGGCTTAGTGGTGGCATCTCGGGGCCGCAATGGTTTTTCATCCTTGTCGCGGCCAGCGAATAAGATCAATCTGTTGGAAATTTACAAGGCAGTAGAGGCACCTCCTGTTTTTTCGATTCACGCGTATTCAAAAGAAAAGACGTGCCGCACGAGCTGCACGCATAAAGAGGCAATGGCAGAGCTGCTGGAGGACACCCAGCGAGCGGTTGAGACTCGGTTGAGCCAGCGAATGCTTTCTGAGATGGTCGAAAAAGCGAGGAGCTACAAGTAGTTTTGTTTTGCCCAGTTAATGTCCATTTAGAAGTGACATTCTAGGAGATAAGGAGAAATCTCGTCCGCGACGCCACGGAGACGCCTCTGGCGCAAGGCCTTGGAAGACTACGACGAGGCGATACGCTTCCGGCCAGACTACCTCAACGCCTTTTCCATCGTTGCAACGTTTGAGCGGATGCAGGCGATCCGGATGGAGCGATCGAGGACTGCGACAAGGCTCTTGGGTTGAAACCTGATGATGCCTACGCTTTGCATGCCCGCGGATTGGCGCGTGCCGAGGAGGGAGACTTAGACGGCATGATCCGGGTCTATTCGGGCCGATCCTACCGGTTAGATAGTCACGGCGAGCGGAAGGTCCGATTCAGCCTTTCCCATCGCCTTTGGCTGAGCGGAATGGGAATCATAGCGACGGCGACACCAACTGCCCACGCAAAAATCTGCTTCCCCGCTGCCGACGTCTGGCCATGGTGCCAGTTTGCTCAGGCAGGGTGAAGACGACATGCGAGTAAGGTACAGGCGACAGTCTCGAAGGCTGCTTCTGCAGCATCACTGGATTTCGCATAATATCCTTGTATGTCTCACGCTCCAGCCGAACAGGATAAGAGTCGTCCCAATACATTTTCCGTCGATCATGTTGTGCCGGCGGAAGGGCTCATTTGGACTGAACCTTTGCGCGCTCACGTGGCTAAGCGGTTCCGCCGCAGACTTCTGTTCCTTCCAGAGTCGGAGAAGGCTGTCACGAATGTTCTGTATGATTCCATTTCATCAAGGGCTTTGTCGCAGGAAAAGCGAGCTCGCTTCGAAACAAACGTGGTTAGCAGGTGCCATCCACTAATCGATGCTGTGGCTACCGCTTTCAGCCAGCATCGTCCGCTAACGCTCTCTCCTGATTGCATCTGGTTGGTTATCGAGCAGGGCTTCGCACATCACGTAGCGGAGAACGCCGAGACTCTGCGCTATCGTCTGGTTCGGCACACGGGACGCCAAGAACTTACTGCGGAAGTCTCTGAGTTGAGTCTGGCCAGCTTTGAGCTTGCCATTTCGAACTTTTCATCACAAATTCGTGACGCATCCGATCCCGTATTGCACGAAACGCTGATCTCTGACTTCTCCACCACCACGCCAGCGATTCGGACTGCCAGTGAAGTGGTCCTGATGGACTGCTACTCCAGTTACTTTACCTATGCAATGCATTGCATCTGCGGCATACCGAGGATCACGGTCACTGGATCTCTGAATGACTGGCAGCGTATTCGCGCACGAGTGGAGGTGTTCGAGACATTCGATCTCGGGTGGTGGGTGGCTCGACTACGCCCTATCCTCGATCAGTTCATACGAACGGTTGATGGCTACCCAACCCTGGAGTTCTGGCAAGCAATTTATAAACCGAAGCAGGCTTACGGGACCGAGACGGTGACCGGGTGGATCGCGGATTTTTTCCCCTACTTGAATGATTCCCCAACGCGGCGCCGGAATCATATCTTCGGATATGAACGCCAGGATTGGGCGATCCCAGTTGAAAATGGCGTTGAAACTCGACGGGGCTTCGGCGAACCCGGAGCGGAAAAGGGTGTGGCACAGAAGAGTTTCCCTTCTGGGCTCGCCAGTGTTCCCGTTAAGCTGGGCCTTCCGAACGGCTCAACCAGTGAGATGGACCTAGTTGCCGGTTTCCTCGCCGTCGAGCAAGACCCAGAAGATCTCGCGCTCGAACCGGTGATTAGCTGGTCTGTCGCTGAGCGGGCTCCTACACAACCCGTGGTGATTTAAGACCATATTTGATTTGGCTCTGCATCGAGCGGAAATGCGTCTCCGCAACAAGCTGCTCAACTCGGCTTCCAAGTCATCCCCATCCAAACAGCTTCAGTGGGTTAGTTCATTAGGAGGAGTCCTAATCTTCTGAAGCGAGGATCGACCCGTGGGATAGAAGCCAT
>Ga0210398_10003682_pt1 | contig 14593 bp, 14 predicted proteins | sample IncBWC4OmetaG_FD_161047 | JGI IMG/M metagenome (GOLD analysis project Ga0210398, IMG submission 161047) | Forest soil microbial communities from Barre Woods Harvard Forest LTER site, Petersham, Massachusetts, United States - Inc-BW-C-4-O | ecosystem: Environmental > Terrestrial > Soil >...
CCAGCGCGTGGATTCGCTCGGCGCGGGCGAGGGCCGCCAGCAGCATGAGCCACCCGCCCAGGCTCGAACCGACCAGGATCTGCGGCCCCTGGGTCAATTGGTCGATGACCGCGATCGCGTCCGCGGACCAGCGGCCGACCGTACCGTCGGCGAAATCGCCGCTCGACGAGCCGTGCCCGAAATAATCGAACCGCACATAGGCGCGGCCCTGCCGCCGGCAGTATTCGTCGAGATAGAGCGCCTTGGCGCCGGTCATGTCGGAGCGCAAGCCGGCGAGAAAGACGATTCCCGGCGCTGAACCGGAAACCCGGTGATAGGCGATCGTAGCATCGCCGGAACGCAACAGGGTTTGGAACGAATTCATCGCGGGCTTGCGGCAGGTTGACGGGACGGCGACGATAGCACCATGTCGGCACCGTCAGAAGGCCGCCCGCCGGCGGTTCTGCAAGTCATCCCGCGCCTGGTTTCGGGCGGCGCCGAGCGCGGCACCGTCGAATTGGCCGGAGCGCTGACGTCCGCCGGGTGGAACGCGTATGTCGCCTCGGCCGGCGGCCCTCTCGAACCGATCATCACCGGCAACGGCGCCATTCACCTGACCTTGCCGCTGGCGTCGAAAAACCCATGGGTCATGCGCCGCAACGTCGGGGCGCTGGCCCGCGTGATCCGCGATCTCGACATCGACATCGTCCATGCGCGAAGCCGCGCCCCGGCATGGAGCGCGTGGGCCGCGGCGCGCGCCACCGGGCGCCATTTTGTGACGACCTTTCACAACGCCTATGGCCTCGGCTCGCGGCTCAAGCACCGCTACAATTCGGTCATGGCGAAGGGCGACCGGGTCATCGCGATCTCCGATTTCGTCGCCGACCACGTTGTCAGCGTCTATGGCGTCGATGGCGACCGGCTGCGCACGATCCCGCGCGGCGTCGATCTCGCCATTTTCGATCCGCGGCATGTCACCGGCGCGCGCATGGCGAGCCTCTCCCGGCAATGGCGAGTGCCTGACGGTGTGCCGGTCGTGATGCTGCCCGGACGGTTGACCCGCTGGAAGGGCGGTCTCGATTTTGTCGCGGCGATCGCCGCCCTCGGCCGGCGCGACCTATTTTGCTTGATGGTCGGCGCCGAGCAGCGGCCCGGCTTTCGCCGCGAGCTCGAAGCGGCGGTCGAGCGCCACCATCTCAGTGCGCTGTTTCGCATCGTCGAGGACTGCCACGACATGCCGGCCGCCTACATGCTGGCCGATGTCGTGGTCTCGGCCTCGACCGACCCCGAAGGCTTTGGCCGGATCATCGTCGAGGCGCAGGCGATGGGCCGGCCGGTCGTCGCCACCGATCACGGCGGCGCGCGCGAGACGATCGTGCCGGGCGTCACCGGCTGGCTGGTCCCGCCGAACGACCCCGTCGCGCTGGGCGCGGCCATCGCTGCGGCCTTGTCGCTGGCGCCGGCCGACCGCTCTCTGCTGGCGCGGCGCGCGATGGCGCATGTCGCCGAGCATTTCACCCGCGAGCAGATGTGCGCGAAAACCATCGCGGTTTATGAAGAGCTGCTGTTTCCCGACATCGCCGGCGCCGCGACGGCGCGTGAAGCCCTGCGGGCGTAAAAGCGAAAGGGGTGGGGATGACAACCGACGCAAGCACTTTCGACTACATCGTGACCGGCGCCGGATCGGCGGGGTGCGTTGTCGCCGCGCGGCTCAGCCAATCCGGCCGCGATCGCGTGCTGCTACCGGAGGCCGGCGTCAGCGACCGCAAATTCTGGATCCATGTGCCAATGGGCTATGCCCGGCTGTTCGCCGATCTCGCGTCAACTGGATGTGCGAGAGCGAGCCCGAACCGGAATTGGAAGGCCCCACCCTCTACCAGCCGCGCGGCAAGGTCTTGGGCGGCAGCAGCTCGGGTCGGCACCCGCCGCATGGGCGCCGACGAAGCGGCGGTGCTCGACCCGTGGCTCAAGGTGCGCGGAGTCGGGGGTCAGCGCGTGGTCGACGCCTCGGTGATGCCGTCAGTCCCGGCCGGCAACACCAACGCGCCGACGATCATGATCGGCGAAAAGGCGTCGGCGATGATCCTCGAAGACGCCCGCGCCGGCGCCTAGGACAACGCCAGCTGGGCCAACGTCCGTGACATTTTTTATCTCTGTTGAGCTGCAGCGGTGCTGTTCAGCTGAATGCTCTCGCGATTGCAGTTGCTGTAAAAATATCCTTTCTCTCCGGCCCCATCCCCATGCCATTCAACAGGGCAATCCGTGAGTTCGATCAGAAAGTCGATGCCAAACTTCGTTTTAGCAATTTGGCCTTCAGCATACTCCGGCTCACGCTTTTCAACCCGCCAGTCTCTTATCACCCCTTGCAAATAGGATGGTTTAGACTTTGCTGTATGTAACGCGAGATACGCTCCGATCCTAACCGCGCGTTCGGCGTGATTTTTGTCGACTACCCAGGTTCCTGTCCAAACGGTCCCATCTGGATTTCTCGTGATCCCTTTCTCACTGGGGCACACAAAATGAAAACCTTGCACGGGTTCACCAGTGTGGATCTGTTTGAAGGAGTTGCCCGCTCTCCCTGGGGGAAAGCGCCGCCGGGCCAGATCGGCGTCGCACAAATCAACAGTTGTTTGCACCTTACGCTGCGCCGCATTGTCGCGAAGAGTCTTCACCTGATCGACGGTTAGTCCTGCGATTTTATCAGCCGTCCACTCCAATGGTGCATTCTTGGCCATCTAATATGATCTCTTAAATCAGCTGCTCAATCGAGGACGACCACACGCTTACCATATTGTACCGGTTGGGTGTTAATATCGTACGAGCACGGATGTCAACAATTCGTCCATCGCAGCTGCGTCGAGCTTCGTCGTGGGTCACCCCGCGTCGAACAGGCGCTGGCCAATGAATTCGCCTTTGGCGATCCCGCCGGGGCAGGCGAACAGTCCGCCGCCGGTATGGGTCGCGAACTGATTCAGCATGTCGAACTTTGACATATTGTCGAAAATCTTGATAAAGCCGGTGCGCGGGTCGCGCTGATAGCAGATAAAGAACAGGCCGGCATCGTATTCCATTCCCTGGCGCCAGGGCGGCCAGCGCTCGGCGGTGAAATCCACCCCGTCATTGTAGGAATAGGGCCGGCGCAGGATCTGGGCCCCGCCGTTACTCGCGGCGGCGGCGAGCCGGACATGGGCGCTGTCGGGAACGACCGGATTGCCGTCCTCGTCATTGGCGCCGAGGTCGAGCGGGTCGAACTCGCCCTTCCCGCCCAATGGCGCGCCCGAATATTTGTGGCGCCCGAAAGTCTGCTCCTGAAACGCGACCTTCATCCGGTCCCAATGCTCGAGCGCCACCCGGATGCGGCGGGCCACGACGTAGCTGCCGCCGCGCAGCCAGTCCGGGCCTTCGTCGCCGACCCAGACGAATTGCGCCATCGCCTTGGGGTCCGCCGCCGAGGGATTGCTGGTGCCGTCCTTGAACCCCATTAAATTGCGCGCTGTCCCGCCGCCGTCGGGCTGGGTCATAAAACCCGTCTGTGTCCAGCGCACCTGTGCCGCGCCATAGGCGAGCCGCGCCAGTTGGCGCACGGCGTGAAACGCGACCTGCGGATCGTCGGCGCAGGCCTGGATCGACAGATCGCCGCCGGTGCGGGTGTCGGCCAACTGGTCGCCATTGAACCGCGGCAGATCGACCAGCGCCGGCGGCCTGTGCGCCGCCAGCCCGTAGCGGTCCTTGCCGTCCCTGATGAACAGCCCGCCGCCGAATCCGAAGGTCAGCGTCAGCCGTGCTGCCGGCAGGCCGAGCGCCTCGCCGGTGTCGGGGCCGGGTATCGTCACATCCTGCCCGATCGGCGCCGCGGTCTGACCGGCGGCCAGGTGGGCCGCCGCCGCGGTCCATGCCCGCAGCATCCCGATCACATCGTCGCGCTTGTTGGTCTCGAGGTCGAGCGCTGCAAAATAGCTGTGGCCCTGCGCCGGCGTCGTGATGCCGCCCTGATGCTCGCCCCAGAACGGCTCGATCGCGGGCGCGTTCGGGCCGCCTTCCTTTGCCGCCGCCACGGCTTCGGCGGCGCCGCCGACACGAAGCGCGGCACCCGCCGCCGCTAGACCCGCGGCGGCGCGGACCAGGCCGCGGCGCGTCGGGCCCGCTTTGTCTTGCGGTTTCACCGCGTCGCCTCGACCAGCGTGTTCATATCGTCTTCGACGTAATAAAAGCCTTTTCCGTCTGGGGTCAGCGCCATCCCGAACAGATCGCCGTTGCCGGGCGGGGATTGCGCCTGGTTGATGTCGACCCACTGCGCGTAAAGCTGTTGTCCGCTTTTGAGGTCGATTTCGACGACCTGCCCGTTCAGCGCATTGCACGCCAAGAGATGACCATCGGCAGTCAGGATCAAGGCGAGCGGCCGCTGCAACAGCCCGCCCTCGGTCACGGCGCGGCCGGTGCCGGCGCTGGTCGTGCGTGTTGTCGCATCGGAGATGGCGACGATCCGGTTGCCGACCGCGTCCGACACGTACAGCGTGTTATCCGGGGCGAGTGCCAGGCCGGTCGGACCGACGAGAAAGGCGTCCCGGTTCGCCATCTGGCCAAAGCCGTTGGCGACGACCGCCTGATCGCTGATCTGCGGCGGTTGGCCCGGCGGAATGGAGAGCTGGAGGCGCAACACCGTCGCCTTGTTGACGACCGGTGGATATCCGGTCGTCGGGTCGCGCACCTCGGGACCGGGAACCCCGAAGCCGGCCATGCTGACGAACAAGGTGGCGGCGGAGCCGTTGTCGACAGTCGCCATATTGCCCCAGGGCCCGTTGATGTTCGGCCCTGCCCACACCGCGCCGAGCTGGCCTGCGGCATTCAACGCCAAGAGGCAGCCATCGCCCTTGGTGCGGGTCGTGCCATCGATGCTCGGCGTGCTGCCGACAATGATCCAGCCGCTCTTCAGCATCGTCATCGCCGTGGTCAGACCGACGCCGCCCGGACATTGGGCAAGTTTCCGCGGCAATTTGGCGAAGAGGCTCGTCCTTCGCGTCGCCGGGTTGTAGTCGATGATCGTCGTGCCGGTACCCTGTAGATTGCTGAGGTCGTTGAAGTTGTCGACCAGCACGTCGCCCTGCTGGATCTTGCCGGCGGAGACCGGAGCGACGACGACCGCGTAGGGGTTGAGATCGCCGTTTTCGGTCACCGTCGTGGTCCGGGTGATGTGGCGATGGATCGCGCCGAGCATCCCGGCATTTTCCGCCGCCGGCGCCAAGCCGCCCGAGATCAGTACGGTGATCAGCAATCCCGCGGGCGGGGCGATCCTTCGGACCGACAAACCCCGGTTACCAAACGTCATGGACATGGCTCCTTTGGCGGCGGTTCTGGATATGCGAATAAGTCGCAATCCTATTATGCCGCTGCTTGGCTGTCGTCAAGCCCGCACCCGGCAGAACGGTGGCGCGCGATCCAAAGCGAGCCGGGACTTGCCCGCTGCGGCGGTTGCTGCGATTTAAAGGATTGGGTTCAAGCTGGTTGGTCCGATCCGAGAAGATGACATCTCGGAGGACGTACGCAGGTTCGCACTGACATGAATAGCCACGATGAGATAATTTACGGGCGGATGGAACCGCGGGAGGCCGCCGTCTCAGCGGTGCAAAGTTCGGCCCGCCCGGAGGCGATTGTCGTGACTTTGCCCGACGGCGCGCGCCGCGAGTTTCCGGGGCCGGTCACTGGCGCCGAGATCGCCGCTGCGATCGGGCCGGGGTTGGCCAAGGCGGCGATCGCCGTGCGGGTCGGGGGGAAACTGCGCGATCTCGCCACCATGATTGATCACGACGCCGCGCTGGCGATCATCACCCGCGATGCCCCCGAGGGGTTGGAGATTTTGCGCCACGACGCGGCGCACGTGATGGCCGAAGCGGTCAAGGAACTCTATCCCGAGACCCAGGTCACCTTCGGTCCCTCAACCGACACCGGGTTCTACTACGATTTCGCCCGCGCCGAGCCGTTTACGCCCGAGGACCTCGAAAGGATCGAGGCGCGGATGCGTGAAATCGTGCGCCGTGACGAGAAGATCACCCGCGAGGTGTGGGACCGCGACGCCGCAGTCGCATTTTTCGCCGGTATCGGCGAGCGCTATAAGGCCGAATACATCGCCGAGATCCCGGGCGGCGAGGAGATCAGCCTCTACCGCCAAGGCGATTTCGTCGATCTCTGCGTCGGCCCGCATCTCCCCTCGACCGGCCATCTCGGCCAGGCGTTCAAGTTGATGAACGTTGCCGGCGCCTATTGGCGCGGCGACGCGAAGAATGCGCAATTGCAGCGCGTCTACGGCACCGCCTGGGCGACCCAGAAAGAGCTCGACCAATACCTTTTCCGCCTCGAAGAAGCCGAGCGCCGCGACCATCGCCGGATTGGCCGCGAACTCGACCTGTTCCATTTGGGCGAGGAAGCGGTCGGCAGCGTGTTCTGGCACCCCAAAGGCTGGACGCTGTTCCGCATTATCGAGAACTACATGCGCGGCCGGCTGGAGGCCGCCGCCTATCAGGAGGTCAAGGCCCCGCAATTGCTCGATCGCAGCCTGTGGGAGGCTTCCGGGCATTGGGAGAACTTCCGCGAGAACATGTTCATTGCCGAAAGCCGCGACGACCGGGTTTTGGCGGTCAAGCCGATGAACTGTCCCGGTCACGTGCTGATCTTCCGCAACCGGTTGCGCAGCTATCGGGAATTGCCGATGCGGCTTGCCGAGTTCGGCAGCTGCCACCGCAACGAACCTTCGGGCGCATTGCATGGGATCATGCGGGTGCGCGCGTTCACCCAGGACGACGCGCACATCTTCTGCGGCGACGAGCACGTGGGAGAGGAGGCGAACGCCTTCTGCCGATTGCTGATGTCGGTCTACCACGATTTCGGCTTTGATGATGTGGCGGTCAAACTCGCCACCCGGCCACCCAAGCGGGTCGGCAGCGACTGGCTATGGGATCTCGCGGAAAAGCGCTTGCAGGACGCGGTAGAGGGTGCCGGCCTCGCCTACACGCTCAACCCCGGCGAGGGCGCTTTCTACGGTCCCAAGCTCGAATTTGTATTACGCGACGCGCTTGGCCGTGACTGGCAGTGCGGTACCCTGCAGCTTGATTACGAGATGCCGCAGCGGCTCGGCGCCTCCTATGTCGGCGAGGATGGCGGGCGCCACGTGCCGGTCATGCTGCATCGCGCGATTTTGGGCTCGGTCGAGCGCTTTATCGGCATATTGATCGAACATTACGCCGGCCGCTTCCCGCTGTGGCTGGCGCCGGTGCAGGTCGTCGTCGCCTCGATCATCTCGGAGGCGGCGGATTATGCCGCCGAGGTCGCCCGCGCCTGCGCCGCCGCCGGCCTGCGCGCCGTGTCCGATATCGGCAATGAGAAAATCGCCTATAAGGTGCGCGAGCACAGCCTCGCCAAGGTCCCGCTCATGCTGGTTGTCGGGCGGCGCGAGGCGGCAAACCGCTCGGTCGCGTTGCGCCGGCTCGGCGGCAACGACCAGGAAGCTCTTGCGCTCGACGAAGCGGTTGCTAGATTGTCGCAGGAGGCCGCGATCCCGTCGTTGCCCTAAAAGGCCTGTCAAGCCGGGACGGCGCGCCCCGACCGACAAAGAGGAGAACATAGATACCCAGACCACCAATGAACCTCGCCCCGACCCGCGAAGGGCCTCGGATCAACGACGAGATCGGCGTGCCGCGGGTACGCCTGGTCGATGATCGCGGCAACATGGTCGGAGTGGTGGGACGCAACGAAGCTCTCGCAATGGCCGCAGATGCCGGTTTCGACCTCGTCGAGATAGCGCCCAATGCCGACCCGCCGGTCTGCAAGATGCTCGACTTCGGTAAATACAAGTATGAAGAACAAAAGAAAAAGAACGAGGCGCGCAAAAAGCAGAAGATTATCGAAGTCAAGGAGATCAAGCTGCGCCCAAGCATCGACGATCACGATTACGACGTCAAGATGCGCAGCATGACCAAATTTCTCGAGGAAGGCGACAAGGTCAAGGTGACGATGCGGTTCCGCGGGCGCGAGCTGGCGCATCAGGAGCTGGGCATGGACGTCTTGGTGCGGGTCCGCGACAATTTGCAGGAAATCGCCAAGGTCGAGCAGATGCCGCGCATGGAAGGCCGGCAGATGACGATGGTCATGTCGCCGAAATAGAGGCTGTGTGTCGTAGCCGGCGCCCGCTTGCTTTGGGTGGAGGGCGCCGCTATAACGCGCGGCTCGAAACGGGCGAAGGCCCGCGCGGGTGCATTATGCCCCGCCGCCGGCTTCCGATCAGGATTGTGGGATGCCCAAGCTTAAAACCAAGAGCGGCGCCAAAAAGCGGTTCGGCCGCACCGGCACCGGCAAGATCAAGCACAATTACGCCTACAAGCGCCATCGGCTGATCAGCAAGCCCATGCAAGGCAAGCGCAAGCGGCGCGGCACAACGACGATGGAAAAGGGCGACAGCAATCTCGTCCTGACCTACATGCCTTATCTGCGGGGTTGAGCCGTGGCGCGCGTCAAACGCGGGGTGACGACCCACGCCCGTCACAAAAAGATCCTCGAACTCGCCAAAGGCTATCGCGGGCGGGGTTCGACCGCTTATCGCATCGCGATCGAAAAGGTCGAAAAGGGGCTGCAATACGCCTATCGCGACCGCCGCAACAAAAAGCGCGATTTTCGTGCGCTGTGGATCCAGCGGATCAACGCCGGCGTGCGCGAGCACGGGCTGACCTATTCGCAATTCATGCACGGGATCAAGCTCGCCGGCCTCGACCTCGATCGCAAGATCCTCTCCGACATCGCGATCCGCGAGCCGGAAGCGTTCGCCGCGATCGTCACGACGGCGCGCTCGGCGCTGGGTACGGCACCGACCGCAGCGGCGGCCTGAACCCTACGCCGATATGAAGAGATCACCGCAACCACCCTGCTTATCATCCCGACGAAGGTCCGGACCCATTTCGGCCATGGGTACCGGCCTCCGCCGGTATGGCAACAAGGGGCGATTTATCGGCCGGCGAATGTGTTGAGGTTCCGGCGCCGAAGTAGTGTCAGAGCTGCAAAGGGGCCGTGTCGGACGGCCCTTTTTTATTATGCGCGGAGGAAAGAGGAGAACGCGTCAATGCAAGATCCGCGTGAATTGGTGTTGGACGATTTGAATCGCTTGACAGAAGCTGCAACGGCGGAAATCGAGGCGTCGTTATCGCCCGAAGCGCTCGACCTAGTGCGCATCAAATACCTCGGGCGCCGCGGCTCCCTCAGCCTCTTTATGCGTGGCCTCGGGCGGATTGCGCCGGAGGAGCGGCCGCTGTGGGGGAATGCGCTCAATATTGCGAAGGACTGGCTTACGGACGCGATTAGCACGCGTGCCGCCGAACTCGGCCGAGCGGCACTCGAACAGCGGCTCGCCGCCGAGCGTGCCGATGTCACCCTGCCGGTGCCGTTTGCCGGCGAGGGCCGCATCCACCCGATCAGCCAAACCATCGACGAGATCGTCGCGATCTTTGGCGAGATGGGGTTTGTCGTCGCCGAGGGGCCGCATATCGAAGAGGATTTCTATAATTTCACCGCGCTCAACATCCCGCCCGAGCATCCGGCGCGCCAGGAGCATGACACCTTCTATCTTCCCCCGCGGCTCGGACGACAGAGCAATCGCGGGACGACGCTCGGGGCCGCCGCCGACGGCTCCCGCCTCGTTCTGCGCACGCACACCTCGCCGGTGCAGATCCGTACAATGCTGGCGCAGCAGCCGCCGATCCGGATCATCGTGCCGGGGCGCACCTTTCGTGCCGACCATGACGCGACCCACTCGCCGATGTTCCACCAGGTCGAGGGGCTGGTCATCGACCGCTCGACCCATATGGGCCATCTGAAGGGCTGTCTGATCGAATTCTGCCGCGCCTATTTCGGGCTTGACGATCTGCCGGTGCGCTTCCGGCCGAGCTATTTCCCGTTTACCGAGCCTTCGGCAGAGGTCGATATCGGCTGCTCGCGGCAGGGCGGCCGGCTCGAAATCGGCGCCGGCGGCGACTGGCTTGAAATCCTCGGCAGCGGCATGGTGCATCCCAAGGTGCTGCAAAACTGCGGCATCGATCCCGCGCAGTATCAGGGTTTCGCCTTTGGCATGGGGATCGAGCGGGTGGCGATGCTTAAATACGGCATCCCCGATCTGCGGACCTTTTATGATTCCGATCTGCGCTGGCTGCGCCATTACGGCTTCCTGCCGCTCGACATCCCCTCGCTGGTGCGCGGGCCGCTGACCGGGGCGGGCGCTGCATGAGGACGACGCTCGATTGGCTGAGAACCCACCTCGACTGCGATGCGCCGCTCGCCGAGATCGTCGGGCGCCTGGTCATGCTCGGCCACGACGTCGAATCGGTGCAAAACCGGGCTGCGGCACTCGAACCCTTCATCGTTGCCTCGGTCGTCTCGGCCGAGCGCCATCCGAACGCCGATCGCCTTAAGGTTTGCGTCGTCGAAACCGGCCATGACCAGGTCCAGGTGGTGTGCGGCGCGCCCAACGCGCGGGCCGGGATGAAAGGCGTCTTTGCCCCCGCGGGGACGGTCATCCCGCGCACCGGCGCGGTGCTGAAGGAAAGCATCATCCGCGGCGTCGCCTCGCGCGGCATGCTGTGCTCGACAGCCGAGTTGGGGCTCGGCGACGACCACGACGGCATCATCGAGGTGGCGCCGGACGTGCCGGTCGGGGCGAAATATGCCGACCTCCTGGGGCTCGGTGATGCGGTCATCGACATCAAGGTGACGCCAAACCGGGCTGATTGCCTCGGTGTGCGCGGCATCGCCCGCGATCTCGCCGCCTCCGGCCTCGGCCGGTTGAAGCCGCTCGACACGACCCCGGTGCCCGGCCGTTTCCGGTCCGCGATCGGCATCGCGATCGAGGACCGTTCCGCCTGTCCGCTGTTTCTCGGACGCCATCTCCGCCGGCTGCAAAACGGGCCGAGCCCTGATTGGCTGCGGCGTCGGTTGGAGGCGATCGGGCTGCGCCCGATCTCGTCCCTGGTCGACATCACCAATTTTCTGACCTTCGACTTGAACCGGCCATTGCATGTCTTCGATGCCGGGCGACTTCAGGGCGATCTGACCGTGCGCCTGGCGCGCGGCGGCGAAACCCTTCTCGCGCTCGACGGTCAGGAATACGGGCTCGACCCCGAGGTAACGGTGATCGCCGACCGCGGCGGGGTGCAGAGCCTCGGCGGGGTCATCGGCGGCGAGGCGACCGGCTGCACCGACGCCACGACCGAAGTGTTCATCGAGGCGGCATTGTTCGATCCGGTGCGCACCGCCGCCACCGGCCGCCGATTGAACATATCGAGCGACGCGCGTTATCGCTTCGAGCGCGGGCTCGACCCGGCCTTTGTCGGCGACGGGCTCGAAATCGCGACCCGGCTGATGCTCGAATTGTGCGGCGGCGAGGCGTCGGAAATCGTCGCCGCCGGCGTCGCGCCCGATTGGCGGCGCCGCTATGTGCTGCGCGCCGAGCGCCCGGCGAGCCTCGGCGGTCTCGATGTGCCGGCTGAGGAAAGTGCCGCGATCCTGCGCGCCCTCGGCTGCGCGGTCGAGCCGCTGCGAGCGGGCGATCTGTCGGTCGAGCCGCCCTCGTGGCGCGGCGACATCGAGGGCGAGGCCGATCTCGTCGAGGAAGTACTGCGGGTCAAGGGCTACGACCTTATCCCGGCGGCGCCGTTGCCGCGCGAGGCGCCGTTGCCGCGCCCGGCATTGGTGCCGGCTCGGCGCCGCTCCGAACTTGTGCGCCGCGCGCTTGCCGCGCGCGGGCTCGTCGAGGCGGTGACGTTTTCATTCATCTCGGCGCGCGAGGCCGAGCTGTTCGGTGGCGCCAAGCCCGAGCTGCGGCTCGTCAACCCGATCAGCGCCGATCTCGACGCGATGCGGCCGTCATTATTGGCCGGGCTCGTCGCGGCAATACGGCGCAACGCCGATCGCGGCCATCCCGACGCCGCATTGTTCGAATTGGGGCCGCTCTATCGCGACGACACGCCGGAGGGCCAAGTGCTGGCCGCGGCAGGGTTGCGCGCCGGCCAGACGGATGCCAAGAACTGGCGCGAGCCGGCGCATCCGGTCGATCTTTACCAGGTCAAGGCCGACGCGCTCGCGGCGCTCGCGGCGATGGGCGCGCCGGCCGTCCAGGTCGCCGCCGAACCGCCGGCTTGGTTCCACCCCGGCCGCGCCGGATTGCTGCGGCTCGGGCCGACGGTGTTGGGGGCGTTTGGCGAATTGCATCCGGCGGTCATCGAGGCATTCGACGCCCGCGCCCCGATCGCCGGTTTTGAGGTCTTTCTCGACGCCGTCCCCGAGCCGCGCGCGGCCCACGCCAAGCCGGCTCCGCAATTATCGGTGTTTCAGCCGATCGAGCGCGATTTCGCCTTTGTCGTCGATCGCGACCTGCCGGCCGAAACTCTGCTGCGCGCCGCCCGCGGTGTCGATCGCAAGCTCGTCGCGGAAATCCGCCTGTTCGATGTGTACGAGGGCGCCGGTTTGCCGCCGGGCAAAAAATCGCTCGCCATCACGATCCGCCTGCAGCCCGTTGACCACACCTTGACCGATGCCGAGATCGAGGGCTTTTCGCAGCGCCTCGTCGCCCAGATCGAAAAGGCCACCGGCGGGCATTTGCGGAGCTGAGCAGGTGCCAATTGACCGCGTGGCTACAGGAGGCTACATAGCGGGATGCACAAGGTCGGCCTGAAAACGCTGAAGAACAAGCTCAGCGAGTATGTCCGCCTCGCGGCGGCCGGTGATACTGTCGTCATCACCGATCGTGATCGCATCGTGGCGGAAATCGTGCCCCCGCAGCCCAGGACCGGGCTCACCCCTTTCGAGGAGAAAGGCGTTGGTGAGGGCTGGCTTACGCCGGCGCGCATCCGCGACGGCTCGCCCCCGCCGAGCAAACCGGTGCCGGGTCTCACGCTCGAGCGCCTGATGTCCGATCTGGCGCGCGACCGTGAAGATCGGTGATCTACATCGACAGTTCAGTCGCACTCGCCCGGTTGTTGCTCGAACCGCGTTCTGCTCCTGAAGAGTTATGGAAGGAACGCCTGATCTCGAGCCGCTTGCTCGAATACGAAATCTGGAACCGGGTGCATGCCTATGGTCTGACCGATCCGGTCGGGAACAAGGCGCAAGCGTTGCTGCTGCGCGTCGGTATGGTCGAGATGACGAGATCAGTGCTGGCGAGAGCTCTGGAACCGCTACCGATTCCTCTCCGAACTCTGGATTCGCTGCATCTCGCGACATTGTATTTTCTGCGCGAACGGGGCGAGGCGGTGGAATTGGCCAGCTACGATACCCGCCTCGTCGCGGCGGCCCACGCCCTGGGGATGCCACTCGCGGCGCTTTAGCAGAAAACCGCCAATGGTTTGCCGGTCGCCGCCTCGCCTTTCCGACGGTCGGCGAGACTGGCACACCCCCAAGGAGGATCCGCAGATGGCGCTGGCAAACGAGCGTGTTGCCTGGTTCAACGGCAAGATCGTGCGCGAGAGCGAGGTTCTGATCCCGTTCCGCGACCAAGGCTTTCTGCGCGGCGACGCGGTTTTCGACATGACGCGCAGCTTTAACGGTAAGGCGTTTCGCCTGGAAGAGCATGTGGCGCGGCTCTACCGCTCGCTCAGATATCTCGATCTCGACCCCGGTTTGTCGCCCGCGGAGATGGTCAAGATCAGCGCCGACGTTCTCGGCCGAAACCGCCACCTTTTGGCCCCCGGCGAGGATTACTGGCTTGCCCAGCGCGTCAGCCGCGGCATCCATCCGGTGCCCGGCGACAATTGGGACCATTACGGGCCCAACGTCATCGTCGAATGCGTGCCGTTGCCATTGCGCGAGCGCGCCCGCCATTTCCGCGACGGGATCGCGGTGGTGACGCCGTCCCTGCGCCGCACCCCGCCCGATTCGCTGTCGCCGCGCGCCAAGATGCACCAGTATCTGAACCTCGTCCTCGCCGACCGCGAAGTCAAAGCGCAGAACCCCGAAGCCTGGGCTGTGCTGCTCGATGTCAACGGCAATCTCGCCGAGGGCCAGGGCAGCAACATTTTTCTGGTGCGCGACGGCGGCCTCCTGACCCCGCGCGAGCGCTATGTGCTCCCCGGCGTCAGCCGGCAGGCGGTGATCGACCTCGCCGCCCGGTTGGGAATCTTGTTCGCGGAGAAGGATCTCGATCTCTACGACGCCTACACCGCCGACGAATGCTTTCTGACCTCGACCAGCTTGTGCATATGCGGGGTGCGCACCCTGAACGGCCGGAGTTTTGGTGCGGCCGAGGTACCGGGTCCGGTGACGCAGCGGCTGACCGAGGCATATAAGGACATGGTCGGCTGCGATTTTGTCGCGCAGTATTTGCAGCGGCTCGATTCCTGAGCCCGGCGGCGTCGCCGCACCGTAAGCGAGAGCGGCCCGGGGATCGCTTCCCGCGCGGACGCGTATCTTTCGTCGGATATGGCTCGGAACCCCGAGCCCAAATCGACGGAGGTTCTCGTGAAAGGGATGCTGCTTGCCGGCGCGATCGCCGTGACCGCCGCGGTCGTCGTACCCGGCTTTGCCCAGACGGCCGGGACGAGCGCAACCCCGCAAGCCGAGCCGGCTCCAGCGACCGCCTCGGAGCAGC
>Ga0210398_10003683_pt1 | contig 14593 bp, 11 predicted proteins | sample IncBWC4OmetaG_FD_161047 | JGI IMG/M metagenome (GOLD analysis project Ga0210398, IMG submission 161047) | Forest soil microbial communities from Barre Woods Harvard Forest LTER site, Petersham, Massachusetts, United States - Inc-BW-C-4-O | ecosystem: Environmental > Terrestrial > Soil >...
GGCGTGGATCTTAGCGGGAACCGGAACCGAACCTCATGGGACTAACAAAACACTTAGCCCGGTTCCGGTGTCTCGTTGCAGACTGGTGTAGTTTGCTTTGTTTCCAATGATTTGCAAGTGCCGTCGGTCCGCGGTGCATGGACTTTCGTGTTGATTTAAAGATCCGTATCGGCAAGTATGCTGAAAAGGGGTCATTCAGTTAATGTGGATCGTACAAGTTGCGCTGCGGCGCCCATACACGTTCTTGGTGATGGCGCTGGTGATTCTTCTGGCAACTCCTTTTGTTCTTCGCAAGATGTCGACCGACATCTTCCCGGAAATAGACATCCCCGTCGTCAGCATCGTGTGGACCTACGCCGGGCTATCCGCCCAGGAAATGGGCCAGCGCATCACCGCAGTGACCGAGCGTACGCTGACCACCACCGTCACGGACATCGAACACATCGAGTCCCAATCCTTTTACGGTTTGTCCGTCACAAAGGTCTTCTTTCAGCCCAATGCGGATATCCCAACTGCCATCGCTCAAATCGTGGCGACGGAGCAGCAGCAACTGAAGCAACTTCCACCTGGAGCCTTGCCGCCGCTAATCATTAAATATTCCGCCTCCGCAATTCCGGTCATCCAGCTCGGAATCTCCAGCCCGACGATGACCGAACCGGCGCTCTTTGACGCCGCCTTTAATTTTCTGCGTCCGCGACTGGTGACTATCCCGGGGGTCGCCGTGCCGTACCCCTACGGCGGCAAATCACGGCTGATCTCGGTGGACCTCGATACCTCGGCGCTGCTCGCCAAAGGCCTGACGCCGAATGACATCGTGAACGCCGTCAATGCGCAAAATCTCATCTTGCCCTCGGGTACCGTCAAAATCGCCTCGACTGAATTTGCCATCGCCCTCAACGGATCGCCCGACACGATCGCAGGGCTCAATCACATTCCGGTGGTTACCAAGAATGGCGCCACGACTTATCTGTCCGAAGTCGCGCACGTCAGGGACGGATTTTCCCCGCAGACGAATATCGTGCGCCAGAACGGGGAGCGGGGCGTGCTCATGCCCATTATCAAGAATGGCGGTTCCTCGACCCTGGACATCATCAGTAATCTGCGCGCGGTCTTGCCGATTGCCGCTCAAATACTGCCGAAGGATGTGGTGATTAGACCTCTTTTCGATCAATCCGGCTTCGTTAAAGCGGCCATCAGCGGAGTGGTGCGGGAGGCGGTGATAGCTGCTTGCTTGACCGCCATGCTGATTCTGGTGTTTCTGGGCAATTGGCGCAGTACCTGCATTATCGCGGTGTCCATACCGCTGTCCATTCTGTGCTCGATCATCACCCTGTACATCGTGGGGCAGACTTTGAACATCATGACCCTGGGCGGCCTGGCGTTGGCAGTCGGCATCCTGGTCGACGATGCGACCGTCACGATCGAAAACATCGAGCGGCACATCCATTCAGGGTCGGACCTGCACAAGGCCATTTTGGATGGCGCCGGCGAAATCGCTGTCCCCGCACTGGTTTCCACGCTGTGCATTTGCATCGTGTTCGTGCCGATGTTTTTCCTGACGGGCGTCGCACGGTATTTATTCGCGCCGCTGGCGGAAGCGGTGGTGTTCGCCATGCTCGCCTCCTACGTGCTGTCGCGCACGCTGGTGCCGACCCTCGTCATGCTGTTGATGGATCACACGCCGCCGCATGCCAATGCGCCGGTGAGCTTGCTGCGGCGTGTATACCGGGCATTTGACGCACGCTTTGAAAGGCTTCGTGCCGGTTACACGGGAATTCTCGCGGCCGTACTGGAGCGGCGGCGCGCCTTTGCCGGCGGATTCCTGGCGTTCTGCGTCCTCTCCTGCGGGCTGGTGTTTTTGTTGGGCCGGGATTTTTTTCCGAGCGTGGACGCGGGCCAGATTCGCCTACATATGCGCATGCCCTCCGGGACGCGCATCGAGGAGACTGCTCGGGTCGCCTCCCAGATCGAAGGCGTTATTCGGACGCTCATACCGGCAAGCCAACTGGGTACCGTGCTCGACAATCTCGGCGTCCCTGTCAGCAGCATCAACAATACCTACAGCAACGCCGGGGCCTTCGGCACCCTGGACGGCGAAATTCAGATATCGCTGAATGAAGGCCATGACCCGAGCCAACGCTATATCGAAGAAATGCGACGGCAGCTGCCTGCGCGTTTTCCGGGCGTGGAATTCTTCTTCCAGCCCGCGGATATGGTCACGCAAATCCTGAATTTTGGACTTCCCGCCGCCATTGACGTGTTGTTTACCGGCGCGGATGTGCGCACCAATTATGGCTTTGCGGCGAAAATCATGAAGCAGATCGAGCAAATCCCGGGGACGGTGGACACCCATATCCACCAACGATTGGATTTGCCGACCGTGGCATTGCAGATGGATCGAACTCAGCTGCAAACGCTGGGATTGAGCGCCAACGATGTGGCGCAGAATCTGCTCGCCACGACCGCCGGTACGACTCAGACTTCGCCCGGCTTTTGGTTGGATCCCGCCAACGGCGTCGTCTACAACTTGGCGGCGCAGTCTCCGCAATACCAAATAGACAGTCTCGAGGCACTGCTGCGCACTCCGGTGCGCACGGCGGAGGGTGGTGCCCCGCAATTGCTGAGCAATCTGGTCAGCGTCGCGCCCGCCGCCCAGCTCGCAGTCGTGTCGAGGTACAACCTAACCCCCGTTGTCGATGTCTACGTGAGCGTTCAGGGAAGGGATTTGGGCAGCGTCGCAACCAAGATCAATTCGCTGGTCGATGACATGCGAGCCCAATTGCCGCGGGGATCGGCGGTAGCCGTCAGGGGACAGGCGCAGACCATGCGCTCTTCGTTCATTGAGCTGGGCGTGGGTCTCGTGATGGCAATCGTCATGGTGTATTTATTGATCGTGGTGAATTTCCAGTCGTGGATCGACGCCTTCATCATCATTACCGCGTTGCCGGCGGCGCTGGCTGGGATCTGTTGGATGCTATTCCTCACCGCGACGACCTTGAGCGTGCCGGCGTTCACCGGCGCCATCATGACCATGGGGGTGGCCACCGCCAACAGCATTTTGATCGTGTCGTTCGCGCGGCAACGAATGAACGAAGGCTTGGATCCGGTCAGTGCGGCTCGCGATGCCGGTGCGACGCGCATCAGGCCGGTGTTGATAACGGCACTGGCGATGATCATCGGCATGATTCCCATGGCGCTTGGCTTGGGCGAGGGCGCCGAGCAAAATGCTCCCTTGGGCCGCGCCGTAATCGGAGGCCTGTTGTTTGCCACGGTCTCGACATTATTTTTTGTGCCGGTCATTTACGCCGGTCTGCATCGGCGTCTCGAACAGCGCAAGCATGCGCGTGGGATGAATTAGTATGTCAATGTTACCGCCGGTGCCGGCCGTGAAGCGCGCGAAGTTCATCGTCGCCGTCATCGTGGGTGCTTTGCTGGTCGGAGGGATCATTATTTTTGTGGTGCGAGGCTTCCAGGCATCCGCGCTCGCCGCGTCCACGGAACTTCACGCCAAGCAGTACGTCACCACCGTCAACCCCAAGCCGGCTGGCGGCGGCCTGCCTCTGACGTTGCCCGGCACGCTGCAGGGAATCAATGAAGCGACGGTTTATGCGCGCAGCAACGGCTATATCCTGCACTGGAGCAAGGACATCGGTAGCTCGGTGAAAAAGGGCGAGCTGTTGGCGGAAATCACCGCACCGGAAATCGACCAGGAACTGCTGCAGGCCATCGCCGCGCAGCAGCAGGCCGCCTCCAGCGAGGGACTCGCGAGAAGCACCGCCGAACGCTGGCGCAGCCTTCGTGAAAAAGATGCGGTGACGCAACAGGATCTAGACGAGAGGCAGAGCACGTATCTGCAGGCGCAGGCCAACCTCGCCTCTGCCCAGGCCAATACCCTGCGGTTGCGCAATTTGCAGGGTTTCAACAAAGTGGTCGCGCCATTCGATGGTGTGGTAACCAGCCGCAGTATTGACGTGGGCGATTTGGTGGATGCGGGCAACGGCGGTGTGGGCAAGGCGCTGTTTAAGGTGGCGCAGGTCGATCCCCTGCGTCTCTATGTGTTTGTGCCGCAAGCGTATGCACAGCAAGTCAAGGTTGGGGATGCAGTCACCGTGACATTACCGGGGCGCCAAGGCGAGGAATACCAAGGCAGAATTGTGCGCACGGCGCGGGCAATCGACACCGGCACGCGCACTATGCAAGTCGAGATCCGCGTCCCCAACCCCAATGAGGCTTTGATCGCGGGCGCATACGTTCAGGTGAATTTGCCGATCAAGCAGGATGGCGAAGCGCTGCTCATTCCCATCAATGTGTTGCTGTTTCGGCCCGACGGTCCGCGGGTTGCAACGGTCGATAGTGCGGGGCGCGTGCGATTGACCCCGGTCAAGCTCGGCACGGATTTCGGCAGCAGCGTCGCGGTTTTGGACGGACTCAAAGCCGACGATCGTATGATACTGAACCCAGCCGACTCGCTTGCAGACAACGACCTTGTGACTCTCCGATGACCATGAATTGCGCGGCGCGCAATGCCATGCAGGCGATCGCCGCGGCGGCGCTGAGCGCAGGCTGCGCGGTCGGACCGGACTACCACCGACCCCCGGCCGAGGTGCCCCCGTCATGGCAGCCTGAGGCGCCCTGGCATGAAGCGGCGCCCAGCGATACGGCGCTCAAGGGCAATTGGTGGGAGTTATTCCAGGATCCTGAGCTAAATCCATTGGTAGAGAAGGCCTTGGCCAGCAACCAAAATCTGCGCGTGGCAGCGGCGCGTCTGCAACAAGCGCAAGCGGAGTTCACCATCGCTCGATCGGCCCTGTTCCCGGCCGTTGCACTCTCTGCATCGGCTTCCCGTAGTAAGGATTCCGCAAATCGTCCGCTGGCGGCCTATTCGGAACCCAACCAGTCGACCGTGCAGAATGATTTTCGCCTCGGTCCGTGGGTGAACTATGAACTCGACCTATTCGGACGAGTACGGCGCGAGGTGGAAGGCGCGCGGGCGAGCGCAGAACAAGCTGAAGCGGATTTTGAAAACACGCGGCTGATCTTGATGGCTGCGTTGGTGTCCGACTATTTCTCCTTGCGGGAAATCGATGCGGAAATGGATGTGGTACGGCGCAGTTTGGATCTTCAGCAAGACGCTCTGAAATTCGTGACCTCGAGACATGATCTGGGATTCGCGACGGGACTGGATCTGGCGCAGCAACAGGCTCTGCTCGATTCCAGCGCCACTCAGCTCGAGCTTCTGCAGAATCAGCGCTTTCAGTTGGAACATGCCATTGCGACCCTGGTCGGTACGGCGGCACCCAGCTTTACGCTGGCGTCTTCCGCACAGGTACGGCCGCTGCCGGCGCTGCCCGTGGGGCTGCCCTCCGATCTCTTGCAGCGCCGTCCCGACGTTGCTTCCGCGGAGCGCGCCATGGCCGCGGCCAACGCGCGAATCGGGGTCGCGCGAGCGGCCTACTTTCCCACCATCGATCTGACTCCGGGGTTTGGGGTGCCGAGCCTTGGTTGGGAGAGTAACGCCCTGGCGAGTCTGTTCGCCGCGCCCAGCCGGCTATGGTCGATCGGGCTTTCGGCTTCCCAGACGCTGTTTGACGCGGGCAAAACGCGCGCTACTGTCCGGTTTGCCGATGCCGATTACACGGCGGCGGTGGCAACCTACCGGCAAACGGTGTTGACCGCGATGGAAGAAGTTGAGAATGGCATTACCGGGCTGGCCTCGCTCGAGCGCGCCGAGTTCCAAGCCAATGCCAGCGTGCGCAGCGCACAGCGCGCCTTTGATATAGCCAGCGATCGCTACAAGGGCGGCGTCGACACGTACTTGGATGTCATCACGGCGGAGCAAACCCTGCTGACGAATCAGCGCCAGGCGGTGCAGATCGAGGGCCAGCAGTTCGCCACGGCAGTGTTTTTGGTAAAGGCGCTCGGCGGCGGTTGGGGCCGGCCGGCGCCGCCGATTTCCCGCGGAACCTAGATTCTCGTGCGTACCGGTTTGTGCAAGCTGTCAATGGCAACAGCGGGCGAGATGGCGTTCGACTGAACAAAGTCTACCCCAAGCGCGGTCAACCACTCCTGTTCTGCGGCTGTGTCGATGCGTTTGGCGACGGTGTGCATGCCGAGTACCCGAGCCATTTGCACGACCGCGGTAATCGCCGCTTGCGCCACCTTGTCGCTGCGCATTTTGGCGGTAAGGTCGGACGTCAGTTTCACGTAGCGCACGCCGGGGAGGCGCAGCAGATCAAAGCACTCGGTGCGCAGCGCGAAATCATCCAGCACCAGCGGGCAGCCCAGGCGGTTCAGTGCCGTGGCCACATCGCTGATCTTGTCCGCCAGGGTGAGCGCGGTGGGAGCGTCGACTTCGAATGCGATTGTCCCCTTGGGCAGCGCAGACTTGGCCAGGCACAGCTCGATGAACTTGATGAAATGTTCATCGTGCAGCGCCGTGGTGGTCAGATTCACGGAAAACATGACTTCGTTTGCCTGCCATGTATCCGGATGACGCACCAGCCAACCAATGAGTTCAGTGACGACGCGACGGTCGATCATCGAGCCCAAGCCGTTCTCGACCGCCGCCTTCAGCATCGCATGCGGCGCGGAATTGGGTGCCTCATCGGATCCTGAGCGCAGCAGAACTTCGTAGCGCTTCAGCTGACTCCCCTTACTCAAGGGTACGAGGTGCTGCACGTGCAGTACGATGGGGCTCTTGCGCATCGCCGCGTTGAGGCGATCAATTTCAGGCGGGACTCCCTTGTGGGACGGCTGCTTTTCCACCCCTTCTTCCGCAGGTGCAACCACGGCAACCGCGGGGCGCGCCTGCGCTGCCGGCCGTGCGGGGCGAGGGGCGGCGCTCGCCGCCTGAGGGGCATTCGGTGTGTGCGGGACGCTCGAGGCGTGAGGGACGCTCGCGGCGTGAGAGGCACTCGCCGCGGGACCCGGGCTCGCGCTGCGTGCGGCGCTGACATGGCTGACATAGCTGGCCGGACGCGAGACGGTTGCCGGGTCAAGCGTGGGCGTACGCACCGTGCCGCGCGAGACGATCTGCTCGAGTTGAGCCGCGATGGTTCTTGGGCCGACCGAGAGTGGTGGCGCCGGCATGGATGGCGCACTCGCGGTCCGTGCCGCTTTCGGCGGCGCGCTGTGCGCTGCCGCGGGTGCGGGGGAGGGCGCGCGAACAGGGCTCGGCGGTGGTTCGGGTGGGGCCGCAGGCGCGCGATCCGGACGCATGCCGGCAAACTGGACCAGCGCCTTTTGCAATTTCGGCGTCATCAGTTTTGGGGCGCCTTGAGCGACGATGCGCGTGTCCATGATGATCATGATCAAACCGACGATTGCGCGTCGTGCATTGACCGCTCGCACCATCACGGCCGACTTCGAGTCGCCTAGATCGTATGACAGGATGGGAGCGGCGGCGGGATTGGTAAACGCTTCCGCGGCCTCGCGGACCGCATTGTGCTCATCCGGTCCCATCGAGCTTTCACTCAGCCACAGCACATCGCCCGTCTCGTCGTGCAACGAAACAGCGTGGGTACGATTGGGTTCGATTGCCGCGCGCACTTTTTGACAGACGGCATCAAAATCGACAAGCGGACTCTCCGATTGCATCAAGGGTTTGCCCTGCTCCATAGATCCGCTACTTAAGGTGAATACCCGTATATCTACCGCACCGGCCCTCTCCTTGATGTGATGTCTTCGCCAAAACACGACAGTAGGGCGCCGCAGTGCAACCGGGTTTACATATCGTCGGCAAATCCGACTGCCAGGCGGCTACACTGGCGCGCTATGACCAACCAATTGCATAGCCGGCAGTTCAAGTACTACGACTTTGTGATGGCCGCATACGTCTGCGTATTGCTGTGTTCCAATCTGATTGGGCCCGCCAAAGAGACCACCATCCCCCTGCCGTTCGGTGGCAGCCTGACCTTTCTTGCCGGTGTTTTGTTCTTTCCGATCTCGTACATTTTCGGCGATATCCTGACGGAAGTTTATGGCTACGGCCGCGACCGGCGCGTGGTTTGGGCAGGGTTTGCGGCCCTGATTTTTGCATCCTTGATGGCGGCAATGGTCGTGCATCTGCCGTCCTCGGCAAGATCGCTCGCGGACCAGCCGGCGGTGGAAGCGATTTTCGGCAACACGCCGCGCATCGTCGTCGCGTCGATTCTGGCATTTCTTTGCGGCACCTTCGTCAACAGTTACGTGCTCGCCAAGATGAAAATCTGGACCCAAGGCCGCTGGCTGTGGACGCGGCTCGTCGGTTCGACCCTGTGCGGCGAGCTGGTCGATTCAGTGCTCTTCACCTGTCTGGCGTTCTACGGCCGTATGTCCTTTGCTCATTTGCTGCTGATCACGTTTACCCAATACGCGCTAAAAAGCGCTTGGGAAATCATCGCGACGCCCTTGACCTATCGGGTGGTCGCGTTCCTCAAGAAGGCCGAACAAGAGGACTATTACGACATCGGCACCAACTTCACACCTTTCTCGTTGAAAGCGTGAACTAAAGGGCTGCCGCTTCTTCAATTCGTCGCCGTCTCGCCATCATTTGCCATGACTCCGGCCGCCCCGCGCCCGAATGTGGCCCCGTAATGGCTCCCAAGGGGCGGCGGTCGCCGCTCCGAATGGCGAGGAGCGAGGAGTTTGTCATGAGCAGATATTCCAGGTATTCCAAGTGGGTGTGGACGATAGGGTTAATGGGCCTCAGCACTGCAGCCTTGGCAGACGATCCAAAACCGCGGCCCCCGCAGGAGCCGGTCGGATTCGTGGCCGGAGGAGTGATCGGGGGATTTGCAGCCGGACCCATTGGCGCAGTGGTGGGCGCCGGGCTTGGCGCATGGCTCGGCAATCGAGTCCATCGAGCCAGCGACGCCAAAAAGGCCGAGGCGCAAGTGGCCCTGCTGGAAACCGACAAATCGCAGCTGCAGAGCGAGAAATCGACTTTGCTGAGCGAAAAGATCCAGCTGGCCGACAGTAACCAAGCCTTGAGCGCTAAGCTCGATGATCTGTCGCAGAAAGTGCAAACGGCCCAGACCGCCAAGCAAGATGCCTCCGAAGTGCTCGATGGCTTGCAGGGCGATGTGCTGTTCCGCACCGGCAGCGCGGAAATCACGCCGGACATTGCGCATCAGATTCAAGTGCTGGCGCAGGCCGTGTCGAAGTCCCCCGAGCTGAAAATTCGTGTGGATGGATATGCAGATCCACGAGGCACGATCGACAGCAATATGAAGCTCTCACAAGACCGAGCCAACGCGGTGCGCGACCTGTTGATGGCCTCCGGGGTCAGCGACGAGGCGCTCGAAGTCAATGCCTATGGCAAGAGCCAGAGCACCGCGGAAGACAGCGATGGCTACGCGCTGGAGCGGCGTGTCCGGCTGACGCTGCAGATGGAATCCGGTGCGGCGGTCGCCCAGGTCGGCAAGAATGAGTGACGGCTGAAAACTAAATCGAGGTGGCGGCGGCCCGGAGCGTGATGCTCTGGGCCGCACTTGTTTCCGCGCGCACCCTCAGCCTACGATAGCGCATGAGCGTGCCGCCCAAGATCGTGGTTCTTGATCGATATCAGACCGGAGAGTCCGCGAATCCGTCGCATGAAAATATTCTCGCCGGCATCCCGCGCACTCGGGTATCGAATCAATACACCGATGCGAGGGGCGAATTTTTTTGCGGAATTTGGACGAGCACCGCCGGCAAATGGCGCGTGCGCTACACCGAACACGAGTTCTGCGTGATCATCGAAGGGCGGGTCCGCATCGAATCAGTGAGCGGAGAAAAGCACGAACTGAAGGCGGGGGACGCGTTCGTGGTTCCCGCAGGTTTCGAGGGCGTGTGGGAAGTCAGTGAGCCCTGCAAAAAGTGGTACTCGATTTTTGAGCCCAAGTCCTGAGGGCTCCGACGTCCTGACGAATCACCCGGTCTCGCGAATCAAGACCTCGCGAGTCAATCGACCTCGCGAATCACCGCCCCCACGGTTTCGACGATGCGTTCGATCTGCTTCGGCTCGATGACCAGCGGCGGCGCCATGGCGATGGTATCGCCGGTCTGACGCACCATGACGCCCCGCTCGAAGCACTTGAGGAACACATCGAAGCCGCGTGCCCCGGGTTTCCCGTGGCGCGGCTCCAATTCCACGGCGCCGATCAAGCCGTAGTTTCGGATGTCCATGACATGCGGTAATCCGCGCAGAGAGTGCACGGCGTTTTCCCAAGGTGCGCTCAATGCAGCGGCCCGCGTTAGCAGTCCCTCTTTCGCATAGATGTCCTGGGTCGCCAGGGCCGCCGCGCATGCGACCGGGTGAGCCGAGTAGGTGTAGCCATGAAACAGCTCGATCGAATTCTCCGGGCCCTGCATGAACGCGTCGTAAATCTTTCGCTGCGAAAAAACAGCGCCCATGGGCACCGCTCCGTTCGTCAAGCCTTTGGCGGTGGTGATCAGGTCGGGCGTCACCTCGAATGCCTGTGCGGCGAAGGGTTTTCCGACCCGGCCAAAGCCGGTGATCACTTCGTCGAATATCAGCAGGATGTCGTGCTTGTCGCAGATTTCCCGCAGGCGTTTCAAATAACCAGCCGGCGGCAGCACCACGCCGGCGGAGCCGGAAATGGGTTCCACGATGACCGCCGCAATGGTCGAGGCGTCGTGCAGGGCGATCAGGCGTTCCAGTTCATTGGCCAGATGCACGCCCCACTGCGGAATGCCGCGCGAGAATGCGTTGTGTTCGATATCGAGCGTATGCGGCAGGTGATCCACGCCCGGCAACATGGAAGAGCCGAAGACCTTGCGGTTATTGACCATACCGCCGACCGATATGCCGCCGAATCCCACGCCGTGATAGCCCTTCTCGCGGCCGATCAACCGCGTGCGCTGACCCGCGCCCCGTGCGCGATGGTAGGCGATGGCAATTTTCAGCGCGGTATCCACGGATTCCGAACCCGAATTCGTAAAGAAGATTCGATCCAGCCCCGGCGGTGCGATTTTCGTCAGCCGGTTCGCCAGTTCGAAGGCGATCGGATGACCCATTTGAAAGGTCGGCGCATACTCCATGGTCTCGAGCTGCTGCGTGACCGCCTCGGTAATTTCGCGGCGACCGTGCCCCGCGTTCACACACCATAGACCCGCGACACCGTCGAGCACCTCGCGACCATCGGAGGTCGTGTAGTACATGCCCTTCGCGCGGGCCAACAGGCGCGGGTTCGCCTTGAATTGTCGATTTGCCGTGAACGGCATCCAAAATGCATCGAGTTCCGGGTTCGTTGCCGCGGCGGCGGGCGTGAGGCGGGCGTTCATGGCATGAGGTCCTTGAGGGAGAGGAGGCAGGCGCGATCCAATGATAAGGAAAATCGACACTAAGCTCAATTTCGACCCTGCATCCGGCAATTCCGTCTATTATAATAGACACCATGAGCATCGACGTCGGCACCCACTTAAAGGCCGTGAGGCAGATGTACGGTCTGTCGCAGCGTGAATTAGCAAAGCGCGCGGGCGTGACGAATGGATTGATCTCTTTGATTGAGCAAAATCGAGTCAGTCCCTCGGTCAGCTCGCTCAAGAAAGTGCTGGACGGTATTCCGATGGCGCTGGCCGATTTCTTCACCTTGGATTTGGGAGGCAAACCGCAGGTTTTCTTCCCGCGCGAAGAGCTGGCGAACATCGGCACAGCCAGTGTGGAACTGCGCCTCGTGGGCGGCCGCCTGGCCCAACGCAGCATGTCGATCCTCCACGAACGCTACTCTGCCAATGCCGACACCGGTGAGGAAATGCTGACGCACGCGGGCGAGGAAGGCGGCGTCGTGGTGAAGGGCAAGGTCGAATTGACCGTTGGCGGCGAATCGCGCGTATTGGGCGCGGGCGATGCCTACTACTTCAAGAGTTCCGTGCCGCATCGGTTTCGCAACGTCGGCCGGGAGGAATGCGAAATCGTCAGCGCCAGCTCGCCCCCGAGTTTCTAGGCGCTGACGCCGAATATACGGGGTCGATGCGACCTCGTCCGAAAGTGGAAATTCTGAGATCAGGTAGCATATATAGTCCTATGAACACGGTAACCGTAGCGGCCACACAGATGGCATGCAGTTGGGATCGCGACGCCAACATCGCGCGGGCGGAGAAACTCGTGCGCGAGGCGGCAGCGAAGGGCGCCAACGTGATTCTGCTGCAAGAGCTGTTCGAGACACCGTACTTTTGCAAGGACCACATTGCTCGGCACCTGGAACTGGCGTTGCCGCTCGACGGACATCCGGCGGTCGAACATTTCCGCAGCGTCGCGCGCGAGCTCGGCGTGGTGTTGCCGATCAGCGTGTTCGAGCGCGCCAACAATGCGTTTTACAATTCCATCGCCGTCGTCGACGCCGACGGTTCCGTGCTCGGCAGCTATCGCAAATCGCATATTCCTGAAGGGCCCGGGTATCACGAAAAATTCTATTTCTCGCCCGGCGATACCGGCTTCAAGGTATTCGCCACGCAGTACGCAAAATTGGGAGTCGCGATCTGTTGGGACCAATGGTTTCCCGAGGCGGCGCGATCCATGGCGTTGATGGGCGCTGAGATACTGCTCTACCCGACGGCCATCGGTTCCGAACCCCAGGATGCCAGTATCGATTCCAGCGGCCATTGGCAGCGCACCATGCAAGGCCACGCCGCGGCGAATGTGATGCCCGTGGTGGCTTCAAATCGCATCGGCACGGAAAAGGGTGAGAAGTACACGATGACCTTTTATGGCTCCTCGTTCATCGCCTCTCCGACGGGTGAAAAGCTCGCGGAGGCCGATCGGGAAAGCGAATCAGTGCTGACTGCATCGTTCGACTTGGACGAAGTGCGCCGCTATCGGCAGGCGTGGGGTGTATTCCGCGACCGGCGGCCCGACCTTTACTACCCCTTGCTGTCGCTTGATGGACGCGGCTGACACCCTCGCATTCGTTGATTTGGAAACGACCGGCGGCAACCCCGCTTACGATCGAATCACCGAAATCGGCATCGTCCGAATGCAAAACGGCGTGCTCCTGGAAGAATGGAGCTCGTTGGTCAATCCGGAATGTCCGATATCACCTTACATCGAAGCCTTCACCGGGATCAGCAGCGAAATGGTCGCCGATGCGCCTTTGTTTGCCGATGTTGCCGCCACCGTGTTCGAGAAGCTGCGTGGCGCGATTTTCATTGCGCACAACGCGCGTTTCGATCATGCGTTTTTGCGCACCGAGTTTCGCAAGTTGGGCGTGGCCTATTCGGCGGACGCGTTATGCACGGTCAAATTGTCGCGCCGCCTATTTCCAGAGCATGTGCGTCACAATTTGGACGTGGTGATCGAACGCCATGGCCTCAACTGCAGCGCCAGACACCGCGCCCTCGGCGATGCCAGGGTGCTCTGCGACCTGTGGAGCAAGTTACAGCGCGAAATCCCCGAGGATGTATTTGCCGCGGCGGCGGCGCACGCCGTCTTGAGCGTGCCAAAGCTGCCCGCGCAGCTGCCGCCGGGTCTGGCAGATGAGTTGCCCGAATCGCCCGGCGTCTACCGCTTTTATGGCGTAGACGGCGAGTTGCTGTACATCGGCCGCAGCAATTCGCTGCGCGCCAAGATTTTGTCGCAGCTCGCCGAGCCGCGTTCAGGTTCGCGTGAGCAAAACTTGGCGGCGCAGGTGCAGCGCGTCGACTGGCGGCAAACGGCCGGGGAACTGGGCGCGATGCTGCTCGAGTCGGAATGGGTCAGGTCGCAGGAGCCGCGCTACAACCGGCACACGCGCAGCAATTCGGATTCCGTGACCCTGCGGCCGGATGCCTCGGGTTGCGTACGCATAGAGCGCCTCGATATGCTGGAGCCTGAGGATCTCACCGAGAGTTTCGGCGTATTTCACTCCGACAAGGATGCGCGCAAGGCGCTGAACGACATTGCCCGCGCCTCGCAGCTTTGCCTCAAAGTGCTCGGACTGGAAGAGAGCGAAGGTTCCTGTTTCGCCCTGCAGGTGGGCAAGTGCCGGGGCGCCTGTGTCGGCAAGGAGCCGTTGATTCTGCACGCGATGCGCCTGAAGTTGGCGCTCTGCGCACTGAAAATCAAGAGTTGGCCGTTTCCCGGGCGCATCGCGCTGCGCGAGCGCGCAACCGGCGCCTTTTTGCCGGACGGCACGCGCGGCGGCGAGTTTCATGTGCTCGATCGTTGGATGTATCTGGGATCCGCGCGCTCCGACGAGGAACTCGCATCCTTGAGCTCGAGTCCTCGCTACCCTGTATTTGATGCCGATGTGTATAAGATCCTGCAGCGCTATTTCTCGAATCATCCCAACCTCGACTGGCATGACTTGCGCGCACCCAAAAACGCCGCCGTGCATTGAGCATGAACGACAATGTCCGCTATTGGGTCGCTACCGCGCCGGTGGGCGCCGCCTCGGTGTTGGCCGAAGAACTCGCGCAATTCGGCGCCGAAGACATTCGCGAGCGCAGCCACGATGTGAAATTTCAGGGCACGCTCGAAGTCGGTTACCGTACATGCCTCTGGTCGCGAACCGCGACCCGCGTGCTATTGAGTCTCGGTTCCATCGACGCGACGAGTTCCAAGAGCATCTATGAGGCTGTAAAGCGCATCGATTGGCGCGAGCACGTGGCGCCCGGCGCGACCTTGGCCTGCGAT
>Ga0210398_10003684_pt1 | contig 14586 bp, 13 predicted proteins | sample IncBWC4OmetaG_FD_161047 | JGI IMG/M metagenome (GOLD analysis project Ga0210398, IMG submission 161047) | Forest soil microbial communities from Barre Woods Harvard Forest LTER site, Petersham, Massachusetts, United States - Inc-BW-C-4-O | ecosystem: Environmental > Terrestrial > Soil >...
CTGCTGTCCCTCGTGTCCCTGGCGGGCTTCGCGCTCGACGACATGACGCAGGACGACGGCTGGCGGCTCATGTTGATCGGCCGACGCCTGGAGCGGCTGCAGTTTCTCGGTGACGTTCTCGCGCGGCGCCTCGCCGCCGCCGACACGCCGCTCCGACAAGAGCTCGAATGGCTGCTGGAGCTCGGCGACAGCGCCATCACCTACCGCACCCGCTACCGTGCGCCGCCCGTATGGGACAACACCATCGAGCTGCTGGTCTACGACGAGCACAACCCCCGGGCGCTCGCGTTCCAGTGGCGATCCATCAACACCCTTCTCATCGAGGTGGCGGAATCGCTCGGCACGCGTCCCCAGGACGCGCTGTACGAGCCCATCGAGGATTTGATCGCGCTCAATGAAAATGCGCCGTCCGACGATCCTGTCATGCTGCAAGCGTCGCGCCGTATCCTGTCGCAGTGTCTGAAGGAACTGAATGCGGCGGCTGGGCAGGTTTCGGATCAGCTCACTTCGCAGCATTTCTCGCACGTCGACTTCGATCTGAAGGCGGTGACCGCGTGACGCGCTACGCCGTCCGCCATACCACCGTCTACGAATACGGCGGTGACGTCGCCCATTCGCATCACCTCTTGCACCTGACGCCGCGCGAGTTCGGATACCAGCGGCGCCTCTCGCATTCTCTGGAGATCGACCCGCAGCCGAGTTTCCTGCATGAGGATCTGGATGCCTTCGGCAACGGCATCGCGCGGCTCGAGTACGACCGCTCGCACGATAGGCTGTCCGTCAGCGCCACGATGCAGGTCGAGGTGCTGCCGCGCGAGCCAGGCCCCCTCGAGGACAGCGAGGCGTGGGACCGCGTCCGTGAGCGCTTGAGCTACCGCGCCGCGCCCATGAACCACGCCGACCTCGAGGCCTGCCGATTCCGGATGCGCTCGAGCCACGTACCGCTGAAACAGGCGATCGAGGACTACGCTCGCGAATGCTTTGCGTCCGCCCGGCCCATTGGCGTCGCCTGCCAGGCGCTGACTCGGCAGATCTACCGCGACTTCGACTACGTCCCCGGGTCGACGAACAACCGCACCTCGATCACGGACGTGCTCGCGAGCCGCCGGGGCGTTTGTCAGGACTTCGCACATCTCATGATTGGATGCCTGCGTTCCTCAGGCCTCGCCGCACGCTATGTGAGCGGATACATCAGAACCTCCCGCGCCGGAGAGAGCGACGCCCTGGTCGGCGGCGATGTCTCCCATGCCTGGGTATCGGTGTACTGCCCGCCGCGCGGCTGGATCGATTTCGATCCGACCAACGACTGCGTGGTCGGCGAAGATCACGTTACCCTCGCCTGGGGTCGGGATTTCGACGACGTGTCGCCGCTCCGCGGCATGATCGTCGGCGGTGGCCGGCACAAGGTGAGCGTGGACGTGGCAGTACGCCGGCTGGGCTGACGGAGTCTCGGCCCTTGGTTCGCTCTTAGGCTACGCGCACAATTTTATCCGACGGCTGCGGAACGGCGCCCGCACCGGTAACGTCAATGTCCATGACGACGTCGGTAACGTCTTTGACGCGGCGCGCGGCCTGCTCGGCGATTTCTCTAATTGCACCGTCGTTGACTCGGCCCGAGAGCTTCACGACCCCGTGGTGCACTTCCACACCGATGGTACTTGCGATGATTCTCTGTTCGCGGTTGAGTTCCGCGAGAACCTCAATCTGAATTTGCATATCGTTTTTCATCACGGTTTTCCTTGTTGCGCTACTGAACCGATGATGGCTCAAGCCAATACACTCCGGTATCCGCTTTTTGCGGACAAGGGGTGTCGCCAAGCTCCTACAAGATAAAGACACCATGAGCGGCACATTAAGTGCGGTGGCGTCCAGACGGGCTCACACGCTTATGCCCTAATGTTCATTCAAGCACCCCATTGGAGATTCCCATGTACATAGGCCTCGGAACATTACTCATCATCGCCCTCATCGTCTATTTCGTGCGCCGGGTATAAAGCACCCCTCATCACCTTTTCTGCAGACATCGACGGGACCTGGTAGCGTGAATCGGCTGGTAACGGTCATTGCATTGTGCGCCATGATATTCGCCGGCACGCCTGCGCTCGGCGACGAGTCCGCGAGTCAGTCGAGGATGAGCAGGCGTCATGGCATCGCACAGCTGGTCGTTTGCATGAAGAAGCGAATGTCCAATGACAAAGGCACCTCGTACAATGAGGCGAGGACGACGTGCAAAGATCAGATCGCCAGGCAGAGCGACAATACATCTTCCGGCACACTGGTAGCGTCCGCCACTCCGCCGAAACCCTGAACCGCGAGGATTGATCATGGACGCGGACTTTACTCAACCCACTGCCGGTGGTGACGGCACAACCATCGGCGTGAAGGCTTGGACAGCATATGTCGGCGTGGTCTTGCTTGGACTCGTGCTTCTGGTTCTGATTGTTCCGGTTGTCTGGCACTTTTCAGCCGGCATCGGCGCCGGGGTTCTGTTCGTGTGCGTCGTGTGGATGGCGTACAAGCTCATGGAACTGCGCGCTTACCGCCTTTACTACAACGAAATGGGCGTGTGGCTGTACTCCGGAATCCTGCCTTGGAACAGGGGTGTCAGGGGTGTGAAGTGGCGTGATCTCGATGATGCCACTTACACGCGGAGCATGGGCAGTTGGTTGTTCAAGTCCTACTCGATCCGCATTGGGCACCGATTTACCCGGTCCAATGAGCTGGTCTTGACCGGTATCGCGCATGGCGACAAGGCGGTAACGACACTCAATCTAAAGCTGCAAGAAATGGCGAGCGCGAATCGCCTAAACTGAGTTCGGGCCCGCCCGCCCGGATTGTCAACGGCGCTAGCCCAAGCCGGGCGCAAGATCTCCGGGTAGGGCATATCGACCACGTATAAAATGGCAATCCCGCCGCTCGCGGCTTGCCCATTTCCAAATTCTCGGTGACCTTGATGAAGCAGGTGAACCCCATGACATGCGGTGAGGCCGTGATGAAGTTACTCGCGGCCTATGAGGTGGACACGGTGTTCGGCATGGCCGGGACGATGACGGTCGAGCTCTATCGCGGCATCGCCCTCGCCGGGATCCGCCACGTGCAGTGCCGCAACGAGCAAGGCGCCAGCCTCATGGCCGACGGCTACGCACGAGCCACCGGCAAGCCCGGCGTTTGCACCATCATTGCCGGCCCCGGCGTCACCAACGCGGCGACCGGGATCGCCCAGGCCTACTGCGATTCGCAACCCATGCTCGTGCTATCCGGAGCGTGTGCCACGCGCACGCAGGGGAAGGGCTGGGGCGCGATCCACGAGCTCGCTGACCAGGCAGCAGTAACAGCCGGGTTCACCGCGTTCAGCGCCATGATCCGCTATCCCGAAGAGCTGCCGGAATTGGTTGCGCGTGCCTATGCAGTGTTTCGCGGCAGCCGGCCTCGACCGGTTCATCTGTCGCTACCTCGGGACGTCCTCCCCGAACCCGTCGACGCCGGCTGGAAGACTCGCCGCACCCCGTCCTTGCCGATGCCCGATCCGGCGGCGATCGACGAGGCCGCGGATCGCCTCGCGTCGGCAAAGCGCCCTCTGATTCTCGTCGGCGGCGGCGCGGTCGGCACGCGCACGGCGCTGACCGCCATCGCCGAGCGGATCGGGGCTCCGGTTCTTTCCACCAACGCCGGCAAGGGGATTCTTCCGGAATCCCATCCCTTGTCTCTGGGCTGCTCGATCGTGCAGCAGGCGAGCCAGCAGGCATTGGCCGACGCCGAGGTAGTGCTGCTGGTCGGCACGGAAGTGGGCCAAGGCGACCACTTCCTGCCGAAACTCGATATCTCGGGCGACATCATTCGCATTGACATCGATCCCACGGAGTTGACATCGATGTATTGCGCGGCAGTGCCCATTCAGGCCGACGCCCGGGCCGCAATATCCGCCCTCTCGTCCGCCCTTGCCGGCCGGAGGCCGCCGGCGCCGCGGCCGCAAGGCGAGATATGGGTGCGAGACATCCTCGCGCGCAATGCCGCGAAAATGACCGACCTCGAAAGGCAACACGTGCGCGTATGGAAGATACTGCGTTCCGCCCTTCCCGCCGACGCCATCGTGATGGGCGATGCCACGCAGATTGTGTACACCGGATCCTTTGCAATGCCGATGGAAATGGAGCGCTGCTGGTACTATTCCGGCACGTATTGCGCCCTGGGCGTCGCCTTGCCGATGGCCATTGGCGCCAAGCTCGGTGCGCCGAATCGGCCGGTGATCGCGGTCGCGGGCGACGGCGGGATCATGTTCACAAGCAATGAGCTCGCGACCGCGGCGGAAGAACGTCTCGCACTCCCGGTCATCGTGTGGAACAACGATGCCCTGAACGCCATCGTGGAACAAATGGACCAACGGCAAATTCCGCGCATCGGGGTGGAGCCCAAGAGCCCCGACTTCCTGCGATTGGCGGAGAGCCTAGGCTGTCATGCCGTTCGCGCCACGAGCGCCGAACATCTCGCGAGATCCGTGCAGGATGCGCTCGTTGCGGATCGTCCGACCCTGATCGAAGTCCGACAGGGAAGCCCTTGGCTGTTGGCCTAGCGCCCTGGATTGTCATATGACCCTGCGGGCCGCAGCTGTCGCCGCATCTCCGGTGTTTGGCGTTCCCCGCGGCTCGATCAGTAAAACATGGGCTTCCTCCGCTGCAACCGGACGATGCTCCACGCCCTTAGGAACAACGAACATTTCGCCCGGACCCAGCGTGACGACGCCGTCGCGCAGGTGAATGTCTATACTGCCCTTAAGCACCAGAAAGAAGTCGTCCGTGTCCTCATGCTTATGCCAGACAAACTCGCCTTTAACCTTGACTACCATCAAGTCGTTACCATTGAATTGACCAACCACGCGCGGTTGCCAGTGCTCCGAAAATGTTGACAACTTGGATGCGAGATTGATGGATTGCACAGGGATCTACCTCATGTAAACGCGAGTTGCGGAACGCCTCGGCTGGTCGTGAACAAATCCACTTCGGCGCGTATCCAGCCCATGAATGATCTAACGACCTGCAGATCCCGGGCGCGGGTCGGACACACCAACCAGTAGCTGCGTTCGTATTTCACGGCGCGGCCGGCGGCAACGAGAGCGCCGCAGTGGATCTCATCGGCAACCAAACTCCAACGAGCCAGTCCCAAGCTTTCGCCGTGGATGGCCATGCGCACCACCGCGTCCGAATCCTCGAATACCGCGCCGCGAAGTTCGCCCGGATAGTGATCAGCTCGCCCATCAAATAGCCACGCGGTCCACGGCTCACTGACGCTGTGCATCAAAGGATAGCGCTTGAGGTCGTCGGCCGTTCTCACGGGCCCGTGTTTGGTGAAGAGAGCCCGGGAGCATACCGGGAGGAGCCACTCGTCCATTATTTTTTCCGCCCAGACGTTTGGCCAACCGCCCACGCCGAGCCGGATCGCGAGGTGAAAGTCCTCCTGCACGAAGTCGACCTTGTCGGTGGAGGTGTGGATATGTAGGTCGATCTCCGGATGGTCGGTGCGGAACCGCGCAATTCTGGACAACAGCCACAGTTGCAGGAACGAGGGCACTGTCGTGACTCGCAGCGGCCCCGCCAAGCGGTCCAGGCGCACGTCGTCGACGGCAAGTTCCATTTCCGCAAGCGCATGCTGGATACGGGGCAACAAGGTGGAACCCTCGTTCGTCAAAAGCACCTGTCGGCCGTTGCGTCGAAACAAAGGCCGCCCCAGATACTCCTCGAGTGCACGAATCTGCAGACTGGCGGCGCTTGCAGTCACTCCGAGCGCATCGGCGGCGCGGGTAAAATTCAGATGCTGCGCGACCGAGACAAAGACGCGCAAGCTGCCCAGCGGCAGCCTGCGCAATGGTTTGACGTTTACTCGGTTTGGACCAGCCCGAGCGCGTCGGCCTTCAAGGCGTTTACGTGTCGCGATGCCCTACTCTCCCCGCTACCTATTCGGCGATGCCGCCAATACCGCCAACAGCTTCCGGTCGGATGGTGCCGTGTGTCCGCGATAGTAGGCTGTAAGAGCCGGCCTATCCACCGCAATGACCGACCGCTCGATGGCCTGTGCCACGCAGCTGCGCCAAAAGGACGAGGGTATGAGCGAACCCGGCGGTAGCGGGTCGCCGCAGACGCGTTCAGCCGCGTGCCGGATTCGCCGATAGAGAACGGCGGCGCCTTCCGGCTGATCCAAGTTCAAATCACCGAAGTGGACGGTGATTTGGCCCACCTCCCCTGCGCTCGGCGCTTTACTCGTCGCCGCGAGGGCATCGTGCCACCCGGCCCCGGCCACCACCAAAACCGCAGCATAAATCCAGACACCTACTTTGCTCGACATGCGAATCTCCTGTCACGACTGCTGGGGACAGAATGCGGGTGTAGCGGGGTGACTGGCTTGCAAAGTGCTCATGATGCGTTGAGGTTCCCTCAACGTCGCGGGCCGGCCAGGCTGGGCGCGGCCGAGGCGCTAGTGGTCGATATTCCGCAACGCTTCTCGACGACTCAAGTTGCTCAGGCGGGTGCCGTTGACCCGTACGTATTTCCTAATCTCGGCGCCGTCGGTCCAGGCGTACTGGCGTAGCGCCCAGCCGATCGCCTTCTGCAAGAAGAATTCCCGCGATCCAATTGAAGGGTTGATGCAGGCGTACAGCAACTCCAGATCCGTATCTGCCTTGAATCCGAGCTGGCATATGATCGCCGTGCGCCGCTTCCACAGATTGTTAGATTTGCTCCAGGACAGCATCTTACGTCGCATTGAGGCCGGAAAGTCCCTCAGCAGAGGCCCGACCCGGTGCGATGCGATGTCGTCCACGTAGTCCCACCACGCGCCGGTCACGATCATTTCCTCATACATCTTCATTGCAGAGAGCGTCTGAAAACACCGCCAGCGTTTGTCACCTGCGAGATACAAGGCTGCGTAACGCTCTTCACGGAACTGCGCGTCGCGCCACAAACCCAGTATCTGTGCCTGCCAATGCGATGCCGTCGCAAACTGCAGGTTTACAAATGTCGCTTTGCATAGCTGGCGTAGCAGGGGAGTCGGCACTCCGTGGTACGGCATCGCAGACTTCATGTACGCTTGCATTGTCTTTGCCTTCACCGGATCCCCGGCCCGTCGCAATGCCTTGCGCAACTTTAAAGCAATGGAGATATTCATGCCCTGCAAGCCTGAGTTACTGAAGAGCGTACCGCTATTCGCATTGTTGGATGAAGAGGAAACCGCGGTATTGGCCAGCCAGGTAGAACTGAAGGACTTCTCCGCGCGCGAGCGCATTTATAAGAGGGGAGCGCCGGGCGGTCAAGCCTACGTGATGATTACCGGGATGGTCCGCGTGTCGACGGTGGACGAGGACGGACAAGAGGTGATCGTCCACGAGCCCGCTGCCGGCGAGTTCTTCGGGTTTGCATCGATGCTCGAGCAGACCCCGCACCAGACCAATGCGATTGCACTCGAGGCAACCACCTGCCTGGAGGTCGGCCGCGAAGACATCACGGTTCTGCTGGAGCGAAAGCCGCACGCGGGAATGGATCTTCTGACGGTACTGGGTCGTCAATTTCACGCGGCGCAGGAATTGGCGCGCATTCGTGCCAGCCGCGATCCGAATGTGATCATAGAGAAGGAAGCTACGTTCGGCGAACGCGTGGCCGACGCGGTCGCCGGCTTCGGCGGATCCTGGACCTTTATTTCCTTGTTCGGAATTGTCCTGGTGATTTACACGGTGGCAAATGTCGTGCTCGACAAGAAGGCGTGGGATCCCTACCCGTTCATTCTGCTCAATCTGTTCCTCTCGATGCTCGCAGCCATCCAAGCGCCGGTGATCATGATGAGTCAGAACCGTCAGAATACGCGGGATCGCTTACGCGGCGATCTCGATTTTGACGTCAATCGTCGCGCCGAAACGGAGATCCAGGGTTTGGCGCGCAAGCTGAATCAGATCGACGACAAGATGCATGACTTCGAAAACCTGCTGCGGCGCGCGGCGAATATCAGCCCCAATACCCAGGGCCCCTAGTTAAAGCGGGCCCCTAGTTAAAGCGCACGAATTCAAAATCCGCCGGCCGTTTGTTGATGGCATGGGTCGGCGGCGAAATCCAGTTGGCGTATGCACCGGTGGCGGCAACCCGGCCCATCAATGAGGCGACGAAAGCCCGATCCTCGTCGGTCGCGAGCCACTCGCGCTGCTTCGAGGCCCATTCCGACTCGCTGATCACGCGTCCATCGGGCGCAATCTTGAGTCCCGCCAAAGGCCCGATGCGCCGATTGAAGGCCTTGTGCGGCACGGTCAATTCGAACGGAATTCCCGCCTTTTGGATGACGCGGTTCCAGCGCCCTACGCCGGACACAGTATCCCTGATGTAGTCGTCGCGAAGCTTCTCGTTGAGCGCGTTGAGTGCGGGTGCCTCGCCGCTCGCCAGGCGTCCGTCGACGATTTGCAGCACCGGATAGACCGCGTCGCGCAAGAGGTGGTCGTCGGCGAATTTGGTCTCCTCGTAACGGCCTTTGAGACCACTTGAATAGAACGTTGCGGCATTCGACGACACGTCGGCGCCGAACAGATCAATGGTCACGCTGAAATGAAAATTGAGATACCGCTGGAGGGTCGGTAGATCGATAACACCCAGTGCGCGCAGGCGAGCAGGGTCATCGGTCTTGTGCAGAGCCATCACTTCGCAGGTGCGCTGGATGATGCGGGCGATGCCGGATTCTCCGACATACATGTGATGGGCTTCTTCCATCAACATAAAGCGCGTCGTCCGCGCCAAGGGATCGAACCCAGATTCGGCCAGTGCCAGGAGCTGGAATTTCCCGTCGCGGTCCGTGAAGTAGGTGAACATGAAGAATGCCAGCCAATCCGGCGTCTTTTCGTTGAAGGCACCCAGGATCCGCGGATTGTCGCGATCTCCCGACCGGCGTTGCAGCAAGGCTTCTGCCTCTTCTCGGCCGTCTCTTCCGAAATAGCGGTGCAGCAAGTACACCATCGCCCATAGGTGGCGGCCTTCCTCCACATTGACCTGAAACAGATTCCGTAGGTCATAGAGCGACGGGCAAGTGAGACCGAGATGGCGCTGTTGCTCGACAGAGGCGGGTTCCGTGTCGCCCTGGGTGACGATGATCCGGCGCAGGTTGGCTCGGTGCTCCCCCGGAACGTCTTGCCAGGCTGGTTCACCTCGATGATCGCCGAAATTGATCTTACGTTCTCCGTCGCCTGGGGCGAGAAAAATTCCCCAGCGGTAATCGGGCATTTTCACGTAATCGAAGTGCGCCCATCCGCTCGGATGCACGCTGATGGCGGTGCGCAGATAGACATCGTCCGTCTGCGAACCCTCAGGACCCATTTCCATCCACCACTTCAGAAACTCGGGTTGCCAGTGTTCGAGCGCACGCTGCAGGACTTTGTCGCTGCCAAGATCGACATTGTTGGGAATCTTGTCCGCGTAAGTAATGGTCATAAATGGGTCCTAGATTCGATCCCGATTGAATTTCGCCTTGCGGCCGGTGCCGAATACTTTGAGGGCGCCTGCATCGCCCACGGCGTTGGGCCGGATGAAAATCCAGTTCTGCCATGCCGACAGTCGGCCAAACACGCGTGTTTCCAACGTTTCGCCCGGGCCGAAACGCAGGTTGGCTTCCATCCCGGTCAAGGCATCGGGCGAGAGTGCACTTCGTTCTTCGAGCGCAATGCGAATTTCGTCGTTCCAGTCGAGCGCGTCGGGTCCTGAGGTAACGAGTCCGAGCGATTGCGCAGCGGAACATTCCAATTCGACGCCGATGGCGGCCCGTGCGTTCGCGAGCGCTTCGGCGTCGCCGTAGAAGCGCGCGTCGATCCGCGACCGCCCGTACACCGCGGGAAACAGGGTGAAATTCGCCTCGGAGAGAATCAGTGCGGGGCCGCCGTCGGCGGCCGGTCGGTTCAGCATGTAAGTGCGGTCCGAAGCCAGAGCGAGTTCAAGCAGTGTCCCGGCAAAGCAGCTATCCGCCTCGATCAGCGCGAACATCGAACGCGATGAGACATCGAGCCTCGCGAATGTGCGCCGCAGCTGGCCTATCACCTCGCGAACGAACCAGTGTTTGCGGTGTGAAATGAGAAATGCATCGGTGGCGAGGACGTGGGCCGCCGCACCGTGCGTCTTCAATACCCAGACGCCATAGTCAAGATGGTTGGTGCGCAGGTTCAGGATGGCATCATCGAGTTCCCGAGCCATCTGCAAGGGCCACCACTGCGCGCCGGCGGCAAGCGCCGCGTCGACCGACTCCGGCGGCGTCGCGTCGGGCGCCGAGATCGTCAACTCGACGCGCCGTGTGACGCTGTCCAGGCGAACGTCGACAAAGCGATAGCGGAAGCCGTCCGGCCCGGTGACCCGATCGAGCGGCAATAGCGGAACTCCGGCGGCAGCCTCGGGGCGCTCGCTTTGCGATGCGAGTGCCTGAGCGCGATGCTGAACATAGTCGTGAAAATTCTGCGGCTTGACGATGCTATCGACCAATCTCCAATCCCGCGCACGCTGACCGCGCACCCCCTCGACAGTCGTGCAGAACAGGTCGGCGAGGTCCCGGCGCACGTGCCGCTTGTCCGTCAATCGCGTCAAACCACCCGTACCGGGGAGCACGCCGAGCAGCGGCACCTCGGGCAAGCTCACCGCCGAAGACCGGTCATCGACCAGCACGATCTCATCGCAGGCGAGTGCCAGTTCGTAACCGCCTCCGGCAGTCGTGCCGTTGCATGCGGCAAGGAAATGGATACCGGAGTGCGCGCTCGAGTCCTCCATTCCGTTCCGAGTCTCATTGGTGAATTTGCAGAAGTTCACCTTCCAGGCGTGGCTCGACAGACCGAGCATGAATATGTTCGCGCCGGAGCAGAATATCCGCTCCTTAGCACTGGTGAGAATCACGGCGCCCACCCCTGGATATTCGAAACGGATGCGCTGCAAAGCATCGTACAATTCGATATCGACGCCGAGATCATAGGAGTTGAGCTTCAAGCGGTAGCCGGGGCGTATGCCCGCTTCTTCGTTGACATCCAGGGTCAACGTCGCCACCGGGCCCGCAACACTGAGGCGCCAGTGCCGATAACGCGACGGATCCGTCTCGAAGTTCACGGGAGCATCGTCCGGTTGAGGAATCGTCGCTGCGGGGTTCGCCATAGGGTTCCCAGGCAATGCAATATAGTGCATTGTTAGTCGAGCCTGAGGTGCACGTCAAGTACGCTAATGCGTATTGCACCGCAGTACTAACCTAACTTTCCGCAAATGCATTATAGTGCGTATATGGGTCTCTGCGAGATAGATGTCACGTCAAGCCCGCCGGCGGTGCGGATTCCGGATCGCTTCAATGCCGCCCACGACTTATTGGAGCGCAACCTTCGTGCGGGCCGCTCGCACAAGACTGCCTTCATCGATGATGGGGGTTCGTACACCTACGCGGAACTCGCCGCCCGCGTCAACCGATTTGCCAATGTGCTGAATGATTTTGGCATGCACATGGAGCAGCGGCTGCTGATCTGCCTGCAAGATGGCATTGATTTTCCGACGGTGTTCCTGGGAGCGATCAAAGCAGGAATCGTGCCGATCCCGACCAATACCATGCTCTCGCCGGCCGACTATGCGTACATGCTGGACGACAGCCGGGCATCGATGCTGGTGATTTCAGCGCCGCTGCTGCCACAGTTTCTACCCATCCTGGGTCAGTCCCGCTTTCTAAAACATGTCTTGATTTCGGGGACCACGGCGCCGCCACCGGACATGGTCGCCCTTGGCGAGATTCTCGCAGCGTCGGCGGATGCATTCGAGCCGGCTCCCACGTTGCGCGACGAACCTTGCTTCTGGCTGTACTCATCCGGATCAACCGGTACCCCCAAGGGCGCCGTGCACGTGCACTCCAGTCTCATCGAAACGGCCGCCCTCTATGCGCAAGCCACGCTCGGCCTCCGGGACACCGACGTCATGCTGTCTGCGGCGAAGCTGTTTTTTGCCTACGGCCTGGGCAATTCGCTGACCTTTCCTTTGGCGGTCGGCGGAACGGCAGTGTTGATGGCCGAGCGCACCACACCGGCATCGATCATTGCACGGCTGCGGCTGCATCAACCCACGGTTTTCTCCGGGGTGCCGACGCTGTACGCGTCGCTGCTGGCGAACGACCAGTTGCCGCGAATGGAGGAATTGTCGCTGCGGGTCTGCAATTCGGCGGGTGAGGCGTTGCCCGAGGATATCGCCCGACGCTGGCGCGAACGCACCGGCGTCGACATCGTGGATGGGATCGGCTCGACCGAGATGCTGCATATTTTCATTTCCAATCGACCCGGGCGAGTGCGTTACGGCACATTAGGGCAGCCGGTACCGGGCTTCGAGGTAAAGATAATCGACGAGGAGGGGAATTTGGTCGCGCCGGGCGACATCGGCCATCTGCTGGTGCGTGGTACGACCAGCGCGAAATTCTACTGGAACCAGCACGCGCGCAGCCGCGCGACATTCGAAGGTCAGTGGACCCGCACCGGCGATCGATTCCGGGTCGACGATAACGGCGACTACGTCTACGCCGGACGGACGGATGACATGCTCAAAGTGGGCGGCATTTATGTCTCGCCGATCGAAGTGGAATCCGCACTGACGGCGCATCCGGCGGTGCACGAAGCGGCAGTGGTCGGCAAGGAAGACAGCGACCGTCTCATCAAGCCGATCGCCTACGTCGTGCTCGCCGCCGGCTTTGCATCCTCCGAAGCCCTGGGCAACGAACTGAAGACGTTCGTCAAAGCCCGGCTCGCTCCTTACAAGTATCCTCGATGGATCGAGTTCGTTGCCGATCTTCCCAAGACGGGTACCGGCAAGATTCAGCGGTTCAAGCTGCGCGCGGCATGCAAACCGAGCAGTTGAGCATCGACGGACGTCGAATCGAGTACGGTTTCGTACAGCCTGCCGCAGCGCGCGGCGGTGATCTCGTCATGCTGCATGAAGGATTGGGGTCGGTATCGATGTGGCGCGGGTTCCCGGAGCAATTGGCGCGGGCCACCGGTTGCCGCACGCTCCTCTATTCCCGGTACGGCTACGGCCGCTCATCGCCGCTCGATGCACCTCGAAGCGTGGATTACATGCACGAAGAAGCCCGCCTGTGGCTGCCGGCCATTCTCGCGCGCCTGGGGATCCGCCGACCGATATTGTTCGGCCATAGCGACGGCGCCTCGATTGCGCTCATCTACGCGGCAAGCACCGAAAGCGAGCCGGCGGGCATCATGGCGCTCGCGCCGCATGTCAAAGTCGAGGATGTGACAGTGCGCAGCATCGCTAAGGCAAAGGTGGCATATCTACGCACAGACTTGCCCGCGCGCCTGAGTCACCATCATGCAGACGCCGATTCGGCCTTTTGGGGTTGGAACCGCATTTGGCTCGACCCGGCATTCCGCGACTGGAACATCGAGGCGCTGCTACCCTCGATCCGCTGTCCCGTCCTCGCGATCCAAGGCGAGGATGATGAATACGGAACGATGGAGCAGATTGCGAGCATCGGCCGCGCGGCTCCCCGCTCGAAGCTGCTGGCGCTGCCCGGGTGCCGCCATTCCCCGCACCGCGATCAGCCCGAGGCCGTTCTCGCCGCCGCCGCGGAATTTGCCGCGAGTGTCCGCGCCGGCATCGCACTCCTTCCTCAACCCCTGACAACCTAGTCCGCGCACCAGCCATCGCAGTCCCACCCATGCCAGCACCCATCAAGCCGCGCCGCGCCCCAGGAAGCCGCATCAAAACCCGCCGCGCAGATCCCCAGGAGGCCGCTTACTTGCGTAGGTTGGCCGACAAGATCCGCGAGGCCCGCGCTCAACGCGGCATGACGCGTAATGCGCTCGCGGCGGATTCCGGTGTGTCTCTGCGCTTTCTTGCGCAACTCGAAAGCGCCCAAGGCAACCCCTCCATTTTAGTGCTGCGGCGCATCGCCTCCGCCATGGGATTTCCACCCGACAATCTATTGTCGGCCGATCCGCCGCCCGCGATCGATCGAATCCTGCTGATGCAGATGCTGAAGCGCCTTTCCGATGACGAGGTCGCCCTGGCCCGCGACCTGCTCACCCAACATTTGGGCCGCGATGCCGCCGCCGGGGCCATGAAGCCCTACATCACGCTGATCGGACTGCGCGGCGCCGGCAAGACCACGCTGGGACGCCGGCTGGCGAAGCAGCGAGGAGTGCCGTTCTTCGAACTCGACCGCGAGGTCGAAAGGGAATACGGGGCGACGATCGGCGAGATTCTGCAGCTGCACGGACAGCCGGGTTACCGGCGTTTCGAACGCGAGAGCCTGCAGACCGTGTTGTCCCACAACGCCGCCGCGGTCATCGAAACAGGCGGCGGCCTGGCCGCGGATCCCGAGACCCTGCCCCTGCTGCTCGAACACTCAATCGCCGTCTGGGTTCGCGCGTCGCCTGAAGAACATATGCAACGAGTCATCGATCAGGGCGACCTCCGGCCGATGGCGCGCAGCCGCGAAGCGATGCGCGAACTCAAGGATATCCTGAAAGCCCGTGAGCCGTTCTATCGCCAAGCGCACTTGCATTTGGCGACGTCCGGAAAAACCGCGGATCAAAGCTTCGAGGAACTGCTGTGCTTGCTT
>Ga0210398_10003685_pt1 | contig 14585 bp, 11 predicted proteins | sample IncBWC4OmetaG_FD_161047 | JGI IMG/M metagenome (GOLD analysis project Ga0210398, IMG submission 161047) | Forest soil microbial communities from Barre Woods Harvard Forest LTER site, Petersham, Massachusetts, United States - Inc-BW-C-4-O | ecosystem: Environmental > Terrestrial > Soil >...
CCTGGTATTGCTTGACATGGTGATGCCCGGCGCTGATGGGCTGGAAACCTTACAGCGCATCCGCGAAACTCGGCCCTCGACCAAGGTCGTCATGCTGTCTTGTGTGCGCGACACTCGCAAAGTGGCGCAAGCCATGCGCCTTGGCGCTCAGGACTATCTTTCCAAGCCCGTGCAGAAGGAAGAGATGGACGAGGTTCTGCGCTTCTGTCTGGAGAACACCGAGCCCGGGGGTCCGGGCGCTGGCGAAGCCATCGAAGTCAGCGAAGGCGTTTATTTCTTTTCCGCCACCCAGCAAATGCGTCAGCTGCGCGCTCATGCCATGCAAGTTGCCCGCTTCGATTTCCCCGTGCTGGTTCTGGGAGAAAGCGGTACTGGCAAAGAAGTTCTGGCACACCTGATCCACAAGTATTCCGATCGCGCTCACCGAACTTTTCTCAAGGTGAATTGCGCCGCCGTTCCCAGCGAGCTGCTGGAGAGCGAGCTATTCGGCTACGAGCCCGGAGCCTTCACCGGCGCCAATAAAGCCAAGCCCGGCAAGTTCGAGCTCTGCAACAAAGGCACGCTGCTGCTCGACGAAATTGGCGAGATGTCTCCGGCTCTGCAAGCCAAGCTGCTGCAGGTTTTGCAGGATGGCCAGTTCTCCCGTCTGGGCGGCCGCAGCACAGTGAAGGTCGATGTCCGCGTCCTGGCGGCAACCAACATCAACATGCCGCAAGCCATCGCGCAAAAGACCTTCCGCGAAGATCTTTATTACCGCTTGAACAGCTTCGTGCTGCGCATGCCTTCGTTACGGGAACGCCGCGAAGAAATCCCCATGATGCTGCGGCACTTCATGATCCACCTGGCTGATCGCTATGCCTGCGCTCCGCTCAGCGTTTCTCAGCGCCTGGTCGAGGCCTGCGAAAACTATGCGTGGCCCGGCAACATTCGCGAAATGGAAAACTTCGTTAAGCGCTATCTGGTTTTGGGCGACGAGACAGTTGCCATCTCCGAGCTGCAAAAAGGCACGGCCCGCGGCGCCGGCACGCAAGAGGGTAACGTCGTTTCCATGGAAGAGAAGCAGCCGCAGCCGCGACCCGACCTGAAAGAAATGGTCCGCAACCTGAAAAACGGCGCCGAGATGGAAGTGATCGCTCAGGTGCTGGAGGAGACTGCCTGGAACCGCAAACGCGCTGCTACCAAACTCAACATCAGCTACAAAGCGCTGCTCTATAAAATCAGGCAGTACGACATTCGCCCGCGCCAGGCGGGATAACTTAAGACGGTTGTCGGTTGCTGGTTGTCAGTAGCCGGCGATCGGATGTCTTATTCGCTACTGTTCACTCCCTTTCAACGTGTCATCCTGAGCGAAGCGTTCGCGGGCTTTGCGAGCGTGTAGTCGAAGGACCTCTATCCGAACTTCGACCCAACGCTTCGTCTGCATTTGCTTATGCTGCAACTCTTCAGCCTATGATTTGCTCGTCTTCCCGAACGAAGCCGAGACCTTGTGAATACCCCATCCAAGTGGGGGTTTGCTTGGGTGGGAATTTTGACTTTCAGCATTCAGCAAAGCTTCTCCAGTCCCTAGCTCTCGAGTTGCTGCAGCGCCGCCTGCTTGTCCAAATCTTGCAGGGATACAATCCGGCATCGTCTGCCGTGCATTTTTTCTTGCTGCTTCGCTGCACGTCGGTGAGAATCCTCCCACGTCTATGAAAAACTTACGCTTCCTGCTGCTATCTCTTTTGGCTGTTCTGCTGTTTTTCACCCTGATGAATCTCGGAATGAATTTAGAAGCGCAGTTTGTCGCTCGCGATCCCGGACCGCGCGGCGGAAAAGTGGGCGCTGGACAGCCCATCTCCGGATTAAGTGCTACCCAGATGGGCTTCTTTGAGAACGGATTGCAACGCTTCCTGGAGGTGGATTCGGTAGGCGGAACGCTCCCCGGCGAAACGGGACTCGGATTGGGTCCGTCCTTCAACTCGAACCAGTGCGCCAGCTGCCATTCCCAGCCGGCAACCGGAGGATCCAGCCCTAGTCTAACCGCGTTCCCTTTCATCGGACCCAATCCACAAGTTGCGGTTGCTAGCCTCGACGGCGCCACCAACACCGTCCCCTTTTTCATCAGCGAAGATGGGCCGGTTCGCGAAGCCCGCTTCAAATATTTTCTCGGTCCCAGCGGCCTTTCCGGCGGCTCGCGTGACGGCGGCGTGCACGATCTCTTCACCATCCAGGGACGGGTCGATGCCACCAACGTCGTCGGCACCAGCGGACAGCCGCAGACTTGCGGACTTGCGCAACCTGACTTTCAGCAGATGGGCCGGCTGAACAATCTGAGTTATCGCATCCCTACTCCGGTGTTTGGCGCGGGACTGATCGAGAACATTGCTGAGTCGACCATCGACGCCAACATCGCTTCCAATTCAGCCTTGAAGCAAGCGCTCGGAATCAGCGGTCATCCCAATCGAAATCCAAACGATGGTACCATCTCGCGATTCGGCTGGAAGGCGCAGAACAAGTCTCTGCAGCTGTTCGCCGGCGAAGCTTACAGTGTCGAAATTGGCGTCAGCAACGAGATATTTCCCAGCGAACGCGGCTATGCTCCCGTGCAACCGCCCGCCGAATGCCTGTTCAACCCTACTCCTGAGGACGGCACGAATATGCAGGATACGGGCAACTATCCCGCGGTTCCCAGTGACGTGGTGCAGTTCGCCAACTTCATGCGCTACCTTGACCAACCTGCTCCGGCGTGTGAAGGCTCCGCCTGTTCACCTTCTATTCAGAATGGACACAATTTGTTTATCAGCGTGGGATGTGCCCTGTGCCATACCCCAACCATGAAGACTACAGTCGGGTACTTCGGAAAGTCGCTGACTAATACGAATGCAAACTTGTATTCCGACTTATTGGTCCATCACATGGGCCCGGGCTTGGCCGACGACATCATCCAGGGCAATGCTGGCCCCGACGAATTCCGCACCGCTCCGCTCTGGGGAGTAGGTCAGCGGGTATCCTTTCTGCATGATGGCCGGACTCAGGATCTGGTCGAGGCAATTCGTCAGCACGCCAGCTCAGGCTCCGAAGCCAATGGCGTAGTTAGCCGTTTCAATCGCCTGAGTGAGAATGAGAAGCAGGACATCCTGAATTTCTTGCGCTCGCTGTAGATCCGGCGTCTCCACAGCAGGCTGTTCCGGTTCCACTGGAACAGGAGATCTTGCGATAGGAGCGGCAGCAGGTCTGACACAATTCTTCTCAGCGCGGCTGGCGAACGACCTATGAACTACCGCGCTGAGAAGATGATCCCAGGATGGCGACTTGCCAGCGCCACCATGTGGCTCGCTTGCTGTGAATGGTATGTGCAGGTCGCGGGCCAAAGACTTAACCTCTGCGGTATCGCCTCGGCTGCCGCACGCCGGCTCGCTCAATCGAGCTGAAAACAAAGCGACACAATACCCTCAGCCCACTCAAAACTTGTCAGTGGCCTCAACGAAGGGAGCCAACTCTAACCCGGTATCCTATCCGAATGAAGAGTTGACACTATCTGGATCGTTAGTCCAGCCGCGGGGATGATGCGCAAGTAGCACGATCCGAATAGTTCCAGAAAACTAAACCAGCGGATCGGAAGGTTTTGCCTCTACGCGGCGCTCTCAGCACGCTGGCTTGATTGCAGAACCAGCCTAACTCTTAGCCTTTGGCGGCATCTATAGATTTATCTGCCGAAAGGACTAGCTCTATGACGCGATTCTACAAACTGACATCCTGTTTCGCATCTGTCTTATTTCTCGGTCTCTGTCCTCTACTGGCGGCACAATCCAGCAGCGGGCAAAACGCGCAGTCCGGCATGACCCCGGGAGGTGTTGTCACTACCCCTCTTCAAGTAGCGGTCACCGGATGCCTGAAGCGCTCAGCCGAAGCGGGCGGATATGCCATCTCTGATCAGAATGGCACAACCTGGAAACTTACCTCCAGCGCTGTCAATCTGGCCGAGCATGTAAACCACAGTGTGATGGTAACGGGTAAGCCGATCGCCACCACTCCGGAACAAGGCAGCAACGGGCAAGCCGCAAAGACGGAAGATGGCCGCAAGCCGTTGCCCGGTTTGCGAGTGTTGACTCTCAAGCTGCTCAGTCCCAGCTGCACTCGATAACTCAAAGGACCGGAGTCATCAAATCATCTGGAGGAGCCGCAACCAAGTCTCTATCAAGATTGCGTACTCCTCCGTCTGCGCCGCTTCAATCGCTTCAGTGCGGTGAGTACTTGGCCTCAAACTTGATTGGGGTGATGGGAACATCGACTGCTGTTATGGTGTAGCCTTCCACCATAATGCCGCCTGCCGCACCATGGAAGGCGAAGAGCGCTCGGCCGATGTGATTTGCCGGCACTTGCAGGCCGGTCGATGCCATCCCTGTCGCGGCAACAACCTCTGTCGTCTGGCTCTCTGCCGGAACCGAAACATGCACGTTGTAGTCGATGCCTCCGGCAGTCAAGTCTTTGACCGTCAGCGTTCCTGCCAACGTCTGTTCCGTATTATTGGTGAAGATGAACTCGGCGGCCATGCCTCCGTTCGTAGTCCAGTAATTGGCCTGCAAGGTCGTATCGGTAATCCGGACGACGTAAGTGTAGAAGTCACTCGGATCAAGATTATTGACCTGTAACACCGCGTCACCATCTTCTGCCTGGATCCATGAGATTCGGTCGGCGAAATCATTACTCAGGTTTGGATCGGAGTTGACAAAGTCCCTGGTCGCCAGTGTAGAGCCACAGCCAGGACTGGAAAGCAGCACCAATTGTCCGCTTCCTCCAATGAAACTATCAGCCGGGTCCCACATGTCAACCGCATAAGAATGATTTCTCTGCAAATGGAGCAAGTAATAGTTAGGGCCGGCGCCAATGTAATCCTGCACCGAGGAACCATCCGTAGGCAGAATCGGATCGCTGCCGCATCCGTAGCCTCCAGCGATTCGTGCCTTCTGCTGGTCTTGGCCTTTCTTTACGTTTCTGTCGGCTTTCGCCTGACCCAGCCCTATGGCGCTCACCAGCAGCACGCAAAGCATTGCTCCAAACACTTTCTTCATGGTGGTTCCTCTCCCGCGAAAATGATTCAGCCCGTGTTCACCTTTTACAGCCGGTTCAGTCTAGACTATCTCCCAACGTTCTAACTAAACTTTTTCGGTGTTCTATATCTTTAATGCTGCTCTTTAATTTTCTCGCTTAGACTTTCACTTATCTTCGGCCGATACCATCTCAGGCGCACTGGATGCCGACATTTTGTCCGCCAGCCAACTTCTTTAGCCGCTGCAAGAACTGCCCGCCACACCCGCTTCCCTCCTGCGGAACAACTGCTGTAATGAGCGCTTCCGGCACTTGCGTGCGGCCGTAAATGCTGGCATGATTGCGCCACTGCCTCCCTCTCGGAATCGCGTGACGGAGACCCGACCAGATGTCCAGCCTTTCCACAGCAACGGGTCGTTTGCCCCGCCATCTGCGGGCGCTTGCGCTCGTGGCGCTCCTCCTTTGCGCCGCCACGAATATGCGCTCGCAATGTACGCGCGATCCTTATCTGCACCAGAAATCCCCTGCGGAACGGGCCGCTACCGAAGAACCGCTCCTTCCCGAAGCTGGATATCTTTCCAATACCACTTACACCAGCAAGTTCTTCGGTTTCAGTTTCGATCTACCTTTAAGCGTGCAAGGGCACCAGATTATTTTGCCGCTGATGCCCGAAAATGAGCACTCGCTGCTGGCCCTGCAGTATGAGAAAGACAATCACACCGGCTATATCACCATCACGGCGGCCGATCCCCATCCCGGGTTGGCCGTCAATACTCCCGAACGCCAGGCAGAGGAGAACAAGGCTTGGGCTCAGCCCGGCGGAGCCTCCGGAGCTACTACCGACCAAATTCCCATCCCCGAGTTCATGTTGCACACCGACCGTTTTCACTCCGCTGTTCGCCATAAAGGATCGAACTACGCAGCCCAGTACTGGGCCACGATGAACGATTATGTCGTCAAGGTGGTGATTGGTACCAACGACAAGGAATTCCTCAGCAAAGCTCGTATCGACTTGTCGCAGGTTCGTTTCTACTGCCCGCAAGACGACGGCACGCTGACCACTCCAGACGGCAAATTGGTGAAGCCCGAAGGCGAGCCCTACGAGGGTCCTACCGTTCCTACCTTTCGTGTAAACAATGCCATCCGCGACGAGCCCGCCCGGGCCATCCCTCTGGGCACGGTTAGCGACGGAGCCTATCGCAATCCCGAACTCGGCCTGCAGTACGACATCCCCCAGGGTTGGGAGCCGCTTTCCTTGCAGATTACCAACCCTTCGAACCTTGGCGACAGCGCTATGCGCGAAGTCAATTTCCTCCACGCCTGCTCCCAAATGCTGCTGCGCATCGCGCCCCAAAGCAGCGAAGGTGCCGCGCCGCATCAGCCCAAGCCGATGATTATCGTGCGCGCCCTCGATCCTAACTGCCTGTCGCTTCGCACCGCGACCCGGCTGGACGATAAGCGCGTCAACGATGGGGTGGCCGCCAATCTCGAGGCGCTAATCGAGTTCGGGCAGATCTCAACCGATGAGCTGATGTCAATTTCCGGTCACCTCTTCATGGTTTTCCACGGGACTATCGCAGCCTCGACCGCGGCCGGTGATGACCTCGCCAGCCGCATGTCGCAATCGATATTCGCCACCCGCTATAACAAACTGCTGATCGTCTGGTCGTTAATGGCTCCTACCACCGCCGATTTGAATGCCATCCCCACCGGCCGCATCATCTTTGCCGGTTCTCCGCCGATTGATCTGCGGGCCTCGCTCAGCGCCGAGAAGTAGTGTCTCTTGGTAGTGGATCAGTTTGATTTCCACGCTGCGCGTGACGCCCGCATGGAAGCCGGAATCAGCGATCATGTTTGGAGCATCGAGGAACTCTGCGCGTTGCTGCCCAAAATGGAATCGGCAGCAGAGCAGGCTGACAGGAGCCCTCTGCTAAAGGCACTGGGCGGGGAGTAATATTCTCTCATCTACCAGAGGAATCAGCGATGCGTTGTGCGGAATGCCGAACGATGATAGGCGGTGAACATGTCCACTATCCATACTTTTCGTGTCCCGACTGTGGTTGCGATTTATGTGTTCCGCCTAGTTTTAGGGTTAAAGCAAATCTGCTTGGCGCAGCAATTGCGTTGTCGATTTGTTACTTCTTTGGTCTCAGAAGCTTAGCGTTGTTTATCTGTGGCATCCCAGCATCAATCGCAGTCGGAGCTGTGTTGACCGTCATCGGAACGGTTGTAATGCCGCCAACTCTACAAAAATATTGGCGACCGGGAACACTGGGACTCAAGCTCTAATTCAAACTGACCCACTACCTGTTCCTTCCATTGTTTGCAGCTGTTGCTGCAGTGCAGTAAGACCACCGATTTCCTTTGATTTCGGGCCAGCCTCCCGTTGCCGCCGGCCATCCAATCCAATTAGCCATTCGCCCAAATAGCGTTCTTTATGTTCGTTTCAACGGTTCCGTTTCTAATTCGCCGTGTTCACCGATCTTTCCTAACAACTTGCCGGCCGTCGAAAACTGCCAGCCCAAACTTTTCGGCAGTGAAAGCCGCAACCTGCTTGCTTGCGTTGGGATTGTCGACTCAGGCCGCGATTGCACAGGGCGTGCCACGCAACGAACTTAGCGACTACACCAACGCCGTCGCCCGGGCTCAAGCCGCAGACCGCCTCTCGCATCTTGAGCGGTTTTCCATGAGCGCCCAGCCCGGACCGCTGAAGATTGAGGCGCTTCAATTCGTAATTTGGGACCATCTGCGCAATCGCAATTTCCCCCAGGCCCTGACCTGGGCTGACGCGCTCCAGACTGCCGATAAGGACAACTCCCTGGCCTTGGCGGTAATTACCGACCACGCCCGCAACACCTGGGAAAGCCGGAACACCACGCCTAAGCAGCTCCTTGCCATGGCCCGACAAGGTCTGGACGCACTGCCGCGCCTGCAACGGCCACTGGGCATGAGTCCGGCAGATTTTGCCGAACTGCGACAGCAAACGCAGGCCATGCTGACCGGCGCCGCAGGATGGGCCCAGTTGCAACGCAAAGACTATGCAGACGCCCGCAGCTATCTGCGACAGGCCGTGGCTTTAGATCCCAACAATGCACCGAACGATTACGCTCTTGCCCTGGCTGACCTCGATGGTCCCAATGCCGATCTCAAGGAGGGATACTGGTACCTCGCCAAAGCCGTGAATCTTTCGCAGGCTACTCCGCAAGGAGCGCAGATCGCGCAGTTTGCCCGTGCCCGCTATCTAAAGGATGGCGGCGGCCCCGAAGCTTGGAACCAGTTCCTTGCTGCCACGGCGACCCCTAGCACCAACGACGAAAAGGCTTACGTTTCGGCGTCGGTCAGCCGTCCTGCGCTTCCAGCGAACGCTCCGCCGCCGGCATTGCCTCCCGCGAGCAAGTCTGCGGTATTAACTCCGAAGGCCTCCGCCAGCTCCATCTGGGCAGACAATACGATTCCCGAGCCGCCGGTAGTCCGTAAACATCGGGTAGCCCATCCCGGCGGTCCGCTGTCGCTGGGCATCCTGATTGAAACGTCGCTCACCAGTAAGGAAAATCGTGCCGCCATGGTCGACGCTCTCAGCGACATGCTACGCCACCTGGGCGACAACGATGAAGCGTTCATCCTCACCTACGATCACAACCTGGTCTTCAAGCAAGACCTCACCAGCGATCCCCATCAGCTCGAGCAGGCGATGGAAGACATCAAGCCGCAAAAGGGCGCGGTCCTCGACGATGCCATCGCCTTCGCCGCTGGGCACTTGGCTCGCATTGCCCAACATCCCAATCGCGTGCTGCTGGTGATTTCCGACGGACACAATGTCGACAGCCACTCCTCACCGTTGCAGACTTCAGCTGAGATCAATGCTGCCGCAGTACGGATCTACTGCATCGGCATGGATGTCAATGAGAGCGCCAGTCGCTATCTACTGCAAGCGCTTTCCTCCAGCACCGGTGGCCGCTCTGACTTCGTCAGCGATCCGAAGCAGTTCCGCAACGCCACTCGAGATATAGCCCAGAACATGGGTGTCGATTTCCGCTTCTGAGATATTGGATTGATTTCCACTTCTGAAAGCTGGTCCGGGGTCGAAAGAACACGACTTCAGTGCCTGTGTGAAAACTAACTTTTGGTTTTCGGCGGTGGAATACGAAGCGCGAAAAACAAGCGCCGTAGGCGCGGAAGAGCTTAGCCCAGCACGCAGCCGGGCCGGGCCCCCGATTCGCGCCCGCGTTTGCGCGAATTGGGGTGGGACGGCGGAGTGCTGGGTAAAGTGGAAAATTAAACCGAGTCCCGTAGGGGACGACAGAGGTTCTCACGCAGACACTTCTCGGGACCGCGATGACTCGGCTTCACGGTTTGCTGAAAAACTCGGCGGCGGTTTGTTTTGAAGGGGCGTAGCTTTAGCTACGCCGTAATAGTCCCTATATCATTGTCATCCCGAGCGGGCTTCAGCCCGCGAGGGATCTGCTTTTCGAGCTTTCAACAAATTGCTTTTGCTGGAATTGCATCCCGCCTCTGCCGCCACCGGTTTGCCCGGTCACCGCTGAAAAGGCTATAATCGTTGTTTACCCAGCCAGTTCGGCAATCTTCTGGAGTGAGTCATGGCACAAGTTTGTGAAGTCTGCGGCAAAAAGCCGATGTCGGGAAACAATGTCAGTCACGCGCACAATGTGACGCGTCGTCGCTGGAACGTCAATCTGCGCCCCGTCCATGCCAAGGTCAAGGGTGGCAGCAAGCGCATGCGCGTTTGCACCAGCTGCCTGCGCAGCGGCAAAATCACCAAGGCCTAGAGCTCCGTCGTCGGAGTTGAACCCTCTCTCGGCGAAGAGGGTTTTCCTTCGCCGCGCGGCCCCTCAGAAAAACCATCGCCACCACCGTCCCAACCATCGCCCCCGCTACCACATCGCTGGCATAGTGATAACCGTCATAGACTGCGCCCACGCACATCAGAAGAATCGGAAACAGCAACCATGGCCCCACTTTGGACGGGTACCGATACGCGAAAATCAACACCACAAATGCCAGCATGATGTGCGCGCTGGGAAACGCGTTCCCGTGTACTCCCGCGTTGTTCTGGATGCCTCGCACCAGGTGCTGGAAAAGTCCGGGATGGGCGCTGCCAATCTGTTGCACTCCTGCCAGGTTAGCTGGACTTCGGGTGGGAAACAATAAATAGGTCGCATAGCAAATCACATAACCCACGCTCAGCGCATCGGTCAGTCTGCGGTATGCGCCTGCGAAGGGCGGCCTGCCGCTCCAGGCCCAGAACAGTCCTCCTACAACGGGGTATAGAGGATAGAAAGCGAAATAGCCGAACTCCAGAAATTCCACCAGCCAATCGGTCGCATGCTGGTGCATCCACTCCATCGGCGGCACCGGAAACAGCCGCGACTCGAAAGCGATCAAATATTGGTTCTGCCAGCCCGCTCGAATGGCCAGCGCCATGAACGACACTTCTTCGAACGCCGTGATGAACAGCAGCGCCGGCAGCCAGTCGTGCGCGAACCTCCATCCCCGGCCATCCCCTTGCTTACGAGCGAGCACCACGATTGCCGCAATCGCGCAAACGTTCCACAATACATAGCCCGGCCAATGCTCAACCCTGTCATGCCTGACGCATAGCAGCGCCGTCAGCACCACATGCACCACGACATAGATAAGGTCGGTAAGGTTCATCCGGTGACGCTTGCGAGCGCCGTCAACTGTCGGAGGCGGGTCACACCAGCGCGATCACATCAATCTCGACCAGCACATCCTTCGGCAGCCTCGCCACTTCCACCGTCGACCGGGCTGGGGGAAAGTGCAGAAAGTACCGGGCATAGACTTCATTCATCGCGGCGAAGTCCAGCATGTCCTTCAGGAAGACAGTAGTCTTGACTACCTGCTCGAGGGAACTGCCAGCAGCTTTCAGAATCTTGCTGAGGTTCCGCAGCACGCGCTCGGTCTGTACGGCGACGTCACCGTCAACCAGTTGCTGGGTCGCCGGATCCAGCGGAATCTGTCCAGAGAGAAATACGAATCCATTGGCCTTGATGGCCTGCGAGTAGGGGCCAATCGCCTTGGGTGCGTCGCTGGTCGCGATTACTTCGCGCATAATTCCTCCTGCCGAGCTTCGTCTGGTATTCGATTTTCGCACAGCATCGAGCTGTGCTCCTGTCGACAAGCTGTTGTAACCCCCGAACCATCAGGTCAACTCTGTTTCACGTGAAAGATTTCTGGCATACTGGAATCATCAAGCAACCGGGCCTTTGGTCCTCTCGCTCCGTCTGAATGGTTACAAATTCCAATCCGCATCCGGCCGATTCGCCGGAGGTACGCCGCTACAATCGCATCCAACGCTGGCTCAGCCTGGCCGATGCAGTGATTGGCTTCGTGCTGCTCGTCCTCCTGCTGGTCACGGGATGGACCGGCAAGCTTCGCGACTGGTCGTACCAGGGCGCCAGCCAGCACTATTTCGTCGCCGTGTTCCTCTACGTCCTGATGTTCTCCATCATCGCCAAAGTCCTGAGTGCCCCCTTTGACTTCGTCGGCTTCCGCCTGGAGCACCAATACCATCTTTCCAACCAGAAGCTGCGCGGCTGGCTTTGGGACGAATGCAAGGGCTGGCTGGTCTCCCTTGTGCTTGGCACCATCATGGTCGAGCTTGTGTACTCCATCATTCGTGTCGCCCCGCAGCGCTGGTGGATTATCGCGTGGGCCGTCTTCGTCGGGCTCTTTCTCTTAATGGCGCAGCTCGCGCCGGTTGTGCTGCTACCCATCTTCTACAAGTTCGAACCGTTGGCTAACGACGGCCTCCGCGATCGTCTGACCAAACTCGGCGAGCGCGCCGGCACTCGTGTGCGCGGTGTCTACGAGTGGAAGCTATCGGAAAAATCCAACAAGGCCAATGCCGCGCTCACCGGCATGGGATCGACTCGCCGCATCATTCTCTCCGACACTCTTCTGCAGCATTACAGTGACGACGAGATCGAAGCCATCCTCGCCCACGAACTCGGCCACCACGTGCACAAGCACATCCTGAAAGGTATCTTTACTCAGGTCACCATCACCTTTTTCGGATTCTGGCTCATCAATGTGGTGCTGCATTTCGTGATCGCCAAAGACTGGTTTCCGGTCCTCGGGACGCGGCTCTACGACTTTGCCAACCTACCGCTCATCGTTCTGGTCGCAACGATTCTGGGCTTCCTGCTGATGCCGGCGCTCAACGCGCTCTCGCGCCATCACGAGCGCCAAGCCGATCGCTACGCCTGGGAGAACACTCCTGCCATCGCGCCATTCATCACTTCGATGCAGAAGCTGGCCGATCAGAACCTCGCCGAGCGCGAGCCGAACAAACTCATCGAGGCGCTCTTCCACTCCCACCCATCGATTGGCAAGCGAGTCGCCGCCGCCGAAGCCTGGGCCAGCCAACAGCCGCAAGCAGTTAGTCAGTGATTAGGTTCTAGAGCGAGGTGTTGGTAGCCATCAGTATCGAAGCATCGCACAGCGGATCACGGCGGCATGCGGTATTAACTTTCTGACTTGTCATCCCGAGCGCAGCCGAGGGATCTGCGGTTCTTCTTTCCTCGACAGGTCCTCGAATGGGCGCAGCTTTAGCTGCGTCATACCATCGCTTCATTTGTGTCATCCCGAGCGAGCGCAGCGAGTCGAAGGACCTGCTTTCCCTGGCCACTGACTACTGCTTCTTCAGGAGTCCCTCCACCTTCCTCAAATCCTCCTCCGTATCCACCCCCACCGTATCGAACGGCGTCTCCGCCACATGAATCGCCACTCCATGATCCAGAAACCGCAGCTGCTCCAGCCGTTCATTTCGCTCCAGTTCCGACTCCGGCCACGAACAAAACGAATCCAGCGCCGCCTTGCGATAAGCGTAAAAGCCCAGATGCTTGTAATACCGCACCACGCCACTTCGGTCACGATCGAAAGGTATGGTGGCTCGCGAGAAGTAAAGCGCGCGACCATCCAGCGCCGTCACAACCTTCACGGCATTGGGATTGCCAACATCCTCGGCCGAGCACGGTGTCTTCAGCGTGCCGACCGCGACTTCATCCCGAGCCATCAGCGCAAGCAGCACCTCCAGATGTTCTCGTCGCGCCAGCGGCTCGTCGCCCTGGACATTGACGTACACATCGGCCTCCACCGATTGCGAAACTTCATGAACCCGATCGGTTCCGCTGCGGTGCTGCGGCGAGGTCAGCCGAAAATTCCATCCGTTCTGGCGACAGACCGCGGCAATCTCTTCCGAATCAGTAGCGACAATAACCTCGTTCAAAAGCGGACAAGCCGCGGCAGCAGCATAAACATGGGCAACCATGGGCCGGCCGCAAATCTCGCGCAGCACCTTGCGAGGCAGCCGCGTCGAACCGAGTCGAGCCGGAATAATCGCGATCGCTTTCATCCGTTTAGTTTCAGCGCCGAGCGCGCCCATTGGCAAGCGTAACTTTCCTCGTAACCGGCATGCAGTTCCGGCCTAGCCGAGATTGCCGCTCGAATTTCGTATCACGGCATTCAATCGGATTTGCCCTGCGACATAATCGTTTGCAATGCTCCTGCGCCGCATCCTCTTTCACCTGCGATCATCCAAAGCTGAGGCTTCCATATCGCGAATGTTTACTTCCTATCGGAAAGAAATAGGAGAACAGCGTCATCATGCAATTAAACGAATACACAACTCTGGGCCGTTCCGGCCTGCGCGTTAGTCCCCTGGCCCTTGGCACCATGACGTTCGGCAACGATCGCTGGGGCTCCGACGACGCCGAAGCCAAGCGCATTTTCGATCGCTATCTGGAGCACGGCGGCAACTTTGTCGACGTGGCCGACGTTTACGCCGAGGGAAAAAGTGAGGAAGTGCTCGGCCGCTTCATCGCCGAAGGCAATCTGCACGACCGCCTGGTCATTGCGACGAAGTTCACCTTCAACCCCCAGGAAGCCAATCCCAACTCCGGCGGCAACGGACGCAAGAACATTTATCGTGCTCTCGAGGGCTCCCTCCGCCGCCTCCAAGTCGATTACGTCGACATGTACTGGATGCATGTGTGGGACACGATCACGCCTGTAGAGGAAGTAATTGGCACATTGAACGATTTGGTGCGCCAGGGCAACATCCGCTACTACGGCTTCTCCGATGTTCCAGCCTGGTACGCGTCGCGCGCGCATACGCTGGCCGAGCGGCAAGGGATCGAGCGCCCGATCGGCTTGCAACTGGAGTATTCGCTGGTCGAGCGCAACATCGAACGTGAGCACGTTCCCGCCGCCCGCGAGTTGGGCATGGGCATCTGTCCCTGGAGCCCGCTGGCCAGCGGATTCCTCGCCGGCAAGTACACCAAAGAAGGTCCAACCAGCAGCAAAGGCAGCCGCCTTGACGTGCTCAAGGATTCGAACAATCCGGTGTTCAACAAGTTCACCGAGCGCAATTGGAAGATCATAGAGACAGTGCAAGAAGTCGCAAAAGCGTTAGGTCGTTCGATGGCAGAAGTCGCGCTCAACTGGGTGGCCGCGCAGCCCGGAGTGACTTCAACCATCATCGGCGCCACCAGCTTAGAGCAGCTTGAAAGCAACCT
>Ga0210398_10003686_pt1 | contig 14583 bp, 6 predicted proteins | sample IncBWC4OmetaG_FD_161047 | JGI IMG/M metagenome (GOLD analysis project Ga0210398, IMG submission 161047) | Forest soil microbial communities from Barre Woods Harvard Forest LTER site, Petersham, Massachusetts, United States - Inc-BW-C-4-O | ecosystem: Environmental > Terrestrial > Soil >...
CGCAGCCAACACCGAGCCGCCGGTCATAAAGATCAGCATTCCCCGAGATGCGCCCGTGCTTTCCATATAAGCCTGCACCTGACCGCGGTAGTGTTCCAGCCTGTCGGTGCCGGGCCGAGTGTCGCTTTTCCAATCGATGACGGTATCGATCTTCCTGTCCCTGTCAAGCGCGAGGGCATCGGCGATACCGAAAATCAGCCTTTCGCTCCCGTTAGTCCCCTCGGCGGCGAAAACGGTGTATTCCGGCACGAGCCGTGGCCGCAAGACCGCGACTTCCGGCAGCGCCAATGCGCGCAGCACGGTCTCGGCGAGTTCGGTCGGCGAAATTCCCTGCGACCGATCAGCGGCCGGCTCGATGCCGAGTTGCGTCAGCAATTCACCGGCGCGGGTGACGAGCGCTGCGTCGTCGTCCGCGGTTTCGCCGGTCAACACCTCCTCCATCAGCTTGTGAAGGATCGTGCCGCGGGTGGCGCCGCCGGCGACATTCGAAGCCGTCCATTCGTCGGTCTCCTCGACGCTCCCGGAGTCTATAAACACGGCGGTATCAACGCCGGTCGAATCCTGACCCACCTTGTTACGGGTGGAGCGCCGCTATTCGATCTTCACTTCGGCACGACGAGCCCCTGCGGCTTGGCGGCAAACAGCCCGAGTTGATCAGAGGCTGCCGCGATCTGAACGAAGCTATCAAGGTAAAGGTCAGTCGTTACTTCGAGAAATCCGATCGTGCCGGGCGTACAAGCTGCGGGCCTGGGCGGCGGCGAGTGTCGTCGAACTGCGATCGACGCCGACTAGCCGACGCGCACTTAGTGAACCCTACGGCGTGCAGGCCACGGCGAGTCGGCCCAATCGCCTCTGAACCGGCCCTTTCCGTCATGTGACCTCGATGGTCAAAGGAGTGCCGCGCGCTTCGGCGGCGCGGAGTGGGGGATTGAGACTTGTGATCGACCGCGCCTGGGCGTCCGCCGCGGCAGTGAAGTTGTGCCGGACATCACTCTGCGTCCGCCAGGCGCCGAAGCCCTGGTCAAGCACCATCGTCAGATGTCGCCCGTTCTGCAGCTCGAAGTCCAGACGGCGGTGGTGGGGCAAATCCGCCTTACGGCCGGTTAGTGTTACCCGCGCAGACGGCAGCAGGCGGCGCAGGACATCGCGCCGCACCGCGTCTTCCACGTACGCATCATATATCGCATACGGGAATCTAGTGGAACGCTCCGCTGGAGCGAGAGCAACATGGATGTTGGCGCCACTGCCGCCGGGCGTGCCCATCAGCACCTCCCGCAGCAGTACAAGGTTCAGCGGGGTCAGCAGGTAGCGGTCGCTGTAGCTGATGTTGGTCACGCTGGCCGAGGCCAGGGCCCCATACGCGGCCGGTGCCTCGCGCTGGATTAGGCGCCAGAACCGGGTGCCGAAGCTCTTGAGCGGGCCATCAAGTGCCGCGCCCACCCAGAGCAGGCGGGCGCCGCCGAGCGCGTCGCGCAGCAGCGCCTCGGCGTCCATCGGCCGGATCTGCGTCACGCCGCCCCAGGGACCGGCCACCACCGGTGCCAGGGCGCCCGCGCCCCAGTTCGGTCCCGGTCCGGCCTCCGCCGGATCGGTGGCGATGGCGAGTGTTTCTGTGGCGCGCTCCACGGTTGCGATCACCGGCCGCCCGGCCACTTCGGGTAGCGTAGGTAGGGTGGCCAGTAGCACGCGCGACGCCGCAAGCCTATGAAGGGCAAGCCGCGCGGGCAAGCCGAATTCGGGCGATGCGAACATGCTTGCGGGTAGGACCAGGGTAGTCTCGACACCGGCCTCTACGAGACGCGGCAAGAGGGCGGAGAGAGGCCAGCCTTGCATCTCCCATTGCGCGGCGTCGCCATGCAGAAAAACCGCCACGCGGCGGAGCTGCCCGGTGCGCAGGCCGCTCACCAGCCAGTCCGTTGTGGGCTTCCCCAGCGGGCGGGTTTGCGGCCCAAGGACGCGCACCGCTTCGGGCAGCACGAGCGCCTGCCGCAGGGCCTCCGCCGCCGCCTGACCGCCGCGACGGTCGAGCCGCAGGCCGCGGACGTTGAGATCGGGACGCAGCACGCAGGCGGCGCAGCCCCCGATGCAGGTTTCGGGACAGTCCAGCCACTTCGCTGCCTGCACCACCGTGGCCGCGAAGTCATCCAGCTCGGCGAGGCGCGTGACATAGCCTGCGCCCCCGGTTGCCCGGTCGAACAGGAAGACGGAGCAGCAGGCTTCCCCGCTCAGCCCGCGCGAACGGCCGGTCGCCAGACCGATCTCCCGCGCCTCGACGCCCAGCCGCTCCGCCAGAGCCTCGCGCAGCCCGGCGGCGAGGGCGAGTCCGGCCTCGGGCGTCACCGTGGCGGCAAGCTGAAGTTCGAACACATCCGTCCGCGCATCGTGGACGAGACGCACCAGACGCTGCACCCGTTGCGGCTGCATGTAGCCGCCGGGGCAGAAGCCATCCCGCGTCCGGTCGATGCCCTTGCCGAGCATCAGGGGTCGATGGCGGTGAATCGCGTCAGGCAGCGGGGACGGGGCAACACCATCTGCGGCGGCCTCTGGTTCGGCGCGGCCGCAGGCCAAGCAGATCGCATAGCCCTGGCCCTCAGCGCCGCCGCCGGTTACGATCACGTGGCCCTCCGGATCGCAGCGCAGCCGGCCCGCGGCGGCATCCGGCAGGGCGGTCCAGGCCGCGCCGTCAGCGGCGATCCGCGGCATCTCGAATGGGACGTACGCCAGCGCCTCGTAGCCCGTGTGGGCCGATGTGCGACTCAGGAACCCCACCGGGATCAGGGCGCGGGCGTGCTCGATCCTTTCCGCGTCGCACCGCGGGCAGTGTTCGGGCGGTAGCCGCGCGAGGCCGAAGCTGCCGCAGGCGGGGCAAGACCAGAGATCGCGCAGATCCTCCAGGCGCGAGGCATCGGCGTCACTGCCCCAAGCGGGCCGGACGCCGTCCGAGCGGTAGACCAGCCCATCGATCACCAGCTCCGCGCCCGGTGCGTATTCGCGAATGGCGACATCGCGCGTGCGTGAGGCGGCGCCGCGCAAGTCGCCGAAGGAGAGTACCCCATCTCCGGTCTCTCGGCGGCCAGACATGTAATCGAAGCTCACCACGTCGGTTGGGAAGCCGTAGGAAGGCGTGAAGCCGCGCCGGGCCAGTTCGGCGATCAGGAACTCTCCGCGCATGCGGGCGGCGCGCAGCTGCATCGACCGCCGTGCGTCCTTGTCATCCAGCGTCTCGGCACGCTCCAGCAACTGGCGGTATTCTGCCCGCCAGAGGCGAAGCAAATCTTCAAAGGCGTGCGCCGCCGCTGAGAGGAGCCGAGCAACGTTGCCGGCAAGCGCCGTTCCTTGCGTCAGCGTGTCGAGCGCGGCCGTGAGCTCGGGGGGCGGCTCCTGCAACAGCATGTCCAGGAACGCGTCCGCGGGGGCATCCGGTAGCACGGCGGCCTCGGCGGTTTCGCCCGCCGCTAGGAAGGCGCCGATCGACCCTTTGATCGGCTGCCCGCCGCGCCCGCGCAGGAAGGCGGCGAGCAGGGCGGCATTGGCGTGGCGCTGGACCAGCGGAGCGCTTTCCAGCCAAACCTTCGGCGCCGCAATCGGGTGGGCCAGGTAGCCCGCCGGATCCGCGGCGGCCGAGCGATCGAGCGGCAGGTCGCGCGCGAAGGTCAGGGTGAAGGCCCACGGCTCGCTGCGCCGTCCGGCGCGGCCGGACCGCTGCCGGTAATTGGCAATCGCCGGCGGGACGTTCGCGTTCACCACCAGCCGAACCTGCGGGATATCCACGCCCATCTCCATTGTCGTGGAGCAGTTGAGCAGGTTGATCCGGCCTTCCTTGAACAGTTCCACATAGCGGTTGAGCACGGCGCGCTCGATCTGCGCCGAATGCTCCTGGGCGCGCAGGAACGGGGCATAAGCCGCGATGCGGTCGTGCAAATCGGTCCAGAGGCCGCTTCTGCGCAGCGCGGCCACCTCGGCGCTGTTCTCGCACCATCGCGCCACCTGCGCCCGGCCGGCCTCGTCCAGCCCGCCGGCATTGGCGCGCGGCAGCCGAGGCAGGGAAACTGTCTCCATCGCCGGCGTGTCCGCGAGGTGCGTCTCGGGCGTGACTTGATAGGGGCTGCGGCCAGCGACCGCATAGCCGAACAGCCGACGGATAATCGGGCAGACGAAACCGTGGTCAAGCCGGACTACGGCGGCCTGTTCGAAGTCGATCCTCCACACGCCGCGCCCGACATCGCGGGCCGCGGTTGAGGTGATGAGTTGCCAGAGCGCTTCGAGCACCTCGGCCGCGCGGTCACGATCCGCTCGGTCGTCCCAGTGTCCGCCGAGCAGCCCATAGACCATGCGGTGCAGTGCGGCCGGCCGGGCGCCCGGCATGGGACCGGGAAAGCGCCGGACCCGCCCCTCGTTCTCGGTCCCAGTGGTCGAGTCGTGCACAACAATCCCGCGATGGCCGCCGAAGCGGGGGCTGATCAGCCGCACGAGCCGCGAATCTGGCAAATCGACTGCGAGGGAGATCCGAAACACGAAGTCGATGGCTGCGAGCGCGAGGCCGGTCCAGCCCGCCATGTCCACGCCAGCCGCCGCCAGCGCCAGCGGCACGGCGCCGAGCTTCGCCCGCGCCTCCAGTGTTGGAAAAGCGAGGCGGAGCAGCCCCATGGTCTCGGGGTTGTTCTGCACCCGCGGACGGCGAAACAGTTCGCGGAACAGGAACATCTCAGCGAGCCGTTCCGGGTCCTCGGCCAGGCTGCCGCCGATCAGCCGGGCTTGCCAGACGTCGCCGGCGAAGTCCCGCAACTCTGCCTGCTGCGCGAACCGGCGCCGGAGTTCTGGCCAAGTCACCAAGCGGGCTTCGGCGCCGGTGAGGGCGGCGAGCTTTTGCTCGTGCTCCCGGATCATGTCGGCAAACCCGTCCGGGTCCTTCCGCAGCCGTTCGAGCCGACTTTCAACCTTCGCGATCTCGGCCGGGTCGGCGTCGCTGCGTTCCTGCACCGCATGGTAGAGAAACGAGCGCGTCAGGGTGCGTTCGGCATCCTGCTGCAGCTTGGCCGCCAACCGCGCCACGCCTTGCCGGCTATCGGAGAAGGTGAGCGCCCGTCGACCGGCCATCGGCAGGTCCAGCCCGCCGGCGGACGGCTCCAACGCCTCCAGCACCAGCGGAAGCCCGTTGCCAATGAAGAAGGCAGGGCCGTAGCGCAGCGGTGCCAGGGGCGCACTCGCGGCTTCACCGCAGCAATCTCGTCCCTCGGCGCGCTCGATGATCCGGACGCGGATAGCGTGCGCGCCCTCCGGCGGTGCATTGTCCCAGATTCGCGCGTCGGCCCGCGTGATCCAGGGGTCGCCTACCTCTCCCCGGGCTGGCGCGAGCCAGACGGCGCCACTCTCCGTTATTTCGCCCGCCTCGCCCTCGTCCGGCTCGGCATCGAGCGCGAAGTCGTCGCCCTCCACCTCGGACGGCGCCTCCAGCCGTGGTTCGGCGCCCGCGATTTGGCGTGCAGCCAGATGCGGCTTGCCGCATGCACCGCAGAGCACCACCTCGAAAGCGGGCGCACCGCAGCCGCAGCGCTCACGCACGCCGAGATGGATGGCGCCGAAGCGCCAGTCGCTCCCAGCCGCGTCGAGTTCTGGGTCGCGCGCGGCGCATGCCGGATCGACGCAAGCCCAGATGCCGCCGAGTGGACGGTGGAACAGATGCGCGCGCCAGGCCAGCAGATGGCCCTCCGGGCCAGCCGCTCGGGCGGCGGCGTCGAGCAAGCTCTGCGCGTCGCGGTGGCGCTGTGGGTCACCAAACAGCGCTTGCGCGGTCTGAGAGAGGCCCACGGCACGCGCGCTCATAGCCCGGCGCAGCTCCTGTAGCCGCGGGTGAGATGCCAGCCGCTTCCAAAGGACACCCTCGTCAAGGCCGGCGAGTTCGCCGGCATCGAGTGGTACACCGGCACCGGCGGTTGGCAGGCGCGGCTCGGCGGCGCGTCCCTCGATCACCCGCACTCTCTCGGCCGGCTGTCCGGCCAGCGCAGCCAGGAAGTCCCTGAGCTTTTCCGGCACATCAGCCTCGCCGCCGATCGTCGCCGAGGTGGCGACGAGCCGGACCTGCTCCGGTGCGACGCCGAACGCGGCGCGCACGCGGCGCAGCAGCAGTGCGATCTCTGCCGCCTGGGCGCCGGCGAAGGTGTGCGCCTCGTCCAGCACCAGCCAGCGCAGCGCCCCCTGCGAGGCCGCAATGATCGGCGCATCGGCCGGCCGCAGCAGCAGGTATTCCAGCATTGTGACGTTGGTGAGCAGGATCTCGGGCGGCCGCTCGCGGATATCCTTGCGGCACTTCAGTTCGACCCTGGTCGAATGCTCGCCCGCGCGGCGCGCGGTTTCCGGTGTGTCGCCATTGAACAGGGCGAAGCGCACCCGCCCGCCGAGCCCCTCGGCCCACGCGGCGAGCCGTTCACGTTGGCTCTCGATCAGCGCGTTCAGCGGATAGAGCAGAATGGCCTGGACCCCGCCGCCCCGCCTCGGGTTTCGCAGCAGATCGTCCAACAGAGGGATGAGAAAGCATTCGGTCTTGCCCGCGCCAGTCCCGGCGGTGACGAGGCAGGACGCGCCTTCCCGCAGCGTCGCGGTCCAGGCGTCAAGCTGATGGACGTAGGGCGCGCGGTCTCTTTCCCAGTGGAACGCACCTGGTTGATCGAGCGCTGCGACCAGATCAGGATGCAGTAGGTCTCCGGCGAGATCCCCGAGGCTTGCCTTGGCAATGGTCCAGTTCCGGGCCACCTCGAAGACCGGTTCGGCCAGCAGCGATTCTCTCGACCCGGGGGCAGCGGCAAGCCGGCGCAGCAGCGCGGCGTTGAACCCCGGGCTCGCCGCCCGCGCTCGCGCCACCACCGCCGCGGCGGAGCGGCGGGCGACCCGTTCGAGCGTCGCCGCGAGATTCGATGCCGTGGCGCCGGTCACGTGCGACGTTCCTCCAGATAGAGTTGGACAGCCGCCGGCAGGGCGGCGTCGAACCAGATCGGGTCGGCCTGACGCAGGGCGATCAGGCGGATCAGCGTCGTCGTGTCGGGATGGGGGATGAGGCCGGTTGCGATCTCCGCCGCGACCAGCGGGGCGTCGAGCAGCGCGCGAAGATGTGCAGGCAGGCTGGTCGCCCTGGACAGCCGCGCAGCCGGCAACCCGGCAGTGCCCTCGGGTGGTATCGTGTCCCGGCGCGCGGCTTCCTGCATCAGATCCGAGAAACAGTTGGCGGGATTCGGCATTGCCAAGGGCAAGGCACCGCCCGGCAGGTAGTCCGACAGGGCGACCGGCGCGATATCGGTCGACGCGAAGGCCGCGCCGAGATGTCCCCGCACCTCGGGCCGCAGCGCGAGGATTGCGCCTGCGCGCTGCACCAGCCTCGCGTTCGCCATTTCCGCCGTTTCTTTGGCATCAAAGCCGGCCCAGCGGAGCGACTCCCGGCCGCGGAACTGCATGGCGGCGACGGCCGCGGTCCAGGCTGCCACCGGGACCGCCGGCCACCAGATCGGCGCCTCGCCCTCCAGCGCGAGTGCCGACGCCAGATCGGCTTCGGGGACACGAAACAGCAGGACGACCGCTGCGGCGGGCACCTCGCCTAGCGCCTGCACCTGATCGAGTGTCCCCGCATCGCCGCCGTCATGCGCTGCGCGGATCAGTTGCCACCGCACGTCCCATTCTGGATTAGCCGGGGTGCCAAGCAGGCGGCGCCATTCCTCTGCGTAACCCGCGATCCTGGCATCACGCGTAGAAAAGGGAGGGGGGTTTACAGACCAAACAGCAGGTCTCGCCACGCCACCCGACGCCACGCGCGCCTGGACCAGCCAAAGCGCCGGCGTGTCACCCAGCCAGGCGGCAAGGTCGAAGCTGCCCTCGACTCCCTCCGTGCAGCGTACCGCGCCGGGCGGGTCGAGCGGAACGGCGTGCAGGCGCCAGGCGTGACCGTCGGTGACGAAAACGCCCTTGTCCACCTTCGCGCTACCGTCGTAGCGCCGCAGCATCAGGCGCGGGCTTTCCGCGCCATCTACTACCAGACTCAGCCGCGTTTCCGCATCGAACCCGCCGAGCGCCAGCATCAGGCGACCGAGCGGTTCGGCCGCCGCAAGCCGTACCTCGCCGGAAATCTGCACGCCGACCTCGGTGCCGCCGCAGCGCAGCAGCAAGGTTCCGGGCTGCCCTGGCGGCGCAACGCCACGCCAGCCACCGAGACCGCCGACTGCTATCGCCTGCTCACGCACCAACCGCGCGCCCTTAGGCGCCACAATCATGCCGCGCCGCGCCGGCCACGGCGCGACCAGCACCAGCGCGGCACCGGAGGTCGGGTCGGACATGCTGAGGCGGAGCAAAGCGGGGGCCTCGCCGACGACCTGAAGCGTGAACTCGGAGTCGCCCCCGGCGCCGACCGCCGTCGCGGCGGCCACCTCCGCCGCCCGCAGCTGCAGATGCCCGCCGGCCGCAAGTCCCGCCGCGCGGAGCCGCACCATCCCGGCCGCTACCTCAGCCACTTCGATGCGCGCCCCCTGCGGCAGGGCGACGAACATGCTGCGGGCCACGATGACCTCGTCACGCCGCCACGCTGCGAGCTGCCCGCCCAGCCGACGCGGGATAGCCTGCAAGACCACGCCCGTGGTGAGGCGCCTGAGCGGAGCGTCGCCCTCCGCACCCCAGGCCTCGGGTTGGCCGAGGAACGGGATCTGCCCATCCTCGCAGCGCCAGCCCGGCAGGTGGCGGCCGAGCAGGTGGAGGCGGTGCGCCTGCGCTTCGCTGTCCGCGCCCGTGACCACCGGCAAGCGCTGCCCATTCAAGATGATCGTCCCCGACCCGGTGACCGGCCAGAGCCGACCACCCGGTGCGGGTTCCGACTCTCCCAATATCAACTCGTCGCCAGCAATGGGACAGGCGTTGGGGTCGGTGAGCAGCCACAGCCGAATTGCGCTCGTTCGCGCCCGGCCGGTCAGCGGCTCCAGCCGGCTCGGTGACTGTTCCTGCGGGTCGAGCGCGCGCCAGAAGCTTGGCGTGATCGCGGGCGGCGGCAGCCCGGCATCCGCCACCGCCTCGCCGACCGGTCGTCCATCGGCATGCGCCGCGAGCACCAACGGCTGGTCGGGATCGAGGCGCAGCGCTGTCTCGCTCGCCGCGCCGGTGCGCGCGAGGCGCCAGCCGCCGCTTTCGGGCACGCCGAGGAAGGCGGCCGGCGGCCCGTCGTCACTGCCGAGCGCCAGGAAGCGGAGCCGCAGCGTGGGCTCGACACCCGGGAGGAACCGGGTGGGAAGCTGAGCGCCGTTGCTCACCACGGCATAAGCTGCCCAGCCCATGCCATCGGCGCGGCGGCGCAATTCGCGGCGGCAGAGCGGGCCGGCAGCCCTCTGCGCCTCGCCCCGAACGGCCTGCAACGCCGGGCGGATCAGGGCCTCGAGCGCGCCAACGGAGAATCGGAGAGGTAAATGGTCGCGCCAGCCGTCGACCTGCTGGTCGAGCCAAGCCTCTGCTGCCCGAGTCGGCAGGTCCGCAGGCAGCAGTGCACGGAGCCGTGCAAGCGCGAGCGCCAAGTCGGAGAGGAGAAGGATCGTGTCCTGGTGACGAAATGTCTGGGGCAGACTACTGGCCCGGCGCCACGCGATGCGCTCGGCAGCGATCTCTGCCAGCGATCCTTCGGCTTCGATCTCCGACAGCATGGCGAGCACGGTGGCCCGATAGAGGGGGGCCTGTGCCAGATAGGCTTCCGGCAATCCGCCCTCAGCCATCAGCGAGTAGAGGTAGTGCCGGTGGCCACCTTCGGACCGGCGCACCGTCCGGCGCCACCATGCCAGTCCTTGCTCCACGAGAACGCGGCCAAGTTGGGGGTCGCTTGGTCGCCTGAGGCGGCCGAAGAGCCATTCCCAGGTCAAATGCCCCGGTGTATGCGCGACGCGGATTTCATCGGCAGCCCATAGGACGAAGCGAGCCGCGGTGATCTGATTGTCCGATCCAGCGATGAGCCGGATCATCAGATCATGAGCCAGTCGGGCGCGGCTGGCTTCGTCGCAGGCGTAGGCGAACAGCGGCCGTCCATCCGCTGTGTCGAGGCTTTTTTTCGCCAGTAAATCAGCTTCGATGCTCACTGCCAGAGCCTGGAATGCGTGGATGAATACACCGGGCCGCCGAGGCGGCCACCACGGCCGAATTGCGCTTTGAAACCTACACCCTACGCGTTCATTCGTGGCAGTTTATACGACGATACGCTCTATTGCTGGTTCCCCGCGCTGCGCTGCGCCGATTCCGGCGAGCAACCGGTGCAGCTCGCAGCTGCCGACGCCGGCTGATGGCGCGCTCTTCTCCGTCCCGTTGGGCCGGAGGGCGCCACCGCGAATCCGTCAGAAATGGTCGTGCAGGACCGTACCGGTTCGCCTTTAGCGGTCTGCCTGGCTGAGCAGAATGGTACGGTGTGGTTGGACAGTCAGGACAAAAGACCGATGCGCACAAGCCGGAACGATCCGCTGCGGATTGCCGAAGTGTCACCGCCGGGTCAGCAAGGCGTAATCGGCATCACGCTCTGCCCCGGCAAGAAGGACCCGCCGCGCGGGTGGGACCGCGACCTGGAAGCCGATCTCGCCGCGATCCGGTCCTGGGGCGCCGAGGCGATCGTGACCCTGATCGAAGAGAACGAGATGGTGATGCTGAAGGTTACGGCGCTGCCGGAAATGGCTGCGCGCCACGGCGTCCGATGGCTTCACCTTCCGATCCGGGACATCTGCCCGCCGGATCACCGCTTCGAAGCCGAATGGGCGGTCGCAGGCCCCGAGTTGCGCCGCATCCTTCGGCGCGGCGGCTCCGTGCTGGTGCATTGCCGCGGCGGCCTCGGCCGCGCCGGCACCGTCGCGGCGCGGCTGCTCGTCGAAATGGGACTGGAGCCGGCGGCGGCAATCGCGGCGGTGCGGCAGGCCCGGCCGGGGGCGATCGAAACGCCTGAACAGGAAGCACACGTGCTCGTCTGCCGCACCGCTGCCGATCCGCGGGCAGAACATTGATGACACTCAACTGAGTCGGCCGGCGTGGCGATCCAGGAGGCGTCGTGGACTGGTTCGAAAGGCTCACCGGGTTCCGTGAAGAGAGCTATCACGACACCCGTGCCAAGCTGGCCGTCGAGGACCGGCGGTTGCGCTCGCTGGTCAATGGCGCGAGTTATGCCGTTGGCGAGTTCGAACTCGTATCGCTGGTAGAACTCCGCCAGAGGGCGACCTCCGCGGCAGGACCGCCCGGACATCTCCGGGCGCGGGTGGTGGTCGGCGACGTGCGCGAGATGCACCAGGCGCACGAGAACGCCGGCGCGCTGTTCCAGGTCGCCTCCCAGTTCAACATGCTGGAAATGCCCGGGCCTCCGGTGACGCCGGAGCAGGGGGTCACGCGCTATCGAAGTGACCCCACGCAAGGTCCGGCATGCGCGATCGCGGCCGGCGCGGCGACGATCTACCGCAACTACTTTGTCCCGGCCCGAGGCGGTGTCGGCCAAACCGCCGAACGACAGCTCGACGGGCTGGCCGAACTCGGCGAGGCATTGAGCCATGCCTTGGGCCTGCCGGTCGGCGCGTTGTGGAATATGAAAAACGGATACGCTCTGTGCAGCCGAGCCGGCCTCGACGCCATCACCGATTATCTCGGCAAACTCGACCCAGAGCCGATCGATACTCTGCGCGGAAAACTGTGCGTCGGCGTGCACCGCGATGTTGAAGCGACCGAAGCCGCGGGCGAAGTCCGACCGCTGGTCTCTCAGGTCTTCTGCTCCGCTTTGCCGATCGCGTACAGCGGCATACCGGCTGCTCGGTGGGAGCGCTTCGCGCGCTTCATATTGGACGCCGCTTATGAGGCGACGATGTGGGAGGCGGTGCTGAACGCCCGGCGCGGCATCTCGAGTACTGTTTTTCTGACCCTTCTCGGCGGCGGTGCATTCGGCAACCCCGAGGCGTGGGTAGACTTCGCGATCCAACGAGCGCTCACGATCGTTGCGAACTTCGATCTCGATGTCAGGCTGGTGAGCTACGGCGCCCCGTCGAAATCGGTGCTTCAGATCGTCGAGGGGTTTCGCTGATGCGCTCGATGGTGCGCAGATACTCTGCGGGAAGCCGCCAGTATCGGGCACCGCTCAAGATAAGGGTTCTGTACTCGTCACTCGGCCCGCACGGCACAAAATTGCGCTGCGGCTCGGCGATGTAGGTCAACACGTCGAGCGGCTCGGCCCGGTGCCCGTCCTTCAGGACCGTGATATCGACGCGCTGATAGGAATTGCGGGCCGGGTCGCGATCCGGGCGGAACCCCTCCGCCGTGTCGAGTGCGCACCTATCCATCTCGTCGAGGCGGTACACCGCGCCCCAGACAAGGTCGCCGACCGCGGGAACGATCGAGGCCACATCGCAGCGGCGTGTCCGTGAGTAGCGGGGAAGCACAAGGAGTAATCCGGCAGGCTGGCGATTGCGACGAATTCCGCTGACGCGCATCGCGACCGCACCTGAGTCCAATCCAGGTTTGAGCCATAGGCGAAGTAGAGCATCCCGTCCTCGCGCTCGATCGGGGAAGCTATAGGTTCTTGACCGCCTGACCGGGGTCAATGAGGATGCCGACTGCCGCGCGGGGCGCGCTGAGGTGTGGCCGTATCCGTCAAAGGAGGCTATCGAACACAACCCGCAGCGAGACAGCATCCTTCATGCTGAGGATCAATTGTGGGATCGAGGTAGAATATCACCTTAAGCGCTTGAATAAGCTCATGTTGATACTCCTGCCTCGTCCGCCATCGCCGGCGCACGGCGACCCTGGCCCGAGCGCGTCCGGGCGCGTCCTATTTGCGCAGGATCGTCGCGAGGCGTTCGCGGGTATCGCTGGAGATCGTCGCCTGCGGCGTCAGGGTCACGCAGCCGAGGGCGAGCCGCCCGTCGAACGCGGCGCGCTCGTTGGCGACGCGGATTTGCACCGGCTGCGTCTCCGTGTGGTCGAGGACGAAATGAAGGTCCGCCTCGATAATCTGCTCGGCCGCCGCTTCGATTCGGGTGTGCGCGAGCTGCCTGCCGGTGAAAACCTCGACGACAAACCCGGTGCCCGCCGTCTCGGGTGAGAAGCCGAGGACGACGTTGGCCGACCACGGCCCCGGCGGCAAATCGATAAACGGGCCATAAACGAGGTGGCGGACGCGGCCGGTGACATCGACCGGGCGCGTCGCCGCGGCCGGCTGCGGGGCCGGCGCGTTCTCGTTGATGAAGAACAGCTCCGGCTCCCAGACCAGCGGCTTCAAATCCTGGCGCAGCATCATATGGGAGACGTATGGCAGCAACGCGCCGTTGACGACCGCCTGATCGCGCTCGCCGAGCCCGCTCGTCGCACGGTTTTCGCCCTGAAAGTGCGGCGTGAAGCCCGCTGCGGCCAACTCGGCGACGATCTCGGCAATTTCGTCGCCGCTCGCCGGCAAATCGAGATGCCCGGCGATCTGCGCCGCGACGGTCGTCGGGTCGCGGCCGTCGTCGATGGCGATCACCAACGCGCCCGGGGCTTTGATCAGGTTGAGCATCGCGGCACAGCTGCTAGCGGCGCCCCGGGTTGCCGTCGCGATGTCATAGCCGGCGCGCTCGACGAGGTCGGCGAGGGCGATGCGGGGATCGCCGACGGAGACGACAAACGGCCGCGTGCTCTGCACGATCTCGCTCTGCAGCCGTCCAACCGGCTGGCGCGAGCACACCAACAGGTTCGGCGCGCGTGTTTTGACGACCGCGACGGCAATGTCATCGAGCGTGTTAAGCGCGACGCGCTCGACCGTGCCCAGGCGCGGTTCGGCCAGCCGCGCGATCAGCATGTCGCACCATTCGGCGAGCCGGCTCGGCATTCCGATCGAGAATAGGACCATTTGCTCGCGTCAGTTGAAAGATCGCGCGCCCGTCTCGAAAGCAAACCGTGGAAGGTCCCGGCCGTCGCCACAAACCGGCCCGCGTTGCCGATCGGCTAACACCGGACAACTCATTTTCGCTCGGCGCCGTCGCTCATGGATTGATCGACCGATTGACGACGATGCCGGTCACGATCGGCCCGGTCACCGTGCTCAACAAGGTGAAGAACTTTTGCATATCGGACAGCAGCGCGTTCGACACGTAGATGATGTCTTTGTCCTCGATGGGGAACCGCTGGGCCAGGAAATAGCTGTTGGGGTCGCGGAAGTCGAGGCGGTACACGACCGGCGAGTCGTGCCCGGGCCCGACCGGGAGGTTGGTCGTACCCAGCGCGCCGACGACCGCGGGAGGCTCGTAGCGGAACAAAAACACCCCGGAGGGGTCGGCGCGCTGGTCCTGCAGGCCGCCGGCCCGCGCAACCGCCTCCGCCAAGCTCATCGTCTCGGCGTTGAACGTCAGCTGGGTGTTGGTCGTGGTCGCCCCGAAGACCGAGAAGCTTTGCGGAATGCGCACCAGGGTCAACACGTCGCCCGGCCACGCGTAGATGTTTTCCGCCGGGTCCCCAACCAGCGTGCTCATCGGGATCGTCACGGTTTCGCCGCCGCGCGAAAGCCGCACGAAGGTCGCGTAGACCGGAGCCTTTGCGCCGCCCGCGGCGGCGATCAGGTCGAGCATCCGGTCACCGCCGACC
>Ga0210398_10003687_pt1 | contig 14582 bp, 14 predicted proteins | sample IncBWC4OmetaG_FD_161047 | JGI IMG/M metagenome (GOLD analysis project Ga0210398, IMG submission 161047) | Forest soil microbial communities from Barre Woods Harvard Forest LTER site, Petersham, Massachusetts, United States - Inc-BW-C-4-O | ecosystem: Environmental > Terrestrial > Soil >...
TCGATTCCCTGCTTTGCACGGATCGCAGCGAGTCTGCAGCTTGGTCGTTCTTCAGCAAGGCCCTCAAAACGCATCAGTCCCGGCTCCCTCGCAAGGTGAATATCGATGGCAATGCCGCCACTCACCGAGCGCTACGCATGTTACGGAAAGAGACTCCGGGCTGGTCAGTGCTGATACGCAGCCGACGGTATCTCAACAACATTGTCGAGCAAGATCATCGAGCGATTAAGAGGCGCTGCGCACCGATGCTGTCCCTCAAGACATTTCGAACCGCCGCTATTACCCTCTCCGGCATTGAACTCGCTCACCGGATTCGGAAGCGTCAGTTCTCACTCGGCCGCGACGGAAGGACTTCGTCTCTCAAGCAGCTCTGGACGCGTGCGCTGGCGTGCAGTCAGGCCGACACCGACCGACATCGCGGAGAATCACTCCTCTACCGCCGCTGCACCAGAACTCAGGTGCTCGCATGCTGACCGAGACCGAGATACGTGCCATCAAGCCGGTACGCTATGCTCGAAAGGTAACGGATGGGCGGGGCTTGTACTTGCTAGTGAGACCAACTGGCACGCGCTCGTGGCGGTTTGCTTACCGTTTTGAACGGAAGTACAAGACGCTATCCTTGGGGACCTATCCCGAGGTTATCCTTGAGTGGGCTAGGTCGCGTCACGAATTCGCCCGCAACCTGCTCGCCCATTGCGTCGATCCGTCGGCGTTGAAAGTAGCTCTTGGCAAGCACGCCTTCGTTGTGGCGATGCGGGAATGGGAGATAGCACAAGGTCGCACTTATGCTCCTGGTATCGCTGAATGACAATTGACGAGGTAGAGGTCTATGTAACGAGCGACGGCCTCGGCCGCGCCGCAATCGTTCGAAGAAGCGACGGGTTATTCTGCATTTATTATCACGGAAGGTGGAGCGGCAGTTGGCTAGAGGACGACAATCCCGCATTCTTGCGTTACGAAGATCCGAATTCGGAAGAAGTCGCTGAACCGGCAAACGGTCTATACGGAACGGTCGACGACGCCAGAAATCAGATTCGGGCGGGGCGTCGATTTGGGGACGCGGTTTTGATGCGCTCGAAGCTCTGACTCTTCAGTCGCGTAATGGTTGAAAGGAGCAGTTCGTGCACGGGGAGAGGGAGCAAGTGGGCCGACGATGCTTCGATCACTCACAAAACGCGGCTGGCGCGATCATATCAAATCGCTCCGAACACAAGCGGAGGCGGGAGAGGTATCCGCAATGACTGAACTGGGGCTCAATCTCTTTGAAGGCATTCAAGATCAGAAAGGACGATCGCTCGTTCGGCGAAATTCCCGCGCGGCTGTAACCTGGTTTCGTCAGGCGGCGCGCCGCGGAGATAGTACGGCGGCATCTTCATTGGGTTACGCCTACGATATTGGACTGGGCACCAAGCGTAACCTCGCACTAGCTATCCGTTGGTACCGGCGGGCCGCGAGGTCGGGCAACTCCACCGCAACGTACAATTTGGCGACGGTGTATCGCGACGCCGGCAAAGCCACGCTCGCGTTTCAATGGTGGGAACGAGCTGCCCGCATGCGCGACGGTGACGCCGCTGTCGATGTTGGCTATTGCTATCAATACGGCATGGGCACAAGAAAAAGCGCCGCGAATTCGAAGCGCATGTTCAGACGTGCGATCGCATCCAGGGACATTTCCCAGTATGGCCGCGAAGAGGCGATGTATCACCTCGCCGTTCAATTCATAGATGAAGGAAAGCGCCGGTTAGCATTCTCTCTTTTGAAACGTGCGTCTGAAGACGGCGACTTTCCCGAAGCCGCAACGGTGTTTGATCAACTAGAAACGAAGTCGGACTACGTACCATGTCGATGTAGGCGATTTATAAATAAGCAGTTGCGCGGTCACGCAACGTGCTCGTTGCATACCAGATAAACACCCCCCCACTTCCTGCCCGATGGCGGCCGGTCGCGCCAGCGGGGGCTATCTGAAACGAGCGAGCATCAGCCATCACTCTGCAGAGACTGCGTTGCACGTTCCAGGAAGTCGGCCGCTCGTCGGACATGCTCCAGCGCTTGTTGGACTGGCTGTTCTTTATCGGCGCCTGCACCAACGTGTGCTGCTATAGCACGTAGGCAGTAGTTCAAAACCTTGGTCGGTGCGCCTAGCTTTTCGCTTTCGTATCTCGACATACACGTCCGGTCCACACCCAATTCTTTGGCGAACGCGGCCTGCGTCCTTTCGCCTCGCGCGAGCTTGATTAGTTCGCCTTGGGAAGTGGGCAAATGCTTTGTCATGCTGTTGCTAATATTACACCAAAAGTGCTATTATTGCACTTGCAGTCGCTGCCTTAGGACTGCACCATTTGGACGGAAACACACCATGGCCAGCGCCGCACAAGTCACAGAGCTCCTACGGGCTTTTGCCAGCAAACAGGATGAACACTTCCTGTCAGTTGCTATGCAGGTGGCTGCGCATGAAGCCCAGAGAGGGCACGTAAAGGTAGCCGCCGAGATGCGGGACCTGATCGAAAAAGCACGTAACCTTGATTCACCGCGAGCGCTGGCGCGCGCAATCCCATTGGCGCAGCCCAAGGGCGAACTCGCGGAACTGCTTACCGTCCACTATCCACAACAGCACCTCTCCCAGATGGTTCTGTCATCGGCGGTTGAACAGAAGATCGCGAGGGTGATCAAGGAGCAGCGGAATCACGAAAGACTGAGTGGTCACGGCTTGGAACCCAGGCGAAAGCTGCTCCTCGTCGGACCACCGGGAACGGGAAAGACACTGACGGCCAATATGCTGGCCACGGAGCTTCGCCTACCACTGTTTGTCGTTCGATTCGATTCGCTCATCACCAAATTCATGGGCGAAAGTGCATCCAAGCTTCGACTGGTATTCGACGCCCTCAAGACCACTCGCGGCGTGTATCTGTTCGATGAATTCGACACGCTCGGCCTTCAGCGGGGTAGTCAGCATGACGTCGCCGAAATGCGCCGTACGCTCAACATGTTTCTCCAACTAATTGAGCAGGACAAATCGGAAAGCCTCATCATCGCGGCGACAAACCACGGCGGCTCGCTCGATGTGGCGCTCTTTCGGCGCTTTGACGATGTTATCCAGTATGAGTTGCCGGATGTGGCGCAAGCTGAATTGCTTTTGCGAAACAATCTTGCGTTGCTCGCTCCCGAAGGCCTCGATTACGCGCTGCTTGCCAAACAGTGTGCCGGCCTCTCGCATTCAGATATCGTCAAAGCGTGCGGCGATGCTATGAAGGATGCGGTGCTGGAGCATAAGGACGTTCTGGAACTGAAACAGGTTTCACAGCATCTGCAGGAGCGCGCCTCGGGCCAGAAGCACCTTCTCTGATCGTTTCTTCGGTTTTATGGCAAGAGAGCCGCACGTCCAGTACATTCTTCGGCAGAACTCTTAGAAATGGGGCGATAGGGAAATGCCCAATCTCAATCATCTGTTTGTCACCGGGGTGGAAGGACAGGACTTCCGGTCGCCGCTATCAGTTCGAGCAAAGCCACCGCCGGACCGGGACCGCAACAATCACGGTAACCGGCTGCTGACACAGCTGCAGACGGTCGCAACGCAGATCGCGAGGCTAACTCAGGCCCGTGCCACCGCAGGAGCCCCAGAACATCAAGGCGTCGCGATAGCCTTGGAAATTTCCCCCCGCGGGACGCTTGATCCTGGCAAGCAGCTGGAATGGAAGAAGGACGGCATAGAGGTTCTTAGCGTCATAGAGACTCCCAATGCCCAGATTGTCACTGTGTATGTACCGCCTGGAAAACTGAGCGCCTTCGAGCGCAGGATTCGGGAATATCTGACCGAAGAAAACCCGCCAAGAAGGGAGGGTCAGGAGCCGAAACCAAAGAACGCTAGGCTGATCAACGCGATTTCTTCGATTCGGCGCGCTGCATTCGCAGAGTTCTGGACGGATAAAGACCCGCCTCCTGATGAGAATCAGTCTGCTGTATTCCAGATCTGGCTTCGGCTTGGGACAGCAACGCCGGGCGAGGCACATTCGGCGTTCCTCCAAGCGGCGGAGCGGCTGCAAATCGCAGTGGAACCGGGATACCTGACGTTTCCGGGGAGAGCTGTAGTAGCCGCAAGCACTACCCGTGCCGTTCTCGAGCAGGCCATCGATCTGCTCGATTTCGTTGCAGAGATCCGCCGCGCATCCCTTCCCGCGGAGTTTCTTCTTAGCGATCTTCGGCCTTTCGAACAAGTCGAGTGGGTGCGCGACTTGACGGCTCGCACGATCGTGACGCCCGCAGACCAAAATCCACCGCGTATTGCGCTGCTGGATACGGGCGTCAATCGCGGCCACCCGCTTCTAGGTCCCCTGCTCGATCCGGCGGATCTGCATTCCGTGCTCAACGCTTGGGATACGACTGACCATACGGGGCACGGCTCCGGAATGGCAGGTCTGGCCCTTCACGGCGATTTGCGAACCCCTCTGATTTCTCAAGATCCGCATGTAGTCCCGCACCGCTTAGAGTCGGTAAAGATCCTTCCCGATAAAGGAGCCAACTTGCCTCACCTCTACGGGTGGACGTGTGATGAGGCAGTGCGCCTTGTGGAGCAGGCCAGGGGCAACACGGCTCGAATATTTTCAATGATGACTACCGTCATCGGGGCCACTGCGGGATGGCCTTCCGAATGGTCTGCCAGTATCGACAGGTTGGCCTTCGGCCTTCGAGGCCCAAGTGCCAATTCGCTGGACGCGCCGATATTGAATGGCGATGCCCTGGACATTCAGCCCAGACTGTTTGTTCTTGCCGCAGGGAACATTCCATGGCCCCAGTGGACCTCCGATCCGCGGCAGAACGACCTTGAATCGATCGAGGACCCGGGACAGGCCTGGAACGCCTTGACTGTGGGTGCGCACACCGACTTAGTTGAGTTCGATCACGCCAGATGGCCGGACCTCCGACCCATAGCGCCTTCAGGATCACTGTCCCCAGTTTCTCGCACGTCGCTGCTGTGGCCGGACCGATGGCCAGTCAAACCTGACGTAGTTGCGGAAGGGGGAAACGGTTCCGTTGATGGAGCTGCGATTCCGCAGGTAACAGTCGGCCCGGAAGATCTGAGACTGGTTACCACTTCCCATGAGCCCGCGAGGGCTCTGCTTGCGGAATCAGGAGATACGAGTGCCGCGGCCGCTGAAGTAGCCCGTATCTGCGCGCACCTGCAAGCTAGATATCCAACGTATTGGCCCGAGACCATTCGCGCCCTTGTCGTGCAGGGTGCCAGCTACACGAAGGCGATGCAATCGGATCAAGGTATCGTACCGACGCAGGCGAACCGGCGAACTCTGATTAGGCGATACGGTCATGGCCGGGTCTCTATAGAGTCTTCTCTGAATTCCGCACTGAATAGGCCGACGATGATTCAGCAGGAGGCGATTGTTCCATATGTACTGGAGGGCAGCACGTACCATCTTGGTCGGATGAATATCCACAATCTACCCTGGCCTAAAACTGAACTGGAACAGTTGGGCGAAGCTGAAGTCTCACTGAAGGTCACACTTTCATATTTTATTCAGCCAAATCCGAGCCGGCGTGGCTGGCAGAGTAAGTTCAGATATCAGAGCCATGGTTTCCGATTCGCTGTTCGCGGCGCAGGGGAAACCGAGGAGCGATTCCATCAGCGCATCGATGACATCAAGCGTGATGAGATGGGAGAAGATCGCGAGGAGTCGATGCCAGACCCGGACAACGAAGGTTGGCTGCTCCGCCGAACACTCCGATCTCAGGGATCACTGCATTCCGACACCTGGTACGGCCTGGCGTCCGAATTGGCTAACAAATCCGAAATCGCGGTATTTCCAGTCGGTGGCTGGTGGAAGGAGTCCGCTGATAGAACTCAGGCAAATCGCCGGGTGCGCTACGCGTTAGTAGTTTCTCTTGACGTGTCGACGATCGCCGACGTGGATATCTACACGCCCATTGCTAACCAGATCGTTGTTCCGGTCGGTCTCGCATAAAACGTGCGGAGAAGTAATCGCGGCGCGAATGTTCTCGTGGTCCAGTAACGTCCACGAACCGCCATCGATCTTGTGGGGCCTTGGTGGGGGCCTCGCTGTTTTGAGTTCGTTTTTCCATTTATGAAATCAATCGGTTACGGTCAAAATGTGAGGGTGAGCGGGCCCACTAATTCGCGATGAACGGAGAAGATCGGAGACGATCGGAGAGGACGGGACTGGGCCCGAATCCCTGGAAAAATAGGGTTGTCGGACTCGAATTGGCCTACAAACGATGACCGCTAACGATCGCAGACGATCGGGGGCAGCCGGACATTTTCGGGGTAACTTCCGGGGTAACTTTAAATGCCCAGTTCGAGTTACCCCCGGTGCTATGCGCTTGCCATGGAAAATCGGTGCGGAAGCCGTATTTTTTGACTACCTCGCACAACGAGAAAAACCCCTAAAGAAGAGCCTTCGACGCGATGACGCACCCCGTTTCTCGCGATGAACATCGAACGCTGGCAGGAGTTGCTTATTGGTCTCCGCGTTGCGCCCGAGAGCGACACATTTTCTCGATTGCAATCCGCCTATGCGCAAAAGCATCGCGCGTACCACACGTCGCGGCACATCGATGAGTGTCTCTCACTGCTCGATGAACTCAAGCACCTCGCCGAGCACCCCAGCGAAGTGGAATGCGCACTCTGGTTTCACGATGCGATCTACGAGCCGTGAATGAGGAGCGCAGCGCGAATTGGGTGACAGACTTTGGCTCCGGAGTCGGTTTGGAGTCAGATACGGTGTCCCGAATCCGTGCGCACATTATGGCGACGCGCCATGTCGCGTTGCCTGCCCATAACGACTCCAGACTGGTCGTCGACATCGATCTGGCGATTCTCGGCGCGGTCCCTAGCCGGTATGAGGAATTCGAGCGGGACGTGAGACGGGAATATCGGTGGGTGCCTGGGCTGGTCTACCGTCCAAAACGGGCAGCGATACTTCAATCAGACCACGAGGCATCATCAAATTGAAATCCGGAGAACCAACATGATCCGCAACGAAGCTGAATACCAGGAAGCCTCGAAGAGATTGGATGAGGAATTGCGGCGACTCGACGAGCATCGTTCTCGCCTGAAGGCGGCGGGCTTGGGCGAGATCGAGATTCAGCGTGTACAAGATCCTCTCGAATCCTTTCACTTACATCTAAAAGAAGAAGTGGAAGCTTATGAGCGATTGAAGCGCGGAGAGTTCGAAGAACTGGAAAACCTTCGAGGTCTGGGGCACCTGCTCATTGCGTCACGAATCGCCCAGGGAATATCGCAGCGAGATCTCGCGCGGCGTCTGAATGTACACGAGACGCAGGTCTCCCGTGATGAGCGCAATGAATATTTCGGAATCACGCTTGAACGCGCGGCCAAGATTCTGGACGCACTTAACGTGCGGCTGCGAACCCAGGTGGCAATAGATCCCTTGCCACCGTTTCCGGTCGCGCAAGCGTCATGATCGTGAACCAGCATGGTCAAGTGGATTCCGACATATTTTGTCAATTGACAAGATCCTGTCGTAGTCTGTCGATATCACATGAAACAAGCGGACTTTGATCGACTTTCATTGGGAAACTCACAGGCTAACCCGCCGGGGTAACAAACGGGGTAACTGAGATCATCGAATTAGTGAAAAGCCTATAAAAATGGGCATTTTCTTCGCTAGTTCGATGGTGAGCGGGCCCACCAACCAATCATCCATGGACGTCTTGGCATGTCGGTCGGCGTCCGGCGGCGTAAATCAGTAGAATTCCCCCGTCTCAGAAAAAAGCCGTGCGCTTGTTCGACGGCCGCGGTCTGTATCTGGAGATCGCGCCGACGGGGAGTCGCTGGTGGCGTTTCAAGTATCGCTTCGCGGGCAAGGAAAAACGCATCTCGCTCGGCGTGTACCCGGGCAAATCGTCGCAATGGCGGACCGTCCCGACGAGGGCGTGGGATGAGCCGAATGCTAGAATTCGCGTCGTGGTGTTGCCAACGGCGTTCCCAAAGGACTAGATCATGCGTTTTCATGAATTCGATTCAGTGGTGCTGCAGGTTGACATGCCGAGCCATGGATTGAAGAGCGGGGACGTTGGCGCAGTCGTGCAGGTCTACTCGAAAGATGCGGTTGAGGTGGAATTCGTCACCGCCTCGGGCCGTACTCAAGCCCTGGTTACGCTGGCGATATCGTCGATTCGTCCCGTGAGTCCGAAGGATATTCTCGCGGTACGCCAACTCGACGCCGCCTGATTCAGTGACGCCGGCACGGGGAACGTTGGGGCAAGTTTAGAGGCAGCACCGAAGCTCGCTTTCGCGGTATCGCAAGCGGTTCAAGGGCTTACCCGGAATAGTCCAGTCCGAGCGGTCCCAGCAATTCGAATCGCGCGGTGTCCTGGAGACCGCGCATCGGCTCATGAACTATTGCGGCAACATCTATCATTACGCCGTCGCGACGGGGCCCGCCGAACTGCGAAAGGCCGCGTGGAACGCACTCGATCTTGAGGCAAGCGAGTGGCGCATCCCGCCTGAGCGCATGAAGATGAAAGCCAAGCACATCGTGCCGCGGTCGATGATGACTTCGAAGACGGAGCTTGAAATCAAGATCTACGGTATCCGCTAACAGGCATTCTATCTCTCCAGGGACGGGCTGGGCATATGTGAAATTCTCATAAATGCCCCCACCACGGCGAGGTGCTCGACAATATTGATCCCACTGTGGGAGCGCGATATGATTGCACATGCGAGTCATTGCGCTGAGCACGTTGCGGAGGTTTTGGACCAAGCATCCACGGGCTGAGATTCCGCTGCGCGTCTGGCATGCAGAGGCTAGCCGTGCGCAGTGGAAGAGTCCAGCGGAAATCAAGTTGGCCCATCGCACTGCCAGCTTCTTGGCGAATAACCGTGTGGTGTTCAATATCAAGGGTAACGACTACCGACTCGTCGTCGCCGTGCATTACAACCGCACGATCATGTTCATACGCTTTGTGGGAACGCATGCGCAGTACGACCGGATCGATGCCGCAACGATATGAGGTGTGACGTGGAACTTAAGCCGATCAAGACCAGACTCGACTACCGAGCGGCGCTGAGACTTGCGGAAAAGCTATGGGACGCGCCGGAGAGCAGTGCCGATGCGGACCGGCTCGATGTGTTGACGTTGCTAATCCAGAATTATGAGTCCAAGCATCATGCTATCGCCGATCCGGACCCGATCGAGTTCCTGCGGGGTGTTATGGAGCAGCGTGGGCTGAGTCGCAAGGATTTGGAGCCGTACATTGGCTCGCGCGCCCGCGTTGCCGAGATCCTCAATCGCGTGCGGCCATTGACATTGGATATGATCCGTCGACTGTCACAAGAGCTTGGGCTACCGGCGGAAGTACTTGTGCGCCGCTATGAGTTGACAAATGCGGCGTAAGACGTGATTCAGTGACCCCCGCACGGGGAACGTTGGGGCAAGTTTAGGGGCAACGCCGCGGCTCGAATTCCCGGTATCGCAAGCGTTTCAGGGGCTTGCCCGGATTAGTTGAGTCCGAGCGGGCCCACCACTTTCCCAGGCAGCCGGCGTTTCATTCCCAATCAGCCGGCTCCGGATTCCCAATTGGCCGCTATGCTAGCACCCAAAATTACGCCATTTCCCCGAGTAAATCGGGTATTTACGCAATGCCGAACCCCAAATCCGCAACGCGCTGCGTGACACTCGAGTCGTCGCAATTCGGTCGACTCGCGGTGAGCTATGCCGCCTCTTTATCCTTGGGGCGGCCGCCGCGTGTTCCATACTCGCGTGATGCTTTGGCTTTGGCCGCACTCCGCGTGAACCGCCGAGCTCATTGAGATGTTACATCCATCGACGTGAACCGAAAGCGCCTTCGATGAGCGCTGGAACGTAAAGGTCTGCATCGAGCTGCGGCCAATGCAATCCCAGTCCGTTCGGACGGGAGGTGGTGCCTAACTTCCCCGAAATGTGTTCCGTCTCATCCGAGTAATTCTAGTTAAAATAAGAAGATAAATTTAATTATGGTAGGTCGCTATTTAAATCTTTTGACTCATTCAAGAAACTAATTAAATATAGTATGTTATATTTAACTAACAGTGGACGGCTGATAAAGCCGTTTAATCTGGGCCTGGGGCGCCATGAAGCGGAATCCGTTCGGAACATATATAGAGACTACGACTCTGGGCGAGGCCGTGCGCGCCTTTGTGCCGCCTTCGCTGCCTCCGGATCAGCCTCTTGCTTTGACGGAAGGCGCTCAAACCGCCTTGGATCGCGCCATGCATTCGCTCGGAAGGCTCGATGGTGCCACGACGACGATGCCCGATGTGGACTTGCTGCTCTACACCTTCGTCCGCAAGGAAGCAGTTCTCTCCTCCCAGATCGAAGGCACCCAGTCGACGCTGGATGAGCTTCTTATACACGAGGTCCAGGCAGTGCCAGGGGCACTCGGCGATGACGTTCGGGAGGTCTCGCGCTACGTCGATGCCTTGAACCATGGTCTGGAACGGATTGCTGGCGGCTTCCCGCTAACGAACCGACTGTTACGCGAAATGCACGGCATCTTGCTTGCCGAGGGTCGTGGTGCACAGAAGCAGCCAGGAGAATTCCGCCGCTCTCAGAACTGGATCGGAGGGACGAGGCCAGGCAACGCCGCCTTCGTGCCTCCGCCGCCAACTCATTTGGACGCGTGTCTCACGAATCTCGAGAAATACCTGCATCACCCGACTAATCCTGTTGTGAAAGCGGCCCTCGCGCATCTGCAATTTGAAACCATTCACCCGTTTCTGGATGGCAATGGTCGTGTCGGGCGTTTGTTAATTACGCTGCTGTTCTGTCATGACAAAGTACTGCACAAACCGCTGCTGTATCCCAGCTTATATTTCAAGCAACACCGCCAGCAGTATTACGACGAGCTGAATGCGGTGCGCGCAAGCGGCGACTATGAGCATTGGATCGATTTTTTTGCGGAGGCAATTCGTCACAGTGCGGAGGTTGCGATCGAAACCGGCAGGCGCGTGACGCAAGCGTTTCACGAGGATCGAGCGCAACTGCGTGCCGTTCCGCGGATTGCCGGCTCGCTGCTCATGCTACAGGAAGCACTTCAGGCGAAGCCTGTCACTACGGTGTCGATACTGAAAACAGCCACGGGGCTCACGACACCGACCGTCAATTCGCTACTTAGAGAACTCGAGTCGCTAGGGATCGTGAAAGAATCAACCGGGCGCGCCCGAGATCGTGTCTACGTTTATCGACGTTATCTCGACGCATTGGCGGCTGAAGAGGAAAGGCCTTCCCCGTGATCGCCGTCCGCATCGACGACTAGAAAGAGTCGAGGGAGCTGGGATGCGCACCATGAATCTCGAAGATGCTACCTTGAGGATTCGCAAGTTATTCTTGCCCGTTGTCGCTCTCTCGCTGGCATTCACTGCCTTTTATTCGTTTCTCGATTGGTTCCTGGTGGCAAGGAATGGGTGGATACCGCTTGACGAAGATGTGGCCGACATATGGTTGCCGGGCGGGTTGGCGTGGATTCTTGTCATTTTTCTGATACAGCCGCGGTTGCGCATGCTCAATCTGCGCGACAAACGCAAGAATCTCCCGCCGCTGTATCACTTCGCGGCTGTCGCGGTGGTGGCAGTGCCTGCGATTATTGCCCAAGGCTATGTCAGGACCGCTACGGGTGACATCGCTCACGTTGCGGATATATCCCTGGTCTCGGGCAATCAGTCCAGCAAATTCTACGTTGCTGACAACGTGTGCATGCACCTCAATAGACCGGTGAGCCACGCATTTATTACGACAAGCGGCAAGGGCAATCAGACGTTGAACTTTGATTTTTATGTATTAGCGCCGGTTTGTAGTGCAAGCGGAACCACCGACCAGAGGCTGATTTGGTTGGGTCTGAAGTTCCATCAAAGCTTGAGTAATTCCGCTTCCAAGGCAGATAGGAACATCGCCTATGACGAGTTCGTCAGGAAGTCGCTTCAGTCATTCAACGCGGAAGATCCACGGGATTACAAATTCCTAGAGACGCTAGGACATAATTCCGATCGAAAGCGGTTCGATAAAACGCTACAAGTCGCAAATAATAGCCTGCCGTCCCCCATGATTCTTATTCCACATCGAGAACCATTTGAAAAACGCACCGGCGATCGGCTCGCGTGGCTGACAGGATCGATCGTTTGCGGTCCGCTTCTGTGGCTCGTGCTCGTATTCATCCGCCCAATCGAGCGTGCCCAAGGCGTGCATGCGCACGAAATGCACAAGCAGGGAACAATTCAGCCGCATGGCTGGCTAAGGACGTTCACTTCATTCAAGGGTGACTATGGGCTCCCCTTTCTCCTTTTCGCCAATATCGCTGTGTTCCTCGTGATGGTGTTTGCCGGTCTGGGAGTGCTGTCGTTTGACTCTGACGATCTTTTGGCGTGGGGAGCCAACTACCGACCTGCAATACACGGTTTAGGTATATTCAGGCTGATCGCAAGTCAGTTTGTGCACGGTGGCCTGATCCATCTCATGAACAATCTCTATGGGCTGTTGTTTGCTGGTTTATTTCTCATGCCCGTTGTGACAAAGGGCCGCCTAATTGCGTGTTATCTGTTCTGCGGGCTTGGTGGCAGCCTAGCGAGTGTATTGGTGCATCCGGCAACAATCAGTATTGGCGCGTCGGGAGCAATCTTTGGATTATTTGGGATATTGTTGATACTAGTCCTGCTGCGGGACCCCCGGCTTGAGCAAACTAGAAAATTAATTTTTCTGAATGCCGGCATTTTTGTTGCACTCAATCTCTTGATCGGCGCGGCCACACCAGGAATCGATAACGCTGCGCATTTGGGGGGATTGCTTGCGGGGGTATTGCTAGCAACAGGGATTTTCCTATCCCATCGATTAAGATTGTCACGCATGGCAACTCGACCAGCTTCCGCCCGTTGATCAAGGGGGCGCACGCGAAGTATGACGAGGCATTCAAGTAGGCGCCGAACTGCCGCCGGTGACGGCAGTCGGCAGTGGGTCGGGACTTGCCGGATGCCGCCGGTCTCGGCCTGGTCTCGGTGAATGGCAGGATTGGAGACGCGAATCGGTCGGTAGTCGGCCAAAAGCGGCGGTTCAGCGCCGCAAAATGACCGCCTCAAAGCCGACAGTCGAGCTATTCACAGCGCGTTATTTGCCAACGCCCCGCGCATCCGCGACGATAATTGAAAATACAAAGGACAGCACCGGCCATGGCCGAGTCTGGCGGATTCTCAGGAATACTGGGCGCGAATGGTTCGACTCGACCCGCGGTGCCAGAATTACGACACTAGATGGAGCCGGGGTGCTATAAAAGTTCATCGGGGGTCACAATGATTAGTTGGCGCGGCCTGCCTTTCATTCTCATATGTGTCGGCATGGTGTCGCCGGGCTCAGCCACCGACCGTATTCTGGTCGATCGATTGGGACCGACCCAGGCAACCCTATTTATCTCGAATGCCGATGGCAGTGGCGAGCAGGCTCTGGCCCAATCGGGGTCACTCGATTACAACCCCGTATGGTCTGCGAGTGGTGATTGGATCGTCTTCACTTCCGAGCGCAACGGCTCTGCCGATCTCTATCGGGTTCATACTGACGGCAGCGGACTAGAGCGTTTAACCGATGATCCTGCGTACGACGATCAGGCTGCGCTGTCACCCGACGGTAAGCGGATCGTGTTCGTCTCAACGCGTGCGACAGGTACCGCAAACCTTTGGATTCTCAATATCGCAGCCCGCAAGTCCACGCCGCTGACATCAGGACGGGGTGGGGACTTTCGACCTGCCTGGTCTCCCGACGGGAAGTGGATTGCATTCTCTTCGGATCGAGAGAGCAGCCTTCCTCCGGCGAAGGGTCGCTGGGAACGCCTGCAGCTGGTCGACATTTATGTTGTCCGGCCTGATGGCACCGGTTTGAAGCGCCTGTCGCAGCACGGCAATTTCTGCGGTAATCCCAAGTGGATGGGCGACAGCAAAGGCATCGTAAGCTACTGCATGTCAGCGGAAGACACGTTCTACTATAGAGTTGGTACGTCGGATGGCGACACTCAGCTCGTTCGGTTCGACATCAATACCGGTAATTCCACGACCGTAGCCACAGGCCCAGGGGTCAAAATCTATCCGTCGGTCCTTCCCTCGAGTGAAGTTGCGTACGTTCGACTCCGAAACGCAAGGCCCGGCGTCTACTACGCCTCGGGAAAAGAGGGCCCCATGGGGGGCGATCTACGCTCCCCTTCCTGGTCCCCCGACGGAACCCGCGTTGTTTACAGTCGATACGTGAGGAAGCAACCCGATGAGCCCGTCAAGCTCTGGAGTCGGAATTCAAGTTATGAACTGTACGGCACCAAGTTCTTACCGGCCTACGACAGGACGGGCCGGCACCTCGCAGAGAGCAAGGTGAATCCGAGCGGTACAACCAGCTTGCAGGTTCTCGATGAAGGTAAGCCGATCCGTACAATTCTTGAGAGAAATGAATTCATCCTGGGTCCACAGTGGTCACCGGACAGCCGGCAGATTGTGTTTGGCATCGGCGGATTCAGCACATTTGCGGACTTCGCCTTCCACCGAGAGCGCCCGGTGGACGCGGTTGATGGCGGAGCGCAGGTCGCCA
>Ga0210398_10003690_pt1 | contig 14574 bp, 8 predicted proteins | sample IncBWC4OmetaG_FD_161047 | JGI IMG/M metagenome (GOLD analysis project Ga0210398, IMG submission 161047) | Forest soil microbial communities from Barre Woods Harvard Forest LTER site, Petersham, Massachusetts, United States - Inc-BW-C-4-O | ecosystem: Environmental > Terrestrial > Soil >...
GAAGCACGCTTTGGCAAAACGGCCAATGATGCCTTATCTATGCGCGCGCTAGCATAACGATCTGCCGTCAAATCTGGTATGCGCTAAAATGCGTACGTCGCGGTCCGCCGCGTGGAGCTTGACGGATGCCAGTGCGATTGAAAGATATAGCTGACGATCTAAATCTTTCAAAGATGACGATATCGAAGGTGTTGCGCGGGCAGACAGATATTAGCGATGCAACCAAGGCGCGTGTTCTACAACGTGTCAAAGAGTTGAAATACATTCCGAATATCAGCGCAAGCAGTTTGCGGACGGGCCGGACCAAGACAATAGGCCTGATACTCCCTTCGATGGGTAAAACGTATCTAGGAGACGTGGCAGCCGGCATTAATCGAACAGTTAGCGCGGCCGGCTATAGCCTGGTCGTGTGCTCTTCTCAGAATGATGTTGAAATTGAGCAGCGCCAAATTGAGGTGTTTCTCTCGCTGCAAGTGGATGCATTGCTGATTATTTCCACGCAGGAGACGACTACGTTTTTCGAGCAGCTGCAGAAGCCCAAAAAAATGCCCCTCATTTTCGTCGACCACAAGCCGTCGGGGACGACGCAGAATTTCGTCGGAGTCCGGGAGGAGGATGTAGGACGAATCGCGTGCGAGCACCTGATTAGCTGCGGATGCAGGCGGATCGCCTATATCCGGGGCCCGCGTACAGCAATGGGTGACCTGCGCTCAAAGGGTTATCGCCAGGCCATGAGTGATCACGGCCTGACAGCGCAGCCGGATCTAATGATAGACAACATGGGGTCGGGCGAAAGTGAGTACAAACGCGGATCTGATGCGATGGTGCGACTGCTGGCCAGACGCGGCCGACCGGAAGGTGTGATGACCTATACCGATGTGATGGCGATAGGCGCTATGGATGCGGCACGCAGCCATGGGGTCAAAATCCCTCAAGAAATGCGTTTTATCGGATGCGGAAATGACTCGCTGCTTTGTGAGCTAGGAGTATCACTGAGTAGCATTGATATTCGCGGACACGAACTTGGGCAGAGGGCCGGGAGATTGGCACTGCGATCGATTGCAGCTGGACATAAGGCAGGGATACACAAAGTTTTTGTGGCCCCGAAGCTGGTAAAGAGGGAATCATCAGCTAGATGAGACTGTTATATAAATGATCCATCCATCGATTGATACGATTCGAAGAGGCGAAACGTGAAGAAGAAGATACGAGCGATCGGGGAATCGAAGTTCGATCTGGTGGTATTCGGAGAATTTTTCTCCGACATGATCTTTTATCATCTGCGTCGACGGCCCCGCTTTGGTGAAGAGTCGAAGACAGACTCATTTCTGGTAGCGCCCGGGGGCGGCCTATCAACAACGGCCATTGCGGCTAGCAGGCTCGGAACAGTTACGGGGATCATAACAAGGGTCGGTGCTGATGCCAATTTTCTGCCGACTTGGGACCAGATTAAGCACGAGAAGCTTGACATCTCGGCATGTGAATATCGCAAGGACCTGCCGACAGCGCTCACCGTTTGCATCGCATACAAGACAGACCGCATGATGGTGACGAATGAGCCAATAAATGTCAGGTTGGAAGACCTGCTGGAGAGCGAGGCGGTTCAGCGAAAGCTGGCGCAGGCACGACATGTACATCTCGCCTGTGCTTTGAGGCGACCGACGAAATGGCTGCCTGTGCTGCGCAGCCTGAAGGAGCGCGGCGTGACCGTCTCAGCAGACTTTGGATGGAATCCGGACATCTCGGTGAATCAACTGGTCTCGATAATCCGTCAATGTGATTTCATCTTTCCGAATGAACGCGAGGCGAAAGCCGTTACTGGCACGACAAGTGCAATGAACGCTCTCGAGAAGTTGCAGGCCTGGGTCCGTGTGCCAATTGTGAAACTTGGCGCAAAAGGATCGCTGTTGATGGCCGACGGCAAAGTCTACCGGCAACCGTCACTTGCGGTCCCGTTGGTCGATGCGACCGGGGTAGGGGACGCATTCAATGGTGGATTCCTGCATGCCTTCTTGCGTGGTTCGAGCTGGGATGATTGCCTACGAGCGGGGAATATATGCAGCAGTTTGGCTGGGACGCGCCCGGGCGGGTCACAAGGATTGCCTGGTCAGCAGGAATACAATCGGCGCCTTTTGGCGATGCAGAAAAGCTAGCTCAACTAAGCTAATCGGCTATGTCGACGGTAAGCCTAATGAGGCGAAGGATTACCCAAAGTCGATACTGAAGAGAGTCGCGGCATCCCTCCGTTCCCAAATCTTAGGTATCGCTAAACTGCAGAACAATTTGTGTTGACAATGTTTAGTCAGGCTGTGTAGGTTTTCGAGCATCGCGTTACCGGTAAAGCAAAGGGTTTTGCGCTTAGTGTCAGGTTTATGCTGATGCCGATTTCCGGTATTGCTTCCGTTCTAAGGAGGACATTGACATGCAAGCTGCTGATCTGTCCGTACAAAGAATGAAATGGAACGCTCAGAAAGTATTGGCCTGTTTCGCGCTCTTAGTGCTGCTCGCAATTTCGGCAATTCCGGCATTTGGGCAAACAGACACGGGCTCAATCGTAGGAATCGTACAGGATCCGACTCGCGCTGTTGTCGCCGGCGCTGAGGTTACCATCACTAACACTGCCACAAATGTAAGTCGCTCTCTGGCGACGAATGCGGACGGCAGCTATCAAGCACTCCAACTCATTCCGGGCGTCTACAAGGTCACAGCGAGCCATGCAGGCTACTCGACCAGCGTGCAGGATAACGTTACCGTCGATGTGCAAACCCGCGCGCAGGTGGACATCACCCTTACCGTAGGTTCGGTATCCCAACAGGTTGAGATAAATGCGAGCTCGCAGTTGTTGCAGACTCAGTCAGCTGAAGTGAACGGCGTGCTTAACAGACAGGCGATCAATGATCTGCCGCTCAACGGACGTGACTACGACCAACTCGCGCTGACACAGCCCGGCGTATTTCGCGATAACGCCGTATCAAACCCGGCGGAAGGGCTTTTCAGCGTAAACGGGAACCTCCAGTTGCAGAACTATTTTCAGTTGGATGGTATCGACAACAACTCAAAATCAGAGAACCTGCAGGAGCAGTCAACCCAGTCAGTCATTCCGCCGCCAGATGCATTGCAGGAATTTGTTCTTCAGACAAGAACATACTCTGCAGAGTTTGGCACATCAGCCGGTGCAGTCGTGAACGTTTCAACCAAGTCCGGCACAAACAACTTTCATGGAGATGCGTGGGACTACTTCCAGAACGGCGCGTTGAATGCAAACACATTTTTTAACAATTACAACAGTCAGCCTAAAGGAGCCTATAACCAGAACCAGTTTGGAGGAACGATTGGTGGTCCCATCATCCACAACCGTACCTTCTTCTTTGTCTCATACGAGCAATTGCTCAGCAATATAGCATCGACAGTTCAGTCGACTGTTCCAACGGCGGCAATGCAGAAAGGTGATTTTAGTGCCGCCACCAACGGCAGTTTTATGGCAGCGGCGAACCGGACCATGAGTCCACTGGTGCCGAGTCAGGCAAACTGCTTTTCTTCCACGAACGTGATTAAGCCATCCTGCTTCGACCCGGTCGGCCTGGCAGTGATGAATCTTTATCCAGCGCCTAGCCCAGCGCTAGGTCCTGTAAATACTTTCACTGGCGCTGCGAACTATATCTATTCCGCAACCCTTCCAAACGACACGAAGACCGTGGATGTGCGCGTGGATCATACCCTCAACAAGGCCAATCAGATTTTTGCGCGTTACGCCCTCGATTGGTCAAACTATCAAACTCCGGCACCATGGACATCGAATCCCATCGCCGGGAACGGGTCCGGCTTTCCAACCGCCTACATTCTGCACGATCAGTCGGTCGCGCTGGGGTGGACCTACGTCATCAAGCCGAATCTCACTAATACGGCCCACTTTGGATATCTACGCACTTATGCGCATAGCAACCCGATTGGCCTGACCCCCGGACACTCAGACGCTGGTCTGATCGGTTTGAATGGAGTCCCCAATAATGACTTTGTCACAGGAATTCCGCCCTTCCAGGAAAGCGGGATCAATAGCATAGGTTCTGCGTATTATCGTCCCCAGTATCAGGTATCCCAGACCTATCAAATCCTTGAGGCGCTTTACTGGTTAAAGGGCAGGCACAGCTTCCAGTTTGGTTATGAATATCATCAGGACTCTTTGAACTTCTTCGACATTCAAGCCCCGCAAGGAATCATGTACAACAGCGGAATCTTCACCAATACAAACGGATTTGGCGCGGGCGACCTGCTTCTGGGCAATGTCTCACAGTTAATTCTCGGCACAACCAACGAAATCAATAACTACATCCGTGGAAATTCATTCTATGCACAGGACACATGGCGGGCGAGCGCGAATTTGACGGTCAACTACGGCCTTCGCTACGAGATTTATCCTCCATTCTGGCTGAACCGCGAAGGCCGGACAGCCAACTTCTCCTGCGGAACTCAAGCCTATCCCGAGTGCATCGCCACTGGGCCGCCGGCAAACGGCGGCACGGTCGTGACTGCCAAGTCCGGTAGTGGTTGGGCTGGGGACACGCAGATGAACACTGACCTGAACGACTTCGCGCCGCGCATCGGCGTCGCATATCACGTGTCTGGACCGACAGTTATACGGGCCGGCTATGGAGTATTCCGTCAATTCATCAACAGAATCGGATCCGAATCCATGCTCCAGCAGAACCCACCCTTCCTCGGCTCGTGGAACATTGCGCAGAGCGCGGGGAGCACGGTGCCTGTATTCCAATTGGATTCCCCTGCAGGAATGAACTCGTCGGCCTATTTGAGCCCGGCCAGCCTGGCGTTGTTGCTCACCCCGGGCCCAGCCGTAACCTGTGTCACAGGCACTCTGGTGAATGGAGTGTGCGTAAACGGCGTTGCAGGAGGGTTGCCCACGCAACATATTCGCGCTCAAGGAGTAAATAACCGCACCAGCTACATCCAACAGGTGAGCTTTGGCATCCAGCAACAGCTAACTGAGTCCACCATCCTTAGCATCAACTACATCGGCAACTGGGGCCGCAAGATGAACCGGGTCCAGAATGGCAACCAAGGATTTGTAAAAAGCTGCCCAACCTGTTCCGTGGTCACTTCGAACGCGGTCATTTACTTCCCACTGACCAGCTTTAATTCCGGAAACACAATCGACGCAAACAACACGTCAAACGGTGCCGGACAACACGCCTTTGTAGAAATCGCAACGAATGATGGAAATACGGATTTCAACGCATTGGAAGCCGACATTAAGCGTCAGTTCAAACATGGGCTGGCTTATTCCCTTGCATACACGTGGTCCCATAACATGGCGAATTTCGTTGACAACCTGACAGGCGCAGATACACCGCAGAATGCGCACGATTACGGCCACGAAATGAGTAATTCGGAGCAGGACGTCCGGAACAGGTTTGCAGCTACCGGAACTTATGTATTACCTATCGGAAACGGCGGTTTGATTCTGAATAACAATGGAGTCGCGTCGCGCTTGTTGGGTAACTGGCAAGCGAATGCGATCGTTACGCTGCAGGGCGGTGAGCCATTCAACGTCACTGCGACAAATGTTAGCGACACCGGAGGCAACAGTGCCTCATACGCTAACTGCATCGGCAACCCTTACAGTGGGGCATCAAAGGACCCGATCCAATATGCCGGAACCCATTCCACGGGATTCTTTATTAACCCCGCGGCCTTCTCTTCGCCAACTCTTGGGACCTTTGGGTCATGCCGTCCAAGAGCATGGCATGGTCCAGGGTTAGAAGATGTAGATCTCAGTCTGTTCAAGAGCTTCCCGATATTCCACGAAAATAGGATTGAGACTCGCTTTGAGTTCTTCAATGCATTCAATCACCCAAGCTTCGGCAATCCAGCTGCGAACATATCGTCGTCTGGTGCGAATTTCGGTAAAGTTACTACAACGACGGTGGCGCCTCGCGTAATACAGCTAGCGTTTAAGTACTACTTCTAGAAATAGTTATTGACATCGACGACTTCATTTTTAGACATAAGCTAGAGAATTGTTATGCGCGCGGTTGTTGGAATATCTGACGATGACCAATCGCTGGCGGAAGATGAAGCCCTCCCTGTTCGTTGTTTGATCTTTAGTTGAATTAACTCATAGGTGATTATTCTGCTGGATAAGGTGACGGGCATGAAGGCATGTATTGCAGCGAAGGCGGCGATCGGTTGCCAAATCGTGTTGGGACTTATATGTGGCGTGGCTCCGAAGATGAAAGCCGAGCCGCTCTGCGGGACGCAGGCAAATGGACGCGAAGATGCTCAGGCGATTCCTGAAAATCGTGGAATAGCGGCGCTCGCCGTTGCATTGCAGCAACTGCACACGAGAGCCAGCATGTTGATGATCGTTGCCCATCCGGATGATGAAGATGGTGCAACGCTCGCCTATGAATCCCGCGCTATAGGGGCGCAGGTCGGACTCTTGACTCTCAATCGAGGTGAGGGCGGAGCGAACGAGATGTCCGCGGATCTCTGGGATGCCCTGGGGCTTGTTCGAACGGAAGAACTTCTTCAGGCGGGCGGTATTACTGTGTATCGCAGTATTTCACGACCGCAGCGGACTACGGTTTTTCAAAGACTCTCGATGAGGCCCTGGATAAGTGGGGACATGACGGCCACGTATTTTCTGATGTCGTGCGAGTAGTACGGATCACACGTCCGCTGATCATCACCTCGGTCTTTGTAGGCGGACCATCCGATGGGCATGGCAACCACCAGGCAGCCGGACGATGGGCACAAAAGGTGTTCAACGCCGCAGGCGACCCGACGGTCTTCCCCGAGCAGATTACGAAAGAGGGACTGCTTCCGTGGAATCCCTTGAAGGAATATGCGCGCGCTCCAGGTGGTTTTGGACGCCGAGGACCTTCAGAGGTACAGAATTACATCTCGGACAAGGTTGAGACCGGACCTGTAAGCGCCACTGTGCAGGTACCGACTGGCACATACAGTACAGCCAACGGATTGAGTATCCAGCAGATTTCGCGCACCGGTCTGGGTTTTCAAAAGTCTCAGAACGGCGGAGCAACCATTCCTCCTGCCGGCCCCGCGACTTCTGCCTATCACCGCTTCGGCTCGCGAATCTCAGGGGCGGGGGACCATGAGAATTCGTTCTTCGATGGGATCGATATAACTCTCCCAGGAATCGGCAGTCTCGCCGGGAACGAAGAGCACGCCTTTCTCACGCAGAGCCTAACAAATATCAATGGATTGGTTGAGCAAGCACTTAAGACTTACACCGTCGCTGATCCAAGCGCGATCGCACCTCTGTTGGCGCAGGGACTCAAGGCCACGAATGGGCTTCTGGATCAGGTGAACGGAAGCTCGCTCTCGGCTGAAGTGAAATACAACGTTGTGCATGAGTTGAAGACCAAGCAAGCGCAGTTCAATGAGGCCCTCACGCTGGCCCTGGGCTTGTCAATGGCTGCGAATGTCACCATCGACCCACCGCCGCCTGCTGGCAACAGGGGGACGGCGGAACCTGCGAATGATGAGGAGCGCGCCGCCGCTGCCTTACGCGCTGCGGGTGCACGCGGCCGCGGAGATCAGCCAACGTTTCCGATGGCAATTCCGGGCCAGCATTTTCCGGTTCTCGTGCACCTGGCCGAGGGGAGTGCAAGCCCTGTCAAGATAGATAAGATCTCATTGGAGTTGGAAGGAAGTGACGGTTCCGCTATTAAGGCGGAGGGCGCTGACTCAGGTCAGTTGGAAGGCGGCGGTGTTCTGAACGCCGTTTTCGACGTTACTATCCCGGAGAATGCAGGTTATACACGGCCATATTTTGAGCGGCCCGGTCTCGATCAGCCATTTTACGATCTTCGCGATCCCCAATACAGAAATTTACCCTTGGCGCCTTATCCGCTGCTCGCGCGAGTATCGGCAACGTATCAGGGAGTGCAGGTTCAATTGTCGGGTGCTGTGCAGACCGTGCAACGTCAGGTAGGTCCGGGCATCATCTATCATCCACTGCCAATCGGCCCTGCGATCTCCGTTACGATGGTACAAAGTGCGGGGATCATCCCGTTGGGCAAGACGGTCTTTCCTGTGACTGTTCGGATTCACAGCGACGTGAACGGGCCTGCCAAGGGGAGTGTCCGTCTGGATATGCCCGCAGGCTGGAAGTCAGAACCAGCCACAGAAGCCTTCTCTTTCGAACAGGAGGGCCAGGAGCAGGTCGCCACCTTCAATGTCTCTCCAGGTCGGGTTGCAGAAAAGGCTTACCGCATCACAGCGGTCGCCAGCTATAACAACCGCGATTACAAGGAAGGATATGTCCAGATAGGATATCCAGGATTGAGACCGTACTTTCTGTACAGCAACGCGATCTACGACACTACTGGAATCAAGGTGAGTGTTGGCGACAACCTTCAAATTGGGTACATAGAGGGAAGTGGCGACGACGTGCCGGCTTCGCTTGAAAACCTCGGCATTCATGTCCATTTTCTGGTGCAGGAAGATCTGGCAACTGGCGACCTGAAAAAATACGATCTTATTCTCGTTGGCGTGCGGGCTTATGCCGTACGCGCGGATTTGCGCACCTATAACGTCCGGCTGATGAACTATGTGAAGAATGGCGGCTCAGTGGTTGTTCAGTATCAGACACCAGAGTTCGACCACAACTTCGGCCCATATCCTTACAGCATGACTTCTAATCCTGAAGAAGTGACTGATGAGCATTCAGTCGTGACTATCCTCGAACCCGACAATCCTGTGTTCAAGTGGCCAAACACAATCACTGCCAAGGATTTTGACGGATGGATTGAAGAACGCGGCTCCAAGTTCTTGCGGACATGGGATCCGCAATACCAGGCGCTGCTCGAAACTCACGATCCAGGACAGGAGCCACAAAAGGGCGGAATGGTAATTGCCCACTATGGGTCTGGAGTCTATGTGTACACGGCTTACGCTTTCTATCGGGAACTGCCTTTAGGTGTGCCGGGAGCCTACCGGATATTCGCCAATCTCTTGAGTATTCCAAAGAATCCGCAATTGAAGGCGAAAGAGACAAAGTAGGAATACTAGAGCGCGTTGGCGATTGCCACTGTGCTAAGAGTGATCCAGGCGCGCCGCACATGAACTATACAGAGACCTCAAAACGGCAGCAACTCGAGCGCGGCCTGGGCCCATTTGGAGCTATATCAACGAACGTGCTGAACATGGTAGGTGTCGGACCATTCATCACCATCCCGCTGGCGCTCTCTGCGATGGGTGGGCCACAGGCGATCGTTGGTTGGGTGCTGGGAGCTATGCTCTGCCTGTGTGACGGAATGGTATGGGCCGAACTTGGCTCGGCTATGCCAAATTCCGGAGGGTCTTACTACTACCTCCAACAAGCCTTTGGGCCAAGGAGCCTCGGCCTGCCCATGAGCTTCATATTTCTTTGGCAGACGCTGCTAACAGGGCCGCTCTCGATTGCCTCGGGCGCAGTTGGATTTTCAGAATATATAAGCTTCATAGATCCACAATTGACGCATTACGGGTTAGTAACAATAGCTGTTGTCGTCTGCCTGGTAAATATACTTTTGCTATATCGGAATATTCGTTCTATCGACCGAATTACCATTGCGATCACAACCATCGTCATCGCGACTTGCTGTTTCGTAATCCTTAGCGGAATACGCAATTTTCATGCATCGATGGCTTTTGACTTTGCCCCCGGAGCATTTCATATGTCACGTACCTTCTGGGCTGGTCTTGGAGCGACAACGCTGATCGCGGTCTATGACTATGGCGGTTACAACAATGTCTGCCTGCTTGGTGGGGAGGTCGAGCAACCACGTAAGAACATCCCACGCGCGGTCATTCTCTCTATATGCATCGTTGCGGTCTTATACCTGCTGATGAACATCTCGATATTAGGATCGCTTGACTGGCGTGTTGGGCAACACTCAAAAGCCATCGCTGCCGACTTCATGCAGGTAGTTTATGGTCGATGGGCCGGACTGTTTATATCCGTTCTTATACTTGTGGTCAGCTTCGGATCAGTCTTCGCAAACCTGCTCGGCTATTCGCGCATACCCTATGCCGCTGCCGCTGATGGGCATTTCTTTCCTGCGTTTGCCAGGCTGGATTCATCGGGTCGGTTTCCGACGGTCTCATTGTTATTTATGGGTGGAGTTTCAGCGATAGCGTGCCTGTTATCGCTTGCCGAACTCATCAAAGTGTTGATTGTTGTGCAGGCCGTGTCTCAGTTCGCGGCGCAGTGCATAGCAGTGGTGCTAATTCGTCGTCAACATCCAGAAGCTACAAATAGTTACCGAATGCCACTCTACCCGTTGCCCGCGCTTATCGCGTTACTTGGCTGGATCTACATTGCCGTAAGCAGTGGGATGCACTATTTGATGATCGGTCTAGGCATGATGGCTGCAGGGTTTGGGGTGTATCTGATCAAGGCTAGGCGCGCACAGGAGTGGCCCTTTGAGGCGATATGAAGCAATACGATGTAGCCGTAGTAGGTGAAATCTATATCGACCATATCCTGACCGGCTTTGTGAAGTGGCCACAGCCGGGTGAGGAAGTCTTTACAAATGAATACCTGCAGGAAGTCGGAGGCGGCGCGGCTATAACGGCGTGTGCGCTCGCGCGTCTCGGGCGCTCCGTAAGTTTGATAGGTTCGGTTGGTGTGAAGGAGATGTCGTGGCTTGTCGGTAGGCTGTCGGATTTTGGGGTCTCAAATGCTGAGCTCAGCAGTGGTGAAGGGAGAACTGGAGTCACGATCAGTGTCTCGAACGACAAAGACAGGTCGTTCTTTACCTATGTCGGTGAGAACGCGCATATCGAAGAACGACTGGCAGGAGAAGCTGTCCGGCTGCATTTGACGGAGGCCCGGCACGTTCATTTTGCTATGCCGCTGACAGTGCAACTTGCAGTCAGCCTGCTCCCGATGCTAAATGCCGCCGGCTGCACCACGTCCCTCGATGTCGGCCATCAGGTGGCGTGGTTGCACGATCCAGTAAATCTCCATACCTGCGCTGCCGTGAACTATCTTCTACCCAATGAACGCGAGGCAACGTTGATCTGCAAGGGAGACGCCGACGCCTATCTGCAGTTCACTGCAGAAAATCGATGGCCGAGCGGGGTCGTCAAACTCGGTTCCCGCGGGGCGGCCATGCGCGTTGCTGACGGGATTCTTCACGTTCGATCACCCCGAGTGCAGGTCGTTGACACTACGGGCGCGGGCGATGCCTTTGATGCAGGCTTCATAGATGGCCTGCTGGACGGCGCAGGGGGTGAAGAATGCTTGCGTCGTGGCTGTGTGTCCGGCAGCTTATCGGCGGGAGCGGTCGGTGCGCTGCGAGGCCTGTCCAATCGCCACGAAATGCAGAAATGCTATGAGGAGAGCTATGGGTAAGGTTGCATTTATCGGTGGAGGCGGTGTCCGAACTCCACTCGTTGTTTTTGGAGTAAATGAGTCTGCGCGAGAGCTCGGTGTCAATGAGATTGTGCTTTACGATCCGGATCTCGAACGAGCACGGATCATGGTGGCACTCGGCCAGGCTATCGTGCGGCGCGAGGGCGGCGCGCTCGCAGTGCGTGAAGCGCGATCGCTTGAAGATGCTGTCGATGGAGCTGATTTCGTGCTGAGCAGCATTCGCGTTGGCGGTATAGCCGCACGTACCAACGATGAACGCACTGCGATCCGGCATGGATACCCCGGACAAGAAACTACAGGCCCAGCAGGCGTGGCGATGGCGCTGCGCACGGTACCAATCGCGGTGGAACAGGCACGAGTGGTCCACAGGCTCGCACCAAAATCCTGGTTGATCAATTTCACAAATCCAGCCGGGCTGATTACACAGGCCGTCACACAACATACTGAGGCACGTGTTGTTGGGATATGCGATACACCAACGGAGATGTTGCATCGTATCGCAACCGCGATGACAACCGACCATACCGAGGTGCGTTGCGATTACTTAGGCCTGAATCATCTGGGATGGGTTCGCCGAATCGAACTACGTGGGAAGGATGTGACCGACCAGGTACTCGCCGACGATCAATTGCTTAGCCAGTTCTACTCCGTTCCAATGTTCGACCATGAGCTCATCCGTAGTCTTCGGTTGATTCCAACAGAATACCTGTTCTTCTACTACTCCCAGAGGCGCGCGCTCGCTAACCAGTTAGTACACGACAGTACGCGCGGCGCAGAAGTGGGGCGATTAAATGAAAAATTATTTGCTCAGCTACGAGAATCGCTAGCCACAGGCGACGGAGAGAAGGCGTTTGCAATCTACACGAAATATCTCAACGTTAGGTCTGGTTCATATATGGCGCTGGAGTCTTCGAGCTCAGACTTAAGTCTGAGTGTGGAACTTCAGGGGGACCCATTCCGGGCTGCGAGTGGATACCATAGGATTGCCCTAGATGTGATGAAGGCGCTTCGTAGTGATGAGTATCACCGATTAATTGTGAACGTCAAAAACCATGGTGCCATCGACGGGATCAGAACGGACGATGTCGTTGAAGTGCCCTGTAGCATCGGGAAAGACACAATCATTCCCGAGTCTTGCGGTGCTCTTCCACCGGAAGTGCGTGGACTCGTGTTGGCGGTCAAGGAATATGAGCGTGCCGCGATCGAGGCTGCAATCTCCGGGTCGAAGTTGATGGCCCGCAAGGCAATGCTGCTGTACCCGGCAATTGCTGAATGGGAGCCTTCGGACGGGCTTCTGCACGATCTGAAGACAACCTGGAATGTGACGTTAGATTAGCCTGCAGCTAAGTAGAAAACTCGAGCCTAAACACAATAGGAGTAGTTGAGATGAAAAAGTTCTCTGGATTTACTGGAGTTCTTCTTTTAGCCGTTGTATCAGTTCTCGGCGCTGCGCTTCTAACTTGCCTAGCCCCGGCACAAACCCAATCCATAACTACAACCCCGCACAAACCCGTGGAATTAATCGATGTGACAGTGAGTGAGGGAACCTCTATGTCTGTCGCCGTCTCGCCCGACGGCAAGGCCCTCGCCATCGACATGCAGGGGAGCATCTGGACTCTTCCTGCATCTGGCGGAACCGCCAAGCGAATTACAGGCCTTTTCAATGACGCTCGCCAACCGGTCTGGTCGCCCGACGGCAAATGGATTACCTTCTTCGGCTATCTCGATGGAGGTTACGACCTCTGGACAATAGCGCCGGACGGTACTCACCAGCACAAGCTGACGTGGGGAACTTTTGACGACCGGGAGCCTGCCTACTCTCACGACGGTAATTACATTGCATTTGCATCCGATCGGGATAACCCTCTGGGCAGCAGTTACAACATCTGGATATTAGATCTGCGAACGGGTGCACTGAAACGCATAACCAACGATCCATCCGAGAACCATATGCCCGCGTGGTCACCAGACGACAAGGACATTGTTTTTTCCTCAACACGCGATGATGGCAAATCGGTGTGGGCCGTGAACGTAGCCGAGGGCACGACGCGCAAGGTCTTTACGGCGTCGGGCCTCGTGAGTGCACCGTCGTGGGGTCCAAGCGGAAAAATTGTTTACAACGATGCGCTAACGGGAGTAAGTCGACTGGAAGTCGATGGAAAGCTTCTGACGGGCGCCGAGAATGCATTTGCGTTTCGCGTTTCCTGGGCTTCGCCTAATGACTTCTACTATGTCTCCGACGGAAAGATCCGCAAACGCTCGGTGAATGGCGGCGACGCGCAGACTATCCCCTTCACGGCTACGATGCAGGTCAAGCGCGTTAACGGAACCTACACCCGTCGCAAGCGGGATTTCGATTCCACGACGCCGCGAAACGTGCTGGGAATCGTGCGGCCGGTAATTTCGCCGGACGGAAAGAAGATCGCGTTTGCCGCGGTCGGCGATATTTACGTGATGCCGGTTGGAGCCAAGCCGGAGAACATCACGAAAGACAGATTCCTCGACACCGACCCGGCATGGTCACCAGACGGCAATCAGCTGGTCTATTCGTCGGACAAGGGCGGGGATCATATGCAGCTTTGGATTCGCGATATGCAAACGGGAAAGGACCGCGAGCTGACGAAGCTGGAGTCGCAGCCGCAGGGCGCGTCATGGTCGCCGGACGGCAAGCGGGTCGCGTTCTTCGACGTGAACGCGATATGGCGCTCTGCAAGCGTATCTGTTGTCGATGTAGCGACCGGCAAGGTCACAAAGATTCACGACACCCTGAACGCACCGGGGATGCCGACATGGTCTCCCGATGGCAAACGGATTGCGCTGGCCAACATTGCGCCCTACTCCAAGACCGTTCGCGAGGGCACAAACCAGATCATGACAATGTCGTCGGAAAATGGAGCGGATAATCCCGACGACAAATGGTTTTTGCCTGTGCCGAACCTCTCCATCGATTCGCGCGGCTACTGCGGGCCGGTGTGGTCACCCGACGGCACAAAGATGGCGGCCATCTATGAAGGTGTGCTGGCAGTTTGGTCCGTATCATTTACAGGCGAGCCGGTTGGGCCTGTGCGCCACCTCACTAGCGAGATCGCTTATGCGCCAAGCTGGACAGGCGACTCCGAGCACATTCTCTATCAATCTCTCGACAAGTTGAAGGAGATAGACATCCAGTCCGG
>Ga0210398_10003692_pt1 | contig 14572 bp, 8 predicted proteins | sample IncBWC4OmetaG_FD_161047 | JGI IMG/M metagenome (GOLD analysis project Ga0210398, IMG submission 161047) | Forest soil microbial communities from Barre Woods Harvard Forest LTER site, Petersham, Massachusetts, United States - Inc-BW-C-4-O | ecosystem: Environmental > Terrestrial > Soil >...
CTACGCGCCGAGCAAGCTGCCGTTCAACGCGCCGCCATTCGACCGGATCAAGGACCACGATTATCAACCGGCAATCGAGGCGGGAATGGCGCAGAACCTTGCGGAGATGAAGCGCATAGCGGACGACCCGGCGCCGCCGACCTTCGAGAACACATTCGTCGCGATGGAGCGATCCGGGCGGCTTTTAAACCGCGCGCTCGCGGCCTTCAACTGCGTCAGCGAAGCGAATACCAACCCGGTTCTGCAGGCGGCCAAGACCGCACTGGCGCCGGCGCTGGCCGCGTACCGGGACTCGATCTATTTGAATACCAAGCTGTTCGCACGCCTGTCCGCCGTCTATACAAAACGCGCCGCGCTCAAGCTCGATGCGGAGTCGCTGCGGCTGGTCGAGATAACCTACGACGAATTCGTGCATTCAGGTGCGAACCTCTCGGCCGCGAACAAGGAGCAGCTCAAAAAACTGAACAAGGAAGAGTCGGCTCTGGCGGATGAATTCTCCAAAAAATTGCTCGGTGCGGCCAAGGCTGGCCGCTACTTGACGGCCGATCGAGCCGAGCTCGCCGGCCTGGGTGAAGCGCAGCTTGCCGCCGCGGTGCAGGACGCCAAGAGCCGCAATGCCGAGGGGTACTTGATTCCGCTGCAGAACACGACACGACAGCCGGTACTTGCGGCCTTGAGCGATCGCGCGACACGGGAAAAGATTTTTCGCAATTCATGGGACCGCGCGGAGCGCGGCGATGAGAACGATACTCGCAGTACGTTCGCGCGCTTGGCGCAGATCCGCGCACAGCGCGCCCAACTGCTCGGCTTCCCGAGCCACGCGGCGTGGAAACTGAAAGACCAGATGGCAAAAACACCGGAGGCAGCGCTTGAATTCATGTCTGCTCTGGTGCCCGTGGCGACCGCGACTGCGCTGGGCGAAGCCAAGGACATTCAGGCGGTAATCGACGCGCAGCATGGCGGATTCACGCTTGAGGCCTGGGATTGGGCTTTCTACGGCGAGCAGGTTCGCAAAGCCAAATTCGACCTCGATGAAGCCGAAATCAAGCCCTACTTCGAACTGAATACCGTACTGGAGGCGGGCGTGTTCTTTGCGGCCAATCAGCTGTACGGCATCACTTTCAAGGAACGCAAGGACATTCCCGTATACGAACCCGATGTGCGGGTCTTCGAAGTCTCCGACGCGGACGGCAAGGCGCTGGCGCTGTTCTATTGCGACTATTTCAAGCGCGATAACAAGAACGGCGGCGCGTGGATGTCGCAATTCGTCGATCAATCCACGCTGCTTGGCACCCTGCCGGTCGTCTACAATGTCGCGAACCTGCCGAAGCCGGCACCCGGCGAACCCGCGCTGATCAGCTTTGACGACGTCACCACCATGTTTCATGAGTTCGGTCACGGGCTTCATGGGATGTTCGCCAATACCCGCTATCCCAGCCTTTCGGGAACGGCCACGGCGCGCGATTTTGTCGAGTTTCCATCGCAGTTCAACGAACACTGGGCGATGTATCCCGCGGTGTTCAATCGCTACGCCAAGCACTACAAAACAGGCGCCCCGATGCCTGCGGCGCTGGTGGAGAAGATCAAAAAGGCCAAGAATTTCTCCGCCGGCTACGATCTGACCGAAGTGCTCGCGGCCGCCGAGCTCGACATGCAATGGCATGTGTTGCCGGCCAGCGCGCCGTTGCAGGATCCAGATCCATTCGAAAAGTCGGCGCTGGCCAAAACGCATCTCGACATCCGGGCGGTGCCGCCGCGCTACCGATCGAGCTATTTTCTGCACATCTGGAGTGGCGGATATTCGGCCGGCTACTACGCGTATATCTGGACCCAGATGCTGAACGATGATGCGTATCAATGGTTCGATGAAAACGGCGGCTTGAGCCGCGCGAATGGCGAGCGTTTTCGCCGCATGATCCTATCGCGGGGCAATACCGAGGATCTCGCGGCCATGTATCTTGCATGGCGCGGCAAGGCTCCGAGCATCGATGCCATGATGAAGTATCGAGGCCTGAGCGGGGCTCGCTAGACCGCGCCGCGCGGGTCGCGGCCTGCGAACCTTAATTGCCGAGGCTTGCGAACCCCTTGCCTTCGGCAACCAGCTGCTCGAGCAGCGGCGATACCTGCAGCCACTTGCCTGCGGTTTGCGCACTGTATTTCTTCAATTTCTCCAGCGCATTCTTCAAGCCGACTTCGTTTTCAGCCCAGAACATCGGGCCGCCGCGATAGGCCGGGAAGCCATAGCCGTACAGGTACACCACATCGATGTCGCTGGAGCGATACGCCACGCCTTCGCGCAGCACTTCGCAGCCCACATTCATCAGCGCCAGGAAGCAGCGCTCGACGATTTCTTCATCGCTGAACTTGCGGCGCACGATGCCGTACTCCTTGGAAACCTTTTCGATGATTTCCGCAACCACCGGCGATGGCCGCGGCGTGCGATCGCCGGGCGCATAATCGTAGTAGCCGGCCTGGGTCTTCTGGCCCAGTCGCCCCATTTCCACCAGCAGATCCGCAGCGCGCGTGACGCGGCCGTCAAACGTTGCCGGGTCGCGGTCCTTGCGCGACTTGTAGCCGACGTCCAGTCCGGCAAGATCGCTCATCTGCAGCACGCCCATGGGCATGCCAAAGTTGCGCAGCGCGGCGTCGACCTGTTCCGGCATTGCGCCTTCGAGCACCATGAGCGACGCCTGATAGGCATAGCCGCCCAGCATGCGGTTGCCGATGAAGCCGTCGCGATTGCCGCACACCACGCCGACCTTGTTGATGCGCTTCGCGGCATCGATGACGGTTACCAGTACGTCCTGCGCCGTTTTCGCGCCGCGCACGATTTCCAGCAATCTCATGACATTGGCCGGAGAGAAAAAATGCGTGCCGACGACATCGCTGGGCCGCGCTGTCGCGGCGGCGATCTCGTCGATGGAGAGGTAGGAGGTGTTCGTCGCGAGTATCGCGCCTTTCTTGGCCGCCTTGTCCAGTTTGCCGAATACGTCCTTCTTGATCGCCATGGTCTCGAACACGGCCTCGATGACCAGATCCGCATCACCGACATCGGCGTACGCCAATGTGGGTTTCAGCATGGCCATGCGCTGTTGAACCTGCTCCAGGGTGAGCCTGCCCTTGGACGCCGTGTTTTCGTAATTCTTGCGGATCACCCCCACACCGCGGTCGAGCGCGTCCTGCCGCATTTCCAGCACCGTGACCGGAATTCCGACGTTCAAGAAATTCATCGCGATGCCGCCGCCCATGGTGCCGGCGCCGATGATGGCGACGCTCTTGATGTCGCGCTTCGTGACGCTCTTGTCGAGGTTGGGGACATTGGCGGCCTTGCGCTCGGCGAAAAACACGTGTTGCAGCGCCTTCGCCTGGCTGTTCTGCATGCACTGTATGGCCAATTCGCGTTCGCGGGCCATGCCTTGGTCGAACGGCAGCGTGGCAGCCGCTTCCAATGCATCGACGATGCGCTGCGGCGAGAAAAGATTTTTCTTTTCCCTGGCGATACGTTTGCGGGCTGCATCGAAAAATCCGGCGGGCAGCTTGGCAGAGTCGATATTGATATCGCGGATCTTGCGCGGCGGCGCCTTTTGCGCAGCCAGATCCCTGGCATACCTGATGGCGCCCTCGAGCAGCTCTCCATCGATGAGTTTGTCGATCACACCGGCTTTGGCCGCTTGCCCGGCGCCAATGGGATCGCCCGAAATGATCATGTCGAGCGCGGCTTCAATGCCGATCAGCCGCGGCAGCCGCTGCGTGCCGCCGGCCCCCGGGAGAATCCCGAGCTTGACTTCGGGCAATCCGACCTTGGCGGTCGCGACTGCGACCCGGTAGTGGCAGGCGAGGGCAACTTCCAGGCCGCCACCGAGGGCTGTGCCAAAAATGGCGGCAACGATGGGTTTGGCGGAGTTCTCCAGCGAGCGCAGCGCCTCATGCAGGCCGGGCGCCAAGGGCGGCTTGCCGAACTCGGTGATATCGGCGCCCGCCATGAAGGTGCGTCCCTCACAGGCGAGAACGCCGACCTTGATTTCCGCATCCTGGGCCAGCTTGGCAACGCCATCGATGATGGCGGTGCGCACGCCAACACTGATGGCGTTGACGGGCGGGTTGTTGACCCAAATGATGCCAACGTCGCCGCGCTTTTCGAATCTACCTTGCATGAGCTTCTCCAAAGGAAAAAAATATCCGTTTCGCGCGCTACAGCCGCCCGATTCGCCGACCCCCGTCGACGACATGCACTTCGCCCGTGGTCCGCGAAGCCACCGCGCCCAGGTAATAGATGGTCTCAGCCACATCCTCGGGGGACACCAATGTATCAAGCGCCGATGCGGACTCGTAGCTGTGGCGCATTTTCTCGAAGCGCTCCGGCCCCAAGCCTACTTTGAGCCAGGGTGAATCCACCATTCCGGGCGCGACCGCATTGACTCGCACCTGCGGCCCGAGCACGCGCGCCAGGCTCAATGTCAGGGCGTTGAGCGCCCCTTTCGATGCGACGTAGGCGATGCTCGAGCCGGCGCCGAGCAGAGAGGCTATCGAGGAGACGTTGACGACCGCGGCGCCCGCACTGCTCTTCAGCAGCACCGCAAACGCGCGGGTCATTTGAAACGCGCCGATGACGTTTACCGCATAGATCTTGTGAAAGTCGTTCGCATCCAGGCCGTCCAAGTCCTTCAAGTCGACGAACTTGGTGGTTCCCGCATTGTTGACGAGGGCGTCGCAGCGGCCGAAGTGATCCCTGATCCGCTGCGCCAGCTGCACGCATTGGGCATCAACCGCCACGTCGGCGCGCTCGACCAGCACATCGGCGCCGTGAGCTCTGCAGGCGGCCGCGACCTTCTCCGCAGGAAGCGCGTCCCTGGAATAGTTCACGCACACATCCCAGCCGCGCTGCGAAAACAAAATCGCGCTCGCTGCCCCGATACCCGACGAGGAGCCGGTGATTACACAGACTTTTTTATCCACGATAGGCCCTTGCAATAAATTTCAATTTGGCCGGCGCCCGTCCAATTTTGGCATTCTCTCATGCGCTCGTACACCGAAGTCGTTTGACTCACAAAGCCTCAGCGTCGCACACTTATGCGTTGCGCAAGGCCACGCGACGTTGGCCACCGCGGTTGGGAGAAGCTATGCGATTGTCCGTCCGTTCGCTGCTCATCGCAGCAGCTGCTTTTGCGCCTCTGTCGCTATCGAGCCTCGTATACGCGCAGGCGCAACCCGCAGGCGCCGCCGCCGCTCCCGCGGCCGCAGCGCCCAAGCCGACCACACCCCGGCCGCGGTTCATGCCGCAGTTGACGCCCGAGCAGATCGCGGCATTGCCCAAGTGGACCGAAATGGTCATGACCACCCGCGATGGGGTAAAACTCGCGGCCAACGTCTTTTTGCCCGCGGGCGCCGGCCCATTCTCCGTGGTGCTGTCGCGCACGCCATACCTCAAGGATGCGCTGGGCGAACTATCGGGGTATACGGCCAAAAAGTATGTCGACGCGGGCTATGCCTTCGTCATGCAGGACGTTCGCGGCAAGGGTCATTCGGAAGGATTCTACGAGGCCTTTGTCCCGGACATGGAAGACGGCTATGACACCGTCGAATGGGCCGCCAAGCAGCCGTGGTCGAACGGCAGAATAGGCATGGTGGGCGCCTCGGCGCTGGGGATCACCACCAACATGGCGGCAATGGCGGCGCCGCCGCATCTGCTGGCCGCGTTCGTGATCGTCGCGCCCTATGACCAGCTGCTCAATGCGTATCCCGGCGGCGTCCTGAAGGACGAGGATACGCTTGGCTGGTTGAAGGGCCAGGGCGAGAGCCAGGCTCAACTGGACCAGGTGAGCGGCAACGCCACCAATTCCGCATTCTGGAACGAACATGCGATGACCACGCAGCGCAAGTTCATTCGCATCCCCATGTACAACCAGGGCGGTTGGTACGACATCTTCAATGACGGCAACGTCGAGAATTTCCGCTGGCTGCAGAATTTCGGCTCGAAAGGCGCGCGCGGCAATCAGAAGCTGTACATGGGACCGGCGGGACATGGCGGCCTCGGCGGCGACAAGAGCGACATCGAATACAATCAGCCCGGCGCGACCATTCCTCCGACCGAGGAGATGCGCTGGTGGGAATACTGGTTGAAGGGTGTCGACAACGGCATCATGAAAGAGCCGCCCGTGACTCTTTTCATGATGGCATCGGGGCGTAAGGGTCATCCCTCGGATTCAAGCCGCGTGTTCAAGTCGCCCAATTGGCCGCCAGCCAATCATCCGACTCCGTACTACCTGACGGCCGACATGCATCTGTCGACAAAAGCGCCGACGGCGTCGAACGCCAAGATCAGCTACAAGTTCGATCCGGCCAATCCGGTCAAGACTTACGGCGGCTCGAATCTTTTGCAAACCGCCGGACCCTTGGATCAACGGCCGATCGGTCAGCGCCAGGATTATTTGCGCTTCGAGACCAAAGTGCTCGACACGAACGTCGCGATCGCCGGTCATGTCGATATGAAGCTGTGGGCCGCAACCGACGGACTCGACACCGACTTCATGGTCAAGCTGGTTGATGTCTACCCCGACGGCTACGAGCAGATCATCCTCGATAATCCGATCCGGACGCGCTACCGCAACGGCCGCGATCCCGACGATGTGGCGCTGATGACGCCGGGCAAACCCGAGGAGCTGCACATCGACCTGTGGAACACCGCGTTTACCTTTGAGAAAGGCCACAAAATCCAAGTGACGGTCACCTCGTCCAATTCCACCAAATTCGAGATCAATCCGAACACCGGGGAGCCGTTCGGCGTTGCGACCACGACATCGCCGCGGGTGGCTACCAATACGGTGTACTTCGACCGGCAGCACCCTTCCGCGATGATCCTGCCGGTGCAGGCGGCCGCGCCGCGATGAGGGGTTATTGATCGGTAGCCGGCAGGATGATGCGCGGGTCGAGAGGATCCGCGTACAAAAGCGCAACATCGCTCGCGCGGCGCTGCATCGCCAGCCGCTGGTTGATCGAGCGCTTATCGGTGATTTCTCCGGCTTCTGCCGACGGCGGATCCTTCAAAATCAATAGCCTTGCAATGGTATCGGCGCTGCCTTGTCGAGACCCATTGAACGCGCCAAGTTTTTTGGCCAGAGCGGCGCGCACTGCCGCTTCTTCGGGCACCGCCAGCCACGCGAGCGCCCCCAGCCAGGGACGATCCGGCGCGCAGATGAGCGCATCCATGACATACGGCTGCAGCGCTTCGACCAGGTCGCGGCGCACGATGCTGGCCTGTACCCACGTGGCCGAGAGCAGCTTGAAGTCCTCTGCGATGCGGCCCGCGAACTCGAGACCCTCGATCGGCCGCTGCGGATCGACCCAACGAACCGCGTCGCCGGTTTTGAAGTAGCCCTCCTCGTCGAAGGCGGCCTCATTCAGCGCTTCGTCCTTGTAGTAACCGCTCATGATCTGCGGACCCTTGATGCGCAGCTCCAGGCGATCGGCGGCCGGCACGAGCTTCAGGGTGACGCCGGGTTGCGGCAGCCCGAGCAGTCCGGTGCGCGTTGTGTTCCAGTACACCGCCACCCCGGTGGCAGTGGTCTCCGTCATTCCCCATCCCGTGCCGAAGGGCAAAAGCTCGCCGAGTTCCTGCACCGCCAGTCGCTGCATGCGCTCCCAGGTTTGCTGCGGCAGCAAGGCACCGCCGTATCCGAGGCCGCGCATATTCTTGAAGAAACTGCGCCGCAGGTCGGCGTCGCGCTCGAGCGCGGTGGCCAGCGCGCCAAACGCCGCGGGTACGCAACCAAAACTGGTGGGAGAGATTTCCCGTAAATTCTCGATGGTCGCATCGAATAGGCCGGGGACCGGGCGGCCGGTATCGATATACAGCGTCCCGGCCACGGACAGTATCCCGTTGAACTGTGCGTTGCCGCCAAAGGTATGGTGCCAGGGCAGCCAATCGACCACCGTGTGCGTGCGCTCGGGATCGAACGGCTCGCCGACCAAGCGAAGCATCTGCACCGAGCCGGCAATATTGCCGTGGGTGTTGATGACGCCCTTGGGTCGGCCGGTTGAACCGGAGGTCAGCAGAATTTTTGCGATCGTGTCGTCCTTGATCAGTGCGCGTCGCGCGGCAACGGCCGCTTCGTCCACTTCTTGCAGCAGCATTTCGAAGTTGCCGCCGGACATGACTTGCCGCCCCTGGGCTTGCGCGTATTCAAGCGCAGCGGCGTAGCGAACAGCGTCACCCGCGTATACCAACGACGGCTCGGCCAGCTCCAGGGCATAGGCCAATCGCGACAGATCTCTGCCGAAGGAATACGTGGGCGACACCGGCACCACCGCGACGCCGGCCCGCATCGCGCCCAAGGTGAGCACGGCATGCTCGATGCTGTTCTCCGACAGAATCATGATCGGCGCGTTGTCTGGTCCGAAGCCTCGGCGAATCAGCCAGGTGGCGACCGCTGCGGTGTCGCGCGCGGCGGCGGCGTAACTCAACCGGCGCCACTGCTTGTTGGCGTCCCGCTCGGCGAGGAATGTCGTGTCGGGGCGCAACTCTGCGGCGCGAGCCAGGTAATCTATCAGCGACGGCAACCCCGGCTCGTACTTCAATCCACAGCTCACATAGGCCACGCCATTGAGGCCGTGGCGCACCTCGACCTTGGGGGCCGGACGATTGAGCTCGCGCATCGGAAATTCGTGCAGGGGTCGATTGTGCATGTATGCCCTTCTGGAATTATCGCCACTTGAGAGTTGCGCCATTCGAAGTTTCGGCCGAACCGCCGCGAAATGGAAGCGCATCGAGACCTTCGACAATGGCGGCGGCTGCCGTTAGGATCCTAGCCCGGGGACTCATGTCCACTTGCGTGGCCTTTAGGAGAACGGGATGAAGTGGACCAAAAGCCAGAAAAATGTCGTGCTCGCCGCATACCTCGGCTGGACGTTGGACGCCTTTGATTTCTTTCTGATGGTGTTCATGTTCAAGGACGTCGCGTCGACCTTTCATGTCGAAATCAAGCAGGTGGTGTTCGCGGTGACGCTGACCTTGGCGGCACGGCCGATCGGCGCCTTCGTCTTTGGCCGGCTTGCGGATCGCTTCGGTCGTAAGCCAACGCTGATGTGGAACATTCTGGCGTTTTCAGCGCTCGAGGTCGCCTCGGGATTTGCGCCGACGATCACGACATTCTTGGCGCTGCGATTCCTGTTTGGAATCGCGATGGGCGGCGAGTGGGGGATCGGTTCCGCGTTGACCTTCGAGACCATCCCGGCAAACGCGCGCGGCCCCGTTTCCGGCCTGTTGCAGGCGGGCTATCCCAGCGGCTACTTCATCGCCTCGATCGCGATGTACTTTCTGTATGACGCCCTGGGCTGGCGCTACATGTTCGTGCTGGGAGCCATCCCGGCCATTCTGGTGTTCTTCATCCGCATGGGAGTCGCCGAATCTCCGGCCTTTACCGAACAGCGCGTGATGAAGCAGCGTCATAGCCTGCTGGAGGTCATGGGGCGGAATTGGAAGCTCGCCATCTACGCCATCGTGCTCATGACCGCATTCAATTTCTTCAGTCACGGTTCCCAGGACGCCTATCCGAATCTATTCCTCAGAATTCAACATGGCTTCGACACGCACACCTCCTCGCTGATGACGGCGATTGCCAATATCGGCGCGATCATCGGCGGCATTGGATTCGGCTGGCTGTCGGAACGCATCGGCAGACGCCGGGCCATCATGGGCGCGGCATTGCTCGCGTTGCCGGTGATTCCATTCTGGGCATTTGGCAGCACGCCCCTGATCTTAGGAATAGGCGCCTTCTTCATGCAGGTCGCGGTGCAGGGTGCCTGGGGCATCGTCCCGGTGCACCTGAACGAACTCTCCCCCTATGAGATTCGCGCCACCTTTCCGGGAGTGGTGTATCAGCTCGGCAATTTCATTGCGTCCGCGAATCTGAATATCCAGGTGATGATCGCCGAACATAATGCAAACAATTACGGCCTTGCCATGGCGCTGGTGGTCGGCAGCGTCGCCGTGGTCATCTCGGTGTTGGTGGCCACCGGACCCGAGCGCCACGGCATCGCGATGGCCGACGCGCATCGAGCGCCAATCACCGCGATCATTTGATAAGCGGCGACTGCGCGTCCAATGGCGTATGCTCGCGCGGCAGCGGCTCATGGGTTCAACGCCGGGGGTTAAATGGCAACGCAGTCCAACGCGGCAGTGGCGGTCAGCAATGATTCGTCTCCGTATCCATCGTCCTTCGCCGCGTGGTATAGCGTCGCCGTCCTGATGTTGATGTACATTTTCTCGTTCATCGACCGCACCACGATTTCACTGCTGGTCGAGCCGATGAAACGCGATCTGCACATCAGCGATACCCAGATAGGCATGCTGCAGGGGCTGGCATTTGCGCTGCTGTACACCTTCCTCGGTCTGCCGATTGCGCGCCTGTCGGACCGCCATAGCCGGCGGGCCATCATTGCAGGGGGCGTATTCATCTGGTCCATCATGGCGACGCTGTGCGGACTGGCGCGCAGCGCGGCGCAACTGTTCATAGCCCGTATCGGCGTCGGCGTCGGCGAGGCCGCGCTGTCGCCCGCGGCCTATTCCATCATCACCGACAGTTTTCCGCGCTCGAAACTGGGGGGCGCCTTCAGCGTATACAACGTTGGCATCACGATTGGCGCAGGCACGGCATTGCTGGTTGGCGGCATCGTGGTCGGTGCGGTTTCCAAGGCCGGCGCAACCTATACGCTGCCGCTGTTCGGCCCGGTACACGCATGGCAGATGGTTTTCATCCTGACCGGCGCCCCGGGCATTGTGTTGCCCTTGCTGCTGCTGACCTTTCGCGAACCCAAGCGCCGCGGGTTGTTGCCGACGCAGTCGGGCAATGCGCAGGCTGCTGCCCCCGCCAAACCGCCATTGCGGGAAGTCTTAAGCTATGCATGGCAGAACAAGAAATTCTACGGCCTGCATTTCGTGGCGATGGGATTGCTGGCGCTGGCCGGATACGCCGTGGCCTCATGGCTGCCTACCGCGTTGATCCGCGCCTATGGCGTCAGTGCGGCCCAGGCGGGCAAAGTCATCGGCGTCTCGGCCATCCTGATGAATTCGTCGGGCATGCTGCTGGCGGGCGTGCTCTGCGATCGGCTGACGAAGCGCGGTTGGAAGGACGCACCTATCGTGGTTGCCGCGATCTCGGCTTCCGGTATTGCAGTGCTCAGTAGCTTCCCGCCCTTCATGCCGACCGTGCCCTTGGTATGGGTGGCGCTATTCATTTCGGGAATCACCTTCAACGCCTACAACGGCGTCGGGCCGATGGCCGTCAATCAAGTCACGCCGAATCAATATCGTGCGCAGATCTCCTCCGTCTACTTGTTCGTGGTCAATGCCCTGGGGCTGGGGGTGGGCCCGACCTTGGTGCCGTTCATCAATGAGCATCTGTTCCACGACCCGGTGAAGATCCGCTACAGCATGGTCTTGGTGGTGTTCTGCTCGGCGGCCGTTGCATTGATCCTGCTGCTGAAAGTCCGTCCGATCTACCGGCAAAAGCAGATCGAAGCGGCCGCCTGGCAATAGTATAATCTCGTTATATTAATTATAATCTCGTCAAATCAATCAGTGATGGGGAGCTACCGATGACACTGTTGCAGCGGCCGTTGCGGAAATTGAACCGTGGATTGACGATTCTGTGCGTATTCGGCGCGGGTCCGGCACTGGCCCAGCAGGCTCACACGCTGCTCGGCGTGAACTGCGCCGCGCCGCCCGGCTACCACTGTCCCGACACGGACTGCCCCGGCCCCATGGTGACCCAGCCCGGCGATGCCGTGGAGTTGAAATCGCGGCGCACGTTTTTTTTGGATTGCCCCGCGGATTACAAGTCCGGCGATAAGGTCAATATCGTGTTGAGCCTTCACGGCTACGGCTCCTACGCGAACTGGCAGCGCAATTACTTTCCGGCGATGGACGTCAAGGACAAGTACAAGCTCATCGTCATCACGCCGGGATCGCCGGTTAGGTACTGGAGCGATGCCGACGATGAGTACCTGCACAACATCGTCGATCTCGTTGTCGCGACGGTGGGCAAGGAGAATGTGCAGCACTTCATACTCGCGGGCCACAGCCAGGGCGGCTTGACCTCCAGCCGTCTGGTTTGCACCGATTATTTCAAGGACAAGGTGGATGTTCGCATCAGCCTGTCCGGCGGCAGGGTAGGGCCGGTGACGTATGCGAATCGCGGATTCTTCGGCGGCACCCCGGTGTACAAGAGCGGCGGAAATGTAGCGCCACCGCCGCCGCCGCGCTTACCGCCCACACCCGCCGGGCCGCCCGGCGGCGCCTGCGATTATTCATTCATCTTTTCGAATGGCGAGTACGAGTCGATACCCGGCGATACTTCACCGCTGGCCGACAAATATGGTTGCGGCAAGCGCGAGGAGCTGCCGGAAGTGCTCGATCCCAAGCCTGGGTATGTTTTTGACCCGACGCGCCAGGACCCGGGCGCGGATGGCTGGGGCCGATATCCGAAGTCGGGTCGTGCGCTGGTCTATGTATTCCCCAATTGCAAGGATGGCCGGGTAGTCGCGGACATAGTCAAGATGCAAAAGGGCCACACGGAAGGCTATGAACCCAACGTGACCGATAAGATCATCGAATTGGCGGTCTCGGCCAAGGGCGGCAAGATCGCCGCGGGTTCGTGGACACCGCCGCCACCGCCGCCACCACCACGCGGACCGTTCGGCTAGGCCGCGCTCAGGCTCCGGGGCTTGCGTAAATCCGCGGGCAATCCTGCGCCCATGAGATCGACGAAATTATCGCAATAGAAGCGCTCCACGGCTTTGGCCGGCGTGTGCGCGAGCGAGTCGTTGAAGCGCTTCATCGGATTGCGTCCGCCCTCGACGTGCGGATAGTCGGAGGAAAACATGCATACCTCCGGGCCGCTGTTCGCGATGATCCAGCCGGCGTCCTCATGCGGATACGGTGTGACCCGAAATTGGCGCTGCACGAATTCACTGGGCTTCAAAGACAAGCTTTGCAGCCGCGGTTCATTCTTGATGAAGGCGGTTGCGGCCGAATCCATGAACCGCATCCAGCTCGGGACCCACGACGCGCCCAGTTCGATGGCGCCGAACTTCAATTGCGGATGACGATCGAGCACGCCGTCGATGATGAGCGCCGCCATGGTGAGCTGCACCGAATGCGGTATCGGCATGAAACTCAAGGAAGTGAAATTCTCCTCGCCGCCGTGAAAATCCTTGACCTTGGGCAGGCCGTTCTTGAAGTAATCGGGCGGCAGTTTTTCTTCCCCGCCGACATGAAACACGATCGGCAATCCGGCTTCCTGCGCCAGCGCCCATAGCGGTTCGAAGGCGACATGGCTCGGCGAAGTCCCTCGCGGACAGCGCGATGGAATCAACAGCGCCTTGCAGCCCAGGTTGATCGCCTCCTGCGCCGTGGCCAGAGCGCGCGCGAAGTCGACCAGCGGCACGTAGCCGGTGGCAAGAAACCGCCGGTCGACCGAACAGAAGTGGCTCATCATGCGGTTGTGGGCCCGCGCCATCGCGTAGCACAGCTCCGTATCCGGCGATTCATCGAGGCCGAAATTCCCCAGACACCAGGTGGTGAAAATCAGCTGACTGCTGAATCCCAGTTGATTTAGCGCGCGCGGCCGGTCTTCGCGGCGAAATGAGCCGAGAGCCTCGTAATTCTTGCGCAGCAGGATGTTTTCGTCGGCGCCGGCGCGAAAATTCGGATCATCGTGCAGCGCGCGGGCACGCGCCGCGTACTCCGCATTGCGCGGCTGGCTCAGAAATTTTGGCAGCGCATCATAGCGCTCGCGATATTTCGCCTCGAGATACTCATCGAGCGCATCCGGCAATTCCATCAGATGCGAGTCGGCGTCGTGCACGACGCGATTCTCAACGTACGGCATGGTTCACCCTCCCATCTACGCTCAGGAAGTTTGAGGCTACTCCTGAATCGCGGGCGGCGGAAGTTCATCGGCGCGATCCGTCTCAGTGAAATCAGGCACTGAACGCGGCTTTAAGTCCCGGATACGGCCAGCGCACCCGGCCAATTCGGCTGGTCCCCGATAGCGTCACCCACACGTCCCGCATATCCGCTCCGCCGAAAGCGAGGTTGGTGGTCATGGGATCGGCGCACTCGATGAATTCCGTGTTGCCGGCAGCGTCGATGATGCTGATGCCGCCGGCCAGCAGGGTGCACACGCAAACCTTGCCGTCGGCCTGCACCTTCAGGCTGTCGGCGATCGATCGCTCGCGCAGCTTCGCGTGATCGGCTCCGGGATACGAAGTGCTTGGGCCGAGCGCGCCCGGAGCACTGATGTCATAAGTCCAAAGCTGGCGTGCTTCGCTCACGTGCAGCTGCCTGCCATCGGGCGAGAGTCCGATGCCATTGGGCGCGCTCATCCCATCCTTGACGCACGTGATGCTCTTGCCGTCGGGCAACGCATAATAAATTCCAGCGTCTCCCTTGATCTTGCCAATGTCGCTGATCCACATGCCGCCCTGATGATCGAAAACCAGATCGTCGGGTGCGACCAAGCGCTTGCCATCGCAGCTCTCGTACAGCGTGGTCAGCGCGCCACTTTTCAAATCA
>Ga0210398_10003693_pt1 | contig 14571 bp, 11 predicted proteins | sample IncBWC4OmetaG_FD_161047 | JGI IMG/M metagenome (GOLD analysis project Ga0210398, IMG submission 161047) | Forest soil microbial communities from Barre Woods Harvard Forest LTER site, Petersham, Massachusetts, United States - Inc-BW-C-4-O | ecosystem: Environmental > Terrestrial > Soil >...
CGTCGAGGAAGAGCACCCCGATGGGCAAACCGATGTCGAGGAGGTGCCCGACGAGTTGTCTCCTCAGGTCGAAATGATCGGGGAGATCCTCGACGCGTTCGGCATCTGCACCGGCGGCGCAGCGGGCTTCGAAGCCGATGACGTGATCGGCACTCTGGCCGCTCAGGAACGGCGTGACCCGGTCATCGTCGTCACCGGGGACCGCGACCTGTTGCAGGTGGTCGGCGACGATCCGGTGCCTGTTCGGGTGCTCTACCTCGGCCGCGGGCTGACCAACGCCACGCTGATGGGTCCGCGCGAGGTGGCCGAACGATACGGCGTGCCCGCCGATCGGGCCGGCGTCGGCTATGCCGAGCTGGCGCTGCTGCGCGGGGACCCGTCCGACGGACTTCCGGGCGTGCCCGGAATCGGCGAGAAGACCGCCGCGGCGCTACTCGCGCAGCACGGCTCCCTGGCGGGCGTCCTGGCTGCCGTCGACGACCCCAAATCCTCGCTGTCCAAGGGCGTGCGGGCCAAGCTGCGCAAGGCCGCCGACTACATCGAGGCCGCCGGCCCGGTGGTACGGGTGGCCACCGACGCGCCCGTCACGCTGTCGACGCCGACCGACGCCATGCCGCTGGTCGCGGCCCACCCGAGGCGTACCGCGGAGCTGGCGACCCGGCTCGGGGTCGGGTCACCGATCGCGCGGCTGCAGAAGGCGCTCGACGCGCTGCCCGCGTCGTGACCTAACCGTGCTACTTGGGCCGCCCCACCTCGTAAGTGCCCTTGTTGTCCTGGAAAGTCACCGTGACCTGACGCTTGGTGCCGTCGATGCTGACGTCGCAGTCGAAGGTGCTGCCCTTTTTGACCGTCGGATTCTGCCCGTTGTTGCACTTGACGTCTTTGACGTTCTTCGCGCCGTAGCCGTTGGTCTCGTCGGTGAGGATCTGCTGCACACCGACTTGCGCCTTACTGACGTCCAGCTTGGTGGTGACGAAAAACCCGGGCGCCCAGAAGCCCAGCACCAAGACGACCGCCACCAGGATCGCGGCGAACACGCCGGCCACCGTGCCGATGACCGCCCGCGACCGCTTCGGGCCGCCCGCGGGCGGCTGACCATAAGATCCCGGGTACTGGCCGTACTGACCGGGTTGACCGTACTGACCGGGCTGGCCGTACTGACCCGGCTGACCGTACTGACCGGGCTGCGGGTAGGCGCCGGGTTGGCCGTAGTGAGCGGTCTGCGCGCCGTACTCGCCGGTCGGGGCGCCGTACTGGTCTTGCTGCGGGTAGCCCGTGGGTTGCGGGAACGGCTGAGACGGGTAGTACTGCGCGGGCGGCTGCTGGTACTGCCCGTATTCCGTGGGCGTGTACGCAGGCGGATGCCAAGTCGGCTGCTCCCCGGCGGCCTGCCACGTCTGCTCGCCGGACGGCTGCTGCCAAGGTGACACGTGCTGGGTCGAGTCCTCGCCGGATTGCTGACCTTCACCCTGCGGCGGCTGCTGCCACGGGTTCGTCGGATCGGGCCCCTGCGGTCCGCTCATCGTGTGTCTGTCCCTTCCGTCCTGATTGCCGTGCTCGCATCGGTCGTCGAATGCAACCGTAGCTTCGGCTCAGCCTACCCGGCGTCAACTGCTACGACGCCGCGCCGAATCGCGTCGATCGCGCGTTTTGCCGTCGCCCGCAACTCCGGTTGCGGGGCGGCGTTGCGGACCTGGTCCAGCAAATCAAGCACCTGTCGGCACCAGCGCACGAAATCCCCCGGCAATAGCGGTGAACCGCTGTTCTCCGAGTCAGCGGCGGCCAAGGCGGCGACCAAGTCTCCATTGCTGGCCCATCGGTAGATGGCCGCGACGAAACCATCGTCAGGCTCGCGACTCAGCGCGATGCGATGCTGCTGCTCATCGGCGCGCAACTCCGCCGACAACCGACGCGTGCGGTGCAGCGCCTGCCGTAACTGCGCGGTCGGCACCTCGGCGTTTCGCGGTGGCCCCGGGCCGTCGCCGCCGCGCGACTCGTACACCACCGCCGAGAGCACGGCGGCCAGCTCGGGGTCGCGCAGACCTGTCCAGGCGCCGGTGCGCAGGCATTCGGCCACCAAAAGGTCGCTCTCGCTGTAAATCCGGGCCAGCAATCGCCCGTCGTCGGTCACCGTGGGGTCGCCATCGTCGACGCGGATAAATCCGCGCTCGGTCAGCAGCCCGACGATCCGGTCGAAGGTCCGGGCCAACGAGTTGGTGGCGGCGGCCACCTTCTTTTGCAACGCTTCGTTGTCCCGTTCGATGCGCAGATAGCGCTCCGCAAGCCGGACTTGGGTCTCCCGATCGGGTTCGAGATGCGCGGGATGACGGCGCATCTGGTCGCGCAGCGAGACCAGCTCGGGGTCGAGATCGCGCTGTTCGGTGTGGCGGCCGCCGCCGCGGCGGCCGTCGGGAATCCGCAATCCCACGGCCGCCGAACGTAGCGCCGAAGCCAGATCGCGGCGAACTCGGGGCTGTCGGTGTTCGACCCGCTTGGGCAATGTCATCGAGCCCACCGGCGCCGACGCACCGGAATAGTCGGCCGACGAAATCCGGCCGGCCCAGCGGTTTTCGGTCAACACCAACGGCCGCGGGTCATCGCCGTCGCGGGCAGGTTCCAGCACGACGGCCAGGCCGCCCCGGCGGCCGTGCGTGATCGTGATGATGTCGCCGCGCCGCAGCGCCGTCAACGCGTCGTTGACCGCCTGCCGGCGCTGCAGTCGCGACGCGCGGGCCTGGGCCCGCTCGTGCTGGCTGATCTGGTCCCGCAGCCGGGCGTACTCGAGGATCGGCGCGTCATCTCCACCGAGCTCGGCCGCGACCTCGTCCAGCATCCGCTGTCCGCGCTCGACGCCGCGGACCAGGCTCACCACCGACCGGTCGGCCTGATACTGCGCGAACGACTGTTCCAGCAGCCGGTGAGCCTGCTCGGGGCCTACCCGGTTCACCAGGTTGATCGTCATGTTGTACGACGGGGCGAACGAGCTACGGAGCGGGAAGGTGCGGGTGGAGGCCAGGCCGGCGACCTCTGCCGGTTCGCTGGTGCTTTCACCGGGGTGCCAGAGCACCACGGCGTGGCCTTCGACGTCGATGCCCCGCCTGCCGGCCCGCCCGGTGAGCTGGGTGTACTCCCCCGGCGTCAGCGGGACGTGCTCTTCGCCATTGAACTTCACCAGCCGTTCCAGCACCACGGTGCGGGCCGGCATGTTGATGCCGAGCGCCAGGGTTTCGGTGGCGAAGACCGCCTTGATCAGCCCCGCAGTGAACAGCTCCTCGACCGTGTGCCGGAATACCGGCAGCAGCCCCGCGTGGTGGGCGGCAATACCGCGCAGCAGTCCCTCCCGCCACTCGTAGTAGCCGAGTACGGCCAAGTCGGTGTCCTGCAGGTCGCCACAGCGGTGCTCGATCACCTCAGCGATCTTTGCCCGGTCCTCCTCGGTGGTCAGCCGCAACGGCGACCGCAGGCACTGCGCGACCGCGGCGTCGCAACCAGCGCGGGAAAACACGAAGGTGATCGCCGGCAGCAGGCCCTCGGAGTCGAGCAGCTGAATCACGTCGGGCCGCGACGGCGGTCGGTAGAAACTCGGCCGGCCCGAGCGTCCCGGACCTCCCCTTCCCGCCTGGCGGCGCGGGCCGCGCCAATCCGAGAGCCGATCGGCCTCGCGGCGATGGGCGATGTGGCGCAAGAGATTCGGGTCGACGATCGGCTGCCGCCGGTCGCCCGCTCCGTTGGCGGCATAGTCGAACAAGTCGAAAATGCGTTTGCCCACCAGCATGTGCTGCCATAGCGGGACCGGTCGGTGGTCATCGACGACCACCGTCGTGTCGCCGCGAACGGTCTGGATCCAGCCGCCGAACTCCTCGGCGTTGCTCACCGTTGCCGACAGGCTGACCAGGCGCACCTCATCGGGCAGATGCAGGATGACCTCCTCCCACACCGCACCACGCATGCGATCGGCGAGGAAATGTACCTCGTCCATCACGACATAGGAAAGTCCTTGCAGCACAGGCGAATCAGCGTAAAGCATGTTGCGTAGCACCTCGGTGGTCATCACCACAACCGGGGCGTTCGCGTTGACTGACAGGTCGCCGGTGAGCAATCCGATCTGATCCTTGCCGTAACGGGCGACGAAATCGGTGTGCTTCTGGTTGCTCAACGCCTTCAACGGCGTCGTGTAAAAACATTTGCCGCCGGCCGCCAGTGCCAGATGCACTGCGAACTCGCCGACGACGGTCTTGCCGGCTCCGGTTGGCGCGCACACCAGAACACCGTGGCCGCTTTCCAGCGCCGCGCAGGCCTGCTGCTGAAAGCCGTCGAGTCCGAACGCGAGGTCCGCAGCGAACCGGGCCAATTCGCTCTGCGTCGTCGCGGGGGGATCAGGTGACGTCGTCATGGAGTCCGGCGATGCTCGACGGTGCCCCGACCGCGGACGGCGGGTCGATCACCGAGGCTTCGTCGTCGGGGATGGCAGTGAGCGCTTCGCGTTTGGCTTTCCGCTTGTCGTGTATCCGGGCGATCTGGATGGCCAATTCGAGCAGCACCGTGAGCGCCAGTCCCAGGGCCGTCATCGAGAACGGATCAGAACCCGGCGTGAAAACCGCTGCGAACACGAACATCACGAATATCAGCCCGCGTCGCCAGGACCGTAGCCGTACGTAGCTGAGCACGCCGACGAAGTTGAGCATCACGATCAGCAGCGGGAACTCGAAGCTGATGCCGAAGACCAGCAGCAGGTTGATCAAGAAGCCGAAGTACCGGTCGCCGGACAGCGCGGTTATCTGCACGTCGCTGCCTACGGTCAACAGGAAGTGCAGCGCTTTGGCCAGCACCAGATAGGCCAGCACCGACCCGGTGACGAACAGCATCGCCGCCGGGATGACGAACGCCACCGCGAAACGGCGCTCCTTCTTGTACAAGCCCGGCGTGATGAACGCCCAGAGTTGGTAGAACCACATCGGGCAGGCCAGCACGATCCCGGCGGTCAGCCCGACCTTCAGCCGCAGCATGAACTGGTCGAAGGGTGCGGTGGCCAGCAGGCGGCACTGGCCGTCGGCGCTGAGATTCGCCCGCGCCGACGGTGGCAGCGAGCAGTAGGGATGCCGAAGCCATTCGCCGAGGCTTTCCAGCCCGAACACCGAGTGCGAATACCAGATGAACCCGAAGATCGTGGTCACCGCGATGGCCGCCAGCGAGATCAACAGCCGAGCCCGCAGTTCGGTCAGATGATCGACAAGCGACATGGTGCCGTCGGGATTGGTGCGGCTGCGACGAAGTCGCGGATCTAGCCGCCTGAATAAACCGGTGGTGCGCACAGTCAATAGGCGCTCGGGCGCCGCGGCGGCGATGCCAGGCTAGGCCGATCGTCCGTCAGCAGCAGGCGGTTCGACCCGCTCAGACTGCACCGGTGTGGCCGGCGCGGCAGGCGTCTCCGATTTGTTTTCGCCCTGCAGCTCACGAACCTCAGACTTGAAGATCCGTAGCGACTTACCCAGCGAACGTGCCGCATCGGGGAGCCTCTTGGCGCCGAACAGCACGGTCAACACGACCGCAATAATCGCCAAGTGGCCCGGGGTAAGAGCGTTCACTTTGGTCACCTCCAGACGTCCCCATGATGCTACCGCAGCAGCCGTGCGACTAGCCGGAGCGCGCCGCGGCTTGGTACGACTCCAGTGCGGCCGCGGCGGCGTCGCGCACCCGCTTGGCCAGCGACTCAGGCGCCAGGACGCGGACGGCCGACCCCAGGCCGAGCACTTGGCGGGCCATCCACTCCTCCGAGGCGTAGGTCATTGCCGCCTCGCAATAGCCATCGGGCAGCTCGCGCAGCAGACGCATCGGGTAGTACTCGAACATCCACGACGCCGTCGGCGCCAGCCGCAGCGTGGCCGACGGCAGCGATGGATCGGCGTCGAACAGCGAGGTGTCCGGCGGCGCCGCAAGCGCTGGTTCCGGCGGCGCGGACGGCTCGTCGAGCGCGGCCGCGTCGACAATGCGGTCGAACCGGAACAGCCGCACCCCTTCGGCGTCGCGCGACCACGCCTCCAGGTAGCTGTGGTCGCCGACCAGCACGATCCGGATCGGGTCGACGATCCGGGTGGACAGCGTGTCGTGCGAGGCCGCGTAGTAGTCGATGCTCAGCGCGCGACCGTCGACGACCGCGGACCGCACCGCGGCCGCGGCCTGACTCTCGACCGGCGCGGGCTCGTCCACCGCGGCGACGTCAGGCCCGTGTCCAGCGGCCCCGGCCGCTGCTTCGATTTTGGCGATCGCGCTGCGTGCGGCCTCCGGATCGACCACACCGGGAATGTCCGCCAGCGCTCGCAGGGCCACCAGCAGGCCGGTGGCTTCCGGGGAACTCAGCTGGAGCGGCGTGTCCATGCCGGCCGAGAACGTCACCTCGACCGTGTCGCCCTCGAATGCGAAGTCGATCAGGTCGCCTGGGCCGTAACCGGGCAGGCCGCACAGCCACAGCTGGTCAAGGTCCTCGCCCAGCTGCTTGACCGAAACGCCGAGGTCAGCGGCGGCCTGCGCACGGGTGACGCGTGGGTTGGCCTGGAAGTACGGCACCATGTTGAGCAGCCGCACCAGCCGCGTGGACACGGGTGTCATATGCGCCGCTCCTCCTCATCGCTTCGCTCTGCATCGTCGCCGGCGCGTGTCATATGCGCCGCTCCTCCTCATCGCTTCGCTCTGCATCGTCGCCGGCGCGTGTCATATGCGCCGCTCCTCCCCGGCGTGGGCGCGCAACCGATCCAGCACCTCGTCGCGCAACGTGGCAGGTTCCAGCACGACGGCGTCGGCGGCGTAACCGGTGATGTCGCGCGCCAGCCGGTCAGTGGTTCCGATGTCGAGCTCGATGACTTCGCCGTCGCGGCCGGACAATTGCCGCGGCCCCAGCGAGGTCCCGGCACGCCGCAGCGCGGTGGCCCGCCCGGCGGCGACCCAGACCTGAGCCCGCACGCCCGTCGGCGCGTCTCCCGTCGCCTCGGCCACGATCTTGCGCAGGTCGACGTGCTCGGGCCTCATGAAGGCACCTTGTGAGCCGATCAGAGTCACCTCGTCGCCGATCCTGGACAGCCGGAACGTTCGGGTGGCGCCGCGGTCGCGGTCGTGCCCCACGAGATACCAGCGGCCCTTCTCAGTTACGACGCCCCACGGCTCGACCGTTCGCACGGTGTACGGCTCGGCGCGTGATGGCCGGTGCGGAAATTGCACGACGTGAACGGAATCGATCGCCGACAGCAACGCTCCGAGAACGTCCTCCGAGCCGCGTAGTCCCAGGGTCCCGGCCGGCGACGCAATCGCGACCTGCGCGTCGGGGTCGACGTCGACGCCGGCGGCACGCAGCTTGAGCAGCGCACCCTGGGTGGCGGTGATGAGTTCCGGCGACTCCCACAGCTGGGTGGCGACGGCCACGGCTGCCGCCTCGTCGGCGGTCAGCTCGACGGCCGGCAGGGCGTACGCCTCGCGGTTGATGCGGTAACCCTCGACCGGATCGAACGACGACACCTTGCCGGTTTCCAGCGGAATGCCCAGATCGCGCAGTTCGTTCTTGTCCCGCTCGAACATTCGCGAGAACGCTTCGTCGCTCGCGGTATCCGAATAGCCCGCCACGCTCGCCCGGATTTTCTCGGCGGTGATGTAGCCGCGCGTGGACAGCAGCGCGATAACGAGGTTCAGCAAGCGCTCGACTTTGGAAACCGCCACCTCTACGAGATTAGGGCACCGCGTTGCGCGGGAACGTCAACGGACCACAGCACTCCACGGCAGGTGCCCGTGATCGGGGAGAGTCCGCCGACGCGATCACCGTCGCGGCCGCAGCCCGCCGTAGGCCGCAAGGGAGCGCAGCTGGCGCATCGCAAACGCGCGATCACGTCCGTGTTCGGGGATGTTCACACCCGACCACATGCCCAGGGCGCCAGGGGTCTCCAGCGCTTCCTTGGCGCAGAGCCATCGCCGCGGGCAGGCGCGGCACAACACCTTCAGTTCCGGGTCGTCGCCGCCGTCGACCCAGCGGTCTGCGTCATCGAGGCAAGGCGGCTTTGCCAGCGAGCGAGACATATCGACCATCTTGGGCACGTTCACTCCTCCCTCGTCGCGTTTGACAGGGCGGCCACTGCACATGACAGCTCGCCTAAGCGAGCGCCAGCGTCGCCTTGGTGCCGATGGCGATGGCGATGACCGATGGCATGGCCGAATCGGGCCAGCGTGGCTGTTGCCAGCCCGACCGATATAACCATATCGTGATCCGATACGTACATATTGTTACACAATACTGCTAAATTGCTTCCATTGCTGAATCAGCCGTGAAGCGGTTCTTGGTCCCGCGTCAATCTGCCCGAACCGAGCCGTCGAGCACGGAGCGGATTCGCGATGCTGCCCTGAAGAGCTTCGCCGCACATGGCATCGCAGCTACGTCGCTACGAACGGTCGCCGAGGCCGCGGGTACTTCGATCGGGTTGGTACAGCACTACTACGGCACGAAAGCCGCGTTGATTGCCGCCGTTGACAACTACGTCATTCAGGTCATCAGTGATGCTGTGGAATCGGCCCCGCTGCCCGCGCCGCCAGAAGATCCCCTGGCCGAGATGGGCCGCAGGCTGACAACAGCGATGGCTGCACAGCCCGAAGTCTTCGATTACCTGGGGCGTGCGTTAGTGGAGGGCGACTCGATCGGGTCGGAGATCTTCGACGCTCTGGTTGGCATCAGTAGGGCCCAAGAGCGGCTACTCACTGAACGAAACCAGGTCGACCCCGATCTTGACCCTGTCTGGGTCGCGCTCAATCCGCTCATGCTGCGCCTGGGCGCGGTCATCCTTCGGGTCCACATCGAGCGCCACATCCCCGAACCGTTCTTCACCCCGGCCCAGCTCAGACGCTGGGATGAGGCCGTCACTGAGCTCATCCGCGAAGGCCAAATGCGGCCCGAGATGCCGTCACGACCAGACCTTTGAACCGGTGAAGCCGACCACATTCATTGCCCGACCCTGCCCTGCGGGCGGGCTGCATCGTCGTCGGGCTACATACTGGCGATCAGTCTCTTGACTCGCTCGTCGACCGATCGGAACGGGTCCTTGCACAGCACGGTGCGCTGGGCTTGATCGTTGAGTTTGAGGTGCACCCAGTCCACGGTGAAATCCCGGCCGGCAGCCTGGGCTGCGCTGATGAATTCGCCGCGCAGCCGCGCGCGGGTGGTCTGCGGCGGCCGATCGACGGCTTCCTCGATTTCTTCATCGGTGGTGATGCGCGACGCCAAACCCTTGCGTTGCAGCAGATCGAAGACGCCGCGGCCGCGCTTGATGTCGTGGTAGGCGAGATCCAGCTGGGCAATCTTCGGGTCGGACAACTCCATGTCGTAGCGGTCCTGGTAGCGCTGGAACAGCTTGCGCTTGATCACCCAGTCGATTTCGGTGTCGACCTTGGCGAAGTCCTGGCTTTCCACGGCGTCGAGCTGGCGACCCCACAGGTCGACGACCTGCTCGATCTGCGCGTTGGCTTCGCGGGTCTGCAGATGCTCGACGGCGCGCGCGTAGTACTCCCGCTGGATGTCCAGGGCGCTGGCCTGACGGCCGCCGGCCAGGCGCACCGGCCGTCGGCCGGTGCCGTCGTGGCTGACTTCACGGATGGCCCGGATGGGGTTGTCCAGCGAGAAGTCGCGGAACGCCACGCCCGCTTCGATCATTTCCAGCACTAGCGCGGCGGTGCCGACTTTGAGCATGGTGGTGGTCTCGCACATGTTGGAGTCGCCGACGATGACGTGTAGGCGCCGGTACTTCTCGGCGTCTGCATGTGGCTCGTCGCGGGTGTTGATGATCGGCCGGCTACGGGTGGTGGCCGACGAGACGCCCTCCCAGATGTGCTCGGCGCGTTGCGACAGGCAGAACGTGGCGGCCTTCGGGGTCTGCAGCACCTTGCCTGCGCCGCAGATGAGCTGGCGGGTGACCAGGAACGGCAGCAGCACATCGGAGATGCGGGAGAACTCGCCCGCCCGCACGATCAGGTAGTTCTCATGGCAGCCGTATGAGTTGCCGGCCGAATCGGTGTTGTTCTTGAACAGATAGATGTCGCCGCCGATGCCTTCGTCGGCGAGCCGCTGCTCGGCGTCGACGAGGAGGTCTTCCAGCACCCGCTCGCCGGCACGGTCGTGGGTGACCAGCTGCACCAGGCTGTCGCATTCGGCGGTCGCGTATTCCGGATGGCTGCCCACGTCGAGGTACAGCCGTGCGCCGTTGCGCAGGAAAACGTTGGAGCTGCGCCCCCAGGAGACCACCCGACGGAACAGGTAACGGGCGACCTCATCCGGCGACAGCCGTCGATGACCGTGGAATGTGCAGGTGACACCGAATTCGGTCTCGATGCCCATAATCCGCCGCTGCACAATTCGAGCGTACTGGTTGTATGGGCAACTGGTGCGGAACCCCCGCCGCGAGTGGCCCAAACGTCACCGTCTGGGTGGCGTGGTCCGCGGGTGCACCCCGGCTACTCCGCTAAGATGGGGTTGCTCCTTTCCGCGAGCACAGTCGTCAGAAAGGCTTCTCCAGTCCTGTGGACAGAGCCAGGGTCGCGGAGCACCCGCGGCCGGACCACGTCATCGCGCACATCAGCGACACCCATCTCATAGCCGGCGACGGCGACCTGTACGGCGACGTCGACGCGGAGGGCCGATTATCCGAGCTGATTGAGCGGCTCGAGGCTTCCCAGACACGACCCGATGCGTTGATCTTCACCGGCGACCTCGCCGACACCGGTCAACCCGACGCCTATCGCAAGCTGCGCAACCTGGTCGAACCATTGGCCGATCGCCTTGGCGCTGAGGCCATTTGGGTGATGGGTAATCACGACGACCGAGCGGCGTTGCGCGAACACCTGTTGCGCGAGGCCCCGACGATGGCGCCGATGGACCGGGTCTACCAGGTCGCCGGTTTACGTGTAATCGTCTTGGACACTTCCGTTCCGGGCCATCACCACGGCGAGATCGCGCCCGAGCAGTTGCAGTGGCTCGCCACGCAACTGGCCGAACCCGCACCTTTCGGCACCATCCTTGCGATGCACCATCCGCCGATTCCCAGCGTGCAGGATCTGGCCGCGCTGGTGGAGCTGCGCGACCAAACACCACTGGCACGAGTCCTGCGCGGCACCGATGTGCGCAGCATCCTCGCCGGGCACCTGCACTACTCCACCACGGCCACCTTCGCCGGAATTCCGGTTTCGGTGGCCTCGGCCAGTTGCTACACCCAGGATCTTCTGACGCCCGGAACCCGGGGGCGCGACGGCGCGCAGGCATTCAACCTGGTGCACTGCTACCCAGAAACGGTGGTGCACACCGTGATTCCGTTGGCCGCCGGACCTACCGTGGGACGATTCGTCCAGCCGGAGACCGTGCAGCGAGAACTCGCCGACTCTCGCGTCAGCATCCTGCCGGCAGGTCGGATACCGCACATCCCACAGCAGCTCGCACGCACCTAGCGGGCGATCGCTCGTCGCCGGCCGTTCATCAGCCCGGAGGGCGCGCAAAGGCCGGGGTTCCGCGGCGCCAGTGAATTCGTCGAATCTGAGAAATACGGCTAGTTAGTCTGCGGATTATAGGTCACCGCTGCCAGCGAATAGCCGTCAAGAAGCCGTTATGATTTTGCCTGGATCCATTAAGAAAATGTAATGACGTTAAGAACGCATAATGGAGGTGTGTTCACGGTCACGACACAGTTGCGCTGGGTTCCGCGACTAGCTATAACAGATGCGACGCAACCACCTACGCGACCGGTGACCTGCGGAAACCCAAATCGCATCGTTGCGTGACGAACAGCGGACTCAATTGGTTGCCAGGGAGAATCAATGCCACTCGGTAATGTGCTGCAAGCACTAATTATGCTGGCCGTAGTCTTGATTGGTTCGGTGTTTGTCGGAAACCTGTTTCGCCGGATTAAGCAGCCCGCGGTCGTCGGCGTAATCACTTTCGGCCTTCTGCTCGGCACAATTCTGGCCCTCCTTCCGCATTCCATGAAGTCTGTGTTACTTTCGCCGACCTCGAAATCTCTCATCGAGGACGTGGGTCAAGCGGGCCTCTTGTTACTGTTGTTCTTGGTTGGAATTGAGCTGCGGTCCTACAGCAAAACATCCGAGAAGTCACCGCTCTGGCAACTGTTGCCCTGCGTGCTGATTCCGGTCGTCGTCTGTGCGGCTGCAGCTTTCCCCTTTGCACACCGACTCATTGGCCCAGACCACAATCCGCTGCACGTGTGGCTATTCGTCGGTGTGGCGCTGAGCGTCACCGCCGTTCCCGTTCTGGTGCTCATCATCAAAGATCTTGGGGTCCCGGCGCCCATCCCAGGGGTAGCGCTGCGCATTGCCGTCTCGACTGATGCGGGGGCATGGGCACTGGTTACCGTGTTGATCCTGCTGGCCACCGACTTGAGCTCGGTCTCGGCTGCTGCCCTTTGTGTGGGCGCCGCGTTGCTGTTCATTGTGATGTTTGTGCTGCCGCCGATCGTCCGGCGGTTGTTCGAGCACTCCCAGCAGGGCGCTCCGTTTGTGGTGGCGATCTTCGCTTACGTGCTGGTCGGTGCGGCAGCTACACAGGTGTTCGGTCTGCACCCAGCCCTCGGTGCCGTGATTGCCGGTCTATTCTTCCCCGCGGGGCTGGCCAACCAGGCATCGGAGCGGGCCTTAGCCGCGGTCGCGGACATGCTCATTCCTGCCTTCTTCGTTTCGAGCGCGCTGTCTGTGCCGCTGCAGACCCTGGCGGACCTGTTCCGAGGGAGCGGTCTGCTGTGCCTGCTGACCCTGACCATCGCCGCTTTTGGTTCGAAACTCGCGGTCGGTCTCCTGGCCGGCAGGATGCAAGGCTGGTCATTTACGACCTCGGCCAAACTCGGTGTCTTGTTGAACTGCCGCGGCGTCACCGAACTCGCCATTGCGTCGATAGGTCTCCAAGCCCGCTTGATCGGTCCCTATGCGTTTGCGATGTTGTGTGCGCTTGCCATCCTGACGACTGCGGTGACGGCTCCGCTGTACCGCGCGATCGACAGCCGCGCGCTTGTCCGTACGTCGCGCGCGGATGCCCGACAAGTGGCCCATGTCTAAAGCAGTTTCGGTTCCTATCATGGCAATTGCGGTGACCCGTCAAGATTCCCGGCATACCGACCTCTCTCACCTCGCGTGCGCGACCCTTTTTGTGGACGGGAGGTTCCCTTGAGCACTCTGGAGGAGCGGGTGCTGATGGGGTCCGACGAGCGCCCGCCGCCAAAGGTTCGCGGTCGCCGGTGGAGGCCGCGCATGAGACTCGCCTTCATCGCCCTGGTACTCGTTGCCTGCGGAATGATCACGTCGGTCGTGCTGTACATCAATGGCGCAGCGTCCCAACGTATTCCAGTTCATGGGGCCCCGACCAGCGGCGGCACAACTGTCACGCTGGATGTGGTAAGCATCTCAAGCAATTACAGCGAGCTCGTCGGCGACCTCATCATTAGGCCCGGACCTGCGCTGGTGGATCCGGTGACCGACGCTCTCAAGCAAGACCTCACCGTGGCAGTCACATCCGTGACGACGCCGGTCAGGCGGACATATTCCAAGGGCATGTTGCCCGGTGTTTTCCCCGTTCCACTGACCTTGGCGCGCGACGTCGAACGCTGGCCGTTCGATACGTACTACACCGGACCGATCACGATTACCCTCTTCACCGGCGCGGCTCAAACGCCAGAACGCGCCAACGTGACATTCGTCGATCGGCTGGCCGGCTGGAAAGTCGACGTGGCTCGCGTCAATGCCAATGCGTTCGCACCTTACGAAGTCCAATTGCAGCGCTCACCGAGCACCATGCTCTTCGCGATCACCATCCTGTGCATCTTCGTCGCGATCGCGGCAGTTGGCTTATTCGTGGCGATTCAGACGATTCGCGACCCACGCAGGTTTCAGTCACCGATGACAACCTGGTACGCGGCGATGCTCTTTGCGGTGGTACCGCTGAGAAACGCACTGCCGGGCTCGCCGGCGTTCGGAAGCTGGATCGATCTCACGATCGTTTTGTGGGTACTAGTGGCTTTGGTGGTCTCGATGCTGCTCTACATCGCGGCCTGGTGGCGCGCGACATCTAAGACCACATCGAAGACCTGAGCCCACAGCAGCTCGCGAGCACGCAGCGGGCGATCACTCGTCCCCCGCTGCTCGCTCCCACGGCGCTGGCACCGGAAAGTACTTCTCCAGAAACTCGCCGACGACATCGGCTCGCTCCTGCGGGCTCACCTCGGGGAAGCTGCCGTCGTTGAGGCAGAAGAAGTCGACCTTGCGCTTCTTGAGCAGCGTCGGCAATTTCGCCAGCCCGGACCGCAATGTGGTGTCGACGTAGAGCACCTTCGCGGACTCGTGCTGCACCGCACGCCCCGTGATCAACGCGTAGTAGTGGTACAGCGAGTTGGTCACCGAGATGTCGGTGCTCGCCCGAAAGCGGCTGGCCTGGGTACGCGCGAAGTCATCCGGAAACTCACGCTCGAGTTCGCAAAGCACGCTCTTGCGCAGCGGCGCAGCGGTGTGCTCGAGGTGGCGAGTGATGATCTTCTCGAACCTGTCCCACAGCAGCTG
>Ga0210398_10003694_pt1 | contig 14569 bp, 14 predicted proteins | sample IncBWC4OmetaG_FD_161047 | JGI IMG/M metagenome (GOLD analysis project Ga0210398, IMG submission 161047) | Forest soil microbial communities from Barre Woods Harvard Forest LTER site, Petersham, Massachusetts, United States - Inc-BW-C-4-O | ecosystem: Environmental > Terrestrial > Soil >...
GCGGTTGACGCCACGAACTACGTTTTGTGGGAGATCGGCAAGCCTACGCATGTGTTTGACATGGATTTGCTGGAGGGCGGAAAGCTCGTCATTCGAAAAGCTAAAAACGGCGAGAAGTTGAAGACGCTCGATGGTGTTGAGCGCACGCTTACTTCCGAAGATCTGGTTGTGGCTGATGCGAAGAAGCCGGTCGCGCTTGCCGGAGTGATGGGCGGGTTCGACACCATGATCACCGACAAGACGCGAAATATTCTGATCGAGTCGGCGTGGTGGGATCCACTGACCGTTCGCAAGAGTTCGCGGTGGCATGGGCTGCACACCGACGCTTCGCACCGCTTTGAGCGCGGCGCTGATTTTGAGTCAACGATTTTGTCGTGCGATCTGGTGGCGGCGCTGATTCTGGAGTCGGGCGGCGGAGAGCTGGTTGGCGATGTGATCGATGTGATGTCGAGAAAGATGGATCAGGCGCCGGTGGTGCTGCGGCTTTCCGAGGTGCATCGCATTCTGGGCGGGAATTTGAGCACGGGAGAGATTTTCCGCATCCTGAAGAGCCTGGGTTTCACGCTGATCCCTGAAGGGCAGGGCACGGCGGAGTTTCGCGTACAGATTCCGAGCTGGCGGCTGGATGTGGAGCGCGAGATTGACTTGATTGAAGAAATCGCGCGGCTGCATGGCTACGACAAGTTTGAAAATACTTTGCCGGCTTACAGCGGCGCGGTGGTTGAGTTGCCGCATTCGGCTATGGACGCCACTTTGCGGGCGCGGGCTTTAGCACTGGGATACGACGAGACAATCTCGCTGACATTTATTTCGCACGCCGACGCGGAGAAGTTTTCATCCGCCGCTGTGCTCGAATTGGAAAATCCGCTGAGCGAAGAAGCATCCGTGATGCGGACATCAATGGCTCCGGGAATGCTCGATATGCTGGCCTGGAACTTGAATCGGGACTCAGAGAACGTGCGGTTGTTCGAGATGGGCCGCGTCTATGAGATGCGATTCGGTGAGCCGGCGCGCTTGTGCCTGGGTGCAACGCTGACCGCGGTGAAAGGATCGCTGCCTGCGAGTAGAACGCTCGACGTCAGTGAGGACGAACAGGCTGCTTCGGCCGAGGCATTTCGCTCGTTCAAGGGCGACGTGGAGAATCTGCTGGCCCCCCTTGCTTCGCGTGAACTTACTTTCGATCGCGAGACGGCGGAGTATTTTCATCCCGGACGATCAGCGCGGGTGTTGATGGATGGGGTTGTCGTGGCGCAGTTCGGGCAGATTGCTCAGGGCGTTAAGGCGGAACGGAAACTGCGGCAGGACGTTTTTCTGGCGGAGATTGATCTGGAGCGGTTGCATGCGATCGGCTTGCGGACGGTTCGGTTCGCTCCACTCGGGAAATATCCCGCGGTGGAGCGGGACTTTTCTTTTGTGTTTGGGGATAACGTGGAGTTTGAGGTGATGCGGCGCGCCGTGATGGGGCTGGGCATTTCCGAGCTGCGTGAATTCGAACCCGTGGAGATTTTTCGCGGCGGGGCGATCGGCGCCGGGAAGTATTCGATCCTTCTGCGTGTGAGATTGCAGTCGGATGATGGGACTTTGCGCGACGAGCAGGTTGCGGGGTGGTCTGCGCAGATCGTTGGGTCGCTGCAGGGGCTGGGCGGAGTGCAGCGGGTTTAGGGCGCGGTGCCGTAGTTTAAATTCCTTGCAAGGATTGTGCTAGTGCTTACGGGTTAGGGCTCCTTCGACTCCACATTTGCCCTCGTTTCACGAGAGCAAATGTTCCGCTCAGGATGACAAGTCGCTCCGGGCTTCCTGTGCTAATCTGCCAGCTATGGCGGACGTAATCTCATCTCTATCCCATCCAACCAAGCATTTTCTCAGCGAGAAGGTTTCGCATTTCACGGAGTCGGTGATCCGGGAGATGACGCGACAGGCGGCGCTTTATGGAGCGGTGAATCTGGCGCAGGGGTTTCCGGATTTTGCGGCTCCGGCGGAGATCAAGCAGGCGGCGCGGGCGGCAATTGATGGCGATGTGAATCAGTATGCGATTACATGGGGCGCTAAGAACTTGCGCAACGCGATTGCCCGGCAGATGGGCGTTTGGCAAGGGATTGCGGTGGATCCGGAAAAAGAAATCACGGTTTGTTGCGGATCGACGGAGGCGATGATCTCGACTTTGCTGGCGGTTTGCAATGCGGGCGATGAGGTGGTGATTTTTGAGCCGTTTTATGAGAACTATGGACCGGATTCAGTGCTAAGCGGAGCGCGGCCGCGGTTTGTGAAGCTCAGGCCGCCGGCGAGCGACGGGGGTGAGTGGACTTTTGATGAGAAAGAGTTACGGGCAGCGTTCGATAAGAACACCAAGGCCATCATACTCAATACGCCCAACAACCCTACGGGGAAGGTTTTCACGCGGGCCGAGTTGGAGCTGATTCGCGATTTGTGCGTGGAGTTCGATGTGCTCGCGATCACCGACGAGATTTACGAACACATTTTGTATGACGGGACGGAGCACATTTCGATGGCGTCGCTTGAGGGCATGCGGGAGCGAACGGTTACGATCAACGGAATGTCGAAGACTTACAGCGTAACGGGATGGCGCGTGGGATGGGCGGTGGGGCCGGAGAAGATTACGAATGCAATCCGGAAAGTGCACGATTTCTTGACGGTGGGTGCGCCGGCGCCGCTGCAGGAAGCGGGCGCGGCGGCGCTGAATCTGCCGCCGGAATATTACGCGCGGCTGGCGGAAGGATACCGAGTGCGGCGTGATCATTTGATTCCGGCGCTGGAGGCTGCGGGGTTTCGATGTTTTCGTCCGCGGGGCGCTTATTACGTGATGACGGATATTTCCGGGTTCGGGTTTGACGATGATGTTTCGTTCGTGAAGTATCTGGTGAAGGATGTTGGAGTGGCGGCGGTGCCGGGGTCAAGTTTTTATCGCGAGGCGCGGGATGGAGCGCGGCAGCTGCGGTTTGCGTTCTGCAAGAAGTTAGAGACGCTGGACGCTGCGGCGGAGAAGTTAGGGAAGTTGCGGAAGTGATTGACGCCCGTCGTGAGAACTCCTGTCTGGGGCGGAAATAGTTGTAAGTAGGCTAGGGGTCCTTCGACTTCGTATGGGCTTCTCTTCGCGGAGCCCATACTACGCTCAGGATGACAATGTTAAGTAAGGTGCGTAATGCCCCAGGTCTTACTTTGTGATTACGCCGCAGGCTATGCGGTCGCCGGAGTTTCCGGAGGGATCGGTCTTCATGTCGTCGGCTTTGGCGTGAATCACGATCGCCGTGCCGCCGTTGCTGAAGACTGAGTGAGTGCCGTCGCCGAGGGTCACATCGTTATCCACTAGCGTTCCATCGGCTTTGCCGTCTGCGTTGACGGTCAGGTTCAGCATGTCGCCGGCGTGATGGCCTTCGGGACTCTCCAGTCCGTGCTTCTTGCCCTCGGGGTTGAAGTGTGGACCTGCGGATTTGAAATCGGGAGCATCGCACTTGGGGTTTTGGTGGATGTGGATACCGTGGTCGCCGGGCGGGAGGTCGTGGAGGTTGAGCTTGAGGCTTACGCCCGATCCTTTCGGCGTCACGATGATCGAGCCTACGGATTTACCTTGCGCGTCCTTGAGTTCGACTACGGTTTTGGCGGCGCTGGGAAGTGCTGTGACGGCCAGGACTATGGTGAGGGCGATGAGGGAGAATCCAAGATGTTTCATGCCGGGATTATAGCTAATCTGGTTGTGAGTGTCTCGGATATGCACCAACGGGCCATGCCTGATCCACGGCGAGGTGGAGTATACTGCGGGAAAGTTTGAAATCTTTTTGGGGAAAGTGCAATCATGGCGTTGAATGCTGTGGAACGGATGGAACAGATTCCGGTGGACGATTTTCAGGCGCTCGAAGACAAGATTTATCGTGTGATTGAGATGTATAAGGAGGCACGACAGGCGCAGACCGTGGCGGAACGCGATGCGCAGCGGGTGCGGCAGCAGATGGAAGAGCGCGAGGAACAGTTGGTAGTATTGCGGCGCGAGGCGGTGCAGTTGCGGAAAGAGCGAGAAGAGATTCGCGGGCGGGTGGAGAAGATGCTGGAGCAGATTGAGTCGATCGAGGAGGAGCGGGCGAGTTAGATTCGGCTTCGCTCGGAATGACAAAGGTTAATGGCTATGGCTACCGCTACTAAGGATTCGACATTGAAAGACGCGCAGGCTGGCGGCGTGCGCGTGGAGATTTTTGATCAGGCATATAACCTGCGAGGGTCGGATCCGCAATACATTTTGAAGTTGGCGGAGTATGTGGACTCGAAGATGCGTGCTGTGGCTGAGGCCACGAATACTATCGATACGGTGCGACTGGCCGTGCTGGCGGCGTTGAACATTGCCGATGAGTATCATTTATTGAAGCGGAATCAGGACAGCGGGGCAACCGACTACCAGAAGCGCGCGCATCTATTAGCAGATGCGCTGGATGAAGTGCTCGACGAGAAGCGTAAGGCGGGATAGTTTGGTACGGGTTCTGCTGTTCGCGCTGCTGGCGGCCGCTGGCGCTCTGGGTCAAGACACCCCAGCTCAAGACACCCCAGCTCAAGACACAATCCATACTCAATCGAATGTGGTGATCGTTCCCGTGTTGGTAAAAAACGCGAAGGGTGAAGCTGTGTATGGACTGGGGGCGAAGGATTTTGTAATCGAAGACGATGGAGTGGAACAGGCCGTGCGCCTGGATGAAGCGGCAGAAGGATCGGTGATGTCGCTGGTGATTGCGATTCAGCGCGGCCGGCGGGCGAATTATGAATTTCCGAGGATTCGCGGGTTGAGCGCGATGGTGGACCCGATCGTGGAAGCTGGGCTGGGGAGGGTGGCGATTGTGGAGTTCGACAGCCAGGCGGAATTGATACAGGATTTCAGCGGCAGCTCCGACAAGACCACAGAAACCCTGAAAACATTGCAGCCCGGCGATGGGGGAGCCGCGATTCTCGATGCGGTGGATTATTCGGTGAAGCTGCTGGAGAAGGCTCCGAGGGAACGGCAGCGAGTGCTGCTGCTGATCAGCGAAACGCGCGACCACGGCAGCCACCAGGCCAAGGTGGAAGATGTGGTGGCCGAGATCGGGCAGAGCAACACGGCGGTTTATGCGCTGGCGTTTTCACCATCGCGGTCGAATGTGCTAGACACGATGCGAGGAAATAATATGGCGGAGATGCATCCGTCGCCGGATTTGCTGGCGCCCTTCATCCTGGCTGCGGAAGCTATGAAGAAGAACATCCCAGGGACGGTGGCTGCCATGACTGGCGGTGAGTATGAGCTGTTTGCCACGAGAACCAACTTCGAGGCGCGGATGATCGACTTCACGAATCATTTGCACAGCCGCTATCTGCTGAGCATCGAGGCGAGGAATCCTCATGCGGGGTTGCATCAGATTCGGGTGCGGCTGCGGGATCCGGGAGACCGGACAGTGCTTGCGAGAAGCAGTTATTGGGTGGCGGCAGAGCCGTAAGAGGTGATCGAGACGCCCCGCTTCGCTCGGCTGGACGGCCGAAGGCGGCCGTCCCCACATAGGGCTAGGCTGGAGGTTGTCCCTGGGACGCATTGGGGCTGTCGAGAACTTCCCTCACCTTGGCAATCAGTGCCGACAAAGAAAAAGGCTTGGGCAGGAAGGACAGTCCCGGATCGAGCACGCCGTAGTGAACGATGGCGTTGCTGGTGTAGCCGGAAACGTACAGGACTCTGGTGCGTGGGGAAATCTGTTTGACTTGCTCGGCGAGCTGACGACCGTTCATTCCAGGCATGATCACGTCGGTGACCAGCAGGTGGATATCGCGGTGATTTGCGCGGCATAAGGCAAGGCCTTCCTCAGTGCCGGCGGCGGACAGTACTTTGTAGCCACAATGAGCCAGAACTGAGGATGTCAGTGCCCGGAGCTGTGCGTCGTCCTCGACCAGCAGGATGGTTTCAGTTCCGCGCTGGACGCCGGGCCGCCGCTTCTCCACCACCCCAACGGCTTCCGCGAGCTGGTCGACTCGGGGAAGATAGATCTTGAAGGTGGTCCCCCGATTGGGCTCGCTGTATACCCAGATGTAGCCACCACTCTGCTTGACGATTCCATAGACCATGGAGAGCCCCAGACCGGTGCCCTTGCCAACTTCCTTGGTGGTAAAAAAAGGTTCGAAGATATGGGCCTGCGTCTCGGGACTCATGCCGGTTCCGGTATCGCTCACGGCCAGCATGACATAGCGTCCGGGCTGCAGGGGTTCGTGTTCGCGGGCATAGGACTCGTCCAGTTCCGTGTTCTCGGTTTCGAGAGTGAGCTTCCCCCCGTTGGGCATCGCATCGCGGGAATTCAGGGCCAGGTTCATGAGGACCTGCTCGATTTGACCGGGATCCGCTTTGACCGCGCCCAGCTCCCGGCCAGGCACAGTAAGAACTTCAATGTCTTCGCCGATGAGCCGCCGCAGCAAGGAATCAAGGTTCAGCATGATGTCGTTCAGGTCGATGACGCGTGGCGAGAGTACCTGCTTACGACTGAAAGCCAGCAGTTGGCGTGTGATTCCGGCGGCGCGATCGGCGGCTGACCGGATTTGGGCGGTGGCGTCCTTCAGGCGGCTGACCGCTGGGAGTCCGTCGGTAAGAATCTGGCTGTACCCCATGATGACGGTCAAGAGGTTGTTGAAATCGTGAGCTACGCCACCGGCGAGGCGCCCGACCGCTTCCATCTTCTGCGACTGCCGAAGTCTTTCCTCCAGCGCCACGCGCTCGGTGACATCCTGAACCAGAGAGGCCACGCCGAGCACCTGTCCTGATTCATCGACCAGCGGAGTGTTGTACCACTCGCAGGAGATGGTGCGGCCGTCTTTGGTAAGGTTGTCGTTCGTACTCCGGGTCCCGCCTGCTTGGGCAAGAAGCTCATGTCCCATCCTATCCACATGTGCCCGCAGCGCGGGCGGCACGAGGAAACTCGCATCCCGCCCAATCGCTTCCCGGCGTGAATATCCGAAGACTCCCTCCGCAGAAGGACTCCATTCTGTAATTCGAAGCTGGGTATCCCATTCGACGACGGCGAGCGGGGTATGCTCGAAGTGAATGCGCAACTTCTGCTGGGACTGGCGAAACTCCTGTTCCGCGCGTTTGCGGTCAGTAATATCGCGGCAAATACCGAGCAAGCCGACGACCTCGCCATTGGAATCGCGGTGCGGCCCCTTCGTTGATAGATAGGTCCGAGCCACACCGGCGGAGATTCCGAGCTCCTCGTAGGTTTGCGTCATTCCAGATTCGACAACCTTCCGGTCCGCTGCCATGATCTCGCGGCCGGTTTCCGGAGTGAAGAGCTCGGTGTCGTCCTTGCCGATGACCTCTTCCACTCGGCGCCCCAGCAGTTGCGCCCCCGCGGAATTAATCATCAGGTAGCGGCCTCGCAAGTCTTTGACGAAGACGGAATCTGTGGTTCCCTCGGTGATGCCCTGCAGGAGCGACAGATTTTTTTGCAATTCCCGCGAGCTCTGGAGCAACTGGTTCTGCACCACGAACAACCGCCCGCTAGCGGCCACGAAGGAAACCGTCACCAGCACGACCGCCCAGAGAAACTGTTCCTGCGCTATGCCCAGCACGAGTGGGAAGACGATGGCAGGGATGAGTAAAGGAGAAAACTGCATTAGCAGCTGGAAGCCCGGCCGGATGGGTTCGCCCGGCTCCGGGACCCCTTCAGCACCATTCCAGGTCGCGGCAATCACGATGAGGAAGCAATCCGTAAGGGTCCACAGCAGATCAGGCCATGCGCCCGGGCGAAACTTTTCGCTGGCAAACGCGAACAGGGTGATGTTGGAAGCGACAGCGAAGGCGAAAAAGAAAGCTGCCATGCGAAGAAAGAATGCCTGTGCGGTGCGAAATCGAGTGAGCAGGCCGCGCAGCAGAAAACTCAGGGCCAGCAGCCCAAAGAAGGCGACACCGGCGTAAAAGACGCGCACGGCCATTGTTTTTTCCGAGATTTGCCACCGTGAGGGCACATAGAGAGTGGAAAGCTCGAGGGCAAGCACGAGGGTGCACACTTGCGCAAAGTCACACAACCGCAGCCAGCGGAATCCACTGTTGGGGTCCCGCGGACTCAGAAACAGAGTCATCATGGCGGGCACGGCCCAGAAAAACACCAGGATGTCGCTAGGCCAGAACGTGCCGGTGAGATCGTGGCGATAATCGAAGTAGTAGGTGTAGGCGGCCTGTCCGAGAGAAACGAGAACAATGGAGAAGCAAACCAGGCGCCATACGCGTTTGCCGAAGGGACCGGAGCGGCGCGACGCATCCCAACTGGCCAGGGCCCCGACAAAGCCAGCGATGGATCCGATCCAGTCGCCCCAAAGCGACGCTACTGGCGTGCCATACCTCGCTGCCAACATCCCCACGTGTAGGACAATTAAAACCGCGGCCGCAAGAATCGCGGACTTGCGAGACGTGGACATCTCTGTACCTCTGCCCGAGTCTGGCCTTGGCCAAAGGAAAAAATCCAGACCCGGAGTATTGCGGGAAGAGTATACATCGGCCCGCAAATTCCGCCTGAATCAGCGGCTTCGCGAACGAACCGCAGGCGCAGCTTTTTATCTCTGGCTCGGCAAATTCTGGATTGCGCGAATTGCAGTCTTCGGCGCGGCGAGTGGCTTTCGAGAACGGAATTGCAAGCCCGGAGTGTTGCGGCCCTGTTACTTTGGTTGCAACTGCGCTGCCAACTATTTGCGGTCCCCCTATTGCTAATCCACCGGCAGTTCTCCTAGCATCCAGAGTGAAAGCCGGCCTGCGGGGTTGGTGATGACGGTAACCGATTTTTGAACCAATGCTGAATGAACGGGGACTCGACTCGAACTAAGATCCGGTGTGCGACGCTCCGCCATGCGGAGATGCCTAAAGGGTCTCGGCGGGTTCCCAACGTCTACCTGACGGTTCATTCTCGGCCCGTCACACGGCACAGTGGGTCGGCTTGAATATTTTCTGAGCGTAGGAAATCCTTCGCAAGGCGAAGGATGTTCGAAGGCGAAGCATCCCTACCAGCGGCACACTCTCGTTTTCACGGCGAAGTCTTGAGGATCGACCTTTGCTCCGGAACCTCCACCGACGCATCGGTGTTGGGGTAGGGATCCCCTCGGCTTCGCTCGTGGGCAGGCCCTTCGGCTGCATAAGTCCTTCGCTTTCGCAAAGCACTTACTCCGCTCAGGAAGACAAGTGCCCAGGCCACCTCCCTGCTACACTGATTCAGGTACAGATTCCCGCACTTCTGCATCTAACTAACTGTGTATCCACAACTAATTCATTTCGGACGATTCTTTCTGCCGACTTACGGCTTCCTGGTTTCTCTGGGAGTGCTAGTCGGCCTATGGGTCAGCGTGCGCAATTCCGAGCGCCTGGGAATTGACGGCGAGAAGGCCTGGAACCTGGGAATTCTGGTAGTGCTCTGCGGAATTCTGGGCGCGAAGGTGCTCTACATCATCAACGACTGGAGCGTGTATGCGGCCCATCCGGGCGACATTTTCAGCATCGCCACGCTGCAGGCTGGAGGAGTTTTTTCCGGCGGTCTGATTGCGGCATTTCTGGCCGCGTGGTGGTACGTTCGCAAGCATCACCTGCCTCCGCTCGCAACCTGCGACGCCTTTGCGCCGGGGCTGGCGCTGGGACACGCCATCGGCCGCATCGGATGCTTTGCCGCCGGCTGCTGCTACGGCAAAGAGACGCATCATTTCTGGGGCGTGGTGTTTCGCAATCCACTGGCGAACCAGATTACCGGAACTCCGCTGAATGTGCCGCTCGAGCCGACGCAGTTGTTCGAGTCGGCTGTCGAGCTGGCGAGTTTCTTTTTCCTGATGTGGCTGTTGAAGCGCAGAAAATTCGAGGGCCAAGTCTTCGGCGCGTTCATGTTTATTTATGGAGTGGCGCGGTTCTTCCTGGAATTTATTCGCGACGATCCAGGGCGCGGCTCGGTGTTTGGTGGCGCGATGTCCGGCACGCAGTTGATCGCGATTGGGCTGGTTCTGGCGGGCGGGGTGATTTGGTGGTTGCGGCCGGGGGCGAAGGGCGTGACGGCGCAGACTGTCGGAGCCGATTGACCTTCGGATGCGCGCATGCAAGATTCCGGCCCGGGGTACGTTCTACGGGTGGTGACGGAAATGCGACTTTGGATTATTACGGCTCTGCTCCTCGCTGCAGCCGCCGCGCAGTCGGGAGGATCTAGCGATTCGACCTTCGAGCGCCTCGCCAAGGTTGACCGATTTGCGTTCGGTGGGATCGGGTACGCGGGAGTCATCTCGCAGGGAGAAAAGGATTACAAGGTTATTTTCTCTCGTCCGTCCGCGATGGCCGATTTCGAAAGGCTCTTGCTCGTAGGCAACTCGCAAGCGAAGGGCTATGCGCTGGTCGGCATCCGCGCCCTGGGTCCCAGCCGCTTCAAGGAGCTTTCTCACTCAATGCGTGACTCGAAAGAAGGGTTGTTGACAGAAAAGGGTTGCATCGTATCCCACGAACCCCTTGGGGTCGTCCTGAACCGCATTGAGGCGGGCGAGTATTCAAAGGGGAAGTAGTCGGGATCGGCCTGTTTGCATCGCCGATCCATCGTCAAGGTCGCTGTAGTATCCTCCAGCGAATGCCGGAACCGTTTCCCATTCTTATTTCCATCGCATCTGAAGACGCCGGAAAGCGCCTCGATCAATTCCTCGCAACGCGCCTCGAGTCCATCAGCAGGGCCCGCGTGCAGGAGATGATCGCTGAAGGTAAGGTATTACTTAACGATGCTCCGGCCAAGGCTTCCCTGAAACTGCGCGGCGGGGAGCGGATCACCGTGTTGGGTGAGGCGCAGCGGGCTCCGCTCAAGGCTGTTGCCGAGGAGATCCCGCTCGACATTGTTTATGAAGACGATGATCTCGCGGTGATCGACAAGCCTGCGGGGATGATGGTTCACGCCGGCGCTGGGGCGAGTGACGATGCGCGCAATCGCGGCACGCTGGTGAATGCGCTGTTGCATCATTTGGGGAGTTTGTCGGGAGTGGGTGGGGCATTGCGGCCTGGGATTGTCCATCGTCTCGATAAAGAAACCAGCGGATTGATTGTAGTGGCGAAAAACGACGACGCGCATCGCAAGCTGAGCGCGCAGTTTGCGGCGCGAGAAGTGAAGAAGAAATATGTCGCGCTGGTTCATGGCTGGGTGAAAAAAGATGAGGGGACGCTGGCGCAGAGCATCAGCCGCGACCGGGTGCGGCGCACGCGGATGACTACGCGCCTCGAAGGTGGGCGCGCAGCGGTCACGCATTATCGCGTAGTGCGACGACTGGATACGAAGTTTGGCAAGTTTACGCTGCTCGATGTAAAGATCGACACCGGCCGAACGCACCAGATTCGCGTGCATGTGGCGGCGATGGGGCATCCCGTGGTCGGAGATACGATGTATGGAGCTCCGAAACAGGCGCGCGGAAAAAATGCTGTGATCGGGCTCCCGCGGAATTTTCTGCACGCAGCGGAGTTGGAGTTTAAGCATCCCCGGACCGGGGTTGTGATCGCGCTGAAGAGTGAGTTGCCGGAGGAGTTACGGGAGTTCCTAAAGAAGGTGGAGGACTAGAGTTGCGCACTAGAGGCTGGGGGCACTGCTTTCCAAAGCCTGTGCGGATATAATGACAGCTGAATGAGGGGCACTGCCACGATAGAGACTTGGAGAAGTTTAGCCATGCGGTGGGTAATGGTTTTGTCGCTAGCCGCGAGCGTGTGCCAGGTCGGCGTGGCGCAGACCGCGCCGCAGGCGACAGAGACGGCGTCTGAGCCTTCAGCTCAGCCCGCGCAGCCGTCCACAATGCAATCCTCGGCGCCTGTGGCCCCGCAAGCCGGTGGGCAAACTCCGGAGAGCGCAGACAATGGAGAAATCCCCCGTATCCGCGTGGGCACCAACGAAGTGAATGTGGTGTTCACGGTCACTGACAGGCACGGAAAGCGCGTGACCGATCTGAAGCAGTCCGACTTCCACTTTGTAGACGACAGCAAGCCGGCAACCGAGATTCGAAGCTTCCACGCAGAGACGAAACTTCCGTTGCAGGTGGGTTTGCTGATTGATGCCAGCAACTCGGTGCGCGACCGCTTCAAGTTCGAACAGGAATCGGCGATCGAGTTTCTCAACCAGACCGTGCGTCGCGGCTATGACCAGGCCATGGTCGTGGGATTCGACGTGACGCCGGAAGTGACGCAGGATTTCACCGATGACACGGAGAAGTTGGACCGGGGAGTACGCGCATTGCGGCCGGGAGGCGGAACGGCGATGTACGATGCGCTGTTCTACGCGTGCCGCGACAAACTGCTGAAGCAACCGTCGTCCGGACCAGCCCGGCGCGCGATCATTCTGTTGAGCGATGGCGAAGACAACCAAAGTCACGTGACGCGCGAGGAAGCGATTGAGATGGCGCAACGGGCGGAGGCCATCGTATACACGATCAGTACCAACGTGAGCGGCACCAAGGGCGCGGGCGACAAAGTGCTGGAGCGGATTGCCGATGCGACGGGCGGCAAGGCATTTTTCCCCTTCCAGATCCGCGATGTGGCCAACGACTTTGCCGAAATTCAGGATGAATTGCGCAGCCAATATGATGTGTCGTATAAACCCGCGGACTTCAAGGCAGACGGCCATTTTCGCACCATCGAGATCGTAGCTGTCGACCGGAAGAATCTCCGGGTGCGATCGCGGCGAGGGTGGTACGCGCCGGTGCAGTAAATCAGTGTCTAGCTCCTAGCTTGAGACGTATCGGATACTTCTTTCGCACGAGCCACAAGAATGCCGGGATACTCCGGGACACCACTTCCAAAGAAATTAGGAATCAAAGCTGGGTTTCGCGTGCACTTGGCGAACGCTCCGGCTGAGGTGCGCGCTGAATTGCGCGAGGCGCTGGCGGAGTGCGAAATGAAAACGAAGCCGGGCGGCATTCTCGACTTCGCGATGCTGTTTACCAAATCTCGCTCCGAATTGACGAGGGAATTCTCGCGGTTAGCAAAGCTGCTGGCGCCTGCGGGGATGTTGTGGGTCAGCTGGCCGAAGAAGAGTTCAGGCGTGGCTTCAGAGGTGGATGAGAATCTGGTGCGCGGAATCGGACTCGATGCGGGGTTGGTCGATGTGAAGGTGTGCGCGGTGACCGAAGTGTGGTCAGGGCTGAAGTTTGTGCGGCGGGTGAAAGACCGCAAAGAGTGATCGATGCACAGTCGCCGGTTAGCACAGAGTCAGGTGGTGCTCGCGTCCCGTACCAGGTGCCCCACATAGAAAAGGACGGCCACCACAAGCAGCATGTGAATCAAAACGCTGGCTACGTGAAACAGCAGAAAGCAGCAGGCCCACAGAATAACCAGCGCCAGGGAAATCTTGCGGAAAGGGTCGACGTTCATTTTCTGCCTCCGTCTTCCGAACTCAGAGCGCGGCACAAAGAATACCTTTCATTTATAAGTCCGGAGAAGAGCGGTAGCGTATCGGCAAAAAGCTGTAAGTGGCTCACTGCTGAGTAGTAGACCGCAGAAGGAACTAAGGGAGCTGGCATGGTGCGTGTCGGATTGATTGGGTTTGGCTTGGCGGGGCAGGCGTTTCATGCGCCGGTGATCCGAGGTGTGCCGGGGATGGAACTGGCTTGCATCCTCGAACGCCGCGGGAAGCGGGCGCGGGAAAAATATCCTGAAGTGCGGGTGGCGCGGACGCTCGATGAGTTGCTGGCGGATAAAGAAATCCAGCTGTGCGTGGTCGCGACTCCGAATGATTCGCACTTTGAGTACGCGCGGGCCTGTCTGCTGGCGGGACGGGATGTGGTAGTTGATAAGCCGTTCGCGCCGACGCTCGCAGAATCCGAGAAACTGGTGCGGCTGGCGTCCGAGCACGGGCGCTTGATCACGGTGTATCAAGACCGGCGGTGGGATGGGGATTTCGGGACGGTAAAGAAGATTGTGGCGTCGGGCAAGCTGGGAACGGTCGTCGAGTACGAGTGCCGCTTCGACCGGTTTCGGCTGGAGCCGAAGGCGAATGCCTGGCGGGAACGCGCTGACCAGCCCGGGGCGGGAGTGTTGTTCGATCTGGGTCCGCATGTGATCGACCAGGCGCTGGTGTTGTTTGGCGAGCCGCGGGCGATCACGGCGTCGGCGTTCTGCCAGCGGGAAACGTCGCAGGTGGATGATGCGTTCGATGTCTGCATGGAATATACAAATTCAGGATCCGGGCTGCGAGCGATGGGGCGGGCGCGCATCATCGCGTATGCCCCGGGCCCGCATTTTCTGATTCATGGGACGAAGGGATCGTTTGTGAAGTACGGAATGGATCCGCAGGAGGCACGGCTGCGCGCCGAAAATTGTCCGGATGGATTGGATTGGGGCGCGGATTGGGGAGTGGAAGCGGAAGAATTGTGGGGCACACTCAGCCTGGTGGGCGAGCCCAGCGTGAAAGTAAAAACCGAGCGCGGAGATTATCGCGGATTTTATGCAAACGTGCGCGACGCGATCGAGAAGAAAGCCACGCTCGACGTGACGCCGGAGCAGGCGTTGCGCACCATGCGCGCAGTGATGCTGGCGCACAAGAGCAGCCGTGAGCGGCGGACGGTGGAGTGGGGAGAGGCAGTGGAG